>Ga0209415_10001977_pt1 | contig 38873 bp, 31 predicted proteins | sample PeaSoiSIISIP2007_FD_187696 | JGI IMG/M metagenome (GOLD analysis project Ga0209415, IMG submission 187696) | Peat soil microbial communities from Weissenstadt, Germany - SII-SIP-2007 (SPAdes) (version 2) | ecosystem: Environmental > Terrestrial > Soil > Wetlands > Peat | place: Germany...
CGGTTCATCGCCACCGCGATCAGGGTGAAGTGCTCGAAGAACTTGGTGGCGACGTCCTCGTAGGTGTCGTCGTGGTCCGCCAGGGCGAGTGCCATCTCCAGCAGGCTGAGGCAGTACATCGCCATCCAGGCGGTGCCGTCGGACTGCTCGAGCCTCCCCCCCACCGGCAGCGGTGACGAGCGGTCGAAGGGGCTGATGTTGTCCAGCCCCAGGAAACCGCCCGAGAAGAGGTTGCGCCCCTCGGCGTCCTTGCGGTTGACCCACCAGGTGAAGTTGATCAGCAGCTTGTGGAAGACCCGCTCCAGGAAGTCGTAGTCCCGATCGCCGGCGATCTCGAAGACGCGCAGCGCGGCCCAGGCATGGACCGGGGGGTTGACGTCCGAGAGATCCCATTCGTAGGCGGGGAGCTGGCCGTTGGGGTGCATGTACCACTCCCGGCAGATGAGGATCAATTGGCTCTTGGCCAGCTCGGGATCCACGTGCGCCAGCGCCACGCAGTGGAAGGCGAGGTCCCATGCGGCATACCACGGGTACTCCCACTTGTCGGGCATGGAGACCACATCGCGGTTGTCGAGATGCCGCCAGTCGCGGTTGCGGCCGTCGCTGTGGGCCGCCGGTGGGGGAGGGTAGGCGGGGTCGCCGTCCAGCCAGCGGGCGACGTCGTAGTGGTAGAACTGCTTGCCCCACAGCATCCCGGCGAAGGCCTGGCGCATCACCATCGCCTCGTCGGCGCTCCGGTGTGCCGGGGTGAGCGCCGCGTAGAACTCGTCCGCCTCCCGGCGGCGCAGCTCCATGTCCGCGGTGAACCCGTCACCGAGGTCGGCGGGCGCGGTGGCGTCGTGAAGGCGCAGCCGCAGCGAGGCGGTCCCCCCGCTCGGGATGGTGAGCCGGTACCACAGCGCCGCCCTGGTGCCCCGCCTCCCCGGGTGGACGCTGGACGTGCCGGAGACGACGTGGTCGCCGATGCCGTCCTTGGGGTACGCGGGCCCGTCGCCGCCCCAGAGCCGGCGCGTGTTGGTCTCGTTATCGCAGAGGAGCGGGACGGCCCCGGGCGTCGCGTCCAGCCGGCGGCGACCCAGGACTTGGTCGGCGGCCCGCAGGCTGCCGCCCTCGACGCTGATCTCGGGGCGGTGGTGGTCGGCGTCCCACGCCCAGGTGTTGCGAAACCAGAGGGTGGGGAGGAGGTGGAGGTCGGCCGGCTCCGGTCCGTGGTTGCGCACCGACACCGCGACGAGGATGTCCTCCGGTCCCGCCTTGGCGTAGTCGGCGGTGATCTCGAAGTACCGGCCCCCGTTGAAGATTCCGGTGTCCACCAGCTCGTACTCGGGGTCGAGCCGGCCCCGGCGGCCGTTCTCTTCGACGAGCTGCTCATATGGGAACCGACCCTGGGGGTACATGTACCTCCAGCGCATCCAGGAGTGGGTGGGAGTCGAGTCCAGGTACCACCAGTACTCCTTGGCATCCTCGCCGTGGTTGCCCTGGTGGCCGTCGAGGCCGAAGACGCGCTCCTTGAGGAAGGGATCCACCCCGTTCCAAAAGGCGAAGGCGAAGCACAGCGTCTGGCGGTCGTCGCAGATACCGCCCAGACCGTCCTCGTTCCAGCGGTAGGCGCGCGAACGGGCGTGGTCGAAGGGGAAGAACCTCCAGGCGTCCGCGTCGGCGCTGTAGTCCTCCCGCACCGTCCCCCAGGCACGCTCGCTGAGGTAGGGGCCCCAGTGCCGCCACGGGGCTCGCCCGCGGGGCACCTCCTGGAGGCGGCCCCACTCGGCGGTTGCGGCGGCGGGGTGCGGGCTCATGGACCCGCCGATTGTCTCAGCGGGTCGAGGCGGGCCGCTCGCGGGTTCCGGCCACGGGGATCCAGCCCCTGTCCAGGGCGTGGGGGCCACACGGCTCTCTCACCACCCCTTCAACGCACCGCCCAGGCCGATCGGTGCAGATGCATCCAGACCGGGCATGCATCTTGCTGGCCCCCCAAAGGGTATTTCGTGACGAAATGTTCGTGACGAAATTGCTGTGACCACCTGTCTCCTTGCAGGTCGCCGGTCCCGGCGGGAACCGCTCGCCGCCCGTTCGGAGCGCTGCGGGTGGTCCACGCGATCTGGCACCATTCGCGGGCGATGGCTGAGCTCGACCACGCACATCTCGCGCGCAACGCCGCCGAGCTGGAACGGCTGCGCACGGTCGGCTCCCAGGTGCTCGCCGGCGACCTGCAACCGAAGCTCTCCGGGGGGTGGACGGCGTCCGCCGTCTTCGCCCACCTCGCCTTCTGGGACCGCTTCGTCATCGCCCGCTGGGACCGCTACGACCGGGAGGGCGTCATCGACGACCTGCCCGACATCCACATGGACCTGGTGAACGAGGCCGGGCTGCCCCTCTGGCTGGCCCTGGGCGCGGGCGCGGCGGTCGTCCAGGCGATCGACGCCGCCACGCTGGTCTGCGAGCGGATCGCCCGCCTCAGCCCTCGGGCCGTGGAGGTCGCGCGGAGCACCGACCGGCTGTGGCTGCTCGACCGCACCCGCCACTGGTCGCCGCACCTCGACGAGCTGGTCGCGGCCCTGCCCGTCGGCTGAGGCGTCCAACGGGCCGCAGCCCAGGATCAGCCGCTCGCCCCGGCGTGCGCCTGAGCCTCGCTCAGCTCCCAGAGCCGGCGCGCGGCCGCGGTGTCCCGGGCCGCCTCGCTCGGCTGCTTCCGCCTGCGGTTGGCGAAGTACCCGCCGGTCTCGGACGACACCTCCGGTGAGTCCGCGAGCCAGACCAGCGTATCTGCGCCCTTCTCTGGAGAGCGCGCGAAGGGCCGGGCGAGGGTCATGCCGAAGGCCATGATGCGGCCGTTGTTCTTGTTGAAGCCGCTGGCCACGAAGCCCGGGTGGAAGCAGTTGGCGGTCACCCCGCTCCCCTCCAGGCGGCGGGCCAGCTCGACGGTGAAGAGGATGTTGGCGAGCTTGGTCTGGCCATAGCGGGCGAAGCCGCGGGATCCCCTGTCGCCATTGATGTCGTCGAACGGGATGCGCGCTCCGTGGTGTGCGCCCGAGCTGGTGGTGACGATGCGGGCGGGGGCGCTGGCCCGGATGCGATCCAGCAGCAGGGTGGTGAGCAGGAAGGGGGCGAGGTGGTTGACCGCCCAGGTCAGCTCCAGACCGTCCTCGGTCAGCTGCCGGGACGCGTAGATCGCGCCGGCGTTGTTGATCAGCACGTCGACCTTCGGGTGGCCGGACAGGATCTCGGCGGCCAGCTTGCGGATCGAGGCTTGCGAGCTGAGATCCGCCTTGTGAACCTCCACCTCCGTGCCGGTCCCACCCGCGGCCTTGATGCGGGCCACGGCGGCTGTCGCCCTCGACTCGCTGCGCGCCACGATGCTGAGCTGCGCTCCCCGGCGGGCCAGCTCACAGGCGGCGGCGAGCCCGATCCCTCCGGTGGCGCCGGTGACGATCACTCGCTTGCCGGCGACCCCGGTCCACTCCTGCATGCGCGTCTCCCATCTCCCGGCTCGGCTGCCCTCGGCCGGTGCTCTGAGCGCCGGGTGCACCTGCACCCCTGGCTCCGCGAGAGCCTACGCCCTCAGCTGCGCCCGGGGATGTCGATGCTGACCTTGACCGCCGCGTGGTCCTGGGGCCGCGCGGCGGTGCGGAAGGCATGGCGCCACGCGTCGAGCGCGAAGCGGTGGGTGAGCCAGTCCCGCCAGGGGACCTCCCCACCGGCGAGCATGGCGAGCGCCGTGTCGAGGTCCCGGCGACGGTACCCGTTCGACCCCACCACGGAGACCTCCTTGAAGTAGGTGAGGGTCGCCTGGGTGCGACGGGCCCGTCCGACGCCGACCCGGACCACCGTCCCGCCGGGGCGGGCGATGGCCAGGGAGAGCTCGGCGGTGGCGGCGCTGCCCACCGCGTCGACCACCGCCGCGGCGCCGCCCGCGATCACCCAGGGGAGGCCTCGCCAGGGCCGGCTGAGCCGGCCCCCGGTGGCCTCGGACACACGGCGGGCCACGTCCGCGGGGCGGTGGGAGATGGCCTCCGCCCCGACCGCAGCCACCAGGGCAGGCTGGTACGGCCAGGCGACGCTGACCAGGACCCGCCCGGCGCGGAGGCGGAGCAGGGAAGCGGCGACCCCCAGGCCGATGGTGCCGGCCCCGAGGACCACGACGAGGTCGGACCCCGCGCCCCGTCCTCCGGTCAGGGGCTGTCCTCGGGCCAGGGCCTGCTCGGCAGCGTGCACTCCCACCGCCAGGGGGTCGGCCAGGACGCCGGCCCGGGGTTCGAGGCCTTCGGGCAGCCGGCGCAGCTGGGAATGGTGGGCGACCATCGCTGTTCCCATCCCCCCGGGGAGGCCGCGGATGTTCCCGGTGTGGATGCCGCTGCCCGAGACGCCCGGGATCGGCTCCCCCTGGTGGGCGCAGAGGGGCAGCATCCCGCCGGCACAGGCGGGGCAGGGGCTCAGGCCGCGCGCCGCGCATCCCAGCCAGGGGTTGACCACCACCGTCTCCCCGACCTCGAGGTCGGTCCCGCCGGGTTCGAGCACCCGGGCCACCACCTCGTGGCCCATCACGTGGGGGAAGGAGACGAGCCCGGAGAGCGGGTTGTCCCAATCCGCCTGGAGGGTGGCCTCGGTGACGTCGCTGCCGCACACCCCGGTGAAGCGCGGCCGCAGGGCCACCCAGCCGGCCCCGGGCAGCTCCGGGTCGGGCAGCCGGCGCAGGCCGAGGGGGCCCGGGCCGGTGAGGGCCAGCAGCGGGTCGAGACGGCTGAGCGCGCCCGCCAGGGCGAGCCGCGCCGGGCGGGGATCGAAGACCAGGCCGAGCATCAGCGGACCAGGCCGGGCATCAGCGGACCGGGCCGGGCATCAGCGCGATGACCGAGGGCGGGGATGGGGCACGGCGCGAACGGTACCCCGGCGATGGCGGTCACTGCCGGTGACCGCGGCCCCTGACTTTCCGGGCGCAGCTGCGCGCCCTTACGCGTTCACCGAGTGCGGCGCGATCTGATGACCCTTCTCCAGGTACCGCCTGACCTCGAGGAGCGCCGCGATCCCCTCGCCGACCGCGGCCCCGAGCTGCTTGGTCGATCCCGCCCGGACGTCGCCGGCGCAGAAGACCCCCGGCTGCGAGGTGGCATAGCCGTCGGTGACCACGAAGCCCCACCGGTCCAGCTCCACGCTGCCCTGCAGGAACGCGGTGTTCGGGTCGAGCCCGATGAACACGAAGGCGCCCCGGGGATGCCAGCGCAGCTCCTCGCCACTCCGGCGGTCGCGGGCGACCACCTCCTCCAGCCGGGGACTGCCGCGCAGCTCCACCACCTCGGTGCTGGTGTGGACCGTGAACCGCGGGTCGGAGCGCACCTTGTCCTGGAGGAGCTTGGAGGCCTTGAGCTCGGGGCCGAACTCCACGATCCGGATCCTCTCGGCGAACTGGCTGAGGAACATCCCCTCCTCAAGGCCGGAGTTGCCGCCGCCGATGACCAGCAGCTCCTCGGCACCCTTGTAGAAGGGACCGTCACAGGTCGCGCAGAAGTGGACCCCGGCGCCGATCAGCTCGGCCTCCCCGGGCACGCCCAGCCGCCGGTACGACGAGCCGCTGGCCACCAGCACCGCGCAGGCGCACACCCGCTGCCCGCCGGCCAGGCGCAGCACGGTGTCCTCTCCGTCCCGCTCCAGGCCCTCGACCGCCACCGCGGCCAGCATCTCCACGCCGTAGCGGCGCGCCTGGGCGACAAAACGCTCGGCCAGCTCGGCACCCCCGATGCCCTCGGGGAATCCCGGGTAGTTGTCCACCCTCTCGGTGACGCCGGCCTGTCCGCCCAGGGCGCTGCGGTCCACGACCAGGCAGCTGATCCCCTCGCGCGCGGCGTAGATGGCGGCGGCGAGACCCGCCGGCCCCCCGCCGACGATGGCCAGGTCGTAGGCGGCGCGGTCGGCCTCGAGCTTGAGCCCCAGCCGCCGCGCGAGGTCGGAGTCGGTGGGCTCGAGCAGGTGGTCGCCCTCCGGGAAGACGATGGTGGGGATCGTGCGGCCGCCCTTCTGCAGCTCCTCGACGAAGCGGAGCCCCTCCTGGTCCTCGTCGATGTCCACCCACCGGTAGGGGACGCGGTGCTCGGCGAGGAACTTCTTGGACCGCTTGCAGTCGGGGCACCAGGGTGCCCCGTAGACGGTGATGATCTCGGCCATCCTCAGCTCCCCCATGAATGCAGACCGGCGCCGACCTTCCGAACAGTGTGCGCCATCGCGCTCCAGCGCCCTGCGACCGCGCCCGGGCCCGGGCCCGCGCTCGCCCCCGGGGCAGTCAGGAAAGCCCCCATCCATTGCAGTCAGCGGGCTTTCTCGGATTGCAGTGCGAAAGACCGCGCCGGGGCCAGCCGGCTCCCCGACAGGGTCGGGGCGGGCCCCCATGATTGTGACGCAGGACTGCGGGCTGACTGCCAACTCGAAAGCCTCGCAGAGGTCTTCGGCGCAGACCCGGACCGGCGCTGGCCGCCACCCGCCCAGGTCCCCCCGTCAACCCCCGTCACCGACTCTCGTCAGGACGTGTCCATCTTTTCACAGCGCCCATGTGATGATGCCGCCGTCGAATGGCCCCGCCCAGCGTCGTCGGAACGGCTGACTGGGACGCGCCGCCCGGGGAAACAGTCAAGTGAAGATCCCGCCCAGTCCGCGGCTCGCGCCACCCGGGGGGAGAGGGGCCTGAGGTGGCCACCGCGACCGCGCCCGGCGTCGGCGCCGGCCAGCTCGCACTGCTGATCCCGGTCGGCAGCGATACCTACGCGCTCCCCCTGGAGACCGTCCGCGAGGTGGTGGTCGAGCCGAGGGTGACTGAGCTGCCCACCTCGCCGACGGTGGTGCGCGGGGTGTTCAACGTCCGCGGGGACATCGTCCCCCTGCTCGACACCGCCCTGCTGCTCGGGCTGCGCGCGGTGCTCGAAGAGCCCTATGCGGTGCTCGTCGAGACAGCCCACGGGATCGCTGGACTGGTGGCCACGGAGATGCCCCAAACCGTGCGCCTGAGCGAGTCGGTCGGCCAGTCCGACATGGAGGGGACGACCGAGACCTACCTCGTCGGCGACGCCCGGCTCGCGGTCGCCCTCGACGTCGAGGCGTTGCTCAGCCCTGCTCGGATCTCGCGGTGAGCCCTTCCGATTCGATCCCCGAGGGCGACTTCCAGCGCCTGTTCGCCACCGAGGCAGAGGGGCGGCTCGACACCCTCGTCGACGAGCTGCTCGAGCTGGAGAAGGGGGGCGCGAACCCGGATCTGGTGGCCTCGCTGTTCCGCGAGGCTCACACCATCAAGGGCGGCGCGGCGGTGGTCGGCATGGCCCACGTCGCCCGGGTGGCGCACGCTCTCGAGGACCTCCTGGAGGAGGTGCGTCGCGATCGACGGGGGGTTGACGCCGCCCTGATCGACGCGGTGCTCGCCGGGGTCGACGCGATCCGAACCCTCATCCCCCTCGCGGTCGCCGGTCAGGATCACGAGCAGGCTGCCTTCGACGCCGAGCAGCGGCTGCGCATCGCCGTGGGGGGTCCGGCCGTCGCCGACAAGACGGCTCCCCCCCCCGCCGCCCCGGTCCGGGCGGCGGCACCCGCTTCCCCAGGTCCCGCGGGCCGCGCCGGCCTGGCGCACGAGCAGGCGGCGCCCGCCCCCGAGCCCCCGGCCGCCCCGCCCGTCCTCGAGGCCCCGCTGCCACCACCGCCGCGCATCCCCGCGGCCTCTCCGGCAGTCGCGGCGGCGAGCCCCGACGCCCCCGGGGCTCGGGCGGTCGGCCCCGAAGGCTCACGAGGTCCGGAGCCGGCGTCCGCCGAGCCCCTCGCCGCCGCCGACCATCCCGCCGGCGACCATGCCACCGATCAGGCCGCCGCGGTGCACGTCGAGCCGGTCCGTGCCTCGGCGACCGAGATGGTCCAGATGCCGGTGCACCGGATCGACGACCTGGTCCGCCTGATCGGCGAGGCGTCGGCTGCCACCCTCCGCCTGGGGAGCGCCCTCCTGGAGCGGCTGAAACGCGATCCCTCCACCGTGACCGAGTACCGCGACCTGGTCCGCTCCCTCAACGAGCTGCAGGAGCTGGCGTTGCACGCTCGGATGATCCCGGTCATGTCGCTGGCACCGCGGCTCCGCCGGGCGGTGCGCGACCTGGCCCGGGAGACCGAGAAGGAGGTGCGCTTCGAGACCCGGGGCGAGGACGCCGAGATCGACCGGGGCGTCCTCGAACGCCTCGCCGACCCCCTACTCCACCTGGTCCGCAACGCCGTCGACCACGGCGTCGAGACACCGAACGAGCGGCGCCTCCGCGGCAAGCCGATCGAGGGGCTCATCCGACTGCACGCCATGCAGCTCGGCTCCGAGGTGGTGATCGCCGTCAGCGATGACGGGCGAGGCATCGACGTCGACCGGGTCCGCGCGGCGGCCGGCCGGACCGACAGCAGCGCGATGGAGATGGATGACGAGGCCGCCCTCTACCTCATCTTCCGGTCCGGCCTCAGCACCGCCACCAAGATCACCGGCGTGTCCGGCCGCGGCGTCGGGCTCGACGCCGTCCGCGCCAGCCTCAATGCGGTGAGAGGGCGCATCGAGGTCCGCTCTGACCCCGGCGTGGGCACCGAGTTCCGGATCGCCGTGCCCATCACCATGGCCACGCTCCGCTGCCTGGTGATCAACGCCGGCGGCCAGGCCTATGCCATCCCGCTCCACTCGGTGCGGGCGGTCCTGCCGCCTCAGCCGTCGGCGACGGTGGGGGGGCGGGCCATGACCATGGTGGACGGTCGTCCGGTGCCGATCAGCAGCCTTGCCAGGGTGCTGGGCACCGGCAACGGCAGCGAGGGCCCGGCCGTGATCGTCGCCGGTCTGACCCGCAGCCACGCGTTCCGGGTCGACGACCTCGTCGACCAGCGGGACGTCGTGGTCAAGGGGTTGGGCGAGCTCGTCCCCCGGCTGCCCGCGGTGGCCGGCGCCGGCGTCCAGCCCGACGGCAGCATCCTCCTGGTGCTGGAGGCCGCCGGCCTGATCGAACGGGCCCGCCGCATGGACAGCGGCGACCGCTCGGTGGAGGCCGCCGACGGAGGCGCCCAGGAGGCGCCCGCGCCGCGGCAGGCCCCCTCGATCCTGGTGGTCGACGACGCCCTCACGGTCCGGGAGCTGCAGCGATCCATCTTCGAGAACGCCGGCTACCGGGTGAAGGTGGCGACCGACGGCGAGGAGGCGCTGACCAAGATCTCGGAGGAGCGCCCCGACCTGGTCCTCACCGATGTCCAGATGCCGAGGATGGACGGCTTCCAGCTCACCGAGGCCATCCGCGGCCAGCCCTCGCTTGCCTCGCTCCCGGTGATCATCCTCACCTCCCGCGGCAGCGACGAGGACCGCCGGCGCGGTCTGGAATGCGGCGCGGACGGCTACATCGTGAAGAGCGGTTTCGACCAGTCGGCGCTCCTCCACGCGGTCGAGCGGCTGCTGGGGGCCGAGCGGTGACCGGCGCTGCCGCGCTCGGCGCCACCACGCTGGGTGGCACCGACTCGGGGTGGCCGGCGAGGTGCGCGCCATGCCGGTGAAGGACAACCTGAGGGTCCTGCTGGTGACCGCCCAGACGGGCGCCTTCCCGGCTCAGCTGCACCATTCGGTCGAGGCCGACCGCGACGCCAGCGTCGTGGGACAGGCGGCCCCGGGCCAGGCGATGACGTTCATGAGCCACGACCACCCTGACATCGTGAGCCTGGACATGACGGGCCTCGAGATCGACGGAGTGGCCGCCACGGTCGTCCGGCAGATCCTCGCCATCGCTCCCGTTCCCATCCTGCTCCTGGTCCCCTCCGGACAGCGCCGGGACGCCTCCATGGCGGCCGTGCTCGCCGGTGCCGTGGAGGTCATGACCTTCCCGGCGAAGTGGGATCTCTCCACGGGAGCGGAGCTCCGAAAGCGGCTCCATGCGCTGGGCCGCCTCTCCATGCGCCGTCGCGAGCGGCTCCGGCGCCAGACCGTCCGGGAACCGCATCCTGGCGGGGCCGGCGCTCACCGGCGGAGCTTCGAAGGGGTGGTCGGCCTGGCGGCGTCCACCGGGGGTCCGCCCGCGCTGACGCGGGTGCTGGCGGGGCTCGAAGGGCTGGAGCGGCCCGTGATTGTCGTTCAGCATCTGCAGTCCGGGTTCGTCGACGGTTTCCTGGGCTGGATGAGGCGGGAGTCGGCGCTCCCGGTCGAGCTCGCGGTCGACGGCGCTCCACTGAAGCCCGGCTTGGTGCTGGTGGCCCCGCCGGGACTGCAAATCTCGATCCGGCGCGGTCACCGCGTCTCCCTGGGCGACGAGCCGGTGACCCTCCACCGGCCCTCCGCGGACGTCCTCTTCCACAGCATGGCCGAGCACTGCGGATCCCTTGGGATCGGGGTCATCCTCACCGGGATGGGAGACGACGGGACGGCCGGACTGCTGGCCCTGCGGCGCAGCGGCGGCCTCACCATCGCCCAGGACGAGGAGACATCGGCCGTCTACGGCATGCCCAAAGCGGCCCGCGACAACGGCGCCGCCTCCCTGGTGCTGCCCCTCTCCGAGATCGCCGCGGCGGTGCTCCGTGCCACCGGCGTACCGGTGCCGGCATGACCAACGAGATCCTCCTCGACACGGCGCGCGAGGTGTTGGAGCGCAGCGTGGGGCTGCGCCTCGACCCGGCTCAGCGGTTCCGGCTCGACTACTGGCTGCGCCAAACCGCGGAGCAGCGAGGCGTGGCGGACGCCGAGATCGTGGAGGAGATCGCCGCCGAGGGCCCCGCCCTCCAGGCGGTGCTCGACGAGCTCACCGTCCAGGAGACCTCCTTCTTCCGCGACCAGGCCCAATTCGCCGCCTTCCGCCGCGACGTCGTCCCCACCCTGCGCTCCCCGCTCACGGTGTGGAGCGCCGGCTGCGCCTGGGGCCACGAGCCCTACAGCATCGCCATGGTGCTGGCCGAGAGCGGCATCGCGAACTGGCGGGTGGTCGCCTCCGACATCTCATCCCGGGCGCTCCGTCAGGCCCAGTCGGGACGCTACGAGGAGCGCCAGCTCACCGGGCTCGGCGAGAAGGAGCGCGGCCGGTACCTGCGCCGGGCCGGGGAGCAGTGGGAGATGGTCCCCGAGCTCAGGGAGAAGGTGACCGTCTTCCGGCACAACCTCATCCGCGATCCCGCGCCCGCTCTGGCGGCGGGGGCGCAGGTGGTCTTCTGCCGCAACGTCCTGATCTACTTCGACCGCCCCGACGTGCTGGCGGCCCTGGAACGCATCGCCTCGACGATGGACCCGCGCGGCTGGGTCTTCCTCGGCTACTCCGAGTCCCTCTGGCAGGTGACCGAGCGCTTCCACCTGGTCCGGGTGGGCACCGCTTTCGCGTATCGGCAGCCCGACCCCGCGCTGGCGGACCCTGCCGGGGGCCTGTTCCTTCCCCTCCCGGACAACCCGGCCGGAGCCCGCGCGCCGTCCCGGAGGTCCCGCCCCGACGCCGCGCCGCAGACGGTTCCCGCCGGGCGCCGGAGCGCCGCCCACGCCGCCTCCTCCGCCCGAACCCGGGACGGCTCGCGGCCCGCCGTACCCCCCGCGCCCAGTCTGGGCTCGCCCCGGGCGCCGGCGCCGGCCCGGAGTGACGGCGGCTACCAGGAGGAACCCTCGATCCGCGCGCTGCTCGCCGAGGGCGAGGCCGGCCTCGAGGCCGGGGACGCGGCGACCGCGGTCGCCGCCCTGCGCAAGGTGGTCTACCTGGACCCCGACCACGCCATCGCCCACTTCCAGCTGGGCCTCGCCTTCGAGCTGCTCGGCGACGTGGGGCAGGCCCGCCGCGCCTTCCGGGGCGCCCGGGGCGCTCTCGGCCGCAGCTCCGCCGCCGCCGAGGCCGCCCTCGAGGGTTACCAGATCGGCGAGCTGGTCCGGCTCCTCGACCACCGGCTCACGAGGACACCCGAGCCATGAAGACCCTGGTCCACTTCGCAACCCCGACCGGCGAATGGGCGGTCCCCATCGAGCGGGTCCAGGAGGTGCGCCTGGCCTCCGGGATCACCCCCCTGCCGGCGGCCAGGCCGGGGATCGCGGGGCTGCTGCGGCGCGGCGACGAGGTCCTCGCCGTGCTTTCCCTGCTCGGGGAGGGCAGCGGCAACGTCCTCATCCTGGACGGCGCCGGAGAGCGCTACGGGCTGCTCGCCGACAGCGCCATCGGCATCCTCCGGGTGGAGGAGGAGACGATCACGGCCCCCCCGGCCGGTCAGGAGGACCCGCTGGTCTCCGGGGTGATCCGGGCCGAGGAGGGCCGGATGATCCTGCTCCTCGACGCCGACGAACTGGGGAAGGCGGTCCGATGAACGGCACCATCCTGGTCGCCGACGACTCGATGGTGGTCCGGGCCGTGCTCCGGCGCCAGCTCGAGGCGGACGGCCACACCGTGGTCGAGGCGGTCGACGGCGAGGAGGCGATCACCGCCTGCCGCGAGTACCGCCCGGACGTGGTCCTCCTCGATGTGGAGATGCCGGTGCTCGACGGTCACGCCACCCTCGAGCGGATCAAGGGCGACCCCGACCTGAAGGACATCCCGGTGGTCTTCCTGACCGGGAGGGTCGACATCGCCGACGTGGTGACCGGGCTGCGGCTCGGTGCCCACGATTACCTGCGCAAGCCCTTCGAGGCCAACGAGCTGGTGGCGCGGGTCAGCGCCGCCCTGAGGACCAAGGAGCTCCAGGACGAGCTGCGGGCTCGCAACGCGGAGCTGGACCGGGTGTCGCGCATCGACATGCTGACCAACATCTACAACCGCCGCCACCTCGACGAGCACCTGCGCCAGGTGATCAGTTCCGCCCGCCGCCACGACCGCACGGTCGGGGTGCTGCTCGTCGACATCGACCACTTCAAGGACGTCAACGACCAGCACGGCCACCTCGCCGGCGACGCCGTGCTCAAGGAGGTCGCCAGCCGGCTCCAGGGTGCGATGCGCACCGAGGACGCCCTCGGGCGGTGGGGGGGCGAGGAGTTCATCGCGGTGCTGACCGACACTCCGGGGGAGTCGATCGGGGTGCTCGCCGAGCGGATGCGCCAGGTCATCGCGACCACGCCGTTCGTCCTCGACGACGGCACCAGGATCCGGGTCACGGTGAGCATCGGCCACACCGCCGGGATCGAGGACGCCGAGGTGCTGGTGCACCGCGCCGACGACGCTCTCTACGTCGCCAAGGAGGCGGGGCGCAACCAGGTCGCGGCGGCCTGAGCGCGGGTCAGTCCGGGGCGCCGGCCAGGCGCTGATAGGGGCGAGGTCGACCAGGAAGGTCTGGACCCCGCCGAGATGAGGCTCGGTGAGCGGCGCGATCAGGGCTGTGCGCAGGGGAGCCGGCGCCATTGAACCGTCTTCACGGACTCGAAAGGTGGGCTGGGGTGCAATAGGAGGCGCTACGCGATCCTCCCCCTCCCCCCGGTGGTGCCGGCCGCTGCGGCGGCCGGCGCCACCCCCGCCCGATCCAGGCCCACACAGAGACCGCGCTCGAGGCCCGAGTGCGGGAGACTGATGCCATGCGAATCCTCGTAGCCGAGGACGATCCCGGACTCCGGGCGGTCCTGATCCAGGGTCTGGAGGACAAGGGCTACCAGGTCGACGCCGTCGGCCGCGGCGACGACGCCATCGACCAGTTCAAGTTCTACGAGTACGACGTCGCCGTGATCGACTGGCGGATGCCGGGCGGCTCGGGGATCGACGTGGTCCGCTGGGCACGGCGCAACGAGCGGCCCACCGCGATCCTGATGCTGACCGCCCGCGACACCCCGCCGGACCGGGTCGAGGGCCTCGACGCCGGCGCCGACGACTACCTGGTCAAGCCCTTCGACTTCGGCGAGCTGCTGGCTCGCGTCCGGGCCCTCCAGCGCCGCCCGCGCGGGGTGGACGCGCCGGTGATCACCCGGGGGAGCCTGGCGCTCGACCCGGTGCGCCGCGAGGTGACCGCTCTCGGGCATCCCGTCAACCTCACCACCACCGAGTACAACATCCTCGAGCTGCTGATGAGGCGCTCCCCGGCGGTGGTCGACCGCAAGGCGATCGCCGAGCACGGCTGGCGGGACGAGACCGACGCCATGGGCTCCAACGCGATCGACGTCCAGCTCAGCCGGCTGCGGGCCAAGCTCCCCAGCGCCGGCATCCGCATCGTCACGGTGCGGGGAGCGGGATACCGGCTCGAGGAGGCGGCGGAGTGAGCTCGCCGTCTCCGTCGCGGGCTGGCCGTGCCCTGGACCGGCTGGCCGGGTCGCGCAGCGCGGCGCCCGGCACGCCCCGCCGGGTCCGGGGTGCCTCCATGCGGGTGGCGCTCATCAGCACCGCCATCGTTGCCGGCGTCTACCTGGTGGTCTCGGTGGTGGTGGCGCTGATCGTCACCTCGCAGTTGACCGGCGACGTGAACGGCCAGGTGGCGAGCACACTCCGGAGCGCCACCAACGACGTGAACAACCTCGTCCCCGGACCGCGTCCGCAGGCCCTCTTCCCGACCCTCGATGCGGGTGCGGACAACGGTCTCGCGCAGTACGTCTGGTGCATCGACACCACCGGCCAGGCCCACCAATGGGTGTCGGCGCTTAACCAGTTCACCGGCAGCTCGTCCGCGCTCCCCTTGCCGCCGTCGGATGCCGACGTGACCACGGCCCAGACCGTGTCGCTCAACGGCACCAGCTACCTGATCGCCGGCGCCAACGTCATGCAAGGCCCGACCATCACTTCGCGCACCTTCGACCCCTCTGCCGGCACGGAGGGCGTTCTCCAGTTCCAGCTCGCCCGGATCGTGGTCGGCCAGTCGATGGCGAGCGTGGGCAACGCGCTGACCACGGTCATGCTGGCCGAGGGCATCGTCGGCCCGATCCTCCTGCTCGCCGTCTTCCTGGGCGCCCTCGCCGTCGGTCGCCGGGTGGCCGCCCCCATCGAGCTGGCCCGGCTGCGCCAGCTGGAGTTCACCGCCGACGCCTCCCACGAGCTGCGCACCCCGCTCTCGGTGATCGAGGCGCAGACCTCGCTGGCCCTCGCCGAGCCGCGCGACCCGGCCTGGTACCGGTCCGCCTTCCAGCGCGTGCAGGGCGAGAGCGGCCGCATCCGCCGGCTGGTCGAGGACCTCCTGTGGCTGGCGCGCTTCGACAGCACCCGTGACCGGGCGCAGGCGGAGCACGTCGACGTCGCCATCCTCGCCCACATCGCCGCCGACCGCTTCACCGCGGTCGCCGAGGCCAAGGGCATCCGGCTCACGGTCCGGACCGCGCCCCTGCCACTTGTGGTCCACGCTCCGCCCGAATGGCTCGACCGCCTTCTCGGCGTCCTCCTCGACAACGCCTGCAAGTACGTGCCCGAGGGCGGGACCGTCGACGTCTCGGTCTGGGCTGAGGGCAACCGGATCCGGCTGTCGGTGGACGACTCCGGTCCCGGCATCCCGCTCGCCGAGCGGGAGCGGATCTTCGACCGCTTCCGCCGCGCCACCGACCGGCCCGGCGGAGCCGGTCTCGGCCTCGCCATCGCCAACTCGGTGGTCACCGCGACGGGCGGCCGCTGGCAGATCTGGGACTCGCCCGCGGGCGGGGCGAGCATGGGGGTGAGCTGGCCCCGGTCCCTCAGCGGATCCGCCCCACCGCCGCTGCCGGCCTCTGCCGGGCCGCAACCGTCGTCGCCGCGCCCCACCGCATCGGCGCCGGCACCGGCGCCCCTCGACGTCACGACCGAGCCGCCCTCGCCCCCGGTCGCCGCGGCTGCACGGGATGCGCTCCCCGCCGTGGCGGACGAGCCGACCGTGCCGCCCCCCGGAGCGGAGGATGGCCCGGCGGCGGATGACCTGAGCCCTCCCGGCTGACCGCACCTTCGGGCCACATCGACGTGGCAGACTGTAGGCCGTCAGATGACCACATCAGACACCGAGCCGTCGCCGTCGGGGGTCGCGCGTCTCTGGCTCACCCAGATCACCGGCAGCCGGCTCGTCGACCGCGCCGGGGAGACCCTGGGGCGGGTCGAGGACGTCATCGTCCGCCTCGGGGCGGGCGGCTATCCGCCCATGACCGGGCTGGTCGGCCGCCTGGCCGGGCGTCAGCTCTTCATCCCCAGCGACCGGGTCGGGGAGATCGCACCCCGCCGCGTGCAGCTCACCGGTGAGACCCTCAGCCTGCTCCGCTTCGAACGCCGCCAGGGGGAGGTCCTGCTCCGCAGCGACGTTCTCGGCCGCCGCGTGATCGGAGTGGAGACGGGGCGGCTGATCATCGCCGCCGACATCCAGCTCAGCGCCGGGCGCGGTGGCTGGCGGGTGACCGGCGTCGACTCCAGCCCCCGGGGCGGGCTGCGGCGGCTGCTGCCGCCGCCGCTCAACGCCCTCCGGCACGACGGCCGGTATCTCGTCGACTGGTCTCAGATCGAGCCCTTCGTGGGTCACGTCCCCACCTCCCGGCTGTTCATGCCGCTGCGCCGCCTGCGCCGGCTCCACCCCGCCGAGATCGCTGACATCGTCGAGCGCGCTTCGCACGAGGAGGGGGAGGAGATCATCACCGCCGTCCACGCCGACCCCGAGCTCGAGGCGGACGTCTTCGAGGAGCTCAACGCCGAGCACCAGGTGGAGTTCCTCCGCTCCCGGTCGGACGCCGAGGCGGCCGCGGTGCTCGCCGGCATGGGCGCCGACGACGCCGCCGACCTCATCACCGAGCTCGACCAGGAGCGGCGCGCACCGATCCTGGCGCTGCTCCCCGCCGCCAAGCAGGCCAAGGTGCGGGCCCTGCTCAGCTACAGCGCGGAGAGCGCGGGGGGGCTGATGAGCCCCGACTTCGTCGCCGTGGCGGAGGCGGCGACGGTGACCGAGGCCCTGGCCGCCGTCCGCGCCGCCAGCCTCTCGCCCCAGGTGCTCACCGACGTCTTCGTCACCGACGCCTCCGGTCGCCTGGTCGGCGCCGTGCCCCTGGTGAGCCTGATCCAGGCCCGGGGCAACGGCGGGGTCGCCAAGCTCGTGCAGCGCGGCGACACCGCGCTGGAGGTGGGTGACGACCTGCCCGAGGTGACCCGGCTGATGACCGACTTCAATCTCAGCGTGGCCCCGGTCGTCGACGAGGGCCGCCGCATCATCGGCGTCATCTCCGTGGACGACGTGCTGGAGGCGATCCTGCCCGACTCCTGGCGCCGCCGTTCCGAGGCCGACCACGGCTGAGGCTCAGTAGCGGCCGGCGATCCGGCCGGACCGGGTCGGGGGGTTGATGTCCCCCTGTTAGACTTGCGCCGCCAGTCAACAGCCAGAGGTGCCCATGGAAGACGGCGATAGTAGGCGGTCCGGGGCTCCAGCGACATCATCGGCGATGTCCTGGCGCGCCGGCGTCATTGGGCACGTCCGCAAAGGGGTCTGACGTCGCCGTGACCTCCTGAGCGGCGGGCCCGCTCAGTTGTGCTGCCCCATCCGGCAGTGGGAGGTCCGGCTTGGTCGAGGAGAGGCTCCGAAACCCGGAAGACGTGCGGAGCACGGCGGTCCTCGACGACGCCCACGTCGGCGACATCCAGGGGGCCTTCGGCACCATCCGCGAGCAGGAGCACGGCTCCCGGCGGACGTGGAGGCGGCGGCTGCTCGCCCTGGCCGTGATCATGGGACCGGGACTCATCGTCATGGTCGGCGACAACGACGCGGGCGGTGTCGCCACCTACGCCCAGGCCGGTCAGGACTACGGGACCAGCCTGCTCTGGGTCCTGGTCCTGCTGGTACCGGTGCTGATCGTCAACCAGGAGATGGTGGTGCGCCTCGGCGCGGTCACCGGGGTCGGCCATGGGCGGCTCATCTTCGAGCGCTTCGGCAAGTTCTGGGGATGGTTCTCCGTCGGCGACCTCTTCCTGCTCAACTTCCTGACCATCACCACCGAGTTCATCGGCATCGGCCTGGGCGCCCGCTACTTCGGGGTCAGCGCCGACCTGGCGGTGCCGGTCGGAGCCCTGCTGCTGGTGGGAATCACCGTCACCGGGAGGTTCGCGACCTGGGAGCGCTTCATGTTCGTGATCCTGGCGGGCAACGCGCTGGTGATCCCCCTGGTGGTGCTCGCCCACCCCTCGGCCGGGTCCGTCGCGGAGGGTTTCCTGGTCCCCGGCATCCAGGGCGGCCTCTCCTCCGACGGGGCACTTCTCATCGTCGCCATCGTGGGCACGACCGTGGCGCCGTGGCAGCTCTTCTTCCAGCAGTCGAACGTGGTCGACAAGCGCATCACCCCGAGGTGGATCGCGTACGAACGCACCGACACCGTGGTCGGCGCCTTCGTCGTCGTCATCGGCGCGTCCGCCATCATGATCGCGGCCGCCACGGCATTTCACGGCACACCCCTCGCCGGCCAGTTTCACAACGCCCAGACGGTCGCCCAGGGATTGACCCGCTACATCAGCCCCACCGTGGGGGCCATCTTCGCGGTGGTGCTGCTCGACGCATCGGTGATCGGTGCGAGCGCCGTCACCCTGGCCACCTCGTACGCGTTCGGCGACGTGTTCGGCATCCGCCACTCCCTGCACCGCTCGTGGCGCGACGCCAAGCTCTTCTACGCGATCTTCACCGGCGTGGTCGTGGTGGCGGCGGGCATCGTGCTCATCCCCTCGGCCCCGCTCGGCCTCATCACCACCGCGGTGCAGGCGCTGGCCGGGACGCTGCTGCCCGAGGCCAGCCTCTTCCTGCTCCTGCTCTGCAACGACCCGGCGGTGCTCGGCCCCTGGGTCAACCGGCCGTGGCTGAACGTGCTCGCGACCGTGATCCTCGCTACCCTGGTCATGCTCTCCCTGATCCTGGTGATCTCCACGATCTTCTCCTCGATCAGCATCCCCTTCCTGCTGATCGTCTGCGGAGGCGTCCTCGTCCTCGGGCTCGCCGCCATCGGCCTCCTCACCCGCGGCAGCCTCGGGGCCCCCGTGACCGAGCGTCAGCGAGAGGACCGGTTCACCTGGCGCATGCCGCCGATCGCCCTCCTCACCCGCCCGGCGCCCTCGCGCGGTCGCACCATCGGCATGTCCGCGATGGCCGGCTATCTGGTCGTGGCCATGCTGATGCTGCTGGTCAAGGCCATCGAGCTGGGCATCGGCCACTGAAGGGGTCGAGTGACAATGGGCGCGCCATGACTAGCCCCGCTCGACGGGAGGCACCGTCCGGTCTCGACCCGGTCGACCTCTACGCCATCGACCAGCTCCTCACCGACGAGGAGCGGCTCATCCAGCTGACCGTCCGGAGCTTCGTCACGGACCGCTTCCTCCCCCTGGTGGGCGAGCACTTCGAGGCGGGCACCTTCCCGCGCGAGCTGGTCGGTGAGATCGCGGGCCTCGGACTCCTGGGCATGCACCTCGAGGGCTACGGCTGCGCCGGGACGTCGGCGGTGGGGTACGGCGTCGCCTGTGAGGAGTTGGAGGCGGGGGACAGCGGGCTGCGCTCCTTCGTGTCGGTCCAGGGCTCGCTGGCCATGTTCCCGATCCGCCGTTACGGCAGCGAGGAGCAGCGCCGGCGGTGGCTCCCCGAGATGGCGGCGGGCAGGGCGATCGGCTGCTTCGGCCTGACCGAGCCCGACGCCGGCAGCGACCCGGCGGCGATGCGCACCCGGGCACGGCGAGACGGCGGCGACTGGGTCGTCTCCGGAACCAAGATGTGGATCACCAACGGCTCCCTTGCCGACATCACGGTGGTCTGGGCTCAGACCGAGGAGGGGATCCGTGGCTTCCTGGTCGAGCGCGGCGCGCCCGGCTTCTCCAGCCGCGACATCGAGGGCAAGCTCGCACTGCGCGCCTCGGTCACCTCCGAGCTGGTGCTCGACGAGGTGCGGTTGCCGGAGTCGTCGATGCTGCCGGAGGCCCGCGGCCTGGGCGCGCCCCTCTCCTGCCTCGACGAGGCCCGCTTCGGCATCTCCTGGGGGGTGCTGGGCGCGGCGCGCACCTGCCTCGAGGCGGCGGTCGAGTACGCCAAGACCCGCCAGGCGTTCGGGCGGCCGATCGCGCGCTTCCAGCTCACCCAGGCCAAGCTCGCCGAGATGGCCACCCGGCTGGTCCAGGGCCGGCTGGTCGCCCACCGGCTCGGCACCCTGAAGGACGCCGGCGCGGCGCACCCGGTGCAGGTGTCGCTCGCCAAGCGGGCCAACACGCGGATCGCTCTCGACATCGCCCGCGAGGCCCGGACCATCCTCGGGGCCAACGGGATCACGCTCGAGTACCCGGTCGCCCGCCACATGGCCAACCTCGAGGCGGTGCTCACCTACGAGGGGACCGAGGAGATCCACAGCCTGATCCTGGGGAAGGCCATCACCGGCGAGGACGCGTTCGCGTAAGCCCGTCGTGCTTGGTGCCGGTGGGGCACGTCGCCTGACGGTCGGGCGTCCTCCGTTGCCGACCGCGTATCGTGGGAGACGTGGAGCAGCGCCTGCTCGGCCGCACCGGGATCAGCGTCAGCGAGCTGTGCCTCGGGGCGATGATGTTCGGCGCCTGGGGCAACCCCGACCACGACGAGTCGGTCCGGATCATCCACCGCGCCCTCGACGCCGGCATCACCTTCATCGACACCGCCGACGTGTACTCCCAGGGCGAGTCCGAGGAGATCGTCGGCCGTGCCCTCGAGGGTGGGAAGCGGGACAGCGTGGTCCTCGCCACCAAGGTGCACAGCCCGATGGGCCCCGATCCCAACTCCCGGGGCAACTCGCGGCGCTGGATCATCCGCGAGTGCGAGGCGAGCCTGCGCCGCCTGCGCACGGATTGGATCGACCTCTACCAGATCCACCGCCCCGACCCCAGCTGCGACATCGATGAGACCCTGGGGGCGCTCACCGACCTGGTCCGGGCGGGCAAGGTCCGCTCCATCGGCAGCTCGACCTTCCCGCCGTCCCTGATCGTCGAGGCCCAGTGGGTCGCCGAGCGCCGGGGCCGCGAGCGCTTCGTCTGCGAGCAGCCGCCGTACTCGATGCTGGTCCGGGGGGTGGAGACCGAGGTTCTCCCCGTCTGCCAGCGCTATGGCATGGGGGTGATCCCGTGGAGCCCGCTGGCGGGCGGATTCCTCTCCGGAGCGTACCGCCGCGGCCAGGCGGCGCCGACCAGCACCCGCTCCGGGCGGCTGCCCCATCGCTTCGATCTCTCGCTGCCGGAGAACCGGCGCAAGCTCGAGGCCGCCGACGCGCTGGCCCAGCTCGCCGGCGAGGCGGGCATGAGCCTCATCCACCTCGCCATCGCCTTCGTCCTCCAGCACCCGGCGGTGACCGCCACGATCATCGGGCCGCGCACCATGGAGCACCTGGAGAGCCAGCTCGGCGCGGCCGACGTGACCCTCGACCAGGCCACCCTCGACCGCATCGACGAGATCGTGCCCCCCGGGACCAACCTCAACCCCGCCGACGCGGGCTGGGCCGCACCGGAGATCGCCGACAGCCGGTTGCGCCGTCGCTGATCGTCTTCCGGGCGCCTTGTCCGGCATTGACGGACGGCGCTGGATGCCTGTAAGCCGGGTCACCAGTTTTGGGGATGTTCACCTGAGCGGTGGGTGTGGGAGGCTTGTGAACTAGCAGGGCTGCCAGGTGGCTGGGCGTCGACGCTGTCGAGGGCCGACCCGCCGCGTGGCAGCCACCGAGAGTCGGGGGACACGCGTGTCGGGAGCCATGGCACCGAGGCATCGCGGCGACCGCCGCGGCGCCTCCCTCGGCGCGCGGACAGGGCTCCGCGCCGCCGGAGCCAGACGTGTCCGGTTGCGTGACTGGCACCGCGCCGCAGTGACGGCGGCGCTGGTTGCATCCGCCGTCGCTGCCGTGGCGCGCCCTCCTGCGGTGCTCGCGGCCGGCACCACCTCCCCCCCAGCGACTGCGGTGGCCAGCGCACCGGCGGTGCTTGTCAGCCTCACCCTGCGCGCCTCCTCGCCGTCGGCACCGGCCGGCGTGACCGCCTCAGCCACCGTCGCGGGGTCCATCCCGATCACCGCCTACATCTGGGACTTCGGAGACGGCTCAGACACGCAGGGCTCGCCGGGCCCGAGTGCCCAGCACACCTTCGAGTACGCCGGCACGTACACGGTCACGCTCACCGTCCTCGAGCGGTCCGGCGAGGAGGCGACCGCTTCGGCAACCGTGCAGCTGGCGGGTCCTCCGGCACCGAGCGCGGGGAGCGGCCCGGAATCGGCGCTGACAGGATCCAGCTACTGCTCGGACCCGCCGGTCTCGCTCTCGGTGTGGGGGGAGCAGGGGTACGTCGCCCTGAATGGCGGTGGATCCGCGCTGCATTCGCCCTACGCGAGCGACACGGTGAGCATCGATGGTGTCTACGCGTGCGGGCCCCTGCCGGACCAGCCCACGTCGGTGACCGGCTCCGGCGCCTACGGTTTCCAGTGCTCCGAGCTCGCCGCCCGTTACTACATGGTCGAGCAGCACACCGGCGCCATCCCCACGGGCAACGGCCATGGGATCGCGTACAACATCGCCGTCCAGAGCGGTCTGGCCCTGGTGCCGGCGACCGCCGAGGCGTCGGGCGCCGCGCCACCGGTGGGTGTCGCCGGCAGCAACGTCGACTGGGTGACATCGTCCTCCAACCCCGACGGCGTCCTGCCGCAGGTCGGTGACATCATCAGCATGGGCGCCAGCCCGACCAGCGTCGACGCGCACCCCAGCGATCAGGCCGAGCTGAGCCTCGGTCATGCCGGCATCGTGCTCTACGTGGCCGGACCCGACCCGCAGACCCAGACCGACGGCTCGATCATCATCGCCCAGCAGGACTCCGACTCGAGCCCGAACCCCGGCCTCGGTCAGGTCACCGTGAGCTGGCAGGGCGATGGTCTGAGCGACGGGGGGTATGACGAGTTCAACTGGGTGTCGATGGGGTATTCGCCAGGCGACGCCGCCGCGACGCCCCCGGCAGCGAGCGTTCCATCCCCGGCCTCCGACCCGGGAACCGGCGGCGTGGCGCCGTCAGGGGCGTCCACCTCTACGCCCCTCGGCGCGCGGCATCTGGCCCAGCTGGCTCGGCTCTGAACCTCCGCGGGTCCGGCTCGTCAGGCGATCGCGCGAGCGAACTGCCGGGCCCCGATGGCCACACCCACCACCGCGAGCGCGGCCATGATCGCCAGCCCCTCGAGCACCTCGGGCGAACTGCCCCTGCCGTTGAACAGGTCGCGGGCGGCGTTGACCGCGTAGTAGAGGGGGTTGGCCTGGCCGATGTCCTGCAGCCATTGGGGAGCCAATGGCTTGAGCGGCAGCAGGACGCCGCTCAGCAGGAGCAGGGGCAGGGAGAGGGTGAACACCAGCGGCGCGTACGAGTTCTCGTCCTTGAGGGCGAGGGCGGCGGCGTAGGCGATCGAGGACATGCCGAGACCGATGAGCGCGACCAGACCAAGCATGATCACCACGCCGGTCGCGGTCGGCTTGAGCCCGAAGGGGACAGCCAGCGCGAGCAGGATCAATGACTGGATCAGTAGGGTCAGAAGGTCGCGGCCGGCGCGGCCCAGCAGCAGGGCCAGCCGGCTGACCGGGGTGACCCGGAAGCGCTCGATCACTCCCGAGCGCAGCTCGTCGATCAGGCCGAAGCCGACACCGCTCGCCCCGAAGAGGCCGAGCTGGATCAGCAGCCCGGGCACGAAGACGTTGTACGCGCCGCCCGGCGGGAATCCCGGCATGTGCGCGATCGACTTGAGCAGCGGTGCGAAGAGGAGCAGGTAGAGCACCGGCTGGATCACGCCGATGATCACCCAGACCGGATTGCTGATGAAGATGTAGAAGTAGCGGCCGAACATCAGCCAGGCGTCGCGCAGCAGCTTCACGATCTGAACTCCAACTGGAACGGGATCACCGCGGTCATGGCGCCGTCTCGCGGAGCGAGCGCCCGGTCTGGCGGAAGAAGACGTCGTCCAGGCTCGGACGGTGAAGCGAGAGTGCCGAAAGGGTCACGCCCGCGCCGTCGAGGAGCCGGATGATCTGGGGCATCGCGGTCTCGCCCCGGTCGACGTAGAGGCGCAGCGCGCCGTCCTCCTCGGTCAGCTCACGGATGAAGTCCTGCCCTTTGAGGATGTCGCGGGCGCGCTCGGGCGGGCCCTCCGGTCCCACCAGCACCACGTCGCCGGCGATCTCCCGCTTGAGCTCCTCGGGCGTGCCCTCGGCCACGATCTTCCCGTGGTCGATGATCGCGATGCGGTCGCAGAGCGCGTCGGCCTCCTCCAGGTAGTGGGTGGTGAGGAAGACGGTCGTGCCGGACCGGCGCAGGCGGCGGACCTCGTCCCACATCCGCGCCCGGCTCTGGGGATCCAGCCCGGTGGTGGGCTCGTCCAGGAAGAGGAGCTGGGGGAGGTGCATGAGCCCGATGCCGACATCGAGGCGCCGCTTCTGGCCGCCGGAGTACGTCTTGGTCTTGCGGTCACCGCAGTCCGTGAGCTCGAGGGTCTCGAGCAGCTCCGCCGCCCGCTTGTCGGCCGCCCCCCCGCTCATCCCGTACAGGCGCCCCTGGATGACCAGCTCGCGGCGCCCGGTCACCTCCGAGTAGCTGCTCCCCGCCTGGCTGACGTAGCCGATCCGCTGCCTCACCTTGGCCGGCTCCCGGAGCAGGTCGCAGCCGGCGACGGTCGCCGCGCCGCTGGTCACTGGGAGGAGCGTCGAGAGCATCCGCAGGGTGGTCGTCTTGCCGGCCCCGTTCGGGCCCAGGAACCCGAAGGTCTGGCCTCCGGCCACGTCGAGGTCGACGCCGGCAACCGCCTCGACCGTGGACCGCCGGCCTCGGAAGGTGCGGCGCAGCTTTCGGGTGTGGATCATCGGTGGGCCCTCCTCTGGGTCGCTAGGTCTGATCGGGATCGGAGGCCGGTTCGCGGTGGCGTCCCCGCCGGGCAGCCTCGTGATCGTGCATGGCGTCGAAATGGGTCCGGAGGCTCTCCGGGTCCCAGGCCAGCCGGCCCGCGCGCATGTCCTCCAGGAGCGACACGATCCAGCGCAGCTCGGCCTCCCGCAGCGCTCGCTCGTGCTCGTCCTCGAGGAGCACCACCCGGGGGAGGTGCATCTCGTGCTCGAGGGCGGTGGACGCCTCGTCGCGCGCCGCCAGCTCGGCTCTGAGCTCGACCACCCGGTGCTGGAGCGCGCCCATGGCACGGTCCTGGGGGAGGTAGGCGAGCAGGCCCACCCCGGCGGTGAACGCCAGGTGCTCGTGGGCCGGCCTCTCCAGGACATCCTGGAGCCAGTCCTCGAGCGCCTCGTGCCCCTCGGGGGTGATCCGGTAGACCGTGCGCTCCGGCCACCGTCCCTCCCGGGTGGTCTCCACGGGCTCGATCCACCCCGCGGCCTGAAGCTCCTCGATGGCCCGGTAGAGGGCGCGGGTCCGGCCCTCCGCGTAGTCCTTGCGCCGGTCGTGCATCAGCCGCTGCATCTCGTACGGGTGGAGGGGCCGCTCGGTGAGCAGGGCGAGGGCGGTGAGGGCGATCGTCCCCTGGGGCGGCCTGGTTATGCGCTGCGACATATTGCGATACGCACTATAGCACACCGCCAGAAAGGGTCAAGGGAGGGGGACGGCTGCCCGCCCGGGCGGTGCCGCACCTGGCGGCCTGCCCGCCGAGCCTCTCCCGCGCCGCCGGTAGACTTGCATCGATGGACCTCGACTCCGCCAGCCTGCAGGCGGTCGAGACGGTGCGGCGTTGGGAGGCCGGCTGGCCTGGCGTCACACCACACCCCTCGGTGGTGGTGAGCGCGGAGCGGGCGGCGCGGGTCCTGGAGGAGCTGGGCAGCCGGCTGGGGGACAACTACCCCTTCTTCCACCCCAGCTACGCCGGTCAGATGCTCAAGCCGCCCCACCCCGCCGCGGCCGCCGCGTATCTGATGGCGATGCTCATCAATCCCAACAATCACGCCCTCGACGGGGGGCCGGCCACGGCGGCGCTGGAGCGGGAGGCCGTGGCCTCCGTCGCCGCCATGTTCCATTACCCCGTGGAGTTCCTGGGACACCTGACCTCGAGCGGGACGATCGCCAACCTGGAGGCGCTCTTCGTCGCCCGGGAGCTCCGGCCCGGAGCCGCGATCGCCTTCAGCGAGGAGAGCCACTACACCCACGAGCGGATGTGCCACCTGCTCGGTGTCCGCGGGGTCCGCGTGCCCGCCGACGCCCGGGGGCGGATCGACCTGGACGCCCTCGAGCACCTGCTGCGCACCGATTCGATCGGTACCGTGGTGCTGACCGCCGGGACCACGGCGCTCGGGGCCGTCGACGCGATCGACGAGGCGCTCTCCCTGCGCGAGAGGTACGGGGTGCGGCTGCACGTCGACGCCGCGTACGGGGGCTTCCACGCGATCCTGGCGTGGGCGGGGGCGGCGGACATCCCGGCGGGGCCGTACCGGGCCATCGCCGCGTGCGACTCGGTCGTGGTCGACCCCCACAAGCACGGCCTCCAGCCCTACGGCTGCGGCTGCGTCCTCTTCCACGACCCGTCGGTCGGCCGGTTCTACGTCCACGACTCCCCGTACACCTACTTCACCTCCTCCGAGCTCCACCTCGGGGAGATCAGCCTGGAGTGCTCCCGTGCGGGAGCCGCCGCCGCGGCCCTCTGGACGACCCTCCAGCTCTTCCCGCTCACGCAGTCCGGGATGGGCGCGATCCTCGCGGCCTGCCGGAGGGCGGCGGTTCGCTTCGCCCGCCTGATCGGCGCCTCGGAACGCCTGCGCCTCTACCAGGAGCCCGAGCTGGACATCGTCGCCTTCTTCCCCTGGGGCGAGGGGACGACGGCCGGTGGCGTCGACGCCGCCAGCCAGCGCCTCTTCGAACGGGCCATGGCCGCCGAGGACCCGGTCTACCTGAGCGTGGCCCGTGTCACCGGCGAGAGCTTCCACCGCCGGTGCCCGGACCTCGAGGTCAGCGAGGAGCGAATCCGGGTGCTCCGCAGCGTGCTCATGAAGCCGGAGCACGAGGACTTCGTCGACGCGATCGCGGAACGGCTGGACCGCCTGGCCGGCTGAACCTCGCCGGGGCCGCGTGGCGCCCACCGCCGGGTCCACCGTCCCGGCGGCCGCGGCACGGTGGGAAGATGTGGCGGTGACCTCGGCCGGCTGGCTGCGCGACTTCTGGAGGCGGCGTCAGCTCAACCAGTGGTCCGCGCGCGACACCTACCCGGCGCGGCTCCGGCGCAAGTACGCGTCGGAGGACGAGCGGGACAGGGACGGCGCGCGACTCACCCAGCACGGCTACCGCGTCGTCGACGAGACGGACTCGGGCGCGACCATCAACGTCGCCCCCGAACAGAACGTGTACCTCCGGGTCGGGCCCAGCAGTATGCCGTACGACATGCCGCTCGCGGTGGTCTTCTACGAGCGCGACCCGCGGTCCACCGGTCGCCGCTGACCGGACCGGGTGCCCCGCCTACCCCACCGGCGTCTGCCCCCCCAGGACGGGCGCGGCGGTGAAGGTGGCGGTGATCGTGAAGGTTCCTCCCGCGCCGGGCAGCGGGATCGACACGGGGGCCTGGATGGAGACGGTCGCCACCACCTCGTCGGTCCCCCCGGGGTTGACGCACGTCGTCGACCCCGCCACGCCGCTCTCGGCGTCACCGGCGCGAGCGCAGGCCGCCGCGAAGGACGGCGCCAGCGCCGCGCTGCCGCTCTCCGCCGCCACGTAATCGATCTGGCTCGCCCCCGCCATCGCCGCCTGCTCGGCGGCGCCCTGCAGGCGCACGCGCACCTCGTAGAGCTGGGAGAGGTCGACGGCCACCGCGATCATGCCGACGACGAGGAACAGCATCGAGAAGGCGAACATCACCAGGATCTGGCCCCGTTCCGCCCTGCGTCGCCGGCGGCTCAGCATTGGGTCGGGCTGAAGCTGGCGCCCGGGGCGGGAGCGGGGACGCTCTGGCACTGACGGTACGCGGAGGGGTAGGCGTCCGCGCTGGCGCTGAGGTGGATCGTCCAGAACCAGAGCAGGCTGATCGGGGTCCTGGAGAAGTCGAGGTCCGCCTGAGCCGTGCAGGTGACCGGCTGCGCGATGCCCTGGCGGTCGAGGCTGATCTCCCCGTTCAGGTACGGGCCGGTGCAATCGATCGGGCTGGTGACGACGAGGTACCCCCCCTCGCCCCCGTTGGGGTCGAGGGTGTGGGTGAACGCGTACGTGTAGTCCACCGCGCTGTCGGCCTGGTCGCCGAGGGGCGGGACGAGCGAGGCCTGGGCGGCGAGGTCGACGGCGGTCTGAAACTCGTTCTCGGCCCTCAGCTCCAGCATCATCCCCACGAAGCCGAGCACGATCACGATCATGATCGGGAGGACCAGCGCCATCTCGATGGCGGCCTGGGCATCCTGCCCGCGCCGCGAACCGCGCCGGGGCGTCATGGTGAGTACGTCCCGACGTTCACCGACGCCGACTGGGTGATCGGCAGACCCCACCCCCGCCAGTTGAGGGGCCCGAGGCCGGGGGGCACGAAGGAGATGGCGTACCCGGTCACCGCGACCGTGACGTGGCCGGCGCCGTCATCCACAGCGCACACGACCACGTGGCCCACTCCGTCGTAGCCGGAGCCGAGCCCCTGGAAGTAGTCGGCCACCTCATCGGCGGTGGGGCACCGTGTCGCCCCCACCTCGTCGCGCAGGGCCGCCAGCTCGGGTGCGTACCAGTCCTCCACGCTCGTGCCCAGCAGGGGCTGGTGGAGGAGGGGAAGCACGCTCGCGTACACGTCGGTCAGCGCCGGGCTGGTGTTGATCGCCGATCCCTCGGCTGACATGGCCACGCCGATCCCCTGCTCCACCGCGGCGTCCGCGGCGTCGGTCTCGATGGTCCAGATCCACGAGTCGATGATGGCCAGCAGGCATACGAGAAAGAGAACGAAGACGAGCGAGAACTCGACCGTGGCCTGCCCCGGGCTTCGGGGCCGCCGAGCGCCGGGTGCACGCGGGCGGGCGTGAGCACGGTCCTGCCCACGGCGTACACCGGCATCCACGGCCCTTCCTTCCCAAGACGCAGATGAAGCGATCGGAAGTGTAGCGGCGTGAGCCACGGCCCTGTGGAGCCGCCCACGCTGCGGGCGCCGGCCCACCCTCGCCCGCCGGCTCAGCCTGGGGGGCGCCCGCGGACATCTCGCGGACAAACCGAGGTCGAGGCCCCGGCCCCGATCGGGCGCCGGCAGGGGCTCACCCCACGGCGGGGAGGTGGTACTCGAGAAAGGCCGTGGTCTGCTCCCAGGCCCGGGCCGCGGCCCGGGGTCGGTGGAAGATGGCCGAGTCGTGGTTGTCGAAGGCGTGGCCGGCGGCGGGGTGGAGGTGCAGCTCGACCCCGCGGCGGCCGGCGAAGGCGTGCGCCACCGCCCGGCGCTGCGCGGTGCTGATGTACGTGTCGTCCTCGCCGAAGTGGAAGAGGATGGGGCAGGTCACCTGCCCGGCCTTGTCGAGGGCGCTCGGGATCGCCGAGCCGTAGTAGCAGACGGCGACCGCCGGGTCGGAGGCGGCCGCCACCATGAAGGCGATGCCGCCGCCGAGGCAGAATCCGATCACGCCCACCCGCTCGTCCCCCACCTCGGGAAGCGTGCGCAGGTGCTCGAGCGCAGCCGTCGCGTCGGCGACCGCCTGCGGGACGTCCAGCCGCTGCATCGCCTGGAAGGCGCGGGGCAGGCTGTCCGGCAGGTGCTCGTCCAGCACCAGGTCGGGTTCGAGTCGCGAGTAGAGATCGGGCGCCAGGGCGACGTAGCCGAGACCGGCGAGCCGGTCGCAGACGCCCTTGATGTAGCCGGTCAGGCCGAAGATCTCCTGGATGACCACCAGACCGGGGCCCCAGCCGCGGTCGGGCACCGCGAGCCATCCACCCATCGAATGGCCGTCGTGAGCTCGGATCCGCTCCTCCCGCCTCTCCATGACCAGGACAGGTTACTCAGCCTGCCGGTGGTCTGCGGTCAACCGGTGTTCTGCAGCCCCGCGGCGATGCCGTTGACGCTGCGGAGGATCGCCTCCAGCAGGGCCTGACGCTGCGGATCGGTCTCGTCGAGGGCCCGGTAGCGGGCCAGCATCTGGGCCTGGAGCACCGACAGGGGGTCGATGTAGGGATCCCGAAGTCGCAGCGTCTCGCGGAGCAGCGGCTGGTCGGCGAGCAGGGCGTGCTTGCCGGTGACGTGGACCATGGCCTGGAGGGTGCGCGCGTGCTCGGCGGTCGCCTCCGCCCACATCCGCTCGCGCAGCCCCGGTTCCGTGACCAGCTCGAAGTAGCGGCTCGCCACCCCCAGGTCGGTCTTGGCCAGGGCCATCTCGAGGTTGCCGACCAGGGCCCGGAAGAACGGCCACTGCCGGTACATCTCGTGAAGGAGCTTCCAGCGTACCGGCCCGGCGGGGGGCAGGTGGGCGTCGGCCTCGCCGGGGGGCGGCGCGTTGCGGTCATCATCGGCATCAACGTCACGGTCCTCGGCGAAGGCGTGCAAGGAGCCACCCACCCCGTACCAGGTGGGCAGCATCAACCGTGTCTGGTTCCACGCGAACACCCAGGGGATCGCCCGGAGCTCGGTGATCCGCGTCGACTGGCCGCGGCTCGTCGGGCGGGAGCCGATGTTGAGCTGGCCCAGCTCGCCGATCGGGGTGACCTCGGTGAAGAAGCGCTCGAATTCATCCGTGTACACGAAGGACCGGTAGCGGCGGTAGCTGTCGGCGGCGATGCGGGCCATCGCCGTCTCCCAGACCGACTCGTGCTCGGGGGGAAGTGGGCCCTGCAGCGAGCTGGCCTCCCACACTGCCGCCGCCACCAGCTCGAGGTGGTTCTGGGCCACCTCGGCGCGCGAGTAGCGGTAGTGGAGGATCTCCCCCTGCTCGGTCAGCCGCACCCGGCCCCGGACCACGCCGGGCGGCTGGGAGAGGAGGGCCTCGTGGGTGGGCCCGCCGCCCCGGGACACCGTGCCGCCGCGGCCGTGGAAGAGGCGGAGCCGGACGCCGGCGGCGTCGCAGACCCGGGCCAGCTGGCGGTGGGCGACGTAGAGCGACCACTGGGCCGCCAGGTAGCCGCCGTCCTTGCTGCTGTCGCTGTAGCCGAGCATCACCTCCTGGAGGTTGTCCCGGGCCCGCACCTGCTGGGCGTACTCGGGCTGGTCGAGGAGACGGCGGAGCACCCCCGGTGCGGCGCGGAGGCCGGCGATCGTCTCCATCAGGGGCACCAGGTCGAGGCGGCTGCTGTGCACGTCGCCGAAGGACCAGGAGACGAGCCCGACCAGGGAGGCCAGCCACATCGTGGCCATGACCTCGACCGGTGAGTGGGTCATGGAGATCACCACGCTCTCGGTGGCGCGGGGCGAGATGGTCCGCTGAGCCCGTCCCATCTCCACCAGCGTATCGAGGAGGTCGCGGTCGTCCGGGCTCAGCTCCAGGGTGCCGATGTGAGGTCCGCGCTGCTGCATGGCGCGCGCCAGCAGGCCCATCGCGGCGTCCTCGTCGAGAGAGTCCAGGCCCCCCTCCACCTGCCCGGACTGGCGCAGGATCGCCGAGGCCACCTCCCGAAGCCGGGCGCTGTGGAACCGGACATCGATGGAGTAGCCGCAGAAGTCGAAGGCGCCGACCTGGCGGCGCAGGTCGAGCAGGGCGCCGTCGGCGAACACGGCACCGCGCTGCCGGCGCAGCGCGGCGTCGACCAGGTCGAGATCGTCGAGCAGCTCCTGGGCGGTGGCGTAGGGGCGCTCGGCGTGACCTCCCTGGAGCTGGGCCAGCCCCGCCTCCAGGCGGCGGTGGACGAGGTTGAGCTTGCGCCGGTAGGGCTCGTCCCGGCTGCGCTCCCCGAGCTCGTGGTTGGCCTCGGGCATCTGCGCCTCGTCGTCGGCGATGGACGCCGCCAGGGTCGGGTCGGTGCCCGTCCACCGGACGGACTGGCTGTATTGGACAGAGAGGGCCATAACTGCGTCACCATAGCGGCTCAGCACCATCTGCTTCTGGGCCCGCAGCGCATCGCGCAGCGTCCTGGCCCGGGCGTGCGGGTTGCCGTCCTGATCGCCGCCGACCCAGGAGCCGAGCCGCAGGAAGGGGTGGATGGCCGGTCGCGGCCTGCCGAACACCTCGACCCAGCGGCGGTCCAGCTCGGCGTGGACGGCGGGGACGGCGTCCATCAGGAGGTCGAGGTGGAAGCGGATGTCGCGGGCCTCGTCGAGGACGGTCGGGCGCACCGTGCGCAGCTCCTCGGTCTGCCAGAGCAGCTCGATGTGCCGGCGCATCGCGGCGACCAGCGCGGCATGCCGGGGCGAGCCGGGGGGTGGGCCGTCGAGGGCGTCGAGGGCCATGGCGACCCCGTTGACGTGATCGAGGACGGAGCGGCGGACCGCCTCGGTGGGGTGGGCGGTCACCACCGGCACGACGTCCAGCTCGGCGAGCGCGGCGGCCAGGCGCTCCCGCCCGCCCTCGATGTGGGCGGCACGGGAGAAGAGGGAGTGGAAGGTCCCCGGCGAGGCGGAGCCGCCGCCCGGGATCGACTGGATCCCCCGGATGACCTGCACTCGGTGCTCCAGCTCGGCGACGTTGACCAGCTGGAAGTAGAGGGAGAAGGCGCGGATCAGGCGGGTGGCCGTGCCGACGTCGATCTCGCCCAGCTGGCGGTCGAGGGCCTGGCTGACCTTCTCGTCGTGGCGCTCCCGCAGCTGCTTGGTCTTGGCCCGCACCTCCTCCTCGAGCTCGAGGAGGGGCTCGCCCTCCTGCTCGGCCAGGGTCTCGCCGAGCAGGGTGCCGACCAGGCGGACGTTGCGGCGGAGTCGGCGCTGGGCCTCGGCCTCGACGTCGGGGCTCGGGGGGTCAGGCTGCTCGGGCACCTGCCAAGCATGCCGCCTCGCCGGCTTCACACGCCACGGGTGTGCCGGACCTGGCGGAGGGCGGGCGGCTCCCCTCGGGGGTCACTGGGGGGCACGGTGTCATGCCGCGGCCGGCGGCTGGATGAACCCGTACCGCCGCCCCTCCCGCCAGGCCTGGAGCGCCGGGTGGTCGGTCGACTCGAGGGGAACGACACGACCCGCCAGCGAGGTGACGGCATGGGCGTCGAGACCGACCGCGGCGCAGGGGACGTCGAGCGCCCGCCGGGGAGCGGCGAGATACGGGAAGGGGTGGCGCTTGCCGATCACCACCAGGGACTGGACGCCGGGGAGGGCGGCACCGGGAACCAGCAGCCCGTCGACCTCGGGGAAGCGGTCGAGCAGCCTGCCCAGCCACCCCGAGCAGAGCGGGTAGGTCGACGGCGGCCCCACCAGCGCCTCCGGCGGAAGACCGCTCGCCGCGGCGCGGTCGAAGTCGAGGACCACCACGCGGGCGAGCCGCACCCGCATGGCGAAGACGTGGCGTCGCAGCTGGCGCAGCGCCGCGGCGGTGTGGGTGCCCGCGTGGCGGGCCTGCTCGGCGAGCGGTCCCATCGGATGGGTCGAGAGGTACTGCACCGGCTGGGTCTGTTCCGGTCCGTGCCAGCGGCCGGCGCCGAGGTTGGGCGTCCACCAGAGTGGCCGCATCCCGCTGATGCCGCGGTAGGCGACCAGGTCGACGGGGGTGGTGGGCATGGTCGCCGCACCGCCGGCGCTCCGCCGGGGAGCGGACCGCGCGGACGGGGGGCTCACCCGTAGCGGAGGGTGGCGGTGAGACGGTCGAGCCGGGCGTCCGCGCCGGCCTCGGGCGAGCGGATCACAGTTCCCGGTGCGAGCCCGTCGAGATGAGGCGTGGGCCGGTCCAGCCAGGCGACCACCCCCTCGGGGGTGAGCGCGAACCGCGCCTCGTTGACGACCCGCGCCAGGCGGCGGATCCGGGCCGCCTCTCCGGGACCGGGCCGGGCCTGGCCCTGCAGCCAGCGCTGGAGCGTCCGCAGGGAGACCCCCACCATGCGCGCGATGGCGGCCTGGGAGGTGCCCAGCGTCCCGGCCAGCCACCCGATCAGCTCGGACGGCGAGCGGTCGGCGCCGACGGGGAGCCCCTCGGCGTAGGCGAGCAGACACTCGAGGACGGTTTCCAGGTCGTCGATGGCGGTCCCCTCGACCTCGGCGCCGGTCCTGGCGGAGCGGAGCAGCCAGCCCAGCCGCTGCTGGGCGGCGGCCAGCCGCCGTGCCACCGGGGGGACCGTCTCGATGGCGGAGTCCAGGACGGCCGCCAGGTCCGGCTCCACCTCCTCCCAGCGTTCCGCCTCCGAGCCGGTCATGCCCTCCGCCTGGAGGCCCGTCATCAGGGATTCGACGAGATCCCCCAGCCTGCCGAGCTCGGCCTCGGAGACCGGGCTGGCCGGGGCCACCGCGAGCATGGCACACATATGTCATATGATTATGTCAGAGAGACGCCAACTTCGCCACCGCGCATTCGCCGTGGGAGGGTGCCGTCGCGGAGGGAGGGCTGTTGCGTTTCGGGCGGCCTGAGGTGTTTCGTGACGAAATATTCGTCACGAAATGCAGGCGAACTGCCGGTCTCGGCAGGACCCTCGCGGCGGCGCACGCGGCCCGACAAGACGTGGCGGCCTGGCCCCGCGCGCTGCGACTCCGAGCGGTACTTCCGCGCAGACGCGAAGTGGGCGTCGCCGGTCCGGGTCGGAGGGGTGCCCCTATGCGATCGGGACCTCTCGAGATCTCGTGTCCTCGGCACGGACCATCGTCCGGAGAACTGGCACCCTTCCCCCGCACCGGAGCGCGGGGGGGGATGCGGCCGTCAGTATCCCACAGCAGCACGGCCGCGGGAAGGGGACTGAGGTCCTCGGCTTTCGTGGACCTCAGTCCCTTCCGGTCCTGTTCCCCTGCGGTCTAGCTCGTGGCCTCCGGGGCCACGGGCGCCACGACCGGGGCGGCCGGTACGACCACCGCGACCGGGACCTCCCGCGGGATGCTGCGGAACGAGAGGAGGTAGTAGAGGACACCGGCGACCACGATGCCGATCAGCCAGCTCAGGTCACCGCCGCCGGTGGCGCTGGAGATCGGCCCCTGGTACGCGGGGTAGTAGTAGAGGGCATCGATCCACATCATGGCCGCGAACATGCCGGCGGCAAGGGCGAGGAGCGCCTTCCAGTTGAAGCCGCCATCACGCCAGTAGAGGCCACCCCGATGGGCGGTCAGCGAAGCCCGGTCGTAGCTGCCCCGGCGGAGGAGGTAGTCCACCGCCATGATGGCGAACCAGGCGCCCAGCCAGACGACGATGTAGTCGAGGAACTCGGAGAGGTCGGTTCCGACCTTCCCCTGGAAGATGACCAGGCCGGTGACCACTCCGCTCACGATGGTATCGATGAGGATGCAGCCCCACCGCTTCACGGGGATGCCGATCGCCTGGAGGGTCACCCCCGACGAGTACATGTCGATGGTGTTGATGGCGAACAGCTGGAAGATGGCGACGATCATGAAGGGCCAGAAGAACCAGTCGGCGTGCGCGGCGAAGGCCGACGGGATGCCGATCACCTCGGTCGAGCCGACATTGGTGCTCACCAGGTAGGCGGCGACGCCGAGCAGCTCGAGGAGGATGGAGGGGATGGCGGCTCCCAGGGTGGCCGACCAGAAGGTCTTTGCCTTGCTGGTGTCCTTGGGCAGGTACCGCGAGTAGTCGGCCGCGTTCTCGGTCCATCCCAGCCCACCCGTCGAGACGATCAGCACCAGGGCGGTGGTCCACAGCCACCACGTGGTGCCCGTCTGGAGGCCGTTCCAGTGCACGTTGGGAAGGACCAGGATGGCCATGATGACGAAGATCGCGATGAAGACGAAGGAGAGGTAGCGCAGCACCGTCTTGATGGTCGCGTGTCCCAGGAAGGGGACGATGAACTGCACCACGACCGCGCAGATGATGATGACCACCTTGACGGCTGTACCGACGTTGGAGACGCCCGCCTTGTTGAGCATCGCGATGACGACCAGCACGACCAGGACGAGCCCCAGTACCTCGAAGCCGACCTGGGTGAGCCAGTTGAAGAAGGACGGCGCCCGGTTACCGTTGCGGCCGAAGGGAGCACGGCTGACCATGAACGCCGTGGTCCCGGTCGCCGGCCCCGCCAGGCTCGCGAAGCCCAGGAACGCGTAGACGATGTTGCCGATCAGGATCGCCGCCACGGCCTGCCAGAGGGAGAGGCCGAAGGAGCAGATCAGGGCGCCGTAGAAGAGGAACTCGACGTTCCAGACCGCTCCGGACCACAGCCAGAACAGTCCCCACGGCCCCATCTTCCGATCCGAGTCGGGGATCAGATCGATGCCGCGCTGCTCCAGCTGGAAGGGGACGTAGGCTTCCGAGGTCTCGGCGACATCGACTGCGGCGCTCATGGGCGACTCACCGGTGCGACGGGTGCGGCGGGTTGGATGGACACGTGCTGAGCCTCCGCTTGAAATGTTTGGTGCGTACTGTCGGTCAGTGCTGGCGTGCGCGGAGAGGGCAGCCCCAGCCTCCCTGTCCTCCCTGCTGAGGCGGAAGTGTGACGCGACCGATGACCCTCCCGCTAGGGGGAGTCAGAACCTCGCCGCGGCGGGTGCCGCCGGTCGGGCGCGGCCCCTCTCCTGGCCCGCTCCGGGCTGGAATCGGCGCAGCCGCAGCGCGTTGCCGACCACCGTCACCGAGCTGCAGGCCATCGCCAGAGCGGCCAGCGCGGGGGGGATGACGTCGAGCATCGCCAGGGGGACCAGGACCAGGTTGTAGCCGAAGGCCCAGGCGAGGTTCTGGCGGATGATCCGCAGCGTCGCCCGGCTCAGCGCGATGGCGTCGCCGACACGTCCGACGTCGCCGTGGACCAGGGTGATGGCCGCGGCCGCCATCGCCGCGCCGGTCCCGCTGCCGACCGCGATGCCCACATCGGCGGCGGCCAGCGCGGGGGCGTCGTTGACACCGTCTCCCACCATCGCCACCGCCACGCCCCCCTGGCGGAGCTCGCCGACGAGCGCCGCCTTCTCCGCGGGGCGAAGCCCCGCCCTCCACGCGGCGATGCCGGCCTCGCGCGCGATCGCGGCCGCGGTCTCGGGGGTGTCGCCGGTGGCGAGGATCACGCGCAGCCCCATCTCCTGAAGGCGGCGCACTCCGGCGGCGCTCTCCGCTCGGAGCGGGTCGGCGATCCCCAGCACGAGCCGCAGCCGGGAGTCGACGGCGACGCTGACGACGGTGCGCCCGCCGCGGGCCAGGTCCGCCGCCGCGGCGTCGCCCGCCTGCACGGCGATGCCCTGCTCGGCGAGCCAGCGCGGTGCCCCGACCAGCACCCGGTGACCTCGAACCGTGCCGGCGATGCCGGCACCCGGGTGGCTCACCACCTCACCCGCCGCGGCCGGCGTCGAGTGCCCGAGCCGCGCCTCCGCGCCCGCGACCACGGCCTGGGCGAGGGGGTGCTCCGAGCTGGATTCGACCGATGCCGCCAGAGCCAGCGCCTCGTCCGCGTCCGCGTCCCCGACCGGGACGGCGTCGAGCAGGGCGGGCCGACCCTGGGTGAGGGTGCCGGTCTTGTCGAGCACGACCACTCCCAGGCGCCGGACCGTCTCCAGGGTCTCGCCGCCGCGGATGAGCAGCCCCAGCTCGGCGCCGCGGCCGCTCGACACCATCACCGCCACCGGGGTTGCGAGGCCGAGAGCGCAGGGGCAGGCGACGACCACCGTCGCCACCGCGGGGATCATCGCCGCGACCAGGCCGTGGCCGGTGAGCGCCCAGCCGGCGAAGGTGGCGGCGGCGAGCACCAGGATGGTGGGCACGAAGACCGCGGAGGCGCGGTCGGCGAGACGCTGCACGGGCGGCTTCTCCGCCTGGGTGCGCTCCACCAGCTGCACGATCTGGGCGAGCACGGTCGCGGCTCCGGTCCGGTCGACGCGCATGCGCAGTGGCCGGCTGCCGTTCACGGTGCCGCCGATGAGCTCGGCACCCACGCCCTTGGCGACCGCGATGCTCTCCCCGGTCAGCATGGACTCGTCGACCGCGCCGGAGCCGTCGATCACCGTGCCGTCGGTGGGGATCGGCTCACCGGGGCGGACCAGGAGGATGTCGCCGGTGGCCAGGCTCCGCGTGTCGACGTCCGTGATGCGCGCGGGGTCTCCCTCGTCGAGCCGGTGGGCCGTGCGCGGCTGAAGGCCGGCGAGCTGCTCGATGGCCTCTCCCGCCCTCCCCCGGGCGACCACCTCCAGGTACTTGCCGAGCGATATCAGGGTGATGATCAGCGCGGCCACGTCGAAGTAGGTGGGCTGCCCACGCAGCGGAGGCGCGAGGGTGGCGGCTGCCGAGTAGCCGAAGGCGATGGTCGCGCCCACCGAGACCAGGGTGTCCATGGTGGTGCCGCCGTGGCGCAGCGCCCGGAGCGCGCCCCGGTGGAAGGCGGCCCCGACCCAGATGAACACGGGCAGGGCGAGGACCAGCTGGATGGGATTGGACCAGGCTGCGGAGGGGAAGCCGTAGGCGAGGACCAGGATGGCGGTGCTGAGGACGGCCCCGATCGCGAGCTGGGCCTGGCGCAGCCGGAGGGCGGCGCGGCGGCGAGCTCGGCGGTCGCCGGTCGCTGGGGCTCCAGCCGGGGCGCCGGCGAGCTCGGCCTCGCCGGTCGGCGCGCGGGCCGCGTAGCCGGCTCCGCGGACCGCCTCCTCGAGGGCCGTGACGGCGACACCGGGTGCGGCGACGACCTCGGCCCGCTCGGTGGCGAGGTTGACGCTCGCGCTCTGCACGCCGGGCACATCCGCGAGCGCCTTCTCCACCCGTGCGACGCAGGAGGCGCAGTGCATCCCCTCGATCTCCAGGGTTCGGGAGAGGGTGGCGGTGGCGCCGGCGCCGGGCCTGTCCGTCATCGCGGCCCCCGCGGCCGGCCATGGCGCCGCGGCTCCGCCGCCATGACGGGTGCGGGCCCCGCCGCCGCGGCGCCGGCCGTCCCGTCATCGCCTCTCCGGTGGGCGGGCGGCGGCGGGGCGGTGGTGGTCGCCGGGTGGGGGAGGGGGAGGGGGACGGGATCGAACCGGTCGCGGAGGTCGGTGAGCGCGCTCGTGTAGCGCAGCGCCTCCAGCAGCTCGGCGATCTTGGCGTCGCCGCTGCCCGCGGCGATCGCCTCGGTGACGCAGGTCTCCAGGTGGTTCTGGAGCAGCACCCGGTTGACCTTCTCCAG
>Ga0209415_10001978_pt1 | contig 38861 bp, 33 predicted proteins | sample PeaSoiSIISIP2007_FD_187696 | JGI IMG/M metagenome (GOLD analysis project Ga0209415, IMG submission 187696) | Peat soil microbial communities from Weissenstadt, Germany - SII-SIP-2007 (SPAdes) (version 2) | ecosystem: Environmental > Terrestrial > Soil > Wetlands > Peat | place: Germany...
GCGCGGATGAGATCCTTCAAGGCCGCCTCATCGACCTTGTCGCCTTCGTGGATGTCGATGGCGCGCCTGACATTCCCTTCGAGGCTGGAGTTGAATAGACCGGAAGGGTCCTTCAAAGCAGCTCCCTTGGCGAATGTAATCTTGACCACGTTCTTGTACGTCTCTCCCGTGCAGACGATGCCGCCGTGGGAAAAGACGGGCGTCCCCGGCGATGTCCGCCTGACCCACTTCCGCTCTTCGACGATCTCAGGGTCTGCCTGGTGGATGATTGCGCGCACTTTCGCCAGCGTCTTCCCACGCCAGTCGCCAAGTTCCTTGATCCTCTCGTCGATGAATGCAGAGGCAGATTCCACCGGGACGGGCCTTTTCATGTTCACCTCCAACTCTCGCACCTACTTTAGCTGCGCTCAGCGTAACCTGCAACCTCCGCAAGTGGACGCCTCTTCTGGTTCGATATCAGTTCGGAAAGATGGGCGGTGGCCGACTCAAGCCCGGCACCATCCCGTCAAGTGTTCCACATGGAACACAATGTGATGACGAAGGCGGCTGCACAATATCGTGATGACAGCTAAGATCAAGGAACTAAAGGAGGTTGACTCCGTTTTCCTTCGAGGTATAGTGGACCCAGGTTAGCGTCCAAAGAACGGACGGGAACCTGGGGCACCGCGCCCCCACGCCCCGCTGTCACCGACGAATATGCCGCCTTTCCGTTCGGTGACGTCCGAACATTGATAGGTCTCACACGTCACTGACCGCGCAAGCTCGCGGTGTAAGACTGCAGTGCGTAAACCCGGACAACGCGATTCGGGCAATATTTTGCGCTTTGTGGAGGGATTATGAAGCGGACTCCCAGGATACCTTCCAAGCTTTCCGACTCGCTGCATCACCAGCTCAACGCGTATGCATTTGCGGCGAGTGCGGCAGGAGTGAGCCTGCTCGCCCTGGCGGATCCCGCGCAAGCCAAAATTGTTTACACACCGAGCGGCGTCACGTTCGGTGGGAGCCCGCATACCAAGCCCCGGTTTTACGGCAACTACTATCTCGATCTCAATCGCGACTCGATTCCCGATTTTGTGTTTACGTGGAGCTCATTATCGTCATTTCGAGATATTCAGTTCTCTCTCAGGGTACGCCCCATTGGTTTTCGCAACGGCGTTGCGGGGAATTTTGTCAATAGCAGTGGAGAAACATACAACAAAGCGTTCTGCCTCGGGAGCGGAGCATCGATCGGTCCACAGCAACCGTTTGCCGGAACCGTGATGGCCACGTCTTCTTATTCCGCCTGGGCGTACGGCAGTTGGTTCAAAGCCGAGGGGTATCTTGGTCTGAGATTTACCGTTCATGGCCAAACCCACTATGGATGGGCACGCCTTAAAGTACTCACGAAGAAGGGTGTCGGCGCCGTCGACGTCGCAGTGCTCGGCTATGCCTACGAGACCATACCGAACAAGCCCATCATCTTAACCAAGGAGCAGGGGCCTTGCCAGCGATCGCCCGAGGATGATAAACACGCGAATCCCGCCTCTTCAGGCCCAGCCGAACCGGCCAGTCTGGGCCGCCTGGCTCAAGGGGCATCCGGTTTCGCCGCCTGGGGCAAGGTGCAACATGGAGCCGTGAACAGGGCCTTCAGCGATGCCGCCACTCGGTCACATTGATAGCTCTCACACGTCACTGACGGCGCAAGCTCGCGGTGTGAGACTTAGCGCGTAGACTCGGACAACTCAAGCCGGCCAATACTTGGCGCGTCCTTTGTGGAGGAGTTATGAAGCGGACTTCCAGGATACCGCGTAAGCTTTCCGACTCGCTGCATCACCGGCTTAACGCGTATGCATTTGCGGCGAGTGCGGCAGGAGTGAGCCTGCTGGCTGTGGCACAGCCGGCCGAAGCAAAAATTGTTTACACACCCGCCCACGTCACGTTCGGCGGGGGCCCGTGTGGCTCGTATGGTGGCAGCTACTCTCTCGACCTCAACCACGACGGGATCTCTGACTTTGTATTTAATTGGCGGGGGATGGGGATGGGGAAAAGGTGTCATTCCCATACGATTAACCTCACCGTACAGCCGACTGGCAGCAACGGCGTTGCGGGATATGGTTCGGCGTCTCGCCTCGGAAGCGGGCCGTTGATCGGTCCACAACAAACCTTTAGCGGTAGCCTGATGGCCTGGATTTTTTTCTGGGGTACCGGGGTGCGCCCGAACCAGAACCGTGGAGGGGGAAATTGGTACTACTTCTACAACGGTTCCCGCGAGGGCTATCTGGGCCTGAAGTTCAGCATTCACGGCCAAACCCACTATGGATGGGCGCGCCTCAATGTATTCACTAATTGGAATGCCCCTGCGCTTACGGTCGCGATGCTCGGTTACGCTTACGAGACCATTCCGAACAAGCCCATCATCGCAGGTAAGAAACACGCCGCAGATGATAAGCAACCGAGTCCCGCATCTCTAGGCGCACCCGAACCGGCCAGCCTAGGTCGCCTGGCTCAAGGGGCATCCGGTGTCGCGGCCTGGCGGCGGAAAGAGCTAACAGGCACGATGACGAAATAACGACAGCGCAATCCGCTGCATAGTGCGGTCCATGCGGCATTTGCGTAGTTCAGAGCGTTTGTTTCAGAAGGGAGAATGATTATGCCGAAGCCTATACAGCACTGGGGCTGGATTTCGAAAATACGCTTGCAGGCAGTGAGCGCAACCATGGCGGTTGCGCTGCTGGCAGCGCTGGTCACGGCGTCACCGGCGCGGGCAGGAACCTTCAAAATACTGTACGCTTTCTCTGGGTCATCGGATGGGGCCAATCCGACAACGAGCTTAATCCAGGATGGATCCGGCAATTTCTATGGCACTACATTTTCCGGTGGCGCCACTGACTATGGGACCGTATTCAAGTTGGATACGAACGGTAGGGAAACCGTGCTCTACAGCTTCACCGGATCACCGGACGGGGCCAATCCGCTGGGTGGTGTGTTGATGGATGCCGCCGGAAATCTTTACGGTACGACGCTTTATGGTGGCACTGCCAAGTCTGGCACCGTGTTCGAGGTGGACACAGCCGGGACGGAGACTGTGCTGCACAGTTTTGCGGGCTCCGATGGAGCATCTCCCAGTGCAGGCCTGGTTCAGGATGCAACGGGCAACTTGTACGGCACAACCTACGCCGGTGGGGGTGGGGGTGGCACGGTATTCAAGCTGGATACGAACGGCACAGAGACCGTGCTGTACAGCTTCCCCCCGCGGTCTAGCGGCGGACAAAACCCTCAAGCAGGAGTTGTGCTAGATGCAGCAGGGAATTTGTACGGCACCACCTATTACGGCGGGGATGGCCAGTGCATAAGGTACACCCGCTGTGGCGTCCTATTCAAACTGGATACGACCGGCCATGAAACTGTGCTGCACTCCTTTGCTGGACACGGTAGGGATGGAGCATTTCCTCACGCAAATTTGGTCTGGGATGCTATGGGCAACCTGTACACTACCACCGAGAACGGCGGCTCTGGCTCTTGTACGCTCGGTTGTGGCACGGTATTCAAGCTAGATCTGAGCGGCAAGAAGCCGCGTGGAATCGTCTTGCATAGCTTTACCGCCCGCGGGGACGGGATATACCCCTCCGCCAGCCTAGTGCGGGACGCATCGGGCAACCTGTATGGCACCACTCAAGCGGGTGGCGGCCCTGCCGACAACGGAACCGTGTTTGAAGTGACTCCGAAGGGTAAGGAGACCGTGCTGTATACCTTCCATGGGAAGAAAGACGGGCGCTATCCCCAGGCGGGGTTGCTCCAGGACGCCGCTGGAAATCTGTATGGTACAGCCCCGGAGGGCGGCACTTATGGCTATGGTGTAGTGTTCGAGCTGACCCCGTGATTACGACAGCTAAGTAGTCCGTTGACCAGCAGGCGAGAGCAACGGGAGCTTGAAGTATAGGAAAATCAAGAACCCTTTTCTGAACGTAAACGGAACACTGACGGAGCCGGACGCACCGCTTGTTCATAAACAATTTCAGCAGTTCAAGCGTGAACCTGGGGCACCGTGCGGTTCGCTGCCAGCGTCTTGTCAGGCCGATCTTTTCGAAATAAGTCGTCGAAGGACGTAGCCTTTCCACATCCACAATCCCGAAAGAACCATTACAGGAACAAAGACAAACCGGGTAGCGGGGGCGTAGTTTGGAATTTTGTCAAACGGACTATAAATATAACCGAGGATCGGAATGCTAAAGACGAGGTGAATCCAGCGAAAAATCGGACGTTTGGTGGCATCTTTCATGATTAATTTGTCCTCCATGACTCACGCTGGCCGTGGCATTCCGGCTCTTCGCCGCCGGAAATAATAGCGCACGATCAAGCTGAGAATGAACCAGGCGGCGCCGACCGTGCCCTTCAGCGTACCGCTGATCTTCGATTTTCCGATGCGCGGATAGTAGCTCACCGGAACTTCAACCACGCGGAATCCAGCCAGGGCGCCTTTGAGGATCATCTCAACCGCCCAGCCATAGGTGGTCTCTTCGAGGGCGAGCGCATGTAGCACATCGGCGCGGGCAGCGCGAAACGGTCCGAGATCACTAATTTTTAAACCATAAAGCACTTTAATCAGGCCGGCGGCGAGACGATTGCCAATCGCCTGATGCCAGGGCAACGCCCCTGCAGAACGCCGCCCCCGCAGGCGGGAACCGAGCGTGATGTCCGCACGCCCGTCAGTGATTGGCGCTAAGAGAATCGGCAGTTCAGCGGGCCGATCGCTGTAGTCGCCGTCGAGGAAGACGGCCACGTCAGGGGAATTTGCCGCAGCCAGACCCGTGAGGCACGCACGCCCATAGCCGCGGCGCGGTTCCTGAACCACGCGGGCTCCCATTTTTGCGGCGATCTCGGGCGTCCCGTCATTCGAGTTGCTGTCGACAACGATGACCTCCGTCGTGAGATCGGACGGGAGATCCGATAAAACGCGCGCAATCGCCTGCGCTTCATTGTGGGTAGGGATGATGACGGACACTCGCACGTGAACTTGGCCCAATCACCACCACGGAGAAGATGGCCAGCGTTGCGCGAGCCATGCGTCAACGCCCCATCTCCGGCCGGCGCGTCCGATAGCGAGCGCGAGCGATGCGAGTACCGGAACCAGCAGTTCCCAAATCCACGCCGTGCCCCACTCAGACACCCAAAGGCTAGCCAGGTACAGAAAAGCCACAAATGCGGCCGGCCGGGTAAGCAGACCGATGACGAGCAGGATCCCAAGAGAGATCTCGGTCATGGCCTGCATAGGAGCTGCCATTGCGGCGTGACTCGCCGCCAAACCCATCACCGCCTTCCACGCGGCCGGCGAATGGCTGGCCTTGATGTAATAGTGGATCAGACCGGCGTAACCCGCTGGAGTGTAGAGACCTTTTCCCAGATTCTCGAAGAAGACCCAGACAAGCATTGCACCGATCGTGACACGAACTATTGCCAGCCCACATGCCGCGGGCAGGTGGTTGTCCACATTTTGCGTCGGGCTTGCGTTCATCATCATCGTGAACCTCGTACCCAAGGGATGCCGTGCCAGTTTGCGACGGGAAGAAAGCGAGTGAATATCTTAAGCGGTTCTTCGTGTTCTTGCTAGTGGATGGGCAAGGATCACCTAAGTTACAGCGGGACGCAAAGCGCTCTGCTAGGACATGGGCCTGGAACCCTCATACACAGTAGTAGCTTCTACCCAAGGGACTCAGGCGGCAACAGCGCGTGATGCTCCGATTCCGTCACCAGGATTATCAACCGCTCGATCTGGACGACTTTGCTGGAGACAAGAGTCTACGTCGCCCGTATGGTGCCAATCCGCCAGGAAATGAGTGCTGAAACTCATCATCCGGAGGTAGTGGTCTCCAGCGCCCGGGTAACATGGCGATCGTGGGAGGCGCGGTGGTTCCGCTTGCACAAGGCTTTATTGCCGACCGGATTGGAATTCACCACGCGTTTTTCTTGCCAGTCATTTGCTATCTTTACATCCTTTACTACGCGTTGGTCGGCTCCCGTCCAAACAGCGAACGAATTCAGCGGGCTTGACCTGGTTGCCTCTGCTGCACTTCTTAGGAGGAGCTTCCGTTGGACATGACAACCGGTGTCGGGCGAGGCATCAGCCGGTTAGCAGATACCCCGCCCCGTGCGCTTTTCATGAACGATTGAAGTTCTACTTCGGAGGCCGGCCCCCTCGCTGCTGCCGTTCCTGCAAATGCTGCTGCTGTTGTTCGTGCCTTTGCTGCAATTGCTGCGTCTGTTGCTGGTGCCGCTGCTCCGTCTGCTGCCTTCTCGCCTCGTTGGCATTCTGTTGTGCCAGACGCTGGTGTTCCTGCTCCTGCTTCTGTTGGAGCTTCTGCCGTTCCTTATCCTGCTGGGCGTACAGCTTTTCCTGTTGTTGCTGGTACTTCTGGTCCTGCTTCGGGTTCCCAGTGTTAGGAGGAGCCGGGCGTTCAGGGCGTGGAAGATCATTAGGATGCACGGCATTGCCAGGGCGAGGAACGTTGTTCTCCGGACGCGGAACTGACGCATTGCCTCCTGGCTGAGCCCCACGATTGGCTGGAGGGTTATAAGGTCCTCCCGCCTGTTTGGCGTGTACCACACCGCGGTCGTTAAATGCTCCCGGCTTAGGGGTAGCGGCGATTGGCGGCTTGCCGTGGTTCGCAGAAGCACGCAGCTGCGGGTTGGAGCGGGCAGCCTGCACATGCTGGGTTTGAGCGGCTACGGGCGGGATGTGTCTTTCATGTTCAGCCGCTTCTTCTTCGGGCGTGGGACGTGCCGTGATTCCACCGTTCCCGCCGTTGTAGCTGACGCGGTTCACGGTGGTGTTGTTGATTACGGTTGTGTTGTAAACGTTGTGAATGTTGGTGATGTTCACGTTGTTCACCGAGCGGTTATAGAAGAAGCGTCCGTTGTCCCAACGTCCACCTCCGTAGCCCTCGCCAAAGTAACCGAATCCATAAACTACTCCGCCATAGAAACCAACGTGCGGCCCCCAATAGCCTTCGTGGAAAATAAATGCGCCGCTGCCCCAGCCCCACCAGCCTGGGGTCCAGAGAAAGCCGACTTCCGGAGCCATTACCCAAGTCCCCGGCACCCAGTAGTAATCGGCGTCGTCGTAGTCGTAGGCCCAGTAGCCGGGCGTCCACATATAACCCTCCTCCGGACAGGGCGGCTGCTCGTACACGGGCAGCGGGGGCGGACCGATGGTGATCGACACGCCGATCTGCGCGAACGATGGGCCAGATAGTGCCAGCATTACAACTGCGAACAACAGTGCGCCGAACAACCATGAACGAATCGAGCGAATGGCCATTTCCGTTTCCTCTTGCCCGTCATCCTTCGTTTGCCCGGTGTTGCGTCGCTGCTGCGGGTTTCGCGGATTGAGAGGCACGACTTTCGGCTTAAGATGCTCGGAGGTCCAACTATGAATCCTTGCGAGCCGATGCCCGCTGTTAGCCCGGCCAAACATGTCGCCGAATATTCGATGCTAAACCGGTGGTCAAAGCAGCATCGATGTTATCCGATGTTGTGCATTGAGGGACACTTCGGGTTGTGGGGCGCACCCTGCAAGTAGAACCTTCGAGTTTGTCTTGGTGACACCGCGGCGGAGGAACATCTTATAGCGGAACAGGCGTACGCGACGTGTCGAAAGGCACTCTGACGACCAGGCCATGGTGATCGTTAAAAGCTCACTTTAACCGGCACAGCGTAGATGTTGGCCTGGTTGTCAGTTGGCAGGGTGCTGCCCCAGCTTAAGACGAGGCTGTTGGGACTCCTCGTTGAAATGCCAAACGTGTCGCCGGGCCACACGCCGCTATTCCCAAACCCCTTCGAAATGCGAACCGGCGGAGTCAGCCATCCTTTCGTGATGGAAAACGTCCGCAGGTACATCGCATATCCCTGTGAATCGCTGTCGGAGAGCCATGCCACATAAGCAATTCCGTTCGCCCCCCCAGCCACTTGGACGATGTGCGGAACGTTGAGCTTGTCCGGGATCGGCTTGATGGGCGCCGACCAGTGTTTGCCGTGGTCGGTCGAATAAGAGAAGTAGCCGATGTCGTTCGGGGTGCCGTCGGAGTTCTTGCCCTGCGTGTCCCAGGTTGCGTAAAGATTATCGCCGGCATCGATGCCAATCGCCCCGTCGATCCACCACACCTCAAGTGCTACTTTTCCCGTACGGGAAGTGAAGTAAATTGGTTTGGACCACTGTTCGCCGTCATCGACGGACGAGGTGAAGTGCCCGCCGAGGGGGGCTAACTGGAAGTTCTGCTGGTTGAGAGTGCGGTCTGCCTGGTAATAGGCGTCGATCTGGCCGCTTGATTCCACCACCATGGGAGCGGCCTCGGCTCCTCCCCCGGGAAAATGCGGACTCACATGAACCATGGCGCCGAACGTCATCCCCCGATCCGTCGACTTTTGCACTACCGCATTTAGATCGCCGTAGGAATAAGAGCAACTGCCTCCGTTCGAACAAATAAGCTGGATGTACGAAATCCAGGGGCCGTAATCCCATGTGGCATACAGCGAGCCGTCAGGCGCGGTCGCGAGGAAGACGCGGTCGCCCCAGTTGTCCTGATCGGGCGGAAGAAGCTGCGTCACCTGCGAGAAGCTCATCCCATGATCAAACGATGCAGCAACCACGGGGAAAATTTGCGTGCTGCCGTACACCATATATCCCACATATAAAGTGCCATCGGGGCCGACCGCCACGGTAGGATCCCAGGAACCTGAAGACTGCGGCATCGTTATCGGCGCCGAGAACTTGACCCCGCCGTCAGTCGAGCGGGCAAAGCCGATGCCTCCGCACCCGATCCAGGACTCATACACATACTTGCTGTGCGTTGGATCGACCGCTTGCTCCACTTCCTCACTCGGGGCGCATCCCTGGCTGATTTCTTGAATGGAGCCTACATGATAAGTGACTGACGCTGCCGCATAGTTTGTTACTGCGGCGGTGACTAGGATGATGGACATGAGGACAGGTCTAAACATCATTTTGTCTCCCGGCTTACCAAGTTGAAAAAATCTTGCTCCCCTTCCGGCGCTTGCTGGAAGAGCTGCAACAGTGTATCACCTTGCTGCTCCGTTAGAAGCATGCTTGAGATTGTTCCTCGTGGCGGCAATGGAGTCATTTGGCAGTCCGCCTTGGCGAAGAATCGCCATATCACTCATTGACCGGCTGTCAAAACGTGTAATCGCTGGTTTCGTCAACTATCGGTAAGCAGTGAACGACTAGGCAGGACGTATACTGCCCTTCGCTCATTGCAGCTTCTCGTGCTCCGCTTTCGCTGCCTTCAGGATGGGGATGTCAGGGTCGGCGTCTTTCCAGATCGCGAGGAAATCTTGGTAAGCGGCGAGTGCGCGGACGCGGGCAGCATCGGCATCGCCTGCGGAGCTTCGCTCCCCCTGGACGGGCGGGGCGCCCGTCCCCACACGGCCTATACCAGCTTCGAGTGCGTTGGCACGAGCTACGCCCAGATGCGCCAACGCTCCTGTCCAGCAGTTCCAGACAATCCCGCTGTGGTCGATGATCTTTTGAAACTCGGCGGCCGCAGCGTTGCCTTCTCCGGCTGCCAGGTATGCCTCTCCGCGCACATACACCGGATAGAGACAGGAAAGATTGATGACGAACCCAATCTGACCTAACTCGATGGGGGAAGCAGCTTGTAGAGTATTCAGCGCGAGAGAGGGATTTTTCCTGTCCAGCGCCAATTGCGCCTGAATCGCTGGCAGCCAAAGCGACTGCATCTGCGTGTCGTGTGGAAAGCGTTTCTCGAGTTCTTGCGCCAGAGGCCCGGCCCGCGCGGCATCACCCGCCATGGCAAACGCAAGCGCGGCTTCGCTCTGGACGCCCTCACTCGCGGAAGCAAGCCTTAGAGCCGCTGCCGCCGTCCGCCGGGCTTCCGCAGGATTGCCGAAAGCAGCTTCTCGCTGAGCTGCAATCGCCTGCCATATTGCCCCATTTTCCTTGCTGTCCGCCCGAATTGCTGAGTCCACCGACCGCCTGGTCAATTCCCGTGCCTTGCCAAGATGACCTCTATACGCCTCGCTGTCGGATGCGAGCGCAAGTCCCCAGTTCTCAAACTCGGGCTTGCCCGCAAACCACTGTTGCTGTTCCGCCATCGCCTCGGAATCCGCCCCGAGAAAGGCAAGAGCGTACAGAATATTCCGCATCACGACATCATCCAGTTTTCGCGCCTGCAACTCGTGGATCATCTGTCGCGCTTCGTCAAATCGCTGCAAGGCCAGGGCACAGTTGGCGAGATTCTCATACGAAGCTACATGATCCGGCGCAAGGCGCTGGGCTTGCCTCGTGATCTCCGCGGCTTTCTCATACTGTCCCTGCAGAACGAACACTGCTCCCAACTCGGTGTAGGCTCCGACTTCCCGCGGGTAGCTCTCAATCTCCTCCTGATATGTCTGGATCGCTTTATCCACTTCCCCAGTCACATTCGAATAGTAGTCGGCGGTGATGTCCAGCTTTTCCCGCTCACTGGCATGTTCCCGCAACTCGAATGCCTTGGTGAAATACTCCCTGGCTCGCCCGAGCTGGCCGACACTGTCGTAGTCACCGCCCACTGCCTTGTAGGCGATGGCAAAATTCGGATCAAGCTCGGTGGCCCGTTGATGGTACGGCAGCGCTGCGGCGGGACCTTTCTCACTGAGGGTTTTTCTGCCCAGGCTGTACGCTTTCAGAGCTTCGAGCGAAGACGTGGTGGCCTCGGCGAGCGGAACGTCAAACTTCTGCACCGTCGCCAGCGATTCGCCTAGCTCGCCGCGTAGCTTGGATGCCGCCGCGCCCAGGACATCCAGCACTTTCTCCTTGGAGGCCGCCGTCACCTGCTCCTGCGCCAGCGTGTCTCCGCTCTGGCAGTTCACCGCGTTAAGCGCCAGTACATACTCGCTGCCCAGACTGCCGATGGCGCCGCCAATGTAGGCCTTGCTGTGCGCCCGCAGGCACAGCTCGCGGGCTACCTCAGGCGTGAGTTTCGTGTCAGCCGGACGGGTCATCAGTCGCATGGTCTTCACCACTTTGCTGTCAGAGAGCACATTTAGAAAAGGCGACTGCCGCAAGGAAACGCTAAGCGCCGTCTTCAGCGTGTCGTCGAACACCGCATCGCCCGTGCTGTTCGCAAAATCGGAGAGAACAATGGTGTCCTGATCTGTCAGATGGTATGTGGTCTGATACCGCGACCGATAGTAAAACCCACCCGCCACGATCAAAGCGACGAGCAAAGAAACCGCAATCTTCCAGAGTTTTCCGCGTCCTGCCGTGGGAGCTTGTGCCGCTGCCACCACGCCCGAACTTGCCGCGGAAATGCGTCCGCTTTCCGAGTCCCGCTTCAGCCGTTGCAAATCCGTTCGCATATCGGCTGCGTGCTGGTAGCGCAGCTCTCGATTTTTCTCTAATGCTTTCCCAATAATTTCCTCCACCTGAGGAGGCAACTCAGGATTCCAGTGACTTGCGGGAAGTGCTTCCTCATGCAGAATGGCGCCGAAGGTGGCCCCGATCGTCGGCCTTTCAAAAGCAACCTGACCGGTTGCCATCTCGTAGAGAACAGCTCCGAAGGAGAATAAATCAGTGCGCGCATCCAAGGGCTTGCCTGCCACCTGCTCCGGAGACATATACGTCACCGTGCCCATCGTGCTACCACCGGTTGTAAGTTCTTTGTCTTCAAGCGTGGGGTCATCGGAGCCAGATCCGCTCTCAATGCGCCGGTAAGTGAGGTCTATTTTCGCCAGCCCGAAATCCAGAATCTTGGCATGGCCGCGTTCCGTGACAAAGATGTTGCCAGGCTTGATGTCGCGATGCACGATTCCCTTGGAGTGGGCGGCGTCCAGTGCATCGGCGATCTCGATTGCGAGCGACAGCAGGGTTTCAATTTCCAGCGGATGCCCAGCGATGCGGTGTTTCAGCGTCACCCCATCCAGAAACTCCATGGCGATGAACGAACGACCGTCGTGCTTGCCAATTTCGTAGATCGTGCAGATGGTGGGGTGGTTCAGGGCGGAAGCGGCGCGTGCTTCCCGGCGGAAGCGTTCGAGAGATTGCGGGTCTTCCGCTAAGTCCTCGGGCAGGAATTTGAGGGCGACGAAGCGGCCAAGTTCGGTGTCCTCAGCTTTGTAGACCACACCCATCCCGCCGCCGCCGAGCTTTTCGAGGATGCGGTAGCGCGAGATGGTTGGAACGATCACTGACGCGAAATCTTACGTGGGCGAAGCGGAGCAAGTCAATGAAAGCAGAGAGGTTCGCGTGTGTTAAACGGATCGTTGGCGAAACATCGCGATTACACTCAAAATCCCCAGCAATGACTAGCATGGGTCTGTCAACTTGCTCGATGGCCTCGCGAAGGATGAGGAAAATTTCGGCTTATTTCGCGTTCACATCCACCTGGAAGATCCCGAATGTATTCCCCTCGGCATCGACGAAATAGCCCTGCCAGCACGTCTTTGGGACCGCGAATTTGGGCAATGCCACAACGCCCCCGAGTTGCTCGATTACCCTTGCTGTCTCATCAAAGTCTTCCACTTCCAGAGAACAGACAAAGGCATTCGTGCCGCACGCGTTGGTGGAGTTTTTGCGGGGCGCTTCAGCAATCCGCCCCGTGACCCTCCGGTCTCGATCCGCCAGTAAGGAACTGGAAGGCCTTTCACTTCGTCGAACTTCCAACCGAAAACCTGTGAGTAAAAACTGATTGCGCGATCAGGATCGTCGGCCTGTATTTCAAAATAGATGTACCCTTTGTTCATGAACAAAATATAAACCAAAGTCAGTTGGCGAAACATCGCCATAGCACAAGTTGACCGCTGGTTAATTTACGCTAAGGCCTGTTCTCGGAAGTTACCCGTCAGACCTTCCTATGCGAGCATTCGTCGCCACCGCGCAGACCTTCGCCACACTCCTCAGCGGGCTGCCGAAACCAGCCAGCAGCGCGGCTTTTCGTCACCGGACCTTGTGAGGTCTGTCACAAGGGTTGCCCCTTTGCAGGGCCGAGTTACTTGGCCTATATCACTTGACAGGGGCAGGGGGCGGGGTGGTACAAGGGTGCCGAAAGTGCGTATTGCGCGTTTTTCGGCGCAACGGATTACCTCGCCTGCCGAAGCGCGGTAGCCACGCCCCTCAGGCGAGTGTCGTAAATCGCATTCATCAAACAGGAGGACACAATCGTGATCAACAGAGTGCATGTCATCGCGTTCCTGGTCGTGCTGGTGTTGACGGCTCTGGCACCGGCGCAGACTTTCACCACACTTTACAATTTCACCGGGGGATCGGACGGCGGATATCCCTACGCCGCTGTGCTCCGCGACAAGGCGGGTAATCTCTACAGTACTACGTATGCAGGCGGTGCTTCCGGCTACGGCGTCGTGTTTAAGCTCGACACGGCCGGCAACGAGACCGTGCTTTACAGTTTTGCGGGAGGCAGCGACGGAGCGAACCCTGTCGCGGGGCTGACGGCGGACTCTTCTGGCAACCTGTATGGTACTACAGAGGTTGGCGGGCCTTCGGGCGTGGGAACCGTGTTCCAGCTAAGCAAAAGTGGCAAGGAGACCGTGCTGTACAGTTTCACGGGAGGCTCTGACGGATGCTATCCCACCGGAGGGTTGCTTCGTGATAAAGCGGGTAATTTCTACGGTACTGCTTCGGAGTGCGGCGGCACTGGCAAGTACGGGACCGTGTTCAAACTAAGTAAGAACCGCCAGTTTACTGTGCTGCACGGCTTCGCCGGCGGAAGTTCCGACGGGCGGTTTCCACAGTTTACAACTGTGCTCATGGACAAGGCAGGTAACATCTATGGCGTCACCGAGCAGGGCGGGAGAGCCGACTCAGGAGTGGTGTATAAGCTCAGTAAGACCGGCAAAATAAAGCTCTTCTATAGCTTCGGCGGGGGGACGGACGGGTGTGATGTCTTCGGAATTCCGGTCATGGATAAGCAAGGTAATCTCTATGGTACCGCGAATGCGTGCGGTCCCTACCACTTTGGAATCGTGTGGAAGGTGAGCCAGAAGGGCAAGGAAACCGTGTTGCATAGCTTCGCGGGTGGGTCGTCAGATGGGTCGGAGCCCGTCGCTGGCGTGATTATGGACGCCAAAGGTAACTTGTACGGTGATACCTACCAAGGCGGATCGTACAACCTCGGAACGGTATATAGACTGGACAAGAAAGGCACGCTGACCCTGCTGCACACCTTCAGTGGTTCGGACGGCTCGTATCTCTACGCAGGCCTGCTCCGGGATGCCGCGGGTAATCTCTACAGCACAACGCTGTATGGCGGCAGCGGCCACGGATGCAACAACAGTTGCGGAACCGTGTGGCAGATCACGAAGTAGCGGGTGTGCTCACGGAGACTTGCGCCGCCGTTTCTTGCGATTAAGGAGTAGACAGCATCCAGAGGCGGGGCCATTGTCACATGAATCCGCTTCATGGGCGACCTCTAGACTTGGTGGAGGTTTTGTTACAAGCTCTTAGGTCAAGTGGTGAAACTGGCCATAACACTCACTGACGGGTCAATGAGCGCTATGGCCTGCTTTCGTCCGTCGATAACCCTCGTTCTCACAATGGATTGTCTGGTCGGCCAGATAGTCCGGATTCCTCAACTTCACGGCGCAATCCTGAACACCGTCCCGCAGACGAAATAACCGTTATTGCAGTTGTTGCCTGTCCCGCCGTTTGTCGTTGTACCGTAGAATTTCCCGTTGGTGGCTTGGATCAGCCCAGCAGCAGGGTCGGAGCCGTCAGTGCCGTTAAAGCTATGCAGGGTCGTCAATGTACCCGTGGGGGTGATTTTGAAAACCGTGCCTGTGTTGTCCGCTCCGCCACTGCTGGTTGTGCCGTAGAAATTGCCATTTCTGGCTTGGATCACCCCTGCTTGAGGGAAAGCCCCGTCGAGGTGGTGGAAGACATGCAGCGTCGTCAGCTCGCCCGTGGCGGTGATCCTAAAAACCGTGCCATAGCCCTTGATCCCGCCATTTTGGGTTGTCCCGTAGAAGCTGCCGTCAGTGGCTTGGATCAGTCCCCCAGAAGGATTAGCGCCGTCAACGCCGTCGAAGATGAGCAGCGTGGTCAGCTTGCCCCCAGGGGTAATTTTGAAAACCGTGCCAGTATTCTCGTCGAATGTTTCTCCGTAGAGATTCCCGTCAGTCGCTTGAACCAGACCTGCCATGGGTTGTCCGCCGCAGGCGACCAGCGTCGTCAGCTCGCCTCTAGGGGTGATCTTGAAGACGGTGCCATACTGGGTTGTCCCGTAGAAATTCCCGTCTTTAGCTTGAATCAGTGCGCTAGGATTAAAGCCATCAGCGCAGTTCGTCTGGGAGCAAAAATTGTAAAGAGTGGTTAGCTTGCCCTTCGGCGTGATCCTGAAGACCGTGCCATAGCCGTTGGCACCACCGCCCCAAGTTGTCCCGTAGAAATTCCCGTCTCTGGCTTGCACCAGCCCCGCGTAAGGATTAAAGCCATCAGCGCAGTTCGTCAGGGAGCAAAAGTTGTAAAGCGTGGTCAGCCTGCGGCCTGCGGCTACCTTGAAGACCGTTCCGCACCCGACATTCCCGCTATAGTTGCAGGCAGGGGGGCTGTTGGCCCCGCCATCGTATGTCGTCCCGTAGAAGTTCTTGTCAGTGCCTTGAACAAGAGACGCTGCGGGATAAGCGCCGTTGGCCCCGTTGAAATCTACCAGAGTTGTGAACGTCTGTGCTGGTGAAGCGATTGCGAGTGCGGCGCAAAACATGAAGGCGGCCCAGGCTCCCAATGGGTGAGGCCTGGTGGGCTCTCTATGCGGCCGCGATGACGGTCCCATACATCCCTCCTGTTGCGCCTTGGAACACCTTCAAGCGGAGAAGGCCGCGCGGCGGCGCGATAAATCAACCGCGAACTTCAACGAGATTCTCACCGTCCTGCTTTCGGCGTCAGCAGGTAGCGTCCAGCAGTATACCAAGGAGGGGCTTCACCGAGCTTCAATTGTCGTAAAATCGCGATTACGCTCAAAATCCCCACGCCCCGGCGAACAAACGGCGCAAAGCTTGTGAAATGGCCTTGTTCTCGACAGTTAACGCGCCGCAGCACCCGCGCTGATGAATAGAGGTATGGCTCTTGTGCCAGTAGCTTGAAATGCAATGAAGAACCCAACTGCAATTTGAACGACTATAAATCCTAAGGACAACGTTCGTCACAGTTCGGTTTTTGGGAATGCGAATCGATGGGCATGATCCTGCTACACTGTCCACCATACATCCGGGAGTGGATCAACCGCGAGACAGAGAAATGGGAACGAGTCAGGAGAATCTCATGCAGTAAATGATGTTCAGATTAAAGGAAAACGCCAGTGATTAAGTTCACAATTGTTTTACGCCGCCGCCAGGGTATGACCCACGATGAGTTCGTGCACTATCACCGCGAGCGCCATGCGCCTCTATTTTCGTCGTTGCCTGAGGTGAAACAACATGTTCGCCGATACGTGCAATGCCATTCCAGCACTGGGGAAACGCTCCCCGACTTCCTGACTCGAAGATCGACGGTACAACTGAGCTCTCGTTCGACGATTTGGCAGGGCTTGCCGCGGTCTTCACGTCACAAGGATATATGGAAAAGATTCGCCCGGATGAGGAGAAATTCCTCGATTTCAGCTGTGAGTTTCTGATCGGCACAGAGAATCCGGTGATCGCTTGAGGCTGTATGTCCCCCCACTCGCGCATGCTTAGCTGTGGGGGAACTGCCACTCAGATCATGCCATCGCATCGATAAGGAGAACAAAAACCTATGTCCCACCATCTCGATTCCCCAATTGCACGGCAGGATATCCGCCTCGACATTACAGATCTGTATGTATTCCAAGGCGAGACGGGCACTGTGTTCGTGATCAACGTTTGCCATTCCATTTTCGGTCCCATACCTGTACCGGGCTACCATCCCGAAGGCATGTACGAATTCAAGGTCGATCTCAACGGAGATGCGGTCGAGGATGTTACTTACCGTCTAACGTTCAACGAGCGCGATAACGATGGAAAGCAGAGCTACGTTGTGCGCTGCATCGAGGGAGCAGCAGCCCCTGATCCGCATGCACCAGGCATCATCGTCGCCGAGGGAACAACGGATAAGATCGTAACTGGCAAATCCGGCCTGCGAGTGTGGGCTGGCAAAGCAGGCGATCCGTTCTGGATAGAGCCGGATGTGCTGCATGCGGTAGGTCACGCGTTCCAGGACGGCAAAGTTCTAGATCTTTCTGGCTGGGATCCGAAACGCGCGAAGAACCTCTTCGCCGGCCACACCATCTACTCGATCGTTTTGGAAGTACCCGATCAGGAGCTGCTCGATGGACGAGGCGATAATCGCCGTATTGGCGTGTGGGCAGTGTCGACGCTTGCGACCGACGCCGGAGGATGGCGCTCGGTGAATCGCGTCGGACTTCCCATGATGCACCCTCTCTTCACGCAGTACAACGAAGATCTTGGCAATCGTTTGAATGCCGGCATCCCGACGGAGGATTTCGCCACTTTTGGTAAGACCGTCATCAACGCAGTCGCGGGCGCTGTGGCTGCGAACGGTACAGCCGGAGACCCTCAGGCCTATGCGGAGAGGGTCGCACACCGATTCTTCCCGAATATCTTGCCGTACGTGGTGGGCACGCCGGCCGTCTTCGGCTTTGCGGAATGGAATGGCCGGTCCCTGACCGACAATGCGCCGGATGTCATGTTTTCCATCGCGTCGAACACCCCAATCAGCCTCGGGATCGGCAAGGAGTCGGTCACCTCTAAGCCTTCGAAGAGATTCCCGTACGTTCCGGTCGCTATGGGAGAGACGCGGTCTTCTGCAGCGTAGGAATCGGTTTCTGCGAAAACGTCGACCGTGCACTCTATGGTAGGAACAAACCACTGTTGGGATGTACAATCGATGACCTGAAACAACGGCTTCCGCTCAAACGCTTCGTTATTGTTTTGAGCGTTTTGGAGGGTTATTCCAGTAAAGAATGCGCACTCCTACTACAACCTGTCTCATAAATGCCCGGTTCGAAGTGCACGGGGAACTCCGGCCGGTGCGAAGCTGTGGGGCGGGCGGTCTAAACCAACATGAAGACCACATTTAAGTACGGATATCTCGCAGCGCTCCTGCGAGCGCATAAGAGTTGAGTTGGCGATGCACAGATTCGGAAAGGTCGGAGGGCTTCCTGGAAGTTCGTTTCGCCAGAGGGTTAGGATGGTTGGCGTCTAGCGGAGGGCGATTTATGGCGAACTCAGCGCAACATCGGGGCTGGATCTCGAGGATATGGCGGCGAGGGGCAAGTGGCGCATTCGCGGTCGTGCTTGTGCCAGGTCTGGTTGCAACCCCATCGGCGCAGGCGCAGACTTTCAAGGTGCTCTACGCCTTTTCGGGCGGGTCGGACGGGGGATGGTCCTACGGCGACCTGGTTCCGGACCGCAAGGGCAACCTCTATGGCACCACCGGCTACGGCGGCTCCACGGCATGCCCCGAGGGTTGTGGCGTTGTCTTCAAGGTGGATAAGAGCGGTAAGGAGACCGTGCTTTACAGCTTCACCGGGCCCCCGGGCGACGGCGCCAATCCTCTTGGAGGTTTGGGGTATACGGGCGGCAACCTCTATGGCACCACCGCTTTCGGCGGCACTGGAGGATGCCAGAATGGCGGCAATCCCTCCGGCTGCGGTACGGTGTTCAAGGTGGATAAGACCGGAAAAGAGACCGTGCTCTACAACTTCACCGGGACTGACGGACGGGTTCCCCTGACAGGTACGGTGGAGGACGCGCAGGGCAGCCTGTACGGCATTACCTACGCGGGTGGAGCTTCCAACCTCGGAACGGTGTTCAAGCTGGATAAGAGCGGTAAGGAGACCGTGCTGCATAGCTTCACCGGGACCGGCGGGGACGGCGCGTATCCCTACGCGGGCTTGCTCCGGGACCCGAAGACCAACCTGCTCTACGGCACGACGGAATACGGCGGCTCCCACGGCTTCGGTACCGTCTTCATGATGGATACCAGCGGCAAGGAGACCGTGCTCTACAGCTTCACCGGAGGAAGCGACGGCGAATATCCCGAGGCGGGTTTGGTCCCGCCGGCGGACAACCTCTCCGGCACGACGGCAGGCGGCGGCGCTTACTCCTTCGGCACGATCTTCCAGCTGAGTAAGACGGGCCAGTACACGGTGCTCCATAGCTTCACCGGGACCGGAGGGGATGGATCCAATCCCACTGGAGGTTTGGTCCGGGACCACAAGGGCAACCTCTACGGCACGACTCTCAATGGCGGCGCGTACGGCTCGGGAACGGCGTTCGAGCTGGATAGCGCCGGCAGGTATACCATACTGCGCAGCTTTGACCCCTCAATAGACGGGCAAAATCCCTACGCCGTCATGATCCAGGATACAAAGGGAAATCTTTACGGCACGACCATCAGACTTGGGCCTTCCGGCTGGGGAACGGTATTCAAGCTGACCCCTTGACGGAATGCGAAACTCGAAACACGAAATTGGGGGAGTTGTGGATGAAGTCAAGTTGAAGGGATGAATGCCGTCGGCGGATTGAAAAGGAGAGCTTCGCGTGGTTCATCTTGTCCTCCCACCGCTTGCTTTTGTGATTCTTTCCGGTCTGGGTTGTTCTCCCCGCACCCTGGGTTGGACATCGTTTTGCGGGGCGGCGAACTCGATCGGGAAGAGTTAACTTTTTCCCCGAGTTCTGGATTTGGTATTACAGGATTCCAAACGGCCCGGAAATTCCTGAGCCACACTCACTGAGAAGCTCTTGGCATCCAAGCAACAAGCCAATGTGCTTAGGTCAATCTCCACAAGGACATTGATCACGGTGTATTGTGACAAACGAGCACCAGCGATGGCGCGCCGACATCGAATGTCACGCAGGGCGGGACGCCCGCGCCTGCATCAAACCCATTGACCAAGCCAGTTCATAGCACTTCCAACCGCATTCAGGACGCGTTAAGGTTAGGGAAGACACTGTGCCAGGGATGGCGCAGGGGCAGGCCGGATTGCGGGTTCTGATTATCGAAGACGAGCCGCGGTTGGCGGCGAATGTAGCTCGCAGTCTGCGCGAGAGCGCAGGATATGCGGTGGACATTGCCAACGATGGGCAAGAAGGACTCTTCCTGGCCGAGTCCAACGAGTACGACGTTGTCCTGCTGGATCTGATGTTGCCGCTGTTGGACGGAACACAATTGCTCCGCCGCATCCGCAAGGCGGGACAACGTACGCCCGTGCTGGTGGTGACCGCGCGCGATGAGAAGGAGTCTGTGGTGGCTTTGCTCAACGCGGGAGCCGACGACTATCTGACCAAGCCCTTCGATCTGGGCGAACTCCTGGCGCGCACCAAAGCGTTGATCCGGCGCGGCAAGGGGCAACCGTCACCCATTCTGAAGGTAGGAGACCTTCAGCTAAACACAGTGAACCGCACGGTGCAGCGCGCCGGACGATCCATCACTTTGACTGCCATGGAATATCGGGTACTCGAATATCTGTTGCATCGGCCCAAAGCGGTCGTCTCGAAAACGGAATTGCTGGAGCATCTGTACGACTACAATTGGGAGAAGTTCAGCAACGTAATCGAAGTGTACATCTCCGGTTTGCGCCGCAAGCTGGATAACGGCGCCTCGAAACCATTGATCCACACGGTGCGGGGCCAGGGATACGTCTTGCAGGATTGAGCGAATGGAGCAGAATTCCATCCAGGGCCGGTTGATCGCCATCATGATGCTTTCACAGGCGCTGCTGGCGGCCGGCCTGCTGTTGACCGGCATCTTTTACACGCGCCAACGCTTGCTGGTGACGCTGGACGCGGGGATGCAAGCCCGCGCCATGAGCGTGGCGGCGCTGGTGCGATACAAAGAGGATGCCAGTGGAGACGTATATTTCGATGACAGTTTGGCGCCGCCCTCGATTGATGCTGCACATCCAGATCTTTTTGCGGTGTGGACTGAGAGATCCGGGCTGCTGACTCGCTCCGCGAACTGGCCTGCCGGGCTGGAGATCGCGCCTTCAGGGGGCAATCACTGGAAGTTCAAGTCGGGACAGGTTCACTATCGTGGCTTGCGCGTCTTCCAGGTGCCAGTGCTGGACCGGGAGGAAGGAAAAGCGTTTCGTCCGCAAACTCTGACCATTGTGTACGCCGCGCCCCTGATCCAACTCGATCAGCAAGTGAAGCAGGCGGGAATCTTCATTGCGCTCTCCAGTCTTTTGTTGCTGAGTACGACGATTTTGCTCGCGGTTTGGGGAATCCGCCGCGGCCTTCTGCCGTTGCAGCAATTGGCGGCGCAGGCTGGGTTGGTGTCGGCACACAATTGGGAACTGCACTTGCCGGAAGACACCGAACGAATCGCGGAGTTGCGCCCTGTCATGCGATCCATGACCATGATGCTGGCCCGCCTGCAACGTTCATTTGACCAGCAAAGAGAATTCCTGGGAAACGCGGCTCACGAGCTAAAGACTCCGGTAACGGTGCTGAAGTCCACCCTGCAGTCGTTGTTGCAACGGCCACGCGCGTCAGAGGAATATCGAGCCGGACTGGAACATTCTCTGGAAGATCTGGAACGCCTGGAGCAGCTCTTGCAATGGATGCTGCGGCTGGCCCGCGCCGAACAATGGGCGCACGGGGCCTTGCGCCGTGACCTGCAAGTGGTCGATGTCACTGCGACTTGTGAAGAGGCAGTGGAGCGGATTCGCCATCTGGCCGAGAGCCGGAAGACGACGATTCATCTCGCGAAGAATGGGCCAGTGGCGTTTCGCGCCGATCCCGAGGATCTGCAGCTGGTCTGGACTAATCTGCTGGAAAATGCCGTGCGCTACAGCCCGGAGGGCGGGTCGGTTGAGGTCGCAGTCATGCAGAACAACGATGCCCCGGCACAAATCATTTTCGAGGATCACGGCGCGGGCATCGCGCCTGCAGACCTGCCCCACGTATTCGAGCGCTTTTACCGCGGAGACCCGTCGCGCACGCGCGCCACCGGCGGATTTGGCCTCGGATTGGCCATCGCCAAGGCTCTGGTCGAGGCCTACGGTGGAACGATCACGGCCGAGAGCGCTGCGGGCCAGGGTACGCGTATGACGGTAAGGCTGCCGGTGAGCGCGAAGATCTAGTCCTCGCCCCCCGCCGCAGCTTTCTTCACGGCCTCAAATTGGTTGATCTCAACCGTGCCGTCGGGGAATCTCGCGGTGATCTTCAGTTCTCCCCCCATTGCTCTAACAAAGTCCTGGAGAGTGCTTATGTACATATCTGTACGACGCTCCATCTTCGACACGGCAGCCTGGTTGACCTTTAGAATCCGGGCGAGGTGCACCTGAGTCATCTGACGAGCTGCGCGAAGCTCGTCAAGAGGCATCTCAGCCCGGTACTTCGCTGCGAGAAGACGAGAACGTTCACGGGATTCGGGAGACATTTTCTCCCGGAGAGTTTTGAAATTCTTTGCCATTTCCTTGCTCCTGTGCGGGTCCGTTTACTGGGTCCCTGATTGATTACCTTTATTTCTCTTTTTCCCGTTCCAGTGCCGCCAGATGCCGATCGAACAAATCGTCAGCAATCGGTACAAACTCCTCATACCACTTCGGATTGCCAGTCTTGTCTCCGCCGATCAAAAGCAGAGCGGCACGACGCGGGTCAAATGCAAATAAGACACGTAGTTGCCGCTCGGCTACTTTTCCTCGCAACTCTTTCATGTTTGCGTGCCGGGAAGTGGCAATCACATCGGCATGGGGACGAGATAGTGAAGGGCCGCGCTCCTCAAGGAGATCGACTTTGGCGTTGATCTCTTCCTGCTCATCTACCGAGAGGGAATGCCACCAAACCTCGAACTCGTCCGTGAATTCCACTTCCCAAGCCACAGCAATATTATTCCTGTTATGGAATATTCCGTCAAGGTAATTCTTTCATCGCGGCTTAAGCGTTTACCTTCACTTGCGACGTACACCAGGAATACGTTCTTCGTGAACCTGTTGCCCGTACCTCGCGCCTTCAGCTTTCCTTAATCTTCATTCCAGCAATATTCCGTTGGGTACATTCCCCCGCGAGGCGTCGCAGAGGGGTACAGTTTTGGTCATGTTGGGACTTGGCCTTTCTGCAGTACCGTGTAGCCGTCATCAAAATTCAAGCAATGAGCCGCGGAGAAACATATGCACCACTTGGATTTCGAGGTCCCGAGCCTTGTGGCAAAGACTGGAAGTGCGCTGGCACTGATAGCGCTGGGCTTGACGCTTGCGGCGTCCGCACAAACCACACCACAAACGCCTCCAGCAAGCAACAGCCAGCCGGCGCCCAGCAATGCTCCGCTGACTTTGACGCTGCAGGATGCGCTCGAACGCGCGAAGAAGAACAACCCGGAATATCGCGCCGCCGTGACCGACTTTGGACTGGCCAAAGAAGATCGCGTGCAGGGCCGGGCGGGTCTGCTGCCCAGCGTGAACTACAACGCTGCCTTCCTCTACACGGAGGGCAATGGCACCGCGGCCGGCAGGTTCATCGCGAACAACGGCGTGCATGAGTACATCAGCCAGGGCGATGTGCATCAAGAGATTTCACTGGCCACGATTACTGATTACCGCCGCACCCGGGCAGCCGAGGCGGTGGCGCGGGCGCGCTCCGAGATTGCGGCTCGCGGGTTGGTCGTCACCGTGGTGCAGGCTTACTACGGTTTTGTAGTGGCGCAGCGGAAATATGCCACGGCGCAGCGGGCGGCTTCCGAGGCACAGCACTTTTTCGACATCAGCCAGAAACTCGAACACGGCGGCGAGGTCGCACACTCCGACGTGATCAAGGCACAAATTCAGTCGCAGCAGCAACAGCGACAACTGCAGGAAGCGGAATTGGAGATGAATCGCAGCCGGTTAGAGCTGGCGGTGCTGGTATTTCCAGACTTCAACGAGAATTTTTCGGTGGTGGACGACCTGCAAATGCCGGAGCCGTTGCCCACATTTCCGGAGGTTCAGGCTGCCGCAGCCAACAAGAATCCAGAACTCCGGGCTGCGCTGGCCGCATTGCGGCAGGCTGACCAGGAAGTAGTGGGAGCGTGGAACGGGTTTCTGCCGTCGCTCAGTCTGGATTATTTCTACGGCATTGATGCGACCCATTTTGCGGTGAACCAAGTCGATCCGGCCACCGGATTGTTGATACACAATCTCGGCTATGCGGCAACGGCGACACTGCAATTGCCTATCTGGAATTGGGGCGCGAACCGCAGCAAACTGAAGCAGGCGGATCTGCGGCGGGAGCAGGCGCGTGTGGAGTTGAGCTTCACCCAGCGGCAATCGCTGGCCAAGATGCGGACGCTTTACGACGAAGCACAAATTGCGCGGTCGGAGCTTGAATCGCTCGACCAGTCCGCCGAACTGGCGGCGGAGAGTCTGCGTCTGACGACGCTGCGCTATCAGGCGGGCGAGTCCACCGTGCTGGAGGTGGTGGACACGCAGAATACCCTGACCCAGGCGCGCAACGCATTTAACGATGGGCAGGCGCGTTTTCGGGTCGCCATGGCGAATCTGCAAACGCTCACGGGAAATCTCTAGCGACGATGCGAATACGAACCAGACCTTGGAATTTTTGTCGGTGCGAAGTTGTGCTGCCGGCGGCGGCCCTACTCCTGTTTTCGGGCTGCTCCAAAGAATCTGGAGAGAAAGAGCCCACGGTTTCGGTGCAGGCGGCCGTGGTCGAGAAGACTACGATTGAGCACACAATATCTGCGGAAGGGGTTCTGTTTCCGCTGGCGCAGTCCGCGATCACGCCGAAAATCAGCGCCCCGGTCAAAACCTTCTACGTGAAACGTGGCAGCCGCGTGCATCAGGGGGAATTGCTGGCTGTGCTAGAAAACAGGGATCTGGCGGCTGCGGCCCAGGACACGAAGGGCACCTACGATCAGGCGCAGGCCACCTACGAGATCAGCACCGCCGCCGATCTGCCGCAGCAGATTCAGAAGGCGCAACTCGACACGCAGGCCGCCAAACAACTGCTGGACGCCCAACAAAAGGTCTATGACAGCCGCCAGGAACTCTTTCATCAGGGCGCACTTCCCCGCAAGGAACTCGATCAGGCGGGCGTAGACCTGACCCAAGCGCGCAACCAATATGAAATGGCGCAGAAGCATCTGGACGCGCTGCTGGCGATCGGCAAGCAGCAGACCCTGAAATCCGCGGCCGGGCAACTGGAGTCGGCCAAGGGAAAGTATCTCGGGGCGCAGGCCCAGCTCAGCTACTCTGAGATTCGCACCCCGATCGATGGTGTAATTGCCGACCGTCCTTTGTATCCGGGAGAAATGGCCGCAGCCGGCACGCCCCTGCTGACGGTGATGGATCTCTCGCGGGTCATCGCGAGGGCTCATATTCCGCAGCCGGACGCGGCGTTGCTCAAGCTGGGCGATAAGGCAACCCTCACGGCACCGGGTGAGGAGCAGCCAGTCGAAGGCAAGATCACCGTCGTAAGTCCAGCTCTCGATCCTAACAGCACCACCGTCGAAGTCTGGGTCGAGGCCAAGAACCCGGGGCAGCGGCTCAAGCCGGGAACGAGCGTGCAGCTTGCCATGCTGGCGCAGACGATTCCGGACGCGCTGGTCATTCCCGCAGCCAGCTTACTCACCGCCGAAGATGGAACCACCTCGGTGATGCTCATCGGCTCGGATAATCGTGCTCATCAGAAGACGGTGAAAGTCGGAGTTCGCCAAGGCGAGCTAGTTCAGATCGTGGAGGGCGTGCAAGCCGGAGAGCGGGTGGTGGCATCGGGAGCTTATGGACTGCCCGACAACACCAAGATCAAGGTGGAGAGCCAGAACGAAAAGAGCGAGAGCGGAGCGGCGCCGTGAACCACCCGGACTCGTCCTACTGGTTTGCGCGGCATTCCAAACCAGTAATCTTCTTGATCATCACGGTCGCCCTGCTAGGCGCCTATCTCGCCTTCACCATCCCAGTGTCGGTTTTTCCTGAAACCAACTTCCCCAGAATTCTGATCGCAGTCGACAACGGCGTCATGCCCATCGATCAAATGATGGTCACCATCACGCGTCCGCTAGAGGAGGCGGTGAACAGCGTGCCTGGCCTGCAGGATGTACGCTCGATCACTAGCCGCGGTTCAGCCGAGATTGATCTGTTCTTCAACTGGCAAGTGGATATGTTCCAGACGCTGCAATATGTGAATGCCGCCCTTTCGCGCGTTCAGCCGGAATTGCCGTCCACGGCGAGCGTGGTGGCGCACCGCATGACGTTTGCCAGTTTCCCGATTATTGGATACAGCCTGGCGTCCGAAACCGTGCCGCAGACGCAGCTGTGGGAGATGGCGACCTACGAAATCAAGCCGCGCCTGAACCGGCTGGACGGCGTGTCCACGGTGCTGATCCAGGGCGGCCAGGAACCTGAGTTTCACATCACGCCCGATCCGGCCAAGCTGCTGACCGCGAATGTAACCGTCACCGACATCCTGGAAACCATGCGGCGCACGAATTTGATCGATTCACCCGGGCTATTCGAAAGCAACCACCAGCTCGTTCTGGGCTTGATCAGCGGACAGGTGCGCACGCCGGAGCAGATCGCGAACACCGTGGTGAAGACGACTCCGGCGGGAATTCCGGTTCGCATCGGAGATGTCGCTGCGGTGACGCGTGCCGTAAAGCCCGTTTACACCATCGTGACGGCCAACGGCAAACCCTCGGTGTTGCTCAACATCAACCGGCAGCCGGACAGCAACACAGTCGAGGTCGCCAAGGAAGTTCACGCCGAGATCACACAAATCCAGAAGTCGCTTCCTCCCGGAATCCAGATCCGGCCCTTCTATGACCAGTCCATCATTGTCAGCGATTCCATCAAGAGCGTACGCGATGCCATTCTGCTGGGCCTGATTCTGGCGTCGATCATTCTGGTGGTTTTCCTGCGGGATTGGGGGACTTCGATCGTTGCCGGGCTGGTGATTCCGGTCACCGTGATGGTCACGTTCGTGGCGCTGAGGCTACTGCACCAGAGCTTCAACCTGATGACGTTGGGCGGGCTTGCGGCCGCCGTTGGCCTGGTGATTGACGACGCCATCGTGGTGGTGGAGAACATCGTGCTCCACCGCGATGCCGGACAAAACCGTTTGCAGGCGATTCACAGCGCGCTGCACGAGATCACGGTTCCGTTGGTTGGCTCGACCGTGACGCCGGTGGTTGTGTTTTTGCCGCTGATTTCCATCACGGGAGTTACCGGCACGTTCTTTCGGGCGCTCGCCGTGACCATGGCAGTCTCCCTGTTCACTTCGCTTGCCTTGGCCCTCACCTGGACGCCGAACTTAAGCCAGTACCTCATCGGGTCCAAAGCGGCGCAGATAACCGAGGAGACCGGAAAGGAACCGGAGGAAGAGGCGATTTCCCGTCTGCTGGCAATTGAGGAATTGAGTCTCGGCGCGTTCTTCCGAAAAGTGGTCGATTTTCATGAGCACTGGCTGCGGCGGGCGTTGGCCAAACCCATGTGGCTAGCTGGAGGAGCAGCGCTACTCATCGTCGCATCCTACGCGTGCTACCACTTCTCCGGATCGGATTTATTGCCGGAGATGGACGAGGGCGGCTTCGTGCTGGACTACATCATGCCCGCAGGAAGCTCGCTGGCAGAGACGAACCGCGTAATCACGCACGTGGAGCAGATTCTACGCGCCACGCCGGAAGTGGAAAATACTTCGCGCCGAACTGGATTGCAGCTGGGGTTGGCCGCTGTGACCGAAGCCAACACCGGCGACATCTCGGTGAAACTCAAAGCGGACCGCAGCCGGGGAATCGATGAAATCATCGCCGAGGTACGGGAAAAGATCACGCAGCAGGAGCCGGCTTTGGATGTGGAATTCATCCAGGTGCTGCAGGACATGATTGGCGACCTCACCAGCGCCCCGGAGCCGATTCAGATCAAGTTGTTTTCCCAAGATGCGGCGTTGCTTGAGCAGTGGGCTCCCAAGGTCGCCGATGGCATTCATAAAATTCCCGGCGTGGTGGATATTTTGAACGGCATCGACAATACCATCAGCGGCCCCGCGGTCACTTTTCAGATCGATCCCAGCGTCGCGGCCCGCGCCGGATTCACGCCAGAGGAGATTGCAACCGACGCGTCCGCCATTCTGGAGGGCGAGCCGGCCGCGACCCCAGTGGTGAGCAATGACCGCGCCTACACCGTGCGGGTACGCTTCCCGGCCAGCAGCCGCGTTTCTCTTGAAGCCATCAAGAACACGCTGTTGACCAGCAGTAGCGGCCGAACTGCCACCTTGGGAGCACTGGCCTCGGTCACCGAGCTTCCGGGTCAAACTGAGATTCGCCGGGAGAACCTGCAGCGCGATGTGGCGGTCACGGCCCGCTTGGAAGGAACGGACTTGGGCAGCGGAATGGCGGCGGTACAGAAAACCGTGGACGATCTGCATCTGCCTTCGAGCATTCGCGTGGTGTACGGCGGAACTTATCAGGAACAACAAAAATCATTCCGCGATCTGGTGTTTGTTCTGATCCTGGCCATCCTGCTCGTATTCATCGTGCTGCTGTTCGAATTCCGCACGTTTGCCGCGCCGCTCGCTATCTTGGCGTCCGCGCTTCTCTCTACTTCCGGCGTTTTCATTGCGTTGCTCGTCACTCGGACGACGTTCAATGTTTCTTCCTTCATGGGAATGATCATGGTGATCGGCATCGTGGCCAAGAATGGAATCCTGCTGCTCGATGCTGACCAGAAATTTCGGGCGCTGGGACTTTCCGCCGAAGAGGCCATGCTGCAGGCCAGTCGCCGCCGCTTGCGTCCTATTGTGATGACGGCGATGGCGACCGTTGCGGGCATGCTGCCTCTTGCCTTCGCATTGGGTGCGGGCTCGCAAATGCTGCAACCGTTGGCGATCGCCGTCATCGGCGGCATCCTGATTTCGATGGTGCTGTCGCTGGTGATTACGCCCGCCGTGCACTACTACCTGAGTCATGAGGAAACGAGTCTGGAAGAGCTGGCGCCCGCGAGATCCTAATCCCGCCGTCCCCCGCAGGTCGAGGTGCTTTTATGAGCATGCGAATCGAAACCATGTTCGCTTGCCCAATATCCTGAACGTTCCAGTCTGGGCCCGATATCCTCAGCCATCGCCAGTCAACGATTATCAGACTGTGATGCCAATCACAGCCATTGTCAGCAAAAAAGATCATACTTGCCCTGCTTTTAAGGAGGACGTAAATCATGATTCAGAAGCTCGCATGGATGGTACTGGCCCTGGGCCTTAGCACAGCTTTGTTGTATGGCGCACCGCAAATGGGGAACGATAGGGATTCGGCTACGCAGACCGTAACCGGCTGCCTTCACAAAGGTGCTGAACCGGAAGGCTTTTTCCTCATCAGCACAGAGGATAAGCATTGGGAGCTTTATCCCAACAGCGGAGTCTCGCTTGCCGAACACGTCGACCATACCGTTACCGTAACCGGCATTGTGGCCCACAGATCGAAAATACAAGAGGAAAAAAGCCAACCGCACGAAAAGAAAGAGACCGGTGCAAAGCAACACGCCGACTTACAGGTGTCTAGCGTGAAGATGGTTAGCGCGACTTGCAGCAAATGAAATTTGACGCTCCGCTTTGGTCAATTTGGAACAGGTGTCACCGCGCTGGGGGAACTGTTGAAACATCGCCATTTTCACCAGCAACGCTAGGTGACCTCTTGTAAGATGGGTTATGGCCTGAGCCCGACCTACTCCACGCCGCTGCAAGCTGAAAAGTGCCATCCATCTGAATGGAGAAAGCGCAACCTTTTGCGCACACGCCGACAGCGTGCCTTGCGAGGTCATGTTCTTCACCCCATGGACCGGCCCGTGACGATCTCACACCAGAGTTTGAATGCGGGGATACGGAATTCGTAACGGCAGCAATGGCAAGCACTTAAGTCATGCAATCCCGGCATAGCTCGGGTCCGCCCAGACTGCTAGAATCAGAGGGTTACAGGTGTAGTTACGGCCTTTTGGACGCCGAATTGCACTACAATGGCGGGAGAAACGCACAACCGCGGACCACGCGCCGACATGGAGCCACAAACCTTGAGTCGCCAGGACCGGCCCGGGCTCGACGAGGCCACCTTCCAGCAATTGCTGGAGGCCGCCTATGTGCTGCAGGAGCAGAAGCAACAGCTTCCTCACGATGAGCCTCAGCGCGCGAACCAGACCAAGCTAGACCCGGTAGAGACTCTCTCCGAAATCGTCGAGACTCAAGAATTGCTGCGTTCGCGTCCTTATGATTTGTCGGGGGCCGCGAATCTCATTGCACAGCGGCTGGCGAACATTACAAACGCGACTGGCGTTGCCATTGCCATCGTACGAGAGGATCATCTGGAGTACTGCGCCGGCACAGGAAGCGTTGCCGGCTTGGCTGGAACCCGCCTGCCCTGGGACCCGAATCTGTCGGCCGGAACCGCGCTGCCGGATGGAGCGGAAGAACGAGGAGGCTCCCTCGCAAATTCTCTGCCATCTACTCAAGTCTGCGAGGAGAACAGTGTCAGATCACCCTTCCTGATTCCCATACACCATGAGGGGAAAGTGGCGGGCTTGCTGGAGCTGCGCTTCGCGAATCCTGATTCCATTGAAGAACAAGATATTCAGAGCTGCCGCCTAATGGCAGGATTGATGAGCGAGGCGATCACTCGGGAAGCCGAGCTGCAGTGGAAACAGGCACTCGCGACCGAACGCGCCACCATGTTGGGAGCTTTAGAAAGAATCAAACCCCACCTGGAGCGCCTTGCTGCGGAACCAAGCGCAGAAACTAAAGAGTATCCGGAAGTTGGGGGAGAAGCATCCGTTCCCTCCGCGGGAGCGGATGCGCAAACTGCCGGCGTGACCTGCCAGCAATGCGGATTTCAGTTCGCGGCAGAGAAGGATTTGTTCTGCGGCAGATGCGGGGCCCCGCGTGCGGTGGAATCGTGGCCGGTGGATGAGCTGCAAATCAGAGATCCACAAAGCAAATTGGATTCCCCGTGGCACTTGCAGCGATCCACGGAAAAAAGCGACGAACCCGCCCTGGAGGTCCAGGATCGGGGCGAAGAGCCCGAGGCCAGCCTGACCGGTGAAACTTCTCTCTCTCGGGCGCCGGGGTATGAGATCGAGGATTTCGCGGAGGAAGCGGAGCCGGCCACAGCGAGTGATTCTGCGCTGGTAGTCAGCGGTCCCATCACTGAGAGGACGACCTCGCTGCCCGCAGTTCGAAGCGATCAACCGCACTCGCCATGGACATCGGCGGCCAAAACCCACAGATGGCTGCAATCACTAGATGAGGATGCGCCCGAAAGAATCTGGTTGACTCAGCACCGCGCCAACATTTATGTGGGGGCGGCCGTCCTTCTTCTGTTGGTGGTGCTGTCCGGCTGGGGCACGGCGCCTCGATACCACGGTGCGCAAAATAAGAATCCACTCACTCTTTCCGAACGGCTGCTCCTCACTCTGGGCTTGGCGGAAGCCCCGCCAGCGCCCGTTTATAACGGCAATCCCAACACCCAGGTATGGGTTGACCTGCATACCGCTCTTTACTACTGCCCCGGCTCCGATCTCTACGGCAAAACTCCCGGGGGCAAGTTCACTACCCAGCGTGACGCGCAACTGGATCAGTTCGAGCCTGCGGCCCGCAAGAGCTGCGACTAGACGCCAACAGAAGCCGTAGCTGCGCACGGGACCTGGAAAAACTTTCTGCCCTTTTTTTCACAAGCCAGGGTTTGACAACTTCCGGGAAGCAGTGTGCAATTGCCGGGTAAATCCTTTTGGAGAATCCTAGCGTGTCAGAGCCTGGCGAAAAGCACACAGACTCCAAGGGAGCAGCTCGCGCTGGTCAACTTCCCAACCCTGAGCTGAATCCAATAATGAATCCGGTCCTGGGGCAGAATCTTGGCCGCTGGGCGCAGGTGTACTTTATCAACCCACCTGAGAAACGCGAGCAGGCGGTTACAGCGCTTCTGCGGGAGCTTGAACGCCAGAATCCCGAAGCCAGCGTGCCGCACAAGTTCGGCGCAGAAGAACCTGCTCATCAGGACAGGGTGCGGCACGAAATAGTCTGTTCCGGGTGTGGGCACAGGAGTAAAGTCACCCAGAGATTCTGTGGAGCCTGCGGAGCCTTCCTGAAGGCGAACTTGGCTGCAACCGTCCAGAACGATGGGAAGAACCGCGGCGCGGATCGAACTCCGGCCCACACTTGGCCAGTGACTGCAGACAACGCAGTTCGGGAAGTACGAGTGCGGGACAAAGCTCATGAGGGCGCGGACGAGTCAAACCGGAGAACCTACCGTCCGGGGAAATTCCGGATATCGAGATTTGGGATCGCGGGGTTCGCAATTTTGTTTGTGGGCTTCGCCTACCTGCAGTGGATCTCAACGCCTGGTGTATCCAGCAACGCTCATCTGCCACCCGAGCCAGTGCCACGGTCCGCTTTTCCAATGCGAGCGCCTCAGGTCACCCCGCATCCGGAATCTCGCCGGCCTGATGGCGTTGTCGCTCCCAATCAGGCGATCGCCCCGGTCGCTTTTCTCCCGGCCAGTGCCACTGAGAAGACGGCGGCAGGCAGCGGGACCGAAGAGTTGCGCACGGCGCAACGTTACCTGAGGGGAAACGGTCCTGCGAGAGATTCCACGGCAGCCGCGCAATGGTTATGGAAAGCGGTTGCCATGCACAACAGCAATGCTCTGCTGCTGCTCGCGGACTTATACTTGCGCGGCGACGGCGTACCCAAGAGTTGCGACCAGGCGCGTCTGTTACTGGCTGCGGCTGCCGAGAAAGGTGTTCCGGAAGCCGATCAAAAGTTAAGCGGCTTGGACTTAAGCGGCTGCCGGTAAACATGACTGCAGTAGGGAAGAACTCTCGAGAGGCTCCTGCTGAATCCGGCGGCCGTGAGCGGAAGTTCACGAAGTCCTGCTCGAGTTCGATCTCGTCAGGCCTGGGCCGCCCCCTCGTGCCGACGAGCCTCGTACCAGAGGGCTAGTTCGACCCGGTTCCAGAGTCCAAGTTTATCGTAGATGACTCGAAGGTAGTTCTTGACGACGTGCTCCGTAGTTCCGATGAGGGCTGCGACCTCGCTGTTTTTGAGTCCTTGGGCGACGAGTGCGATAACTTGCTGTTCGCGCTCGTTGGGGATGCGCTTTCCGTAGCGCTGGCCTCCAAACATAGCTGCCTCCGATATAAAAGGGTTGCAAGTTTTACGCGCTTGATTCCACCGTTGATTCCAAATCGCAGGAAGAGTCGATTGAAGTGGGCTTTCACGGTACGGCGGGCCATGTTCAGTTGTTTGGCAATTTCCGTGTTGTCACAGCCTTGGAGCAGCAACTCGGCGATCTGCTGTTCCCGTGGGCCCAGCTGGACAAGCTTTTCCTTCACATCTATCCCCCCGGGGATGAAATAATAACCCGCGCTGTCAAGGAAAGTTTTGCACAGATCCCTTGATGGAAGCGCCCTTCGCCGTCCAGCCATGAAAGGAACCACGCCAAAATGTGGGCTGGTTATACAAGAATCCATAGCATTCCAGCTGCCAAGGAGGGGCGGATTTCCTCAGTAAAATCCTGTACGAGTTTTCCACAGGCGGTGTGAGCTGCAGTGCGAACTGGACGGGAAAGAGGGCCTGACTCCGCCCCTGGAGAGCCGTTTGCTTGCCTCACTTACGCTGCGTGATGTGTAAGCGTCACAAAACACGAAAGAAAAAGCCCGGCGTGGATGGGCCGCAGATTCCTAGCCTGAGCCCAGTTTTGTTGTGAACCAGAGCGTCCGTTCCCTGAAATGTGCCGTTCCGTGCCGGATTTCCGGCACCGAGTTCGGCAACTACGGCCTTGCTTCTTGGGACCGAAACCGTGGCTCAACAGACAAATCTTGGACAAATTTCCCTGAACATGTAAGCCACCTAGGAAGTAATTACACTTAACGGCATAGCATCCCGCTGATTTAATAGAGCAGATCGGCATGACAGCCTGGGTGGGCGAAGTGCAGCCGGCATCAGATTTTCACAGAACGACTGCCCGAGGCCTGTTCTACAGGTATGTGTGGTGGCGCGGTTTGAGGATATGAGTCTTGTCCGAAAAGATAGGGCCTGGATGAAGTATTGTCTTAAACTAGTGCCGTGCAACGGGACTTCGCGGCATAAGTTCAAAGCTGTCATCATGACCATGAGCGCACTCGATCGAAGCTCAATGCACGAATCAAATACTTGATCCTTCCCGGCCTGGAGGTTGGTCAGGATGGGATTCCAATATCACACGAACTAATGGGACACGAAGGTAGGCCTCTTTCCCGCTATGAAATTGTCGGTCGTCATGCCGGTCTATAACGAGCGCGCCACCTTGCAGGCCGTGGTAGAGCGGGTGCTCGCGGTTCCGCTCGAACTCGAATTGATCTGCGTGGATGACGGTTCGCGCGACGGTTCGCGGGAACTTCTCGCCGAAATGCAGGGGCAACACCCAGCGCTCCGGGTTTTTCTGCAGCCCAGCAACGAGGGCAAGGGAGCGGCACTCCGCCGCGGCATTCAGGAAACTACCGGTGATTTCGTGCTCATACAGGATGCGGACCTGGAATACGATCCGGGGGATTATCCGATCCTTCTCGATCCGCTGATTCAGGGCAAAGCCGACGTGGTTTACGGCTCGCGCTTCCTGGGCGCCGCCCCACATCGTGTACTCTACTTCTGGCACTCGGTGGGAAACCGCGCCTTGACGCTGCTCTCCAATTGTCTTACCAACATCAACCTGAGCGATATGGAGACTTGCTACAAGGCTTTCCGGCGCGAGGTCATCCAGTCCATTCCCATCGAGGAGAACCGCTTCGGATTCGAGCCGGAGATCACAGTCAAAGTCGCCAAACGACGCCTGCGAATTTACGAAGTTGGCATCAGTTACTGGGGACGCACCTACGAAGAAGGTAAAAAGATCGGATGGAAAGATGGGGTTCGGGCGATTTGGTGCCTGCTGAAGTATTCCATCAAGGAACCGGTGGTCGCGGTCCGGGCCCCTGCCGCCGTACACGATTCATCCCCCGGGTCCACTCCGGAACGCGCTTCGGACGCCAGAAACTAGCGAGAGATCAATGGTCACCGGTATCCATTCCGAAGTGAAGCTCGAGATTTATGAATGGAAAACGGGCGGGCCGGGTCCATCAACTCGCTCTTTGGGGGAACACGATGTGCACGTGTGGCACGGTCCGCTGAATCTTTTTTCTCCTGAGATTCCGCGGCTGCAGGAGTTTCTGTCAGACGACGAAAAAGAACGCGCCGGCCGTTTTCATTTCGAGAAGAATCGCAATGAATATGTCTTGAGCCGTGGACGATTGCGTATCCTCCTGGCGTCGTATCTGAGCACTTCGCCCGCCGAACTCTGCTTCACTTATTCGACCCACGGCAAACCCAGCCTGAACACGCCGGCACGCGGCGCCACCCTGGCCTTTAATGTGTCGCATACCGACGTGTTCGCGGTCTGCGCTTTTGCCTGGAATCGCAGGGTTGGAATCGACGTCGAGCGCATCCGCGAGAATTTCGACCCCGAACAAATCGCCGAGCGATTTTTCTCTGCGGCGGAAAGGCTCGCTCTACGGAATCTTCCCGAAGAGCAGCGGCACGAAGCGTTCTTCCGCTGCTGGACCCGCAAAGAAGCTTACATCAAGGCCATAGGAGAAGGTCTGTCCCATCCCTTGCACCAGTTCGACGTGTCGTTTACGCAGGAAGAACCGGCAGCCCTGCTCGGCACTCGGCCCGATGGGGCAGAGGCGGGACGCTGGTGGCTGCAGGAGATACCTCTGCCCGCCAGCTACATTGCCGCCCTGGCGGTTGAGGCCGGGAGGACCGCGAGCGGTGAGTAACCTATACCTACTGGGAGCGAGGCAACGAGAATTGCTCTTGCGAACCGAGGAGGAATATCGTCTGTACGACTCTGCCCTGATCCTGCAAGTGAATCCGGAGGTGGAGGAATCGAGAATCTGCTTGGAATACAAGAGCCCTCCGGAAGTCCGGGCCAGTGATGAAGCTTCCATCGTCTTCAAGGCCGGTACCCTGAGCGGCCGGAATCTTTACGCTTGTACCTCTACCGAGGTTCTTGTGCTTCAGGTCCCGGAATTCAAGCGGATCGGATACGTTTCGCTCCCCTGCTTCAATGATCTGCATCACGTCGCGCCCACTCACGACGGCAACCTGCTGGTGGCCAATACCGGTCTGGATATGGTGGTGAAGTTCACTTTGGAAGGTAAAGTACTGGCGGAATGGGACGTGCTGGGCGAAGATCCCTGGTCGCGATTTTCGCGCGCCGTGGATTACCGCAAGGTGGAAAGCACCAAGCCGCATCGGTCGCATCCCAATTTTGTATTCGAACTGGGGCACGACGTGTGGGTAACTCGTTTATCGCAGCGTGACGCGGTCTGCCTCACTAACCCTGAGAAGAGGATTAGCATCGGGGTGCAAGGGCCGCACGACGGTGTGGCGTTTGGCAAACATGTTTACTTCACAACCGTGGACGGGCACATCGTCACTGCAAATCGTGATTCGTTGAAGGTCGAGCAAATCGTGGATCTGAATGTGATTGACAATGAAAGGTCAGTCCTGCTCGGCTGGTGTCGGGGCCTGTTGCCGCTCGATGAACGCAGACTGTGGGTAGGATTTACGCGGGTCCGCAAGACTAAATTCCGAGAGAATGTCCTCTGGATCAAACACGGATTTCGGGAAACAGGAAAACCCACTCACATCGCACTGTACGATTTGGCCGCGAAGCGGTGCCTGCAGGAGATCGACCTCGAGCAGTATGGACTCAATGTGTTGTTCGGCATTTATCCGGCCGAACTAGAGCCCGCGCTTGAACGTACGCCTTCAGCCGGCGTATTGCATACCGCGAGTTCGAGGTCGCAGCGCCCGCAGTGAAGGCTACAACGGACACGGATGAGCTTGAAAATTCAAGCTGTGAAGAATGTGGCCTCCAGTTGGGCTGGCCTGGGCACCAGCATTGTAGTTGGATTCTTCCTTTCGCCATTCATCCTGCACCACCTGGGAGACGATGCGTTCGGCGTTTGGATCCTGGTGTTCTCGGTCACGGGTTATTACGGGTTGTTTGACTTCGGGATTCGCTCTTCCCTGGTTCGGTATGTGGCCAAGTTCAAGGCCACGGGTGAGATGGATCAGCTTGCCCGGCTGATCAATACCAGCTTATTCAGCTACGGCTGCGTTGGACTTTTCCTGATGGCACTCACTGTCGTGGGGAGTCTTTATGTGGGCCGGTTCTTTCATATTCCGCCCGCGCTTCGTGGCGACGCCCGCATCCTTTTCTTTATGGTGGGAACTGCCCTGGCGCTCGGCTTCCCACTTGGAGTGTCCGGAGGCATTCTTGAAGGATTGCAAAGCTTTTATGTGATCAATTGGACCCAAATCATTTCGACTTTACTGCGCGCCGTGCTGATTCTTCTGGCTCTTTGGCACGGCTTGGGACTGAAAACAGTAACTTTGATCACTGTGGCGCTTCCGCTGGCCGGTTCGGCGGTGAATTTTGCAGTTGCGCGACGTTTAGTCCGCATCCCTTATGGATTGCGCTATGTGAATCGCGCAACATTGCGGCAAGTGGCCGATTACGGCTCGGTCACCTTCCTGATCATCGTGGCCGGGCGGCTGCGCTTCAAAACGGACGCAGTAATCATCGGCAGTTTTCTTTCCGCCTCGGCGATCACATATTTCTCGATTGGGGCACGGCTGGTCGACTATGCCGGCGACGTGGTCAGCAGCCTGGCGCAGATCTTCACGCCGATGTCCAGCCAATTTCACGCGACGGGGGATTACGATCGGCTGCGCAGGATCTTTGTGACTGGGAACCGGGCCTGCGCGCTGACGATGTTTCCTGTCTGCACCGCCCTTGTCATCCTGGGAAAGTCGGTGATCGAGGCCTGGGTCGGACCACGCTATGTCTCCAGTTACACCATTCTGCTCATTCTCTTGATTCCTTCGTCCCTCTACTACGCTCAAGCCACATCCAACCGGATCCTGTTCGGCATGAGCTTGCACCGCACGCTGGCGGTGGTGGTGTTGCTGGAAGGGATCGCCAACGTAATTCTCAGCATCGCGCTGATTCGGCCATTCGGCATTGTAGGCGACGCGATCGGAACGGCGATTCCGTTATCGTGCACCGCGCTATTTTTCCTGCCCCGGCACTTATGCCGGCAGCTGGGCATACCTTTGTGGGGGTTCGTACGGGAGAGTCTTCTCTACCCGGTTCTTTTCTGTCTTCCCATGGCGCTGGCTCTGATGGCGATGCAGCACTTTTTCTACGCCCACGGTTACTGGCAGCTCGTCCTGAATCTGTCTGTGGGCCTGACTGCGTATAGTGTCGCTCTGCTCTGGCTGTTTTTTACGCGCGAACCTACCGGGGTGCAACTGCGCGGCAGAATGGTGGAGTATTTTCAGCAGGAGAGCGGCCGATAAGGGAAACAGAGGGCGTCACCTTAGCCGCCACTCGTGGTATATTCATGCCCGTCGAGGGTTTCCGCCTCGCATCCCCTGTGCGAGTCCTCTTGAACCAAGGTGGTCTCCCATGCGGCTGAACCGGTGGTCTTCGCTGTGACCCACGCTTTGGTGGTCCTGACCGTAGCTCTGTCTCTAACGCCGGGCGCTTGGGCTAAGCCGAAGTACAAGGTGCTTGCGGTCATTCCCGGCGGGCTCTGGAGCGGGCTGACGTTTGACAACAAGGGAAACCTCTTCGGCGCGACCACCGGCGGCGGTGACTACAGTGAGGGTTCAATTTTCGAGATGACGCCCGATGCTAAAGGCAAATGGACGGTTACTACGCTGTACAGCTTCAACTCTAAGACGGACGGAGAGGCCCCGAATGGCGACTTGATTTTCGATGCAGCTGGGAATTTGTACGGCACAACGCCGGTCGGCGGCACCTACGACCGCGGAACAATCTTTGAACTAAGCTCCGGTTCGACCGGCTGGACCTTTACCGTGCTGTATGC
>Ga0209415_10001979_pt1 | contig 38856 bp, 36 predicted proteins | sample PeaSoiSIISIP2007_FD_187696 | JGI IMG/M metagenome (GOLD analysis project Ga0209415, IMG submission 187696) | Peat soil microbial communities from Weissenstadt, Germany - SII-SIP-2007 (SPAdes) (version 2) | ecosystem: Environmental > Terrestrial > Soil > Wetlands > Peat | place: Germany...
GAAAACTGCCCAAGCCGGGAAAACTGCCCAAGCTGTCAAGCCCTCCCAGACCGAGAAGGCCGTAAGGAAGACGAAGAAGGCGGCGCCTTCCGCACCGGAGAAGGCCAAAGCCGGCAAGGCACAGAAGTCACAGAAAGCTCCTGCTGCTCGAGATATCGCGCCTGAGACCCCGGCACCTTCCGGCGGTCGGCGGGTTCGTGGGCGACGTGCCACCACGCCCGACGTGCGCGCTGCCATCGTCGTGGCGACCGTCGAGGCCGTCGATCCTGATGCTGACGTGGAAGTCCCCGAACCGAGCCGTCGGCGTCGAGGTGGTGGGTCGCCGGCGGCGGTCAACGACCCTCTGACGTTCCTCACGTTCGTCTCCGACCACCCGATCGGCTCGACCGTCGAGGGGACCGTGTCCTCGTTCGTGTCGCACGGTGCCATGGTCGATGTGGGGGGCATGCAGTGCTACGTGCCGCTCGCTGGCTTTGCCTCGCCACCGCCCCGCCGGGCCCGCGAAGTCGTCGACCGGGGCGAACAGCGGCAGTTCGTCCTCGTCGCCCTCGACCCGGCGCGCCGAGGTGCCGAGCTCGCCCTGCCCGAGATCGCACCCCAGCGTCTCGCCCGGTGAGTCACGCAGTCGCCCAAACACTCGCCGACTGAGTCACTCGCCGACTGAGTCACCCCTGGCCGCGAGTTCGGTCTTCCGGTCATTCGGGCCTCTGCGTCACCCTCGAATGCGACGGTCACCCTCTATTGCCACAATAAGTGGCCGGTCATCTCAAGATGTCACGCATAGTGCCGAAATTCGGGGCGGGAAAAGCAGCGGACGAGGAGCCTCCAACCGGAACGGTCGACCGGACCGTCTTCCAGCTCGGAGGGTTCGACAGAGGATACGAGGAACCCGCCATGCAACTGAAGCAAACGTTGGGCCGCATCGGCCTTCACCTGCCCCGCCACAGCGCCAAGGGCGTCTTGATCATGGACGCGCCACGGACCGGAAACGGCGAGTCCTGGAAGAGCTCCCAGGCTCGATACAGCAACGCCGGCTACGACGACCCCTGGCCCAGCAGGGCCTGAGAGGCGGCGGCGCCGAGGTCCTGGGCGCCTGGGATCGGGGCACTTTTTCGCAACGGGTCATCAAGATCGGCGCCGGTTGTGTCGATCTTTTGACGGTGGCGACAAGGCCACGACACAAGATCCCGGGAGTCCAGGACCAGGCGCCGGTGGTGGTACCCGGTTCGACACCGCCGTGGCGGGGATCACCCCGAGATCGACGGTCGCGACCGACGCTGCCGCGACCCTCGTCGGCGGGGGCGCGGCATCCCTGAGTCAGGACGAGGGGTCAGAGAGGACGAAGGATGGCAACCGTGGGGCGACGGCCCGGACGTGGAGAGCATGGGTTCGGGCTGCTCGAGGTCATCTTGTCGCTCACGGTCTTGCTCCTGGTCCTCATCGCGAGCTCGTACCTCGTCGACAACGTCGTCCAGCAGGCGGCCTTCAACCGCCAGCGGGTGTCGGCCGCCGAGCTCGCCGAGCAGTACCTCGAGACGACGTCGAACGCCACCCTGTCGTCGCTGCAGGCCGACATCTCCAAAGACGTTCTGCTCACCGCGACGCCGCTCACCGTCGGGGGTGTCAAATACTCGGTGTGGTCCCACCTCGAGTGGGCCGGCACCGGCTCCGCTCCCAGCCTGTGCTCATCGGGGAACCCGCCCCAGGTGGTTCGGGCCACCATGACCGTCAAATGGGGCAACAACCAGTCGCTCGGCGAGACGTCGGTCGTCGACCCCCCCTACGGCACCGTCATCCCCGGCGACGGCTATCTGTCCATCCAAATCTACGGGGCGAACGCTCCGAACGCTCCCGCTGACACCGCCAACCTGATCAACGTCCCCGTCACGGTGACGCCGGTCACGACGCTGGCATTAAAGGTGGTCGGCGGCACCACGAACATCACCTCGCTGAGTGTCGCCGCCCTGACGTCAGCCGTCGCCAACGGTGACACCATCACCATCGGGTCCGGATCCTCGGCGCAGGTCGTGACCGCCAGTGGCACTGCGTCGGTGGGAGCCACCTCGATCCCGGTGACGTCGTTCACTGCCGCGTCGACCTTCGCCTCGGGAACCAGTGTCGCCGACGGCGCCTGGGGTGGGCCTTCCATCTACAACCCCGACCAGAACGGATGTGTCTACCTGCAGGAGCCTCTCGGCAAGTACGCGGTGAGCCTGGCCAGCCCGAGCGGCGGGCCAACGTTCATCGACTATCAGGAGTACCTCACCCCGGGCGTGACAGGGCAGAACCCCGTGGTCGTCTCGGTCTCGACGGCCGGGCTCGAGGCTGCCCCCGTGCAATTCCACTATGACGAAGCGGGGACGGTCTCCATGACCCCTCCCGCCGGCCCGCCGTTGGCGTCGGGCATGCCGATCTCGGTCGGGAACCAATCCCTCCAAAATGGGTTCATCGACACGATCGTGCCCCACGGCACTTCGGCCACCTCGGCGCAGCTCTTCCCCTACACCAGCGGCTACACGATCTGGTACGGGGACTGCGTCACGGTGGCGAGCGTCACCCAGGAGGAGCCCACCGGCGCCACGACCTTTTCACTCGCCCCCCAGGGCACAGCCACCGCCAACATCACCGGTCTTGACACCCTCACGTTGGCGGTGACCCAGAGCGGTGGGGGGGCGCAGGCACCGAAGGTGACCGCCACGGTCGCCGACCCCAATGCCGCCACCGACGGGTGCTCGGCTGCGAACGGCGAGGTCTACACCCTGACAGGCATCTCGGGATCGGGAACGGCCTACAGCGTGCAAACCGCGATCCTGTCGCAGACCTACACCATCGTGGTGACCGATCCCAACAACGGCAAGACCTCCGCGCCGATCACCGCGGTGGTGAGCTCGACGCAGGTCAGCGTGGGAGCCACGAACTACCCGACGGGTACGCCCATCCCGGTGACGGTGCTATGAGGCCCGGTCCGGCAGTGCGTGAGGAGGGATTCACGTTGGTGGAGACGCTGATCACCTGCCTGGTGGTCTCGATCGTGCTGGCCGCCGCCTTCCCGGTGCTCCCGGTGTTCTTCCGCGAGAGCAACATCGTGCAGAACACCTACCAGTCCGTCGACCAGCTGGTCCTGGCCTCGGAGGTGGCGACCAGGTACGTGCACGAGGCGGTGGCCAACTCGACGACGGGCAACCCCGTCGCCACCGCCAACGCCAACAACGTCATCTTCTACGCCAATACGGGCAACGCGACGGGCCCCGAGCAAGTGGTAATGCAGGTCGCGACCGCGGGAACGGCCCGCACGCTCCAGGTCAACCTGTACCCGGCGGGGTCGGGTAGCTGCCCCGGCATCAATGTCAACGGCACGGGGTGCACCTACAGCGGCTCCACGCAGTCGTTCCTGCTCATCAACAACCTGACCAACGGGACCGGCGGGAGCCCCGTGTTCACCTACACCCTCGACGGCGGCGAGGTGTGTGCCGGCCCCCCGCCCGGCTCGCCCACGACGACCCTGCACGCCCAGGCGTCGGCCGGAGCCACGTCGCTGTCGGTCAACGCGTTGACGACAGCGGTTTCGAAGGGCGACACGATCTTCCTCGGGTCGGGTACGACCGCCCAGACCGTGACCGCCACCGCCGCGGCCGCAGCCAGTGGGGGGGTGACGACGATCGCGGTGACCGCAGTCCCCGCCACCGAGCCGATTAACACCAGCGTCTACGACGGCGCCACCACGACAGTGCCCAACACGATCCCCACGACGCTGAAGACCACCGCCTCGAGCGGGGCCACCTCCCTCAGCGTGCCGTCGTTGACGAGCGCCATCACGAGCGGTGACACGATCGTGGTGGGGACGGGCACGTCGGCCCAGACCGTGACGGCCACCTCGGGCGTCGCCGCCACTGTCGGGTCCACGACCATCCCCATCAGCCCCGCCCTCACCACCACCGCGCCGGCCAACACCGAGGTCTACGACAGCTCGTGCTCTACCACGCAGGTGAGCGAGATCGAGGCTGTCGCCCTCAACCTACAGGCCACCAAGAACCCCGGAGGCCAGCCCACCGGGTACCAGTCCTTGGCGTACTTCTTGTCGCCCAACTACAGCGCGTCGGTCGGATGACCGGGCCCATCCGCATCGAGGGCCCAGCGCCCCGGGCGAGCACGGCGCGCCGCATGCGCCGGCGTGCCGGCCGGAGCGAGAGCGGTCAGACCATGCCGCTCGTGCTCGGCATCATCCTCGTCCTGTCGCTGGGCACAGTGGTGCTCGTGCAGAACACCTTCCAGCAGTTCCCGATCGTCTCCAAGGACGTCGTCCAGCACGAGGCCTACCGGGCCATGGAGTCGGGGCTCAACGAGTATCAGTACGCCGTGAACGCCAACGGCGACTTCGCGGCGTGCAGCGCCCGATTCGTCTACGCCAACGGCACCTCGGCGGGCACCTCGTCGCTCACGTCGGCGTCGTCGGTGTGCAGCGCCTTGAGCTTCGGAACCTGGATTTCGGTCCCCGGGAGCGGATCTGCTAACGGACCGCCCGGGTGGTTCCTCGTCGACAACCCCGTCATCAACGTCTCGAACGGAACGCTGAGCGTCCACATCGTCGGCGCTGCCGGCTTCAAGAACGACTACAACTACCAAAGCGCCATCGTCACCATGCAGCCGCTCAACGGCTTCCTCCTGAACGTGCTTTGGATCAACTACGACCAGATCGACCCCAACGTCGTGTCCCAGTACGGCGGCGGGAATTGCAACGCTCCGTACTCGTACTTTTGGCCTTCGAGCTCGCTCGGGAACAACTGCCAGAGCCTGGACTTCATCACCGCAGACGCGCTGACCGGGAACCTGTTCGTCAACGACACCGTGTTCGTGTGCGGAAGCCCGACGTTCCTGAATGTCGAGACCGCCGACACTAACGAGGCTTGGTACGAGGACGGCGGCGGTTGCTCGGGAGCCCCGAAGGGCGACACGACGCTCACATCCGCGCTCTTGAACAACCACGCCTACACCACCCTGTCGGTGCAGAGTCTCGGGCAGGCGGCGGCCAAGAATGACACCTTCACCATCGGGCTCGGGTCGACGACCCAGACCGTCACCCTGTCGGCGGCGGCCGCCGCGGGCGCGACGTCGGTCTCGGTGAACAGCTTTACGACCACCTCCGCCTATCCGACAGGCACCCCGGTGAACGACAATGCCACCGGGACCTGGCAGAGCGGCGTCCCCGCGGAGACCGTCCCGACCGACAACAGCACGCTCGAGACCGATGCCGCCACCAACGGCTGCGTGTATCAGGGGCCCACCACCATCACGTTGAACGGCTCCGCCAACACGATGACGGTGAACAGCCCGGGGACGCCCACGGGTAAGCCCACCGGTGCGCCGGGCACGTCGGTATCGAACGACCCCCTTAACGATGCCGACAACACGACCAACGTGTGCGTACCGTCATCGTGGCCCGGCACCGTGGCCGTGCCCTCCAACGGCGTCGTGTACGTGGAGGGATGTCTGGCGTCCTACATCACGACCTCCGGCGGCACCACCAAGTGCAACGGCCAGACATATAACCCGCTTTCCTCGGCCGGAGAGACGGGAACGGGGGGGGACACCGTGGGTGACGCCATCGTGCAGGGAACGGTGAACTCACCGATGACCGTCGGGTCGGCCAACAACATTGTCATCGACGGCAACATCTGCTACGCCGATGACGTGTCCGGCGGCACGTGCACCTCCACGCCTGCGGCACCGTCCACCGACGTCCTCGGGCTGGTCGCCGACAACTACGTGGAGGTCAACCACCCCGTCGACAGCCACGGCAACAACCTGAGCAACTGCTCGTCCACCTTGGGCGCGGGCGCGGTGACCTGCGACTTGAACAACCCGTATGTCGATGCCGTGATCCTTGCGCTCAACCACTCGTTCTTGGTCAACAACTACACCTCTGGGAATGCGCTCGGGACGCTCAACGTGTACGGCACCATCGACCAGGACTGGCGCGGCCCGGTGGGGACGTTCAGCGGAGGCTCGGTCTCGTCGGGATACGCCAAGAACTACGTGTACGACCCGCGCCTCGTCTACTTGTCGCCTCCGTACTACCTCAACCCCGGTACGTCGCAGTGGGGCTTTGCGGCGTTCACCGTAGAGGCCGGTACCTGCGCACTGGCGACGGGGTCGCCCAACACCGCCGCCTGCACCGGTTATCCCTGAGCCGCTCCTTTCCTCGATGCCGGCCGGGGCCGGTAACCTCGGCGCCCGTGCCGCCCCCCGTGCGACCCGAGGACGTCCTGCCGCACCGGCCACCGTTCTTGTTCGTGGACGAGGTCACCGAGCTCGATCCGGGTCAACGCGCCCGGGGCCGCTGGCACCTGCGTGGTGACGAGGCCTTTTTCGCCGGGCACTTCCCGGGCCGCCCCACGCTTCCGGGGGTGTTGATGGTCGAGTCCCTCGCCCAGTTGGGGGGAATCGCCGTCCTCTCCGACGACCGGTTCGCGGGACGCCTTCCCTTGTTCGGCGGCATCGACAAGGCCCGGTTTCGCCGCCAGGTGGTCCCCGGCGACGTGCTCGACCTGGAAGTGACCCTGGGGCGGCTCTCGGCGCGGGCCGGCACAGGCAAGGGACGCGCCTCGGTGGAGGGCGAGCTGGCCTGTGAGGCCGAACTCCTCTTCGTCATCGTGGACAGCTGAGCCGCAAGGACACGACGTGCGCATCGCCACTTGGAACGTCAACTCCCTCAATGCCCGCCTGGCACGAGTCGAGGAGTGGATCGAGTACGCGCGGCCCGATGTGCTGTGCATGCAGGAGACCAAGGTCGCCGACGCTGCGTTCCCCACCATGGCGTTCTCGGCACTCGGCTACGAGTCGGCTTCGCACGGGGACGGGCGGTGGAACGGGGTGGCGCTGGCGAGCCGTGTAGGCCTCGACGACGTGGCCAGGGGATTCGGGGGCGCGGCCGATGACCAGGGAACGCGCCTGTTGGCGGCCACGTGCGGCGGTGTCCGGATGCACAGCGTCTACGTACCCAATGGTCGGGAAGTGGGCAGCGAGCACTACGAGGCCAAGCTGGCCTGGTACGACGAGCTCCTCGCCTACCTCGAGCGCACCACCAAACCCAGCGACAAGGTGGCGGTGTGCGGGGATTTCAACGTGGCGCCCGAGGATCGAGATGTCTGGGACCCAGCGGCCCTGGTGGGGGCGACGCACGTCACTGCTCCCGAGCGACAGCGTCTGCAGGCCTTGGAGGCCTGGGGTCTCGTCGACGCGTTCCGCCTGTGTTACCCCCAGGATCAGCTGTTCACGTGGTGGGACTACCGGGCCGGCAATTTCCACAAGCACATGGGCCTGCGGATCGACCTCGTCATGGTGAGCCGCCCGCTCGCCGACTCGGTGACCTATGCCCTCGTCGACCGCAACGCCCGCAAGGGCAAGCAGCCGTCTGACCATGCACCGGTCCTCGTCGACATCGACACGGAGTCGTGACCGGTCAGCTGGCGCGGTCGGTCGGCTCGGGCAGCATCGTCCGTAGGGACGCGATCCGCGACGAGAGCTGGTGGGCGTCGGGGACCGGTGAACGGTCCCGGCTCGCTTCTTCGACTGCGGCCAGGAGGGGCGAAGGGTCACAACGCCACGTTCGTTCCCCGACCCGGCGGGTGCGGGCCCACGAGCACCACAGCTCGTCCTCGGCCCGGGTGAGCGCGACGTACAGGAGTCGCCGCTCCTCGGCGACCGCCGGTGGTGTCGTCGCGTAGGCGATGGGCACCATGCCGTCCTCGAGCCCGACGACGGCGACCGCCGGCCATTCCAGTCCCTTGGCGCGATGGAATGTGGCCAGCTCGACACCGTCGGGCGGGTCGAGCTCCATGGCGCCGTCCCCGCCCGCCACCACCCAGTCGAGGAATTCGCCCACGGTGGCGTCAGGGAATTCGAGGGCATGTTCGTCGGCGAGCTGGGTCAGGGCCCGGGGAAGGCCCCCTTCTGCGGCGGCGGCTCCGTTCTCCGAGGACTCCGGCGACGGGGCCTCTTCTTCTCGTTGCGCCTGCCTCGTCATGACGAGCTCGGCCAGGGCACTGCGCAGGTGCCGGGTCTTCGGCGCACGACGGAGCTCGGCCAGGGCGCGTCGGGCGTCCGCCGCCTCCTTGGCACCTCCGCCGATGCGGTGGGGGATGCCGGCGCGCTCGAGCGCCCTGGCGATGGGATCCAGGCGCGCATTGGTGCGGGCCAGCACGGCCAGATGGGACCAGGGCCGTCCGGGTCGATGCGCACGCCGGAGCCACCGGGTCACGGCCGCGGCCTCGAGGTCGTCGTCGTCGAACCCTTCGACCACGGGGCTGGGCCCGTCGGGGCGCGACGCCTGGCCGGGATCGGCACCGAGCACCGCCCTCGCCGCTTCGATCACCTGGGGCGTGGATCGATGGTTGTCGTCGAGATGCAGAACCGTGGTCCCCGGCATGAGCTCGGGGAGTCGGTCCAGGAGTGTGGGATCGGCGCCGTTCCACGCGTAGATGGCCTGTCGGGGATCACCCACCACGAAGAGGTCGACCCCCTCTCCGAGCCACGCCTTGAGCAGGCGCCACTGGGCCGGGTTGACGTCTTGGAACTCGTCGACGAAGACGTGACGGATGCGCCACCGTTGGGCCGCGGCGGCGACCTCGTCGTCTTCGAGAAGCGTTGCGCAGCTCGTCACGAGATCGTCGAGGTCGAGCACGTTCCGTCGCCGCTTCTCGTCGACATAGGCGGCAAAGACCTCGCCGACGTCCTCATGGGAGATGGCGGGAGTGTCGCGACCGGCGGCGACCGCAGCCGCGGGGTAGTCCTCGGGGCGGAACATGCTCACCTGGGCCCAGTGCAGCTCCGCCAGCACGGCGACGATGTGCGCCGGCTTGCTCGAGTGACGAGCGCCGACGACGGTGCGCACCAGGCGCGCCGGGTCGTCGATCACCACCGGAGGCCGCAACGCCCGGTCCGCCCAGTGGCGGCGCAGCTGGGCGAACGCCAGCGCGTGGAAGGTCCCGGCCGATACCCCACGCGGCACCTCGAGCCTGCCGAGGCGCTCGCGCAATTCCCGCGAGGCCTTCCGGGTGAAGGTCACGACCAGGGTGTGTTCGGGTCGGGCCGACCCGTCGAGAATGCGTCGGGCCACCCGTCGGGCCAGGACCGTGGTCTTGCCGGACCCCGCCGCCGCCAGCACGCACAGGGGGGCGTCCGTGGCCATCACCGCCTGTTGTTGGGCACCGGTCAGCCCCCGCACCAGATCCGAAGAGGGCGCGAGGCTGGACGCGGAAGTGGGCACCGAGGCGACCGTACCCGGGGGGTGTGTCACCGCCAGGGATGGGTGGTGGCCGGGATGGGCCGAGGCCCGGAGCCTCGGAGGTAGCCTCCCCGAGGTGCTGCGGTCGCTCGCCGGGGGGACGTTGTACGGCGAGACCTGGGGAGAGGGGCCCGTGGTGGTGGTCGCACTCCACGGTTGGCGCCGTACCCACGCCGACTTCGCCGCCTCCCTCGGCCCCTCGGCGCCATCGGGGCCCCTGTCTACCGTGGCCCCCGACCTTCCCGGCTTCGGAGCGACCCCGGCACCACCGGGCCCATGGGGATCGGCGGCGTACGCAGAGGCGGTGGCCCCCCTGCTCGAGGAGGCGGTGGGCCCGGGGCCGGGGCTCGTCGTCGTCGGCCACTCGTTGGGGGGCCGGATCGCCGTGCGCCTGGCGGTCGCCCGCCCCGACCTCGTGAGCGCCCTCGTGCTGAGCGGGGCGCCGCTCGTCCCCCGGCCCGGCGGGTCTCGCCGCCCGCCCGCGGCCTACCGGGCGGTGCGGGCCCTGCACCGGGCGCGCGTGGTGAGCGAGGCCCGGATGGAACGGGCCCGTCGTCGCTACGGCTCGGCCGACTACCGCGCCGCCCAGGGTGTCATGCGTGACGTGCTCGTGCGCCTCGTGAACGAGCGCTACGACGACGCCCTGTCCGCACTGGCCTGTCCCGTCGAGCTCGTATGGGGTGACGACGACCCCGACGTGCCGGTGGATACCGCCCGCGCCCTGGTGCGCGCCATACCTCAGGCCCGTCTCACGCTGTGTCCCGGAGCCGGTCATCTCGTGCCCGTGAGCGCTCCCGCCGAGCTCCGTGCCGCTGTCGAGCGAGCGGTGGCCCGAAGCACATGATCCTTCGTGGCGCCGTTGTGGCCGGGTGCGTGGTGTCCATGGCGCTTGCCGGGCCGCGGTGGCTCCGGGTGGCACAACGCGAGCACTATCTCGTCGACGCCACGTCGCGCTTCGCCCTTCGGTGGTGGACCTCGAGCCCCGTGAATGTGGCCGGCCTCGCCTTCGCCGTCGCCGGACTCCTGCTCTCGTCGCGGTGGCCGGCGTGCGCGTTCGCCACCGCGGCCGTGGTCGCCATGGGGCCGATCGGCCTGTCGTGGCGGGGACGCACCGCGCCGTTGGCGTGGACACGGCGCTTGCGTACCTTGGCGCTGGTTTGGTCGGGCATCGAGATCGCGGCGGTTGTGGGTGGGACCGCCGCCGGCCAGGGGCCGGTGGCCGCCGCCGCCGCCGCCCTGGCCGTGCCGGCCCTGGTCGACCTGGCGTGTGGGGTCACGGCCCCCATCGAACGGTGGCTGGCCCGCTCCCACGTGTCGCGCGCCGCGGCGCGTCTGCGGCGCGTGGCTCCCACCGTGGTGGCCATCACCGGCTCGTTCGGAAAGACGAGTACCAAGGGATATGTCGCCCATCTCGTCGGGGGAGCCCGGTCCGTGGTGGCCAGCCCCGCCAGCTTCAACAACCGGGCCGGGTTGGCCCGCGCCGTGAACGAGCAGCTGGCCGATGGCACCGAGGTCTTCGTGGCCGAGATGGGCACCTACGGTCGGGGGGAGATCGCCGAACTCTGCTCGTGGATTCGTCCTGACGTGGCGGTGATCACCGCGGTTGGACCCGTGCACCTGGAGCGGTTCCGGTCCGAGGACCGTGTGCTCGAGGCCAAGGCGGAGATCCTCCAGGATGCGCCCTGCGCAGTGCTCGTGATCGACGACGACCGCCTGGCCGCGCTGGCCGAGACACGTGCCGAACTGGGGACGCGGGTGTGGCGGGTGTCGGCGCACGACCCGAGCGCGGACGTGTGCGTGATCGAAGAACGGGGCGCGCTCACCGTGTATGTCCGAGGGGTCGAGATGGCGCGCCACGTCTCGGTCGACGCCCGACCGGGCAACGTCGCCGCCGCAATCGCCGTGGCCCTGGAGCTCGGGGTCCCTGCCGACGAGGTCGGGCGACGACTGGCGACACTGCCCGGGGCCCCCCATCGCCTGGAGCAGACCCTCGGAGCCAGCGGTGTCGTCGTGCTCGACGACACCTACAACGCCAACCCGGCCGGGGCGCGCGCCGCCCTGGCGATGCTCAGACGCCTGGGCACAGACGCCACGCGGCGCGTCGTGGTCACGCCGGGGATGGTCGAGCTCGGCCCCCTCCAGGCCGAGGAGAACAGCGGGTTCGCCGCCCAGGTGGCCGAGGTGGCCACCGACCTCGTGGTGGTGGGGCGCACGAACCGGCGGACCCTGCTGCGCGGCGCCCGGCAGTCCTCGTCGGGCGCCGGTCCTCCCCGGATCGTGGTCGTGCGCACACGTCCCGAGGCCACCGTCTGGGTACGCGACCACCTCGAACGCGGCGATGTCGTGCTGTACGAGAACGACCTTCCCGACCACTACCCTTGAGCGGCTCCGGACCACTTCCCCATGGCGCCGGGCGATTCCGCCGAGCTCGGGAGTACGACTGTTGAACGTCACCACCGCCAAGGTCGCCGTCGCCTTCGGGGGACCGTCTCCGGAACACGATGTGAGCATCCTGACCGGCCTGCAGGCGGCACGGGAGCTGGCTGAAGCCCGGCGCGACGTGATCGGGCTGTACTGGACCAAGACAGGGGAGTGGTTCCGCGTCGACGCGTCGCTCGAAGCCGCCGACTTCCTCGACGGAGTTCCGCGCGGGGCGCAGCCGTTGCAGCTCGTCACCGGAGCGGAGGGGGCCGGCTTCGTGGCGGGCGCGGGGCGTCTCGGGCGCACGCGACCCCTGCCGGTGGACGTGGTGGTCAATTGCTGTCACGGCGGCCCGGGAGAGGACGGCACCCTGCAGGGTGCCCTCGATCTCGTCGGCGTCGCCTATACGGGTCCCGGCGTGGCGGGCGCCGCGTTGGGGATGGACAAGCTGGCGTTCGCGGGGGTGGCCCAGGTGGCCGGACTGCCGGTGCTGCCCAGGGTGTTGCTGCACAAGGACGGAGATGGGCCGGGGGCGGGCGGGCGCGGAGGGTTGGGGTTCGCGGGCCCCTACATCGTGAAGCCCCGTTTCGGGGGCTCGTCGATCGGCGTCGAGGTTGTCGCCGACCTCGACACGGCGCGAGCTCGGCTCGACGCCAACGCCCATCTGCGAGCCGGGGCCGTCGTCGAGCCGTACCGCGAAGATCTCTTCGACCTCAACGTGGCGGCCCGGACATGGCCCGAGGCCCAGCTGTCGGCCATCGAACGGCCGCTGCGTTCGACCGCGGCGGCGGAGATCCTGGGATACGCGGACAAGTACGTGGGGGGAGAAGGGATGGCGAGTGCGCCTCGCCAGCTCCCGGCCGAGCTGGCACCGACCCTCGTCGAGGCGGTCCGTGACGCGGCGCGCGCCGTGCTCGGACTGGCCGGCGTCAGGGGCGTGGCGCGTATCGACTTCCTCTCTGACGGGACGTCGCTGTTCGTGAACGAGGTCAACACCGTCCCGGGGTCGCTGGCCCGCTACCTGTGGGTCGACCCCGTGCTCCCGTTCATCGACCTGCTCGACGGGCTCATCGGCGAGGCGCTCGGTCGTCCTCCCGCGCACTACACCGCGTCGGGGGCCGACGGCACGGTGCTGCGCAGCGCCGGCGGGATCGCCAGCAAGCTGGCCTGACCCGGGGGGCGCGCCCGCCGGCCGGCGCGTATGCCCCTGGCTCCGCGGGGGCGGGGATATCCTGGTGGGGCATGCCTTTTCCCCGCCGGTTGCTCACCGAGGACGAAGAGGTCGTCGTCGAGATCCGGCCCCACTGGGCCTTCCTGGGCAAGCCACTCGTGACCGCAGTGGCGGTCGTGGCGCTCTCCATCGCCGTGATGGTGGCCTTCTCCGACGCTCCTCCTGCCGTCCTGTACGTGCTCCTCGTCCTGGTGGCGTGCTCGGCGTTGTGGTTGGTGGGAAGACTGGTCCGCTGGTTCGCCACCAGCCTCGTGGTGACCACGACCCGGATCGTGCAGCGGTCGGGCGTCTTCGGGCGCACCGGGCTGGAGCTCCGGCTCGAGCGGGTCAACCAGCTCTCGTACCACCAGGGCATCCTCGATCGCATCCTGCGGACGGGCGAGCTCCATGTCGAGATGGGCGGCGAGACCGGCGTCGTGGTCTTCGACCGGGTGCCTCGGCCCTCGGCCGTGCAGAGCATCATCACCGAGCAGATCGACGCCCTGCGCCACCGAGCCGGCGTCCCGATCCCGGCCGGGCCCGTTCGCGACCTGTTCGACGGCGCGGTGCCCACGGTTCCCCGGGGGATGCGGGCGCCTCAGATCGACGACACGCCGCCCTCGGGAATCCCACGGATGCCCCGCACCCCCGCCGGGGACGACTCCGTGGCCGACCGCCTGATGCAGCTCGACGAGCTCCGGCGCCGGGGCATCGTCACTGAGGCCGAGTTCGCCCTCAAGAAAGCGGAGTTGCTCGACCGGTTGTGACGGGCCACCCCGTTCGTGGAGGGGTGAAGGCTCGGTGACGTCACGCGTCGGTGACGATGTGGGCCCCGGACGCGGCTCGGACTCGCCACGCCGGGGTCGGGAACGCGTCCACGTCGAGGGCGCCCGGCTCGGTGAGCGCGACCACGCACCCGCCGAATCCGGCCCCGGTCAGCCGTGCGCCGAATACGCCCGGCCGCGCCATCAGCATCTCCACCAACGAGTCGAGCGCCGGGGTCGACACCTCGAAATCGCGCGCCAGGCTGACATGGCTCGCCGACATGATGCTCCCCGCTTCGGCCAGGGCGCCGGCGCGCAGGGCGGCCGCGAACCATCGAACCCGCTCGCACTCGCCGGCGACGTGGCGCGCCCGACGTCGCAGAAGCGGATCGGGGATCGCTCCCGCCACCTGCGCGTCGACCTGACCGAGTGGCCCGAGACCCCGGGCGGCCATGTCGCATTCGGCTCGCCGTTGCGCGTAGGCAGAACGGTCGAGCGAGCGCGTCTCACCGGAATGCACCACCACGATGTCAGCGCCCCGGGGCATCTCCACGGGCTCCATGGAAAGGTCGGCGAAGTCGAGCAACAGGGCACAGCCCTCGGTCGCCGCGCTCACCACCAGTTGGTCCATGATCCCCGTCGGGACTCCCGTGGCGGCCTGCTCGGCGTGTTGACACGTCCGGGCCAGGCTCAATGGATCGTCCCCGCATCCGAGGGCGAGGGCCAGAGCCACTTCGAGTGCCGCGCTCGAGGCCAGTCCCGCCCCGACCGGGAGCGTGGTGAGCACGGTGCCCGTTCCTCCCGAGGGGGGCCGCACGGCCGACGAGATGGCGGCGACGTAGCGGGCCCAGCGCGGCTCGAGGGCCCCGAGTACTCCGAAGTCGAGGGGAAGATGGACATCGACGTCGGCGGGGTCGGGGTCATGGGAAGAGCGCAGCACGAGGCGTTCTCCGCCGTCGGCGACGAACGTCACCGTGGTCCCGAGGTCGACGGCCATGGGCAGGGCCAGGCCTTCGTTGTAGTCGGTGTGGTCGCCGATGAGGTTCACCCGTCCCGGGCTGTGGGCCCGCACCGCGCCGGCGCGCCGGAAGTCGGTGGGATCGGCCATCGTCGACACAGCATGACACGACCGGTTTGACCCCCATGGGCCGCCGGGGCCAGCATCCGGGCATGGAGCGAGCCAAGGTCGAGACGGGCGTCGAACTGTGTTACGAGCTGCTCGGGTCATCCGACGACCCGGTCGTCGTCCTGATCGCCGGCCTCGGTCGCCAGCTCATCGGGTGGGACGACGCCTTCTGCGCGCTCCTGGTCGACGAAGGCTTCCGGGTCCTGCGCTTCGACAATCGCGACGCGGGATTGTCCACCCACATCAGTGACGGTCCTTCTTTCGACCTCGCGGCGGCGCGCACCGGCGGACGCGATGCCGTCGCCTACACCCTCGAGGACATGGCGGATGACACCGCCGGTCTCCTCGACGCGCTGCACATCGAGAACGGCCACGTCGTGGGAACCTCGATGGGAGGCATGATCGCCCAGACACTGGCCATCCGGCATCCGTCGCGTGTGCGCAGCCTCTGTTCCATCATGTCGACGACCGGTGCCGATGACGTCGGCCGGCCCTCGCCCGAGGCCATGGCCGTGGTGATGCGGCGCCCGGCGAGAGACCGTGACACCTATGTCGCCACCGAGCTCGCCAACAGCGAGGTGATCGGGTCGCGCCGGGCCCTTGTCGACGAGGTGTGGCGCCGGTCGCGCTTCGAACGGTTCTACGACCGGGGCATCGACCCGACCGGGGTAGCGCGTCAGATCATGGCCATGGTGGCATCGGGGGATCGCACCGGCGCGCTCGGGGGGGTGACCGCGCCCACCGTCGTGATCCACGGTGACGTCGACACGTTGGTCCCGCTCGACGGCGGTGAGGCCACGGCGCGCGCCATCCCCGGCGCGAAACTCCTCGTGATCCCCGACATGGGCCACGAGATCCCGCCCGCGGTGCAGCGCGACGTGGTCGCCTCCATCGTTGCCAATGCCCGGAAGGTACCGCAGGGCTCGGCGAGCGCTACCCAGGGCTCACGCCGGTGAGTGGCCCGCTGGAGGGCATCCGCGTCGTCGAGCTGGCGGGGATCGGGCCGGGCCCCTACACCTGCATGCTCCTGGCCGATGCGGGAGCGAATGTGCTTCGCATCGACCGGGGGACGGGAAGCCCCCCGTCCCCGGCGACAGGGCCGCACTGGGACCTGCTCAACCGCAGCCGGCCGTCGGTGGCGGTCAACCTCAAGCATGCCGACGGAGTGCACCTGGTGCTCGATCTCGTCGCCCAGGCCGACGGCCTGGTGGAGGGGTGGCGCCCGGGCGTGGCCGAACGACTGGGCATCGGCCCCGACCAGTGCATGCAACGCAACCCCCGGCTCGTGTACGGGCGTATGACGGGGTGGGGCCAGGACGGCCCGCTGGCGTCGGCGGCGGGCCACGACATCAACTACATCGCCCTGGCCGGGGCCCTGTGGCCCATCGGTCGCGTCGGGGAACGACCCGTACCACCGCTCAACCTGGTGGGGGACTTCGGTGGCGGGGGGATGCTGCTCGCGTTCGGGATGTGCGCGGCGATGCTCGAAGCGCAGCGTTCGGGCGAGGGCCAGGTCGTCGACGCGGCCATGGTCGACGGGGCCGCCTCACTCATGACGATGACGTTCGCGTTCCGCCAGCTCGGGCTGTGGACCGAGGGCCGGGGTGTCAACGTCCTCGACACGGGCGCGCCCTTCTACGAGGTCTATGACACCAGTGACGGCAAGTGGTTCTCGGTGGGTGCCATCGAACCGCAGTTCTACGCCGCATTGCTGAAGGTGCTCGGACTCGAAGCCGACCAGCTCCCCGCACAGAACGATCGAGAACAGTGGCCCGCCATGAAAGAGCGATTCGCGGCGATCTTCCGCACTCGGACACGCGACCAATGGACAGAGGCCTTCGCCGGGAAGGACGCCTGTGGCGCTCCGGTGCTGTCGCCTTGGGAGGCGCACACGGACCCGCACAACACACAGCGCCACACCTTCGTCGAGGTCGACGGCGTGGTGCAGCCCGGTCCCGTGCCACGGTTCGGCCGGACACCGGCCGCCGTGCACAGACCCCCCTCGGTCGCCGGGGCGGACGCCGAGGAAGCGCTCCAGTCGTGGGGGATCGACGAGAGTCGGATCGCGGCCTTGCGCCAGTCCGGCGCCGTCGACTGAGCCGGGCGGCCGAACGCGCCCGACCGCCGCCTCAGAGGTTGACCACGGGGCAGGTCACGGTGCGGGTGATGCCCTCGATGAGCTGGATGTGGCTCACCACCATGCGGCCGAGGTCGTCAACCGAGGCCGCCTGGGTCCGGACGATCACGTCGTAGGGGCCGGTGACGTCCTCGGCCGAGACCACGCCGTCGATGCCGCGTACCTGCTGCGCGACGTGTGCTGCTTTGCCGACCTCGGTCTGGATCAGCACGTATGCGGTTACCGCCATCGTCGTCCCCTCCCTCGAGCCGACCCGATGCGAGCTCCGGGTCTTTCGTCATCGTAGTGGCGCCATGGACGTCGTCACCTGGCCGTAGTCTGGCCCTGTGCCAGGTCGAGGGCGTGAGGCGTCGACCCGCATCGTGCGTCAGGCGCGCGATGCCCTGGCAGCCCTCCTCGACCAGAAGACCCCGTTCGGCCGCCTGGCCCTGACCCACGTGGTGCTGACCGCCGGGGACGCCCTGCTCACCGTGTCGCTGGCGAGCTCGTTGTTCTTCAAGGTCTCGACCAACGAGGCCCGGAGCAAGGTGATCCTCTACCTGTTGCTCACCATGGCGCCCTACGCGGTGGTGGCGCCATTGCTCGGGCCGATCATCGACCGCAGTCGCGGCGCCCGGCGGGCCACGGTGGTGGTGTCGAGCGCCTGTCGAGCGGCGGTGAGCCTGGTGTTGGCGAACGATCTCCAAGGCGCCCTGCTGTACCCGCTGGCGTTCATCATGCTCGTGCTGTCCAAGGTGTACCTGGTCACCAAGGGCTCACTCGTGCCCTTGGTGGTGGGCGCCTCGGAGCGACCCGGTGGCGACGAATTGGCCACGGCCAATGCGCGCCTGGGCCTGTTGTCGTCGCTGACCAGCCTGGCCGCCTCGATCCCTGCCATCGGCGTGCTCGAGCTCCTGGGTGGGGCCTGGGTCCTGCGCCTGGACATGGTCGTGTTCGCCATCGGGACGGTGGTCGCCATGCGCCTCCCTGTGGGTCGTCCCCTTCGCGCCGGGCGGGGACAGGACCGGGCGTCCGGCCAGGCCCCGGTCGTCGCCGACACCCAGGACGCCTGGAACGAGGAGACCCCGTTGGGAGCGCTCGGCCACCGTGCCAACACGCATCCCGAGGTCATCCTGGCGTTGTCGGCCATGTCGATCCTGCGAGGCCTGGTGGGGTTCCTGACGTTCCTGCTCGCCTTCTCGCTGCATCGCAACGGCAACAACGCCGGGTGGTACGGGTTCATGCTGGCGTCATCGGTGGCGGGTGCGCTCGTCGGGGTGCTGCTCGTCCCCCGGGTGCGCAAGGTCCTGAGCGAGCCCTCGATGCTGGCCGTGTCGATCTGGTCGGTGGCGCTCGCCGGTGCCCTGGTGGGGGTGGTGGGCGGTATCGCCATCCAGGCTCTTCTGGCCTTCGTCATCGGCGTCGCCAGTGCGGCGAGCAAGCCGGCCTTCGACGCCTTGGTGCAGCGCTATGTCCCGACGGCGGCACAGGGTCGTGCCTTCGCCCGGTTCGAGACACGGCTGCAACTCGTGTGGGTGATCGGGGCGTTCCTGCCGGTGGTGATCAACCTTCCGCTCGTCGCCGGCGACACGGTCATCGCCGCGGTGGCGGCGGTCACGGGTTTGTCGTACCTGACGAGCCGACGTGCCCTGCGCCACCGTTGGGTGGCCCCCTGACGGTCGGGCAAAGCCGGCGTCGGCCGCGGTTCGGTCAGGCGCCGGGAGAGGCCCTCAGGACAGCCGGCGATCCAAGGCGTCGAGCTGCTCGGCGAGCTCCACGGGGAGGCGGTCGCCGAATCTCGCGTAGTGCGCCGCGATGAGAGGAACCTCCCGGCGCCACTCGTCGGCGTGCACCCGCAAGAGCTCTGCCACGTCATCGTGTGACACTCCGAGCCCGTCTGTGTCGAGCGCACCCGGAGCGGGGACGTTGCCGATGGGTGTCGGCGCGGCCTGGGCCTTTCCGGCCGTCCGTTGCGCGATCCAGGCGAGCACGCGTGAGTTCTCGCCGAACCCCGGCCACAGGAAGCGCCCGTTGGCGTCCTTGCGGAACCAGTTCACGTAGTAGATACGGGGCAGGTTGGCGGCGTCCGTCGACTTGCCGATGCGGAGCCAGTGCGCGAAATAGTCGGCCATGTTGTACCCGCAGAACGGCAGCATGGCGAAGGGGTCCCGCCGCAGGTTGCCGACGGCGCCGGCGGCGGCGGCGGTCGTCTCCGACGAGAGGATCGATCCCATGAACACCCCGTGGGCCCAGTCGAAGGACTCGGTGACGAGGGGCACCACTGATCCTCGACGACCTCCGAAGAGAATGGCGGAGATTGGCACACCGCGGGGGTCCTCCCACTCCGGGGCACACACCGGATTCTGTTGGGCCGGCACCGTGAACCGAGCATTGGGATGGGCGGCGGTCGTCTCCGACTGGGGCGTCCAGTCCTGGCCGCGCCAGTCGATGAGGTGCGCGGGTGGCGTGTCGGTCATTCCCTCCCACCACACGTCCCCGTCGTCGGTGAGGGCGGTGTTGGTAAAGATGCCGTTGCGACCCATCATCTCCATGGCGTTGGGGTTGGTCTTCATGCCCGTACCCGGGGCGACACCGAAGAAGCCTGCTTCCGGGTTGATGGCGTAGAGGCGACCGTCTTCGCCGAACTTCATCCAGCAGATGTCGTCGCCGATGGTCTCGACCTTCCAACCGGCGATGGTGGGGACCAGCATGGCCAGGTTCGTCTTGCCGCACGCCGAGGGGAAGGCACCGGCGACGTACCGGACATCACCTTCGGGCGAGGTGAGCTTGAGGATGAGCATGTGCTCGGCGAGCCAGTGGTCGTCACGCGCCATGGCCGACGCGATGCGAAGGGCAAAGCATTTCTTCCCCAGGAGGGCGTTGCCCCCGTAGCCCGAGCCGTAGGACCAGATCTCGTGTGTCTCGGGGAAGTGGACGATGTACTTGCTCTCGGCGTCACACGGCCACGACACGTCCGCCTGGCCGGGATCGAGCGGATAACCCACCGAATGCAGGCAGGGCACGAACTCGCCGTCGTCGCCGAGCACCTCGAGCGCTCCGGTCCCCATGCGCGTCATCGTCCGCATGGAGACCGCGACGTAGGGCGAGTCGGTGATCTCCACGCCAATGTGGGCGATGGGTGAGCCCAGCGGTCCCATCGAGAACGGCACGACATACATGGTGCGGCCCCGCATCGAGCCTTTGAACAGGTCGGTGAGCGTGGCGCGCATCTCGTCGGGGTCGCGCCAGTTGTTGGTCGGTCCGGCGTCGTCCTCGCTCTTCGAGCAGATGAAGGTGCGGTCCTCCACGCGCGCCACGTCGCCGGGGTCGGAGCGTGCCCAGTAGCTGTTGGGCTTCTTGGCTTGCGAGAGGCGCGTGAAGGTGCCCTTGTCGACGAGCATCTGACACAGCCGGTCGTACTCCGCTTCACTGCCGTCGCACCAGTGCACCTCGTCGGCCCCGGTGAGCGCGGCCACTTCCTCGACCCAGGCGAGGAGCTTGCGATTGGCGGTGGGCGGCATGGTCGGGAGGTGTCCTCTCTGCCTGGGGCGGGCGGGCGCACCCCCGGGCCGGTCCGGGGCTTGTCGGCCTCCGGACGCGGCGAGCAGGAGCCCCGCGTTCGTTCGAGTACCTCCAATGCTAGGCATTGGCGATGCGCTCTCCCAAGTCTCATGCCACGCCTCGTGGTGGACCGGAGACAAGGGGCGGAAGCGGGGGGGAGTTCGTCGCCATCGACCGGATACGCCGCCGGCTGCCGGGGCCTCCCCCGGGGCAGGTCTGGATCGGTGACGACGCGGCCGTCCTAGGGACGACCGCGGGCCGCGTCGTGCTCACCACCGACGTGGCCGTGGCCGGGGTCCACGGCGACTTGGACGTGATCGGCCTCGACGACCTGGGCTGGCGTGCGTTCACCGCGGCGGTCAGCGACCTGGCCGCCATGGGAGCCCGGCCCCTCGGTGCCGTGGTCGCCGTGGCCGGGCCCCCGACGACCGACCTGGACCTGCTGTACGACGGCATCGCGGCGTCGTCCGAGGCTCACCGTTGCCCTGTGGTGGGCGGGGATCTCTCCAACTCGGGCGAGTTGGCCGTGGCGGTGGCGGTGACCGGGGACGTAGAGGGAGAGCCCGGGCCCGTGCTGCGCAGCGGTGCTCGGCCCGGCCACCACGTCTTCGTCACGGGCCCGCTCGGGGCGGCCTCGGCCGGGCTTCGGTCGTTGCGCTCCCGACGGGGAGTGCAGAGCGCCGGTCCGGCTTCGGCCGAAGCCGTGGGCCTGGAGACGGCCCACAGGCGACCACGGGCGCGGCTCGCGGAGGGGGAGGCGGCGCGCCGGGCGGGCGCCACGGCCATGATCGACATCTCCGACGGTCTCCTGGCCGACCTGGGTCACGTGGCCGATGCCTCGGGGGTGGGCTTTCGCCTGGACCGGGTGCCGGTGGCGCCGGGCGCCACGATCGACGATGCACTGGGCGGGGGGGAGGACTACGAGCTCGTGATGGTGATCGCAGATCCCGACCAACTGGAGGCCGCCTTCGTCCGGGCCGGGCTGCGGCGCCCCGTCCGCATCGGCTCGTGCAGCGCCGACCCGTCCGAGCGCACCCTGGACGGGGAGCCGGCGCCGACGTTGGGATGGCAGCACCGGTGGGGATGAACAGGCACTGGCGGTCGGTGTCGCCGGCATAGGCTCGCCGACGTGGCCTTTTCCCCTGGTGCCGAGCCGACTCGCGGGCACGACCCCGGGAAGGCCCTCCCGAGCCGCGCTGGACCGTCGGGACCGGTGTCGGCAGCGTGACGACCCGGGTATTCCTTCTCGACGATCACGAGGTGGTCCGTCGGGGCCTGCGTGAGTTGTTCGAGTCCGAGGAGGACCTCACCGTGGTGGGGGAAGGGGCCTCCGCTCACGAAGCCCTGGCCCGCGTCCCTGCGTGCCAGCCCGACGTGGCGGTGCTCGACGTCCGGCTTCCCGATGGTGACGGTGTCGAGGTGTGTCGGGACCTGCGCTCGGCGATGCCCGAGCTGAAGTGCCTCATGTTGACCTCGTACGCCGACGACGAGGCGCTGTTCTCCGCCATCCTGGCCGGTGCCTGCGGGTACGTGCTGAAGCAGATCAAGGGCGGCGACCTCGTCTCGGCGGTGAGGCGTGTGGCGGCGGGCGAGTCACTGCTCGACCCGTCGTTGACCCGGCAGGTCATGGAGCGACTGCGGGGCGAGAACGTCGAGGACGAGCGCCTGGCCCGACTCACGGCCCAGGAGCGCAACATCCTCGAGCTCATCGCCGATGGCAAGACCAATCGCCAGATCGCCGACGACCTGTACCTGGCGGAGAAGACCGTCAAGAACTACGTGTCCAACCTGCTGTCGAAGATGGGCTTTGCCCGTCGCACCGAGGCGGCCGTGTACGCGGCCGTCCTGGCCGAGCGCAAACACAAGTCCTGACGGCCCCCGCCGCCCGACGTCACCCTCACAGAAGCCGACGTCACCGGGGGGAAACAGCGCTGGACGTGCTTCGCGCGATCGTCACGTCGGCCCGATGCCCGCGCCCGGCACGGGTTGACCGGGTCGATGCCCAATGTCCATGACGACGCGCATGACCTCTGAGGCCAGTGTGAAGGTCCGGGGGAAGCCCGCGTCGCGAAAGACGTGGAGCATGCGGAAGTTCTCCGCCAGCGTGTCGGCCACCAACCACCGGATGCCGCGGGCCCGAGCCTCATCGGCGAGGCGCTGCAAGAGCAACGACCCCAGTCCATGGCCCTGGAACGCGTCCCCGACCACGAAGGCCGCCTCGGCTTCGTCACGGCCCGGAGTCCGGTCGAAGCGAGCCACCGCCACGATGCCCATCCCATCCTCGGCCACGAGGGCGAGACGGTCCACCCCGTCCACGTGGGTGAACCGCTCGACCTCGGCATCGGACAACGTCGGATGTGCGCCGAAGAAGCGCAGCATGATGCTCTCTGCTGACAGTCCGGCGTGAAAGGCGCGCAGCGCAGCCGCGTCGTCGGGACGAATAGGCCGGACCCGAACCGTCGTGCCGTTGGTGAGAAGGACGTCGGTGTCGTCCGGGCCGGGCGTCACCGGTTCCTTGCCGGCCGGCACCTCGCTGCCACTGCTGTCTCGACCCTCTGCGTTCGGGACGACATTCACCGGTTCTCGTCTTTCCCCGACTCCCACGGCGGTGTCACTCCAAGTCAGGCGATCCATGGCGTTCTGCGGCGAGCCGGCGGTAGTGGGCGCGCCAGATGAGCCGGTAGACCGGGACGTAGCGGGGGAGAGATCGCAACCCGGGAATGAACGGAACGAGGAGCAGGACCAAGGTGAGCAGCATCATCAGTGTCCAAACCAGGGCGTCGGCATTGGCGGACCACGAGGTCGAGAAGGGTGGGACCTGGTACCACATGGTGTAGAGCCACAGCCACGCCTGGCCCGGATAGTTGCCGGTCTCGTTCATCATGCCCCACTGGTCGCCCTGCAGATGCTGGGTGGAGGCCTCGGCCGACAAGAACGAGCCGTCCGCGATGAACAGCAGGGGCTTGGTGTAGTCGGTCCCGTAGAACTGCGGGGACGCCAGCAGGTCGGCGTCGAGGCTGCCGGTTCGTGCCATGTTGAGCAGGCCGCTCATCATGGGTGCGACCGGGCCGTAGCGCCCGGGCGGCAGGAGCACGTCGGTGTCGTGGAACGAGGCGTGTCCGACCCCCTTTTCGTACGCCGTCGTCCACTGCTGTTGCTGGTCCCCTGACGCCGTCGAGTACTGCGCCAGCGCGGCGCCCAGGGACGGGTTGCTGGCCGCGGCCACGCGCAAGGGAGCCAGGACGAAGTCGTTCGGGGTGTTCACGGGGATGTGGACACCGGCCCAGCGCTGGAATCCGACGGGCCCGATCTTCTGGCCCTCTCCCGAGGCCCAGGGGTTGTAGGGGGGCCCGTAGGTGGCCGTGGGACTCGACCCGTCGAGTTCGGTGACCGACGTGGCCAGGAAGTCGCCGGGGTCGCCCTGGGCCCACTGGCGGATGGTGACGGGATGCTCGTCGGGCGAGGAGAAGATCGCCGCCAGTGCCACGGCGACGAGGGCGATCACCACCAAGGCCACCACGAACTCCTTGACCAGGTCGTAGCGGACCTTGGGGCCGCTCCAGGGGCTGTCGTCGGGCAGGCGCACCGCCTCCGACAGCGTCCGCGTGCCGCTCATGTGGGGGGTTGATTCGCTCATCGGTCGATGCCTTCGGACCCGGGGGCCACCCCCGGGTCCGACCCCGGACGAGTGCTCGCGTGACGACCGGTGCGCTCAGGGAGCGGCGGGACCACACCTCGCCTTCGCACCAGGAGCAGGTGGACGCCGATCAGCACACCGACGGCGATGGGCAGTAGCAGGACGTGCCACAGCAGCATCTGTCCGAAGTTCAACACGTTGAACAGAGCCCCGATACCCACGGAATTGAGGCCGTCTTTGGCCTGGGTCGAGATCCACTGGGAGTCGAAGTTTTGCTGGGAGAGGTATCCGGTGAATGCCGCGCCGATCGATATGGCGAATGTCACGACGCCGGTCATCCACGTGAGTGCCCGCTTGCCCCGCCAGGCCGCCATGAAGAACTTGCCCCACAGGTGCAGGACCATGAAGAAGAAGAAGAGCTCGACGCTCCAGAGGTGGATGCTGTTGAAGAAGAGCCCAACCTGAGATTCATGCCACCACGAGGGGCCTCTTAGGATGAGCACGACCCCCGACAGCAGGATCACGATGAACGAGGCGAAGCTCAGGATTCCGAAGATGTAGACCCATGACGCCACATAGCTCGGCTGGCGGTCGGGGAGCAGCTTGCTCGGCGGAAGGGCTCGCACCGCGGCGCCCCGGAGGCGGGCGGTCCACATCTTCTCGTCCCCCGGCGCTGGGCGGGCATCGTCCACCGGGTCCCCGGGGGGTGTCGCGACGTCACCGGAGTGGCCGACGATGGTGTCGCTCATCGGTGCTTCCCCCCGGTTCGGAAGGGGATAGCGACCGCGGCCACGAATACCACGACCATGAGCAGGATCACCACGAGATTGGCCACGCTGATCTGGATGAAGCCCCAGTGCAGGTAGTGGCCCGTGTGGTTCAGGTTGACGAGAGCACCGAGCATGACCTCAGCATACGGGCGACGCTGGTTTGCTGCAGGGACCAATTCTCCTAATTTCGGGAGGGATCGGTCGCTCGACAGCCCGCGGAGCCGGGGCGTATCCCATTGCCGCCGGGGCGGCCGAGCCCCTCAGGAGGAACGGGCGGCGGTCCGGCGGGGGGGCTTGGTGATCTTGCCGGCGCGGATGCAGGAGGTGCAGACGTGCAGGCGGCGGGGGGAGCCGTTCACCATGGCACGGACCCGCTGGATGTTGGGGTCCCAGCGGCGCTTGGTGCGACGGTGGGAGTGGCTCAGGTTCATCCCGAACGAGGGGTGCTTGCCACATACTTCGCAGACGGCAGCCACGGCGCGGACACTCCTCGAAGAGGTAATTCGGACGGTCGCAAAGGTTAGCATCCACGGCCATGGAGTCAGTAAGCCGGCTCGGGGCGGCCCACCTCGGAGCGACCATGGCGACCTACGCACATGTGCTTCGACTCCACCAGGATGCCCTCAACGCCCTGAACGTGTACCCCGTCCCCGACGGCGACACGGGCACCAACATGGCGCTGACCCTCGAGTCGGTGGTGGCCGAGGTCGCCACCGTCCCGGGGTTCGAGCACCTCGAACCGTCACTACCGCCGGCGATGATGACCGGGGATGGAGCCAGTGGCGGCCCCGAGCAGATGACGGCGGTGTGTCGGGCCGTTGCCCACGGATCGCTCATGGGCGCACGTGGGAACTCGGGGGTGATCCTGTGCCAGCTGCTGCGCGGGCTCACCGGGGTGCTCGCCGAGGGAAGCGGGGAATGCGACGGATCGGACCTGGCCCGGGGCATGGCGGCCGCCAGCGAGGCAGCACGCCAGGCGGTGCTGCGTCCGGTCGAAGGGACCATCCTCACCGTGGCCCGCGCCGCCGCCGAGGGGGCCGGGCAACGTGCGATCGGCGGGGCCTCTCTGGTCGACGTGCTCGAGGCGTCGCACCGGGCCGCCGCCGAAGCGTTGGCACGGACCCCCGAACAGCTTCCCGTCCTCGCCCAGGCCGGGGTGGTCGACGCGGGCGGGTCGGGTTATCTCCTGTTGCTCGACTCGTTCCTGGCCGTCGTCGACGGGCGCCCCCTGCCACCTGCGCCCGAGGTCATCGTCCGGGCGTACTCGGGTGCCACCGACGCCCTGCCCGCGGTGGGCTCCGAAGTCGAGGAGCCCGAGGCCGACAGCGGGTTGCGCTACGAGGTCATGTACTTCCTCGAGGCTCCCGACCACACCATGCGGGCGTTCAAAGAGGTGTGGGCGGGCATCGGGGATTCCATTGTCGTGGTGGGTGGTGAAGGTCTCTGGAATTGCCACATCCACACCAACGATGTCGGTGCCTCGATCGAGGCGGCGCTCGACGCGGGTCGGCCCCGCGACATCAGGGTCACCGACCTCGCCGACCAGGTCGAGGAGGAGCGCTGGGTGCGAGAAGGGGCGGGAGCGCCACCCGGTGCCAACTTGGACACCGAGCCACCGCCGCGCACGGCCGTGGTGGCGGTAGCCAACGGCGAGGGTATAGGCCGGATCTTCCGATCTCTGGGCGTGCACTACTTCGTGGCCGGTGGTCAGTCGATGAACCCGTCGACGGCGCAGATCCTCGAGGTTGTCGAGTCCGTCCCCTCCGATGAGATCATCCTGCTGCCGAACAACGACAACATCCATCCTGTCGCCATGCAGGTGGGTGAGCTGTCCACCAAGACGGTGCGCGTCGTGCCGACGAGCGGGATCGTCGAGGGGTTCGCGGCGTTGCTCGAGTACGACCCCGAGGCGGGCGCGGTGGACAACGCGGCGTCGATGGCGGAGTCGGCTCGCCGCGTAGTCGCCGGCGAGGTCACGCGTGCGGTGCGCGACGCTACGGGGCCGGCCGGCCCCATCCACAAGGGTGACTGGATGGGCTTGTCACGAGACGGGGTCGAGGTCGTGGGCGAGTCGGTGGCCGAGGCCACCTGCGGGCTACTCGGAAAGCTCCTGCGCGACGAGCACGAGCTCGTGACCTTGATCGAGGGAGAGGGGTCGGGCCCGGGCGAGACCCGTCGTGTGACGGAGTGGCTGGCCGAGCACCGCCCCGACGTTGCCGTGGAGGTCCACCACGGCGGGCAGCCGTTGTACCCGTTCCTCATCAGCATCGAGTGAGCCCTTCGCAGCACAGGTCCGCCGCTGTCGAGCCCGAAGGCCGGATGCTCACCCGCCTGGCCGAGATCCCGGTGCGCGAGGTGCACAAGGTCGGCGACAAACGCGCCGAGGCCCTGTCGGCTCTCGACATCACCACCGTCCTCGATCTCATCACGCACTACCCGCGCCGCTACATCGACCGGACGCGCCAAGCCGACGTGGCGGGCATGCGCATGGGTGAGGAGTCCCTGGTGCTGGCGCGCGTCGACGCTGTACGGACACGCCGTACGCGCCAGGGTCGGGCGCTCGTGGAGCTCGACGTCGACGACGGGACCGGCGCTCTGCGGGTGACGTTCTTCAACCAGGCATGGCGAGCGCGCCAGCTGCCGGTGGGTACCGAGGCCCTGTTCTTCGGAAAGCTCGACTCGTACCGCGGCAAGCGCCAGTTCACGAATCCCGTCGTCGACCTGGTGGGGAACAGGACGGGGCGCATCGTGCCCATCTATCCGACATCGGAGAAGACCGGCATCGCCGGCTGGGAGTTCGGTGAGTGGGTGGGCGAGGCGCTGCGGAGGGCGGGTCCGCTCTATGACCCGTTGTCGGCGTCGTGGCGGGCCGAGCTCGAGCTCATGGACAGGACCGCGGCGTTCGGCGCCATCCACGCACCACAGTCCTTCCCCGATCAGGAACGGGCTCGCCGCCGCCTGGCGTTCGACGAGCTTCTCCGACTGCAGCTCGAAGTGGTGATGCGCCGGCACGTGCTCGAACGCGACTCGCGTGGCATCCGCCACGACGTTGTGGACCCGGCGGGCACGCCGGGCCTCGCCGACTCGTTCATCGGGCAGCTGCCGTTCCCGCTGACCGCGGCGCAACGGCGCGCCGTCGACGAGATCAACGCCGACCTGGCCAAGGGTCTGCCCATGCATCGCCTGCTGCAAGGTGATGTCGGATCGGGAAAGACCGTCGTCGCCCTGAGCGCGTTGCTGGTGGCGGTCCAAGGGGGTCACCAGGGTGCGTTGATGGCTCCCACCGAGGTCTTGGCGGAGCAGCACTACCTGGGTGTGCGCGAGCTCCTGGCCGACCTGGTGGTGCCCGACCCTGAGAGGCTGGGGGGATCGCGGCCCCTGGCGGTGGCGCTGCTCACCAACCGCACCCCGGCGGCTGAGCGCGTCAAGCTCCACGAGGGACTCAGGGGCGGCTCGGTCGACATCGTGGTGGGCACGCATGCGCTGCTCACCGACGAGGTCCGGTTCGCGAGCCTCGGCGTCGTGGTGATCGACGAACAGCACCGTTTCGGTGTGGAGCAACGCAACACGCTGCGAGCCAAGGGAAGAGACGCCGACGACGGCGAGGGGGCCGACCCCGACCTGCTCGTGATGACGGCGACCCCGATCCCGCGTACCGCCGCCATGGTCTTCTTCGGCGACCTCGACGTGACCGAGCTCGATGAGCTTCCCGCCGGGCGCTCCCCGGTGCGCACGCAGTGGGCGCGCACCGAGGCCGACGAAAAGACGGCGTGGGCACGTGTCCGCGACGAGGTGGCGGCCGGGCACCGCGTCTATGTCGTGTGCCCCCTCGTCGACGGGTCCGAGCGCATCCAGGCCAAATCCGCCACCGAGGAGCGCACCCGGCTCGAGTCGACGGTCCTGTCTGGTCTGCGCATCGGGCTCCTGCACGGCCAGCTCAAGGCGGCCGACAAAGAGGGTGTCATGGAGAGCTTCCGGCGCGGCGACATCCAGGTCCTCGTGGCGACGACGGTCATCGAGGTCGGCGTGGACGTGCCCGAGGCCACCGTGATGGTCGTGGAGGACGCCGATCGGTTCGGGATCGCCCAGCTCCATCAGCTGCGGGGTCGGGTCGGGCGCTCGGACCGGCCGTCGTGGTGCTACCTCTTCTCCGCTGCCTCGGCTCCCGACGCGGCCATGCGACTCGAGGCCCTCGAGCGCAGCAACGATGGTTTCGAGCTCGCCGAAGTCGATCTCGAGCTGCGAGGCGAAGGCGCCATCCTGGGCACGCGCCAGAAGGGGCGCAGCGACCTGAAGTTGGCATCGCTGCGGCGTGGCGACCGCCCCCTCGTCGAGGCGGCCCGGCGCGTGGCGGAGTCGATCCTCGCTGAGGACGCCTCGCTCGAGGGCGCCCCCCACCTTGCCGAAGAGGTACGGCTCTTCGTCGGTGAGGCCGAGGCCGCCTTCCTCCTCAAGAGCTGACCGACTCGTCTCGCCGTGCTCCTACGACCCTGGCGCGGTCGCGGGCCCGACGAAGCCGGGGGGCGCTGCTGGTCGCGCCGGTAACCTGCGGATGTGCGTGTGATCGCCGGCACCTGCCGAGGCCGGCTCCTGCGGGCCCCGGCCGGCACGGCCACCCGCCCCACGTCGGACCGGGTACGGGAGGCGATCTTCGACGTGCTCGGGAGCCTGGTCGACCTCGAGGACATGAGGGTCGTCGACCTGTTCGCGGGGAGTGGGGCCATGGGGATCGAGGCCATCTCGCGGGGGGCGGGACCGGTGGTGTTCGTCGAGGACTCCACGACTGCCATCGGTGCCATCCGTGGCAACCTCAGCGCCTTGGGGATCGAGGACCAGGCCAAGGTGATGCGTGAGGACGTGCTGCGCTTCGTCGACCGGCCCCATGCCTTCGACCTCGCCCTGTGCGACCCGCCCTATACGTTCGCCTCCTGGGACGGCCTGCTCACCCGCCTCCACGCCGCGTTGGCCGTCCTCGAGTCCCGCCGTCCCCTCGAGGTGCCCCCGGGTTGGGAGGTCATCAGGAACAAGCGGTACGGCGGTACGCTCGTGACCGTGGTCCGAGCCCTCGGAGCCCATGAGAAAGGCACCTGGTGACCGTCGCCCTCTTCCCAGGCTCGTTCGACCCGTTCCACAACGGCCACCTCGAGGTGGTGGAACGGGCCGGGCAGCTCTTCGACAAGGTGGTCGTGGCCGTCCTGCGCAATCCTCAGAAGGCCGAGCCGCTGTTCAACCTGGACGAGCGGGAGGAAATGCTGCGCGACTCCCTCGGCCATCTCGACAACGTGGAGATGGTCTCGGTGGCCACCCTGGTCGTGAACGTGGCGCGCGACATCGGGGCCACGGCCATCATCCGAGGCCTGCGAGCGGTGTCGGATTTCGAGAACGAGCTGCAGATGGCCCAGATGAACCGTCAGCTGTCGGGGATCGACACCCTGTTCATCCCGACTAGTTCCACCACGTCCTTCGTGGCGTCACGGCTGTTGCGCGAGGTCGCCCGTTACGGCGGCGATGTTTCCGCCTTCGTCCCCAAGGCGGTGGCGGTCCGGCTCGAGAAGAAATTCGGCACATGAACGACCAGTCGTTCGACGACGACCCGCTCGAGGACGAGGCGCCCGCGCCCGGCGACGACGCCGAGGGTTGCCTGCAGCGCGCCATCGATCTCGTGTCGACGGCGCGCACCATGCCGCTGTCGGCGTCGGTGCTCGTCGACCGTCAGGATGTGCTGGACCTCCTCCAAGGTGCCCTCGACCGGCTCCCCGACGAGTTACGCCGGGCCCGGTGGTTGTTGCGTGAGCGCGACGAGTTCATGGCGACGCGCCAGCGCGAAGCGGACATGCTGCTCGATGACGTGCGGGCGCAGGCCGAGCGCATGGTGCAACGCACCGAGATCGTGCGTCAGGCCAATCAGGTCGCACAGCGCATCCTCGACGACGCGCGTGAAGAGTCGCGACGGCTGCGCCACGAAGCCGAGGACTACTGCGACCAGCGCTTGGCATCGTTCGAGATCGTGCTCGAGCGCACCTTGAAGACCGTGCAGGCCGGGCGCGAGAAGCTCCAGGCCGTGCCGCCCCCGGCCCACGACGGCGAGTCGCTGCGGGTCGGGGCCGACGGTGGGTCCGACATCGCCCCGGCAGGATTCTTCGACCAGGACGGGAGCTGATCATGACCACGGCTCATCCTTTCGTCGTCCACGTGGCCCAGCTCCGGCGCGCCGTGGGGACCCGCTGGCACGAGCGGCGCCAGGGTCCCATCGAACATCTCGACTGCTCGGGGAGCTTCGTGCCCGAAGAGCAGATGCCCGTGGCCGACGTCGTGCTCGAGGCCGTCCTGGGCGGTGTGTCGGTGACCGGGACGGTGACGGCGTCATGGTCCGGGCCGTGCCGCCGCTGCCTGGCGCCGGCGTCGGGGACGCTGCGGCTGGCGGTGCGTGAGCTCTACACCGATGAGGGCGACGGCGAGGAGACCTATCTGCTCGTCGGTGACGAAGTGGACCTCGAGCCGCTCGTGCGTGACGCCGTGCTGCTCGAGCTGCCCCAGGCGCCGCTGTGTCGACCGGAGTGCCGGGGCCTGTGCCCGAGCTGTGGCGCCAACCGGAACGAGGAGACCTGTGGGTGCGAGGCGATGCGCGATCCGCGTTGGGACGCGCTCGACGTGTTGCGGATGCCCGAGGGCAGGGTGGAGAGTGGGTCCTCGAGCTCGCCGGCGTCGGGATAGCAGCCGAAACACTGCGCCCCGCCCCGCCTGGACGTGGGGTTGGGCTCGGCGGGGTAGCCTGGTCCGTCCCTGACCCGAGGTGAACATCGATGGCCGTCCCCAAGAAGAAGACCTCCAAGGCGAAGAGCCGTAGCCGGCGGGCCTCGAACTGGGTCCTGAGCCTCCCGGCGCGCAGTGAGTGTCCTCAGTGCCGCCACGCCAAGGTGCCTCACCGGGTGTGCCCGACGTGCGGGTGGTACAAGGGCCGGCAGGCCATCGAGATCGACTAGTGGTTCCGCCTCGGCCCCGGCCCGAGGCACCGTCCGCGGGCGGGCTCCCTGTCGCCGTCGACGCCATGGGCGGCGACAACGCGCCCGGCGAGATCGTGGCCGGCGCCCGACGTGCCGTTGACGAGCTCGGCATCCCGGTGGTGCTGGTCGGGCCACCCGACGAGATCGGTGACACGGGTGGGCTCGAGGTCATCCCCGCCTCGGAGATCATCGCCATGGACGACGACCCCGCGACGGCGGTGCGTCGCAAGAAGGACTCGTCGCTGGTCCGGGCGGCCGAGGCCGTGCGCGACGGCAAGGCCCTGGCCATGGTGAGCGCGGGCAACACCGGAGCGGCCATGGCGAGCGCCTTGTTGCGCATGGGCCGGCTCAGGGGCGTGGTCCGACCCGCCATCGTGACGCCTATCCCGCAGCTGGGGTCGCATCCCGCCGTGCTGCTCGACGCCGGGGCCAACGCCGAGTGCACCCCGGCCATGCTGGTGCAGTTCGCCCAGATGGGCGCGGCCTATGCATCGGCGCGCTACGGGGTTGCGTCCCCGACGGTGGCGCTGCTGTCGATCGGGGAGGAGAAGTCGAAGGGCACCCCGCTCGTGAAGGAGGTCCACGAGCTGTTGGACCAGGCCCCCGACATCCGGTTCGTCGGCAATGCCGAGGGACGTGACCTGCTGCACGCCCCCGCCGATGTGTTCGTGACCGACGGATTCACGGGCAACGTGGCGCTCAAGACCCTGGAGGGGTCGCTCCGGTTCTTCATGGACACGCTGCTCGAGGTGTTCGCCGCCGACGAGGAGGCGAAACGCGCCGCCGAGGTGATGTTGCCCCGGCTGGCCCCCCTGGCCGCCGAGTTCGACCCTGACAGCATCGGCGGGGCGATGTTGCTCGGTGTCGACGGGGTCTGTGTCATCAGCCACGGCTCGTCCACCGCCACGGCGATCGTCTCGGCGGTGGCAGTGGCCCACGACGTGGCCGTCGCCGGGCTGGTGGACCGCCTGGCTCGCGCCGTCGCTCCCGGCTGAGTGGGGGAAAACACCCTCTGAACAGGGACTTTATCGTTCCTGTGGGCTCGACCAGGTAGGATACAGGCGGAATTCCGACCCCTGGAGACGTCGTGCCTGCAGAAACCCACGTGGAGAAGGGTCCCCTCGGACGCCACGAGGTGTTCGAGCTGGTCCGGGACCAACTCGCCGACATCTTGGAGATCGAGCCCGGCTCGATCAGTGAGTCCTCGTCGTTCGCCGAGGACCTCGATGCCGACTCGCTTGCCCTCATCGAGCTCGTCGAGGGTCTCGAGGAGGAGCTGAGCGAGCGCAGCGTCGGCTTTCGCATCGAAGACGAGGATCTCGAGGATCTGCGCACCGTTCGCGACGCCGTCGACTACGTGGTCGCCAAATTGGGAACGGCCTGAGACGGGGGACGAACCCGCCGGTCTGGGCGGCGCCGATGGCGGCGCGCTGGGCGCCAGCGGCGCCCCTCGCGGTTCTGAGCCCTCGGGCGCGGCGCCGGGGCGAATCGACGCCGGTGCCCGCCACGAGTCGCCGTCGGCGGGTGGGCAGGCGCTGAAGGCGTTGGCACGTCGTCTCGACTGGGAATTCGACGACGATGACGCGCTGCTCGTGCAGGCTCTCTCGCATCGCTCGTGGTGTGCCGAGGCCGGGGGCATCCCGTCGAACGAGCGCCTCGAGTTCCTGGGCGACGCCGTGCTCGGACTGGTCGTGGCCGAGCACTGCTACCGGGCCTATCCGGAGATGCCCGAGGGAGCTCTCGCCAAGGTGCGGGCCGCGGTCGTGAACACCACCGTGCTCGCCGAGGTGGCGGCCGGGCTGGACCTCGGCGCCGCCCTTCTGCTCGGTCGGGGCGAGGACGTGTCGGGGGGGCGGAGCAAGGCGTCGATCCTCGCCAACGCCGTCGAGGCGGTCATCGGGGCCGTGTATCTCGACGCGGGGTGGGAGGTGGCGTCGCGCGTGGTCCTCGACATCCTCGACGACCGGATCGCGCTGGCGGCGGCGGGCCCAGGGGCCGAGGACTTCAAGACGCGCCTGCAGGAGGTTGTCCTGCACCGCATCGGTGAGCTGCCTCGCTACGAGGTGGAGGGCACCGGCCCCGACCACGCCCGCCGCTACCGGGCCCGGGTGCTCGTGGCCGGAACCGAGCGTGGCGTGGGCGAGGGGCGGTCCAAGAAAGACGCCGAGCAGGCCGCGGCCCGCGTGGCGTGGGGCGTCCTTGTCGACGGTGGGCCCGAGAAGGGTACCGAAGATCCCGCCGACATGGCGCAGGTCGAGCGCAAGGTGCGGGACAGTGCCTGAGCTCCCGGAGGTCGAGACCATTCGCCGCGACCTCGACAAGGAGGTCGTGACGCGGCGCATCAAGACGGTCGAGGTGAAGGGCAAGCGCTCGATCCGCCGTCACAAGGACAGCGCCGAATTCAAGGCGCGGCTCGAGGGCAAACGCGTGGCGTCGATCCGCCGCGCCGGCAAGTACCTCCTGCTGGGCCTCGACGGCGACGACGTGCTCGTGGTCCACCTCGGCATGAGCGGACAGCTGTTGCGGGCCAAAGGGCCCAAGGATCCGATCGACAAGCACACGCACGTGATCATCACCTTCACCCAGGGCGGCCAGCTCCGCTTCGTCGACCCCAGGACCTTCGGCGAGATGTTCGTCACCACCACCGACGAGCTCACCGCCCAGGTGCCCGAGCTCGCGCACCTCGGCTTCGACCCCCTCGAGCACGTCATGAGCTGGTCGCACTTCGGGCAACTGCTCGCCGATCGGCCCACGGCGCTCAAGACGCTGCTCATGGACCAGAAGTTCGTGGCCGGAATCGGCAACATCTACTCCGACGAGATTCTCTTCGCAGCCGGGCTGCGATACGACCGCCAGTCGAATTCGTTGAGTGCCCAGGAGATCCGCCGCCTCTACCGGGCCATGGTGGAGACCTTGTCCGAGGCCGTCAAACATCGGGGTTCCTCGCTTGCCGACGAGCAGTACCGGGACCTCTACGGCGCCATCGGCGATTACCAGGGCCAGCACCAGGTCTACGACCGCGACGGCCAGGCGTGCCGCCGGTGCCGCAACTCCATCGTCAAAGTGAAGGTCAACGGCCGCTCCGCGTTCCTGTGCGAGCACTGCCAGATCTGACCGTGATCCGACCGCGCATCTGACCGCACGGGCGGCGCCTTACCGGCGCGTGGCACCCTCGTTGACCAGCCGGTTCATCGGGCGCGCGAGGAAGGTGGGGTCCCGGCGCGGGTATCACCGTTTCGAGCAGATCGACGGGTAGGGTGGCAAGCGGTGTTCCTGAAGTCGCTCACCCTCAAGGGCTTCAAGTCCTTCGCGGATCCGTCCACGCTGCTCTTGGAGCCCGGCGTCACGGTCGTGGTGGGCCCCAACGGCAGCGGGAAGTCCAACGTGGTCGACGCCGTGGCGTGGGTGCTCGGTGCCCAGGGACCGCGCACCGTGCGCTCGTCGAAGATGGAAGACGTCATCTTCGCCGGCTCCGCCGACCGTCCGCAGCTGGGTCGGGCCGAGGTGTCGCTGACCATTGACAACCGCACCGGAAAGCTGCCGGGCGGGTTGGCCGAGATCACCATCACCCGGACACTGTTCCGTTCCGGTGAGAGCGAGTACGCCATCAACGGCCAGCCGTGCCGATTGCTCGACATCCAGGAGTTGCTGTCGGACTCGGGGGTGGGGCGTCAGCAGCACGTGATCGTGAGCCAGGGGCAGCTCGGTGCGATCCTCGACTCCCGCCCCGAGGACCGGCGTGCCGTCATCGAGGAGGCGGCCGGGGTCTTGAAGCACCGCCGCCGCCGGGAGCGTGCCGAACGCCGCCTGGCCGCCACCGAGGAGAACCTCGACCGGCTCGGCGACCTGCTACGGGAGGTGAAGCGCCAGATCCGACCGCTCGAGCGCCAAGCCGCCTCGGCCCGGTCGCACGCGTCATTGGCCGAAGAGCTGCGTGCCCTTCGCCTCCACCTGGTGGGCCGGGACATCGCCGCCCTCGACAAGCGTCGCGAGACCGCCACCGACGAGCGGGCTCGACTCAGCCAGAGCGAAGCGGTGCTCGTGGGCTCGATCACCGACCTCGACGCAGCCGCCGAGGCCACCGCCGCCGAGCTCGCCACCCAGCGCGAAGAGGATCTGGTGGTGGCGCTCACCCGGGTCCAGGGACTGGCCGAACGCTGTCGTGGGCTGCTCGGTGTCGTGGCCGAGCGGCGTCGTTCCATCGCACGCGCCCTGGAGGCGTCGGCGGACACCGACGTGGTCTCGACGCTCGAAGCCGATGCGGCCCGCTTGACAGCCGAGCTCGAGGCCACCACGCACGACGACGACGCTCTGGCACCCCAGGCCGAAGAGGTCGGCCGGGCCGAGCACGCTCTGGCCAGTGACGTCGCCGCCCACGAGGCTTCGTTCGCCGATCTCGCCGGCCAGCACGCCGCCGAAGAGGCCTACGCCATGGCGCGCGGTCGCGTCGAGCCTCTCCAGGGCGCCCTCGAGCGCGAGCAGGGTGCCCTGGCGCGCGCCGACGAGCGGTTGCGAGCCATCGACGTCCGGCGCGAGGCACTCGAGGCCGAGGTCGCTGATCTGACTCAACGGCTCCGGGCTATGGCGGCCGAGCACCCGCGCCTGGCCCGGCGGGCCGAGCAGCTCCGCCTCGTCGCCGACGAGGCGGAGCGGGGTTTGCGCGACGCCGAGGACGCGCTGCGCGGTGCCGAGCGTCAGCGTCACCGGCTCGAGGCGCGCGCCGAGGCGCTCGCGCGCCAGGTGGCCGAGGAGAGCGCCGGGCCCGACACCGAGATGCTGGGCGAGGTGGCCGGCGTGGTGGGGATCCTCAGGGACCTCGTCGACGTCGACGACGGATGGGCCGCCGCCTTCGAAGCTGCCGTGGGGGCGGCCCTGGGCGCCATCGTCGTCGAGGGCTCCGGTCCGGCGCGTGCCGTCCTCGCCGAACTGCACGAACGGGAGGTGGTCGGGACCGTCCTCGCCGCCACGTCGGTGAGTGCGACGCCGTCAGGGGCAGGGTCGGCCGAGACCCCGTGGGCCGTCGCACCGTCGTCGGAGACGACGGGGTCCGACGCGGCCGACCTGCTGCGCCGCCACGTGCGGCCCCGGGTGGCGGCGGTGGCGGGTGTGCTCGACCGTCTCTTGCAAGGCGTGGTCGTGGTGCGCGGCGACTGGGCCGAGGCGGTCGACGTGGCTCTCGAGCGCCCCGACGTCACGGTGGTCAGCACGGACGGGGACCGCTTCTCCTCGTCGGGATGGGTGGTGCGCGCCGGTGCCCACGCGCTCGCCACCCTGGCCAGTCAAGCCGCCGTCGAGGCCGAGATGGCAGCCGAGGCGGCCGAACGTGCATCGAGCTTCGCCGACGAGGCGAGGGCGCGTGCCGCTGGATCCCGGGCCGAGGCCAGTGACGCCACCCGCCAGGCGGAACGACTCGAGGACCAGCGCCAGGGGCTGGAATTGGCCCGGAACCGCGTGCAGTCCGAGGCCGAGCTCGTGGACCAGGAGCGGGTCGAAGCCGACCGCCAACGGGCTGCCATGGCCGAGCGTCTCGAGCGCGACGGCACCGAGCTGGTGTCGTTGCGCGAGAGCCTGCCTGAGCTCGAAGCGGCCGCGGCCGCCGCCGCCGGTCGTCTGGCCACGGCCGACGAGGCGCGTCGTCGCCTCGAGGAGCGCCGCTCGCACGTGGCGGTGCTCCGCCGGGATCTCGAGGTCAAGGTGGCGGGGCTGGTCGAACGGCGCGCCGTGTTGACCTCGCGTCTCGAGGACACCGAGCGCCGGCTGGCGGGCAACGTCGAAGCGCGCGAGCGCGCCGGGGAGCGCAGGCGACGGCTCGAGGCGGGAGCCCTCGCCACCGATCGACTGGGCGTGACGGTGCAACACCACGCCGAGCGTCTGGCGGAGATGCTCGAGGGACTGCGGGCCCGGCGCAGTCGCCAGCTCGACGACGTGCGGGCCGGTGGGGTCCGGCTCGAATCGCTGCGCAAAGAGCGCGCCGAGGCCGACACCCGTCTCGCCGAGATCCGCCAACGGGCGCAACAGCTCGAGCTCCAGATGGCCGAGGTCACGGTCCGACGCGACACCGCCGTCGAGGCGCTGCGGCGCGAGCTCGGGTGTGAGCCCGAGGAGGCCATGGGCGCGCCTTGTCCGGAGCTTCCCGAGGGCGACGACCCCGCCCGCCGCGCCGCGGTGGTCGAGCGGGAGCTGGCGTCGCTCGGTCCCGTCAACCCACTTGCCCTCGAAGAGCTCGGCGCCCTCGAGGAACGGCACCGTTTCCTCGAGGAACAGGTCGAAGATGTGCGCCGGGCCCGACGCGAGCTGCACCAGGTGATCCGAGCCGTCGACGACGAGATCATGCGCGTGTTCGCTCAGGCCTTCGCCGACGTGAACGAGCACTTCCAGGTGCTCGTGGGCACGCTGTTCCCCGGTGGTACGGGAAGGTTGACCCTGACCGACGCCACGGACCTTCTCGACACGGGTGTGGAGGTCGAGGCGCGCCCGGCGGGCAAGAACGTGCGCAAGCTTTCACTGCTGTCGGGTGGCGAGCGGTCACTCGTGGCGTTGGCATTCCTCTTCGCCGTGTTCCGGAGTCGTCCGTCGCCCTTCTACCTGCTCGACGAGGTCGAGGCCGCGCTCGACGACGTGAACCTGCACCGCTTCCTCGATCTCCTCCACGAATTCCGGGGCGAGGCGCAGCTCATCATCGTGAGCCACCAGAAGCGGACGATGGAGGCCGCCGACGCGCTGTACGGCGTGACCATGACGCCGGGCGGTTCGTCCAAGGTGGTCAGCCAGAAGGTGCGCCGCGAGCCCTCGGACGTGGAGCCCGCCCCAACCCCTGCCTGAGCGGCGCCACCGGCGTAGCGGGGACGACGGCACCGTCGGGTGGGCGGTGCTCCCCGTTAGCGACGGGGGGCTGGCGCCCACCGGATGGATGGGGAAATCTGTGAGGGCGCTCGCCGTCGACGCCGGGAAGCCTTGGTGCCGC
>Ga0209415_10001980_pt1 | contig 38845 bp, 50 predicted proteins | sample PeaSoiSIISIP2007_FD_187696 | JGI IMG/M metagenome (GOLD analysis project Ga0209415, IMG submission 187696) | Peat soil microbial communities from Weissenstadt, Germany - SII-SIP-2007 (SPAdes) (version 2) | ecosystem: Environmental > Terrestrial > Soil > Wetlands > Peat | place: Germany...
CAAGGGGCTGCGCTTTGCGATCCGCGAGGGCGGCCGCACGGTGGGCGCCGGAACCGTCAGTGAGATTCTGGAATAAGGCGACTTCATGAGCAGCTTACGAGAACGCATCCGTATTCGTTTAAAGGCCTACGATCACCGGATCCTGGACCAGTCGACCACTGAGATCGTGGATACGGCGAAGCGCACCGGGGCCACGGTGGCCGGTCCCATTCCGCTGCCGACCATGAGGAATCTGTATACGGTACTGCGTTCGCCGCACGTGGATAAGAAGAGCCGGGAGCAGTTCGAGATTCGGACGCACAAGCGGTTGCTGGACATCCTGGAGCCGACGCAGGACACGGTTGATGCGTTGATGAAGCTGGATTTGCCGGCGGGCGTGGACGTCGAGATTAAGGCATTTGGAAAAGGAAAGTAGTCGGAAGCCGGAATCGGAAGCCGGAAGGCGTCCAGGTTCTGGCGGCTGACTCCTGGAGAAATTATGAGCCCAGGAATTTTAGGCAAGAAGATCGGGATGACGCAAGTGTTCGGGCCGGACGGGCAGGTGGTTCCCGTAACGGTGCTCAAGGCCGGCCCTTGCGTGGTGGTGCAGCGTAAGACTCCCTCGACCGACGGTTACGATGCCGTTCAGCTGGGATTCATGGAATACGTGAAGAAATCGCGTGTTTCGAAACCCGCCGCCGGACATTTGAAAAAGTCCGGAGCCGAAGGCGTGAGGTTCCAGCGGGAGTTTCTGCTCGGGGACGGAACCAGCGGCGATCTGAAGGCGGGCGACCGCGTGTTGGTGGGCGAGTTCAAACCCAACGATAAAGTGGACGTGATCGGCGTGAGCAAGGGCCGTGGTTTTGCGGGCGTGGTTAAGCGCCACCACTTCCGCGGCAGCGACGCCACGCACGGGTCGATGTTTCACCGCGCTCCTGGGTCGATCGGCGCATCGAGCTTTCCGTCGCGCGTGTTTCCCGGCCTGCGCATGGGCGGCCAGATGGGAACCAATCGCGTCACGGTGCGGAATCTTGAAGTGGTCGAGGTGGATACCGAGGATAACGTGCTGTTGATCAAGGGCGCGGTTCCGGGCCCGAACGGCGGTTACGTGATGGTGCGGAGGGCGAGGAAGTAGCCATGCCGAGCGTAGACGTGATCGATTTGAACAATGCGAAAGTGGGGAGCCTGGACCTCGCGGACGAGGTATTTGGCGCGCCGGTAAATGAGGCGCTTCTATACGAGGCGGTGCGGCACCATCTGGCCGGCGAGCGCCGGGGCACGGCTTCGACCAAGACCCGCCATGAAGTGGCTGGCTCGGGCAAGAAGCTGTGGAAGCAGAAGGGAACCGGGCGGGCCCGAGTGGGTTCGATCCGCAGTCCCCTGTGGCGGCATGGCGGGACGACGCACGGCCCTCAACCGAGGGACTACAGCTATAAACTGCCGCGCAAGATGCAGATGGGCGCGCTCAAGAGCGCGCTTTCGGCGAAACTCCGCGACGGCGAATTGAGAATCGTCCGCGACTTCACGCTGGGCGGCGCGAAGACCCAGGCGATGCGGAAGACGCTCGACAAGATGAAGGCGACGAGAACCGTTCTGCTGGTGGATAACGCCGATAATCGCAATCTGCAACTTTCCAGCCGGAATCTCAATGGAGTCAAGCTGGTTTCGAGCCGCCAAGTGAATGTGTACGATCTGTTGGGACACCAGCAGGTGCTGCTCTCGGAAGCGGCGGCCAAGAAACTATCGGAGGCGTTGGCCTAATGTCGGCTCTTTTCCAAGTCATCAAGCGGCCCATCGTGACCGAAAAAGGCGTGACCAAGAAGGACGCCGAACGCACGTTGTGCTTTGAGGTCGCCGTCGACGCGACCAAGACTCAGATCAAGAACGCCGTGCAGATCGCGTTCAAGGTGAAGGTGGCGGAAGTGCGCACGACCGTCACGGCGGGAAAGCTTCGGCGGCGGGGACGCTTTGCCGGCTACCGTTCGGATTGGAAGAAGGCCTACGTGAGGCTGAAGGCCGGCGAAAAGATTCCGGAGTACGCCGAGATCTAGGTGAGGAACTGACATGGCGATCAAAACTTACAATCCGACCACGCCCACGCGGCGGTTCACCACGTCGGTATCGCGCGAGGATATAACCAAACAGACGCCGGAAAAGAGCCTGGTGCGCGGCAAGCGCGCGACCGGCGGGCGGAGCAGCACGGGCCGCGTGTCTTCACGGTTCCGGGGCGGCGGGCACAAGCGGGCCTATCGCGAGATCGATTTCAAGCGCGAGAAAGCGGGGATCGCGGCGCGCGTGGCGGCGATCGAGTACGATCCGAATCGCAGCGCCCGCATCGCGCTGCTGCACTACGTCGACGGAGAAAAGCGCTACATCCTGGCGCCGGCCGGTCTCGAAGTGGGCCGCACCGTGATGTCGGGCGCCACGGCGGACATTCTCGTGGGCAATGCGCTGCCGCTCAAGAATATTCCTGCGGGCACGGTGGTTCACAATATCGAGCTGCGGCCCGGCAAGGGCGGTCAAATGGCGCGCTCGGCGGGCGCACAGGCCCAGTTGGTATCGCGCGAAGGCGACCTGGCTCTGCTGAAACTGCCGTCGGGTGAAATCCGCAGGGTGCTCGTCGAATGCATGGCGACGGTCGGACAGGTGGGCAACGTCGAGCACGAGAATGTGAGTCTGGGCAAAGCCGGGCGCAAGCGCTGGATGGGAAAGATGCCGCACAACCGCGGCGTGTCCATGAATCCGGTGGATCATCCGCACGGCGGTGGCGAAGGAAAAACCAGCGGCGGACGCCACCCGGTGACCCCGTGGGGACAGCCCACGCGTGGTTTCAAGACGCGCAACAACAAGCGCACCGATAAGTGGATTGTGACGCGCAAGACGAAAAAGAGATAGCCGGGGACGCTAGAGAGGGACTATGGGACGTTCGTTAGCTAAAGGGCCGTTTGTGGACGACCACCTGATGATCAAGGTGGCCGCGATGAACACCAAGAATGAGAAGAAAGTAGTCCGGACATGGTCGCGGCGATCGACCATCCTGCCGGAGTTCATCGGACATACCCTGGCCGTGCATAACGGCAGGAAATTCATCCCGGTATACGTCACCGAGAACATGGTGGGGCACAAGCTGGGCGAATTCTCCCCCACCCGCTCATTCAAGGGTCACGCGGTAAAGTCGGCGGCCGAGAAAACGGCGAAGCCGGCCTAAAGAGGATTTTATGGAAGCGAGAGCGGAAGCCAGATATCTTCGAACCTCGCCGCAGAAGGCGCGGCTGGTGGTGGATTTAATTCGCGGCCAGAAGGCCGGCGACGCGATCAACATTCTGCGGTCGACCAACAAGCGGGTCGCCCCGTCGGTCGAGAAAGTGCTGCGTTCGGCGATCGCAAACGCCGAGAATCGGGCGAATGACGTGGACGTCGACAAGCTGTTCGTGACCGAGTGCTACGTGAACGACGGGCCGCGCATGAAGCGCGTGCGGCCGGCGCCGATGGGACGGGCATACCGTTATCAAAGAAGGATGGCGCATATCGTGGTGACGGTCGGAGACAAGGACTAACTCGCATGGGACAGAAAGTACATCCGTACGGATTCCGGCTGGGCGTCACCAAGACCTGGCGATCGCGATGGTTCGCCAAGCAGGATTATGCCAAGCTCCTACGCGAGGATCTCGAACTAAAAGACTCTTTGCGCGACCGCTTGAAGGCCGCCGGCGTCAGCTCGATTGAAGTGGATCGCCCGGGCAACAAACTGCGCATCACCATCCACACTTCGCGTCCCGGCATCATTATCGGCCGCAAGGGCGCGGAGATCGAAAAGCTCAAAGGCGACTTGGCCAAGAAAACCAAGCGCGAAGTGTTCATCGATATCCAGGAGGTTCACAAACCGGAGCTCGATGCGCAACTGGTATCCGAGTCGATCGCGCTGCAGCTCGAAAAGCGCGTGGCCTTTCGGCGAGCGATGCGTAAGGCCGTCGACTCCGCGCTGCGGTTCGGCTGCAAGGGGATCAAGGTTCGGGTGTCGGGCCGCTTGAACGGAGCGGAAATCGCCCGGACGGAATGGTATCTGCAGGGGCGGCTGCCCCTGCACACGCTGCGCGCCGATATCGACTACGGTTTCAGCGAGGCTAACACGACCTATGGCGTGATCGGGGTCAAGTGTTGGGTGTATAAGGGCGAGATTTTGCCGGGCGGCCAGCGCCGGGGACTCAGGAACGATCCGGAGCCGCGCCGCATGCCGCCGCGCGACCGCGATCGCCGGGACCGGGATCGCGACCGGGATCGTCCGCCGCGCCCTGCCGTCACGGAAGCGAGTGGGGGAGTAGTGCAGGCGTCGCCCGGTGAAATGCCATCGAGAACGTCCGCGCCGATTCTGCCTCCCATGGCCGCGCCGGTGCAGCCGAGCTGGAAGCACGAGACTAAGCCGGAAGTTGGGCCGGAAGCGACGCCGGAGACGCCTTCGAGCGCGCCTTCGGATACGCCCGCCGACACACCGCAGGGAGACAAGACGGAGTAAGCCTATGTTGATGCCCAAGAAGGTCAAATACCGCAAGCAGCAGCGTGGCCGCATGAAGGGCAAGGCGTGGCGTGGCTCGACCCTGGCGTTCGGCGATTTCGGATTGAAGGTTCTGCGGTGCGGCTGGATTACGGATCGGCAGATCGAAGCGGCTCGGGTGGCAATGACGCGCTCGATCAAGCGCGGCGGGAAAGTCTGGATTCGTCTTTTCCCGGACAAGCCGATTACCAAGAAGCCGGCTGAAACGCGTATGGGAAAAGGCAAAGGCGCGCCGGAGCAATGGGTGTGCGTGGTGCGTCCCGGCAGGATTCTGTTCGAGATGGAAGGCGTGGGGCGGGATGTGGCCGAAAAGGCGATGCTTCTCGCCGCCGCCAAGCTGCCGCTGCCCACCAAGCTGGTGATGCGGGAGCAAGTGGAGTAATCGATGAAGAACAACGCGGAAAAAGCGCGAGGGCTGGGTGCGGCCGAACTGGCCAAAGAACTGCGGGACGCGGCGGAGCAGATGTTCCGTCTGCGGTTCCAGCTTTCGATGGGCCAGGCGGATGGTTTGAAGAAGCTTCGGCAGCTGCGCCGGGAACGCGCGCGGATGCTGACGGTGCAGCGCGAGCGGGAACTTGGCAAGGAAGTGCCGCAAGGCGGAGTGGTGAAGGTTCCGAAAGCCGCCAAGACCACGAAGAAGCCCACGACTAAGCCCACAGCCCAGCCTGTGGCGGAATTGAAGACCACCGCGGCAGCCGGAGCAGCCGTGGCCGTGAAGCCGGCAAAGGTCAAGGCGGCGAAGACTAAGAAGGAAGCTAAGCCTGCGGTGAAGTCTGCGAAGAAAGCCGCGAAGAAAGCGGCGAAAAGGGCGGCGGCCCCCAAGGTAGCGGCGAAGGCGAAGCCGGCCGCGCGTTCCAAAGCGGCAGCAAAACCAGCGGCCAAGAAATCCAGTACGCGGAAATCGAGCAAAGGATAGACATCGCCCATGTCCGAGACCAAACAGAGCATCAAGAACGAGAAGGTCGGCTCGGTTGTGTCGGCCAAGATGGCGAAGACTATCGTCGTCGAAGTGAGCCGCAAGGCGGCCCATCCGGTCTATAAGCGCGTCGTGACCAAGCGCAAGAAATTCTACGCTCACGACGAGGACGGCACGGCCAAACTGGGCGACGTCGTGCGTATCGTCGAATGCCGGCCCATGAGCAAATTGAAGCGCTGGAAGCTGGGCGAGGTGGTGCGCCGCGCGGTGCAGGTGACAACGGACTTGAGTTCCATCGGAATTCAGACCGGCCCGGAAAAGCGCGTGACGAAGAAGAAGGGCAAGTCCTAAGGACGTAAGGAGCCAGGAGACGGAATTATGATCGGGATGCGGACAATTCTCGAAGTGGCCGACAACAGCGGCGCACGCAAGCTACAGTGCATCCTGCCGCGCGGCGGCGATCTCGGTCTGAGGGCGGGCTTGGGCGATGTGATCACGGCGAGCGTGAAGGAAGCGGCGCCGGATTCCGCGATCAAAAAAGGCAAGGTAGTTCGCTGCGTAGTGGTGCGGATGCGGAAAGAGACCCGCCGCAAGGATGGCACTTATATCCGGTTCGATTCGAACGCCGCCGTGCTGATCGACGATGTCGGCGAGCCGGTTGGGACGCGTGTGTTCGGGCCAGTGGCCCGCGAGCTGCGCGACAAGAAATTCATGAAGATCGTGTCTCTTGCTCCGGAGGTAATTTAGCCCGGCGCGCGCCGGGAAGGATTTCCGTCTATGGCCAACAAGATTCCCAAGCGTCATCAAAACAAGCCCCGAGTGAAGTTGAAGGTCCGCCTGCGGAAGGACGACACGGTGAAAGTGATCGCCGGCCGCGACAAGGGCAAGACCGGACGGGTGTTGGATATCGACCGGGTGAACGGCAAGGTGCTAATCGAGGGCGTGAGCCTGGTGAAGCGGCATACGCGCCCGAATCCGGCGAAGCAGATCAAGGGCGGCATCGCCGAGCGCGAGACCCCGATCGCGATCTCGAACGTGATGATCGCGACCTCGGGCGGCGTGGCGACACGCATCGGGTATCGGGAAGAGACCGCCGGCGCGGTGACCAGGCAGGTCCGTATCGCGAAAAAGGGCGGAGAGATTCTGGATAAGAAGGCGTAAGGTATGGCTCGGCTGAAAGAAACTTATCTGAAGCAAGTGGTCCCGGCGCTGGTCAAGGAGTTCGGTTATAAGAACCCCATGGCGGTGCCCAAGATTCAAAAGATCGCGCTCAACGTCGGCATGGGTGAGGCGACGCAGAATGCCAAACTGATGGACGGCGCGGTGAATGAGTTGACGGCCATCGCCGGACAGCGCCCGGTGATCACCAAGGCCCGCAAGTCGATCGCGGCTTTCAAGCTGCGCGAAGGGATGCCGATCGGCTGCATGGTAACGTTGCGCGGCGACCGGATGTACGAATTTCTGGACCGCCTGGTGAACGTATCGCTTCCGCGCGTGCGCGACTTTCGCGGCGTTTCGTCGAAATCGTTCGACGGCCGCGGCAACTACACCCTGGGAGTGAAGGACCAGTTGATTTTCCCCGAGATCGATTACAACAAGGTGGAGAAGGTCAAAGGGATGAATATCTGTATCACCACCACCGCCAAGACGGATGCCGAGGGATTGGCGCTGTTGAAGCATCTGGGCATGCCTTTCCGGGCCTAGGACGAGTCATGAGGAGAATGAATGGCCACTACCGCCAAGATCGCTAGGGATGAAAAGCTCGCGCTGGCAAAGGCGGCGAAAACGCCGAAGCTCGCCGGCCGTCACCGCAACCGCTGTTTTCGTTGCGGGCGTCCGCGGGGCTATCTCCGGAAGTTCAAGCTGTGCCGGATCTGCTTCCGGAAACTGGCTCTCGCCGGGGAAGTGCCTGGCGTGATCAAGGCCAGCTGGTAGGCGGACGGTGAGAGTGAGCTACGGGAAGTTGGAGGACCAGGAATGACCACAACGGATCCAATCGCTGATATGCTGACGCGCATTCGGAACGCGCTCCAAGCGCGCCACCCGAAGGTGGACGTCCCGGCATCGCGGTTGAAGAACGACATCGCGAAGATCCTGAAGGACGAAGGCTACATCGCCAACTACAAGTTGACCGAGGATGGCGCGCAGAAATGGATCCGCATCTACCTGAAGTACACACCCGGCAACGTACCGGTGATTTCGAGGATTGAGCGTGTCTCGCGTCCCGGATGCCGTGTCTATGTCGGTTCGAAAAAAGTGCCGAGAGTGCTCGGCGGCCTGGGCGTGAACATCCTGACCACGCCGCGAGGCGTGATGACCGGCTCGACGGCGCGCAAAGAAGGCGTGGGCGGCGAAGTCTTGTGTCATGTGTGGTAGGACGAATGGGCGGCGCTCAGGGATGCCGCAAGCGAAGATTTGGTAACGGAGCTAGAGTATGTCACGAGTTGGAAGAAAGCCGATTCCGCTGCCGAAGGGCGTGAAGATCACGCAGGATGGCCAGCGGTTTCACGTCGAAGGACCCAAGGGCAAGCAGACCGTTCCGGTGCCGGCTGGCATTACGCTACGGCAGGAGAACGGAATTCTGGAGCTGGCCCGCGACGGCGAGGATAAAGCGGCGCTCCACGGCCTGACGCGGGCGCTCACGGCGAACGCGGTGCAGGGAGTGTCGACCGGATTCACGCGGGAGCTGGACATCGTCGGCATCGGGTATCGCTGCGATCTCAAAGGACGCATCGCGACGTTCACGCTCGGCTACTCGCATTCGATCGAGTTCTATTTGCCGGATGGAGTCGATTTGAAGATCGACAAGCAGACCCACCTGGTGCTTTCGGCAGCGGACCGTCAGTTGCTGGGACAGGTGGCGGCTAATATGCGGGCGCTCCGGCCGCCGGATCCGTACAAGAACAAGGGCGTACGGTACACCGGCGAGGTATTGCGGAAGAAGGTCGGAAAGACGGGCGCGGCCGCCAAGTGACACGTCCAGGGCGCGTCAGGTGACAACCGACGGAGGCAAGTAAGAAAATGGCATCTCGGGATTCAAAAAATCAGATCCGGCTTCGTATTCATACGCGGATTCGCCGTCGCGTTGTTGGGACACCGGAGCGGCCGCGCTTGGTGGTGTTCCGCAGCGTGAAGCACATCTATGCGCAGTTGATCGACGATACGCGCAGTCACACGGTGCTTGCGGCTTCTTCGAAAGAGAAGGACGGGAAAAATGGCGGCAATATCACCGGCGCCAAGTCGGTGGGGAAACTGATCGCCGAGCGGGCCAAGGAAAACGGCATCAAGGCGGTGGTGTTCGATCGTGGCGGGTATCTGTATCATGGCCGCGTAAAGGCGCTGGCCGAATCGGCTCGCGCAGCGGGCTTGGAGTTTTAGGTCACTCACATATGGCAAATGCAAAGCGCATCGACCCGGCCAGCCTGAGTCTGAAGGAACAGGTTGTCTCGATTAACCGCGTCACCAAAGTGGTGAAGGGCGGCAAGAATCTCAGCTTCTCGGCCCTGGTAGTGGTGGGCGACCCGGGAGCGAAAGTGGTGGGTTTCGGAACCGGCAAGGCGAAAGAGGTTCCGGCGGCCATCAAGAAGGGGATCGAGGCGGCCAAGAAGAATCTGCGCAGAGTGCACGTTCTGGCGACGACCATTCAGCACACCGTGCTTGGAGAATTCGGCAGCGGACGCGTGCTGCTGAAGCCGGCTCCGGAAGGAACCGGCGTGATCGCCGGCGGACCGGTGCGGGCGGTGATCACCGCCGTCGGGATTCCGAACGTGCTGACGAAATCGCTCGGGTCGCACAATCCGCATAACGTGGTGAAAGCGACCATTGACGCGCTCGAGCAGTTGCGGGACAAAGCGGAGATGGCGGAGCTTCGCGGCGTCGCCGTCGAAAAGGTTGGATGAGAGCAATGCCGAAAGCAAAGCCAGCAATAATCAAGATCAAACTGATTCGGAGCCCTATTTGCACGCCGGAAAAGCACAAGGCGATCGTGCTGGCACTGGGTCTTCGCAAGATCAACCGCGTGGTGGAACGGCCTGACACGCCGGGGTTCCGCGGAATGGTGAAGAAGGTTCCGCACCTTTTGGCGATCGTGGAATAACCAGCGCGCCGGGTTTGGACCGCTTGGGTGGGGCCGCCTGGGTTGGGATGGAACGCGCGGGCGCCGCTCGGTCGCGATGGAGAGAAGAACATGAATTTAAGCCAATTGAAACCGCCGGTCGGTCAGAAGCATAAGAAACGCCGTCTCGGACAGGGCATGGGCACGGGCCGCGGCAAGTACTCCGGCCGCGGCGCCAAGGGCGCCAAGTCGATCTCGGGTTACTCGCGTATGCGCGGGTTTGAAGGCGGCCAGATGCCGCTGCATCGCCGTTTACCGAAGCGCGGGTTCACGAACATATTCCATAAAGAGTATGCGATCGTGAATGTGGGCAAACTGGGAACGCTCGAAGGTTCGACGTTCGATCCCGGCGCGCTGCTCGAAGCGGGCGTGATCCACCAGTTAAAGCACGGTTTGAAGATTCTGGGCGCCGGTGAATTGAAGCGGAAAATCACGGTGAAAGCGCACATATTTTCGAAGTCGGCGCTCGAGAAGATCCAAGCAGCAGGCGGCACCGCAGAAGTGATCGGCGCGGAGAAATAAAGGATATGAAGTTCCTGGAAGCCGTAGCGAACGTCTTTCGTGTTCCCGATCTGCGCAAGCGGCTCATGTTCGCGCTGGGGTTGCTCGCGGTGTATCGGCTGGGCGGGCACATCCCTACTCCGGGGATCGACACCAACCGTCTACAAGACTTCTTCGCGCAAAATCAGGGAACGCTTTTCGGCTTCATGGATCTGTTCAGCGGCGGCATGTTCCGCCGGCTGACGATTTTCGCCCTGGGCATCATGCCCTACATCACGGCGTCGATCATTCTGCAGTTGCTCACCGTGGTGGTCCCCACCCTCGAAAAGCTGCAGAAAGAGGGCGAACTGGGACGGCGCAAGATCACCCAGTGGACCCGCTATCTGACGGTCGGCCTGGCGTTGATGCAGTCGTTCGGGATTGCGATGGCGCTCCAGGGGGCGCAGCAAGGTTTCGTCAATAATCCGGGCATCGGCTTCACTCTGATGACCATGCTCAGCCTGACCACTGGTACGGCTTTCATCATGTGGCTGGGTGAGCAGATCACGGAACGCGGCATCGGGAATGGAATGTCGCTCATTATCTTTGCCGGCATCGTGGTCAACCTGCCGAACGCCATGGTCGAGATCGTAACCAAGGTTCAGACCGGCGATTGGAATGCGTTTCAAGTGATCATCATTCTGGCCATGATGATCGCGGTGGTCGGCTTTATCGTATTAGTGGAGCGCGGCGAACGGCGCATCCCCGTGCAGTATGCCAAACGTGTAATCGGCCGGAGGGTGATGGGTGGGCAATCGACGCACCTCCCGCTGAAGGTGAATGCGGGCGGTGTGATCCCGGTGATTTTCGCCAGCTCGCTGCTCGCGTTTCCGCAGACCCTGATGCAGGTGGAGTTCGTCAAGAACTCCGCCGTTCTGAGCGGCATGCTGGCGGCGATCGGCGGCGCGCAGCCCCTGTATTACCTGCTCTACACCGTACTGATTATCTTCTTTTGCTTCTTCTACGTGTCGATTATTTTCAATCCGAATGAAGCGGCGGACAACATGCGCAAGTACGGCGGTTTTATCCCCGGCATCCGGCCCGGTAAGAATACCGCCGATTACATGAACAAGATTCTGACCAAGATCACGGTGGTGGGCGGGTTGTATCTTTCGATACTTTCCCTGCTGCCGCAGATCATGATCGCCGGCATCAAGTTGCAGCGGCTGCCTCTGGCGGGCAACTGGATCGACTCGCATTTTCCACGCTGGCTGTTGGACGGGCTGGGCGTGAATTTCTATTTCGGCGGGACCTCGCTGCTGATCGTGGTGGGGGTCGCGATGGACACCGTGAACCAGATTGAAGCGCAATTGATTATGCGCCATTACGAAGGATTTACGCCGCGCGCCGGCCGCATTCGGGGGCGCAGGAGCAGTATTTGATCGAAATTTGAGGGTGAGGGCGGCGAGACCCCACGTCGAGGTCCCGCCTTGGGTGAAATGAATCGGCTTTGTCTGATTTTGTTCGGTCCCCCAGGTTCGGGGAAGGGAACGCAGGCCAAGATACTCCGGCAATCCTTCGGACTCGCGCATATCTCGACCGGGGATATGTTGCGGGAGCGGATCACGACGCGGGATGAGCTGGGGCGTCAATTGGCGCGGATCATGCAGGCGGGAGCGCTGGTTTCAGATGAAATGGTAAATCGTCTGGTGGAAGAGCGTATCGATCAGCCGGATGCCAAGGCTGGATTTATTCTGGACGGGTACCCGAGAACGGTAAGCCAGGCGGAGTTGCTGACGGGGCTGTTGAAGGGCCGAAATATACCGGCCCTGGTGGTACACCTGAAAGTCGATTATAATGTTATTGTTAACAGGTTGTCCGGCCGCCGGCAGTGTCCGACCTGCAACACGCTCTACAATCTTTCTGCCAGTTCCCCTTCGTCGGGGAGCGCCGTCTGCAGCCTCGACGGATCGACGCTGGTGATTCGCGAGGATGACCGGCCTGGCGTTGTGCTCGAAAGATTGAAGGCCTACGAGCGGCAAACCGAGCCGGTGTTGGAGTTTTTCGCGAGCGTGGGAATGCCGTGTTGGGACGTGGATGGCGCATCGGGCGCGCCACAGGCGATTGCTAGCGGGATCGAAGACGCGATCCGGCAATTTCGCGGCAAATCGGGCGCCGTGGGTGGCGAGAAGTAAGCAGGCATGATCGTGCGTAAGAACATGGCCGAACTCGAGAAAATGCGCGCGGCCGGGTTGCTGGTCTGGAAGGTTCTGGACGCGTTGAGGAAGATGGTGGCGGAAGGGATTACCACTTTCGAACTGGAAGTGACGGCGGAGAAGATGATTGCCGAGGGCGGCGCGAGGCCGGCGTTCAAGGGATATGCGAGCGCGAGCGGAACCAAGTTTCCTTACGTGCTATGTACGTCGGTGAATGATGAGATTGTGCACGGAATGCCGTCGCAAAAGAGAACGTTGAAGGCCGGCGATATCGTGTCAATCGATACCGGCGTGCAGTTGAACGGATACTATGGCGATTCCGCGATTACCGTCCCGGTGGGCGAGATTTCGGAGGAGGCGAAACGCCTGATCGAGGTGACCCGTGAGTCGCTCGAGCTGGCGATTGACAAGGCGCGGCCGGGCAACCGGCTGTTCGATATTTGCGGAACGGTCGAGCGGCACGTGACGACCAACGGATTTTCGATCGTGAGGGAGTTTGTGGGACACGGCATCGGTACCCAGATGCACGAAGAGCCCCAGATCCCAAATTACATCGATCGCAGGAACGAGAATCCCCGTCTGAAGGAGGGGATGGTGCTGGCGATTGAACCGATGGTCAACGCCGGCGCGCCGGGGAGCCGCGTACGTTCCGACAAGTGGACGGCGGTGACCGAGGACGGAAGATACTCGGCGCATTTCGAGCATACGGTAGCCGTCACGACGAACGGGCCGTGGGTTTTGACGCGGCCGTGAACAGCGATGCCCCAGAAACGGGCGGCCGGAGCCAGGAGGGCGTGGTCGCGACGGTCGTCGAGTTGCTGCCGAGCGCCGGCTATCGGCTGAAGCTGGAGAACGAAGAAGTGGTGGTGGCGCATGCCGCTGGAGCGGCCGCCGCGAATTTTGTGAGAGTGCGGCCGGGAGATCGGGTGCAAGTGGAACTTTCACCGCATGATCGGACGAGGGGCCGGATTATCAAGTTGCTGAGCAAGGTTTGAGCGCACGATAGCGTGCTGGACTGAGGGGAGTTCGATTATGAAGGTACGAGCGTCCGTAAAGAAGATGTGCGACAAGTGCAAAGTGGTACACCGCGAGGGCGTGGTACGCGTGATCTGCACCAATCCCAAGCACAAGCAGCGGCAAGGTTAACGGGAGGCCGAAATTATGGCGCGTTTAGCAGGCGTGGATTTACCGGCGAAGAAACGGGCTGAGATCGGCCTGACCTACATCTATGGCATCGGCCGCACGCGGAGCAAGTCGCTCTGCTATCGCGCCGGCGTGGATCCGGACAGGAAGGTGGCGGACCTCACCGAAGACGAGATCAACAAGATCCGCCAAATCCTTGAAGCGGAGGGTTCGGTCGAGGGCGACCTGCGCAAGGAAGTCTCGATGAACATCAAACGGTTGATCGAGATGGGCGCCTACCGGGGATTGCGGCATCGCCGCGGCCTGCCGGTTCGTGGACAGCGCACGCATACCAACGCACGCACCCGGAAGGGTCCGCGGCGCGGCACCGTGGCGAACAAGAAGAAGGCAACGGGTAAGACGTAGAGATTCAGGCTGTAGAGGTCGCGGCTGTTTTCCACACTTTCGGGAAAACAGGCGGCCCTCCGCTGGGTACTTCAAGGAAGATTAAGAACATGGCAAAAGCGGCACCCAAGACCGGGGCAAAACCGGCACCCAAAACCGGGAAGAAGAAGACGTTCAAGAAGAAGGAGAAACGCTCTGTGCCAATGGGCAGAGTGCATGTGCAGGCGTCGTTCAACAACACCATCATCACGATCACGGACCCCCTGGGCAACGTGATCGCCTGGTCGAGTTCGGGGTCGCTCGGTTTTCGCGGGTCGCGTAAGGGTACGCCGTTTGCCGCGCAGCAGGCTTCGCTCACGGCGGCTAACAAGGCCAAGGAATCGGGATTGCGCACGGTGGAAGTGGCGGTCAGCGGGCCGGGCGCCGGCCGGGAATCGGCGGTGCGCGCGTTATCGACCGCGGGTCTTGAAGTGCGGTCCATCCGGGATCGCACGCCGATCCCGCATAACGGCTGCCGTCCGCCCAAGAAGCGGCGGGTCTAAGAAGGCGCCAGCGGCCAGTTTGAAGTAGTTTGAAGCGCGCAGCGAATGTGTTGTGCGCGGGTTGGAGAAGGACAAAGCTCACAGCGAATGCGTTGTGCGCGGGTTAGAGAAGGAAAGAGCGCACAGCGAATGCGTTGTGCGCGATTAAGAGAAGCGAGAGCAAGCAGGATGAAAGCACGCTCCGCAAGGGCGGCCGTAAACTGCACCTACTGAAGTTTTAGGGAGGTTTGATTGGCACGATACATTGGCCCTGTGTGCCGGCAATGCCGGCGCGAGGGCATGAAACTATTCCTCAAGGGTGAGCGTTGTCACACGGAGAAGTGCGCGATCGAGAAGCGCAACTTCATCCCAGGACAGCATGGCAAGGATCGCAAACCCAAGATTGTCGGCTACGGTCTGCAGTTGCGCGAGAAACAGAAGGCGCGCCGCTATTATCAACTTCTCGAAAATCAATTTCGCAACCTTTTCGAGAAGGCCAGCCACATGAAGGGCATCACCGGCGAGAACCTTCTGAACATGCTGGAACGCCGATTGGATAACACCATCTATCGCATGGGCTTCGGAACGTCGCGAGCGCAGGCACGGCAGCTGGTGCGTCACGGGCATATCAACATCAACGGGCGGCGGGTGGATATTCCGTCCTTCCAGGTAAAGCCCAACGATGTGATCGAGGTTCGCGAGGGAAGCAAGAATAATCCGACGATTCTCCACGCGCGCGACGCCACGGCGCATGCTCCCAGCCCCAACTGGCTGGAAGTGGACCGGGAGAATCTGCGAGGCCGCGTAATCGGCCAGGCCAAACGCGAAGACCTGGTGCAGATCCAGTTGAGCGAGCAGCTCATCGTCGAGTTGTATTCGAAGTAGGAGCCATTACGAATGTTCAAAGGATTCCAGAAACCGAAACGTTTAGTCGCCAACACCGAAACGCTCAATGACCGTTACGGGATGTTCACCGCCCAACCGTTCGAGCGCGGATTCGGCTCCACCATTGGGACCGGTCTGCGCCGCGTGCTGCTCAGCTCGATCGAGGGCGCTGCGATTACGGCCGTGCGGATCGAGGGCGTGGCGCACGAGTTCAGTCCGATTCCGGGCGTGGTTGAAGACGCCACCGATATCATTCTCAATCTGAAGCAAGTGCCGTTCAAGATGATGGGCGAGGGCACCAGGACGGTGCGGCTCAAAGCCGACTCCGCCGGCGAAGTGATGAGCGGTCAGATCGAGACCGACGCCGATATCGAAGTGCTCGATCGCAACATGCATATCGCCACCATCGCCGCGGGTGGAAAGCTTTCGGTCGAAATGCGGCTGAAGTCCGGGCGCGGATACGTTTCCGCGGACCGCAACAACGATGAGGATCTGGCCCTGGGCTATATCCCGATCGACTCGGTCCATTCCCCGGTGCGCAAGGTGAATTTCTCGGTGGAGGCCGCGCGCTTGGGTCAGACCACGGACTACGACAAGCTGACCATTGAAGTGTGGACCAACGGCGCGATATCGCCGGCCGACGCGATCGGTCAGGCGGCCAAGCTGCTGAAGGATCACATGTCGATCTTCATCAACTTCGAGGAATTGCCGGAGTCGACCGAAGAGCCGGCCGAGCGCGCGCTGAGCCAGATGAACGAAGTCCTCAACCGGTCGGTCGAGGAGCTTGAACTGAGCGTCCGTTCCTACAACTGTTTGAAGAACGCGAATATTCAGACCATCGGCGACCTGGTGCAGAAGACCGAGGCCGAGATGCTGCGCACCAAGAATTTCGGGCGCAAATCGCTCAATGAGATCAAAGAAATCCTGTCCGGTCTTGGACTAACGTTCGGGATGAAGTTCGACGCGCAGGGCCGGTTGGTCTCGCCCAGCGGCACCCCGGCGGTGATCGGCAGTCCGCTGCCCGAGAGCGAAATCGATCATAGCGGCGACGATGAAGATGAGGACGACGAAGACGAAGCCAGCCCGAGGGCGGAATAGCGCACAGGCGGCGGTCCGTCGTGCGCCGGTTAGCAAAAGCGCACAGGCGTAAGTCCCTGTGCGTTTTTTAGAAAAAGGTAGAGTTCAATGAGACACAAGAGAGCCGGTTACAAACTCAAGCGCGACGCAGGCTCGCGGAAGGCCTTGTTCAAGGGTTTGGTCACGAGTGTGATCGAGAATGAGCGAGTGGTCACCACTGTGCCCAAGGCCAAGGCCATCAAGCCTATGGTGGACAAGATGATTACGCTCGCGAAGCGCGATACTCTTCATACGCGTCGCCAAGCCGCGGCGTTCCTGGAAACTCCCGCCGCGGTCAAGAAACTGTTCGACAAGCTGGGAACGCGATTCGGGCAGCGCAGTGGTGGTTACACTCGCGTGGTCCGTCTGGGCTTTCGCAAGGGCGACGGCGCGGAGCAGGCCATGATCGAGCTGGTAGGTTCCGAGCTGGTGAAGCGCGCCGCGGAGCGCGCCAAGCGCCGTGAGGAGCGTCTCAACGCCATGCGTCAGGGCAAAGACGGCGGCGAAGCGCCGGAGGAATAGGGGTCTGTTTACGGGCTGTCGCGGGGGATCTCTTCTCCGGACTCAAGAGCGCTCTCAAGAAAACATCGAATCGCATCTCTCGCCAATTCCCGCGCTTCACCAAGAGTTTCACCAAAGGTGCAGATCTCGGGAATCGCGGGCACCAGGACGCTGAATCCCCCCTCGGGCATAGGCTCGAAAACCGTCGTGTAGCCGTATTCCGCCAAGATTGTTCCTCGCTCACATTGTAGCCAGTCTGAAGCCAGAGTTCGGCCGGACCTGAAAAAAGGGCGGCCCTCGAATGGACCACCCCTCTTCGCCCAAACTTGAGAATTGATTCTAGCTACACCCGCTGGTGCCGCCGCAGTTCTCGCACTTGTAACAGGAACCGTTGCGAGTCATCAGGCCGCCGCATTCCGAGCACATTGGCGCATCGCTCACAACGGCCGGAAACGGCAGGGCTTGCTGCGGATCGGGTTCGGTGACACGAAGCACGGGCGCTTCACCGGCTTCGCCGCCGCCCGCGTATTCATCGCTAATAAACTTCGCGCCCAGCCACCGGAAAATGTAATCCATGATCGACTTGGCGTAGGGCACCGTCGCATTGCCGGTCCAGCCGGAGGGCTCGAAACGCACATGGCTGAACTTGTCGACGAAGAACTTCAGGGGGACACCGTACTGCAGGGCGTAGCTGATCGCGGTGGCGAAGCTGTCCATGAGACCCGAGATGGTGGAGCCTTCCTTCGCCATGGTGATAAACAACTCACCCGGAGAACCATCCTCGTAGAGGCCCACCGTGATGTAACCCTCATGCCCGCCGATCGAAAACTTATGGGTGATCGACTGGCGTTCGTCCGGCAGTTTCCGCCGGATCGGCCGGTAGACGATCTTCTCGACCACTTTCTCCTCGGCTGGCGCTGGGCCATTCGCGGCTTTGGCGCCTTTGGAAGTTCCGGAACTCAATGGTTGCACCCGCTTTGAATTATCGCGGTAAATAGCAACCGCCTTCAAGCCCAGGCGCCAACTTTCGGTGTATGCATCCATGATGTCTTCCACCGTGGATTCTTCGGGCATGTTGATGGTTTTCGAGATCGCGCCGGAGATAAACGGCTGCACCGCGGCCATCATGCGGACATGGCCCATGTAGTGGATGGATCGCGTCCCGTTCTGCGGGCGGAAGCTGCAATCGAAAACCGGCAGATGTTCGTCTTTCAAAGCCGGAGCGCCTTCGATGGTGCCCGTGGCATCGATGTGGTCGACGATCTGATTGACCTGATTGGCGTTGTAGCCGAGCTTTGCGAGCGCGGCCGGCACCGTGTTATTCACGATCTTGATCACGCCCCCGCCGACCAGCTTCTTGAACTTCACCAGGGCGAGATCCGGCTCGATTCCAGTGGTGTCGCAATCCATCATGAAGCCGATGGTGCCCGTGGGGGCAAGAACCGTGGTCTGCGCGTTGCGGAATCCGGCCTGCTTACCTAGTTGGTACGCTTCTTCCCAGCAACGTTTGGCGTTCTCATGAACTGCCAGCGGCACGCGATGAGAGTCGATCCGCGACGTCGCATCCCAGTGCATGCGGATCACTTCGAGGAACGGCTCCTCGTTTACCGCGTAGCCGGCGCAGGGTCCGGTGGATTCATCCGCGATTCGAGCGCTGGTCAAGTACGCCTGGCCGCACATGATGGCGGTAAGCGCCGCAGCCCAGTCGCGGCCCTGGTCGCTATCGTAAGGGATGCCCATCGACATGAGCAGCGCGCCCAGGTTCGCATAGCCGAGGCCCAGCGGACGAAAATCGTGCGAATTCCGCGCGATCTTCTCGGTGGGATAGGCGGCGTTGTCCACCAGGATCTCCTGCGCGATGATCATGGTGTCTACCGCCTGGCGATAGGCTTCCACGTCGAACTGCCCATCGGTCCGCAAGAACTTCATCAGGTTCATGGACGATAGGTTGCAGGCCGAGTCGTCCAGGAACATGTATTCCGAGCACGGATTCGATGCATTGATGCGAGCCGTATTCTTCGACGTATGCCAGCGGTTCACAGTGGTATCGAACTGCATGCCGGGGTCGCCGCACTGGTGCGTGGCTTCGGCGATCTCGCGCATCAGCTCGCGCGCCTTCAGGCGCTTCACCGGCTGGTTCGAGATGCGCGACTTGGTCCACCAGTCCCCGTCCGCTTCCACTGCCTGCATGAATTCATCGGTGACTCGCACGCTGTTGTTCGCGTTCTGGAAGAAGATCGAGCTGTAGGCGTCCCCGTCGAGCGACGAATCATAACCGGCGTCGATTAGCGTGTGCGCTTTCTTCTCTTCCTTGGCCTTGCACCAGACGAACTTTTCGATGTCGGGATGGTCGGCGTTCAAGATGACCATCTTGGCCGCCCGGCGCGTCTTGCCGCCGCTCTTGATCACGCCGGCGAAGGCGTCGAAACCCTTCATGAAGCTGAGGGGTCCTGAGGCGCGGCCGCCGCTTGAAAGCAGCCCGTCTTCTTCCCGCAGAGCCGAAAGGTTGGTGCCCGTGCCCGAGCCCCATTTGAACAACATTCCTTCGGTCTTCGCCAGGTCGAGAATCGCCTCGAGCGTGTCGCCGACGGAGTTGATGAAGCACGCCGAGCACTGCGGCCGGGTTTCGCCGGCATTCAATTTCTTGATTTCGGTCGCGGCCTCGTCATAGTACCAGCCGTAGCCGCGAGGCTCCTTTACGCCAACGTTGAACCACACCGGCGAATTGAAACAAGCCTTCTGGGTCAGCATCAGGTGCGCCAGGTCGTCGCGAAAATTCGCGGCGTCTTCCGATGTCCTGAAGTAGCGCTGATCGCGTCCCCAGTCGGCAATCGTGTTCACTACGCGTCCGATCAACTGTCGAACGCTCGATTCACGTTCGGGCGAGCCAATCTTTCCATAGAAGTACTTGCTCACGACGATGTTCGTGGCCGTCTGTGACCAGTCCTCCGGCGCCTCCACATCGCGCTGCTCGAAAATTACAGCGCCCTTATCGTTCCCGATCGAGGCCGTTCGCAGGTCCCAGCGGACTGCATCATAAGGAGTTTTGCCACTCTCCAGGCTGGCCGTGAAGTACCGGGGGAATGTCACCCCCACTCTTTCAGCAACCGGCACGGGCCGACGCGAATCTTTCAACTTCATAGCGACACCAAGGCCTATCTGTCCCATGGATTAGATTCCTTCTCGGCGGAAAAGATCGAGGCCGCCAACGGATTTTTGGCGACTGTTCGCAATGTACCCAAAATCTTGCGGTACGTCAAGAATTATATCTATATGTAGTGCATTGGGTTACAAAGTCGTGTCAATCTCCGCATTCCTGTGGCAGCGGGATGGACATTGTACTTGTGGGCCATAATGTGTTAGTATGCCAATAATGCCCTTGAGAATCAGCCACTTAAGGGCCCTGGAAGCGGAAAGCATCTATATTCTCCGCGAGGTCTCCGAGTTCCAGTCGCCGGTAATGTTGTACTCGATCGGTAAAGACTCGTCCGTGATGCTGCGGCTGGCGCAAAAGGCGTTTTACCCCGGCCCCATCCCGTTCCCGCTCCTCCACATCGACACCACCTACAAATTTCTCGAAATGATCGAGTTTCGGGATCGGGTCGCACGCGAGGCGGGTGTGAAGCTGCTGGTGCATTCGAACACGAAAGCCCTCTCCGAGGGCGCAAACCCGTTTCGTCTCGGGACAGAGCGTTGTTGCGGCCTGCTGAAGACGCAGGCGCTGCTCGACGCGCTCCGCGCCGGCCGTTTCGATGCGGCGTTTGGCGGGGCGCGGCGCGACGAAGAGAAGTCCCGGGCAAAGGAACGGATCTATTCGTTTCGAGACACTCAGGGCCAATGGGATCCCAAGAATCAGCGTCCGGAACCCTGGAACCTCTTTAATGGCCGGATCGAGCCGGGTGAAAGTATCCGAGTGTTTCCACTGTCGAATTGGACCGAACTCGACGTGTGGGAGTATATCCACCGCGAGCAGATTCCGATTGTGCCGCTGTATTTCGCCAAGGAACGAAGGATGCTGCTCCGGGGGAGCTCATTGATCCTTCCTGAACAGCCCTTTGTCGAGGCGCAGAAAGGCGATCGCTTCGAAGTGGTCCGCTGCCGGATGCGGTCGCTCGGATGCTCGCCGTGCACCGGAGCTGTTCGTTCGGACGCGGACACGGTTCCGAAGATCATTGCAGAGCTGGCCGGCGTCCGCCATTCCGAGCGAGAGAATCGAGTGATCGACCACGATCGGGAAGGCTCGATGGAATTGAAGAAGCGCGAAGGATATTTCTGATGAGGGCGGCCGCCGAACCACCTCGCGACCTTGAAGAATTTCTGTTGCGGGAGCAGTCCAAGGACCTGCTCCGTTTCACCACCGCGGGCAGCGTGGACGACGGGAAATCCACGCTAATCGGGCGGCTGCTTCACGACGCGCACGGGGCTTATGAAGACCAGCTTCGCTCGGCGCGCCGCGAGGGTGGGGCGATCGACTTCGCGTTACTCACGGATGGACTGCGGGCGGAGCGCGAGCAAGGCATCACTATCGACGTCGCCTACCGCTATTTCTCGACGCCGAAGCGCAAATTCATCCTGGCGGATACGCCGGGTCACGAGCAATACACGCGGAACATGGCCACCGGAGCGTCCACCGCCGACCTCGCGATCATCCTGGTGGATGTCGAGCGTGGCGCAATGACGCAAACTCTGCGGCACGTCTACATCGCCTCCCTGCTCGGCATCCGGCACTTTGTCATCGCCGTGAACAAGATGGATCTGGCCGGTTACAGCCAAGGTGCTTATTCGCGCGTCCAGACTCGGCTGGGTCCGTTCTTGGATCGCCTCGGGGTAAAGGACTCGTACTTCCTGCCGCTCAGTGCGCTGCTCGGGGACAACGTCGCCGAGCGCAGCCCGAACATGCCTTGGTTCGATGGAAAGAGCCTCCTCGAGCATCTGGAAACCGTGCAGACAGGGCCCACATCGACCGACGCTTCGTTCCGCATGGCCGTGCAGGGCGTGGTCCGTTCCAATCAAGGCTCCTCTAAGCACTCCTTCAGAGGCTACGCGGGACAGATCGCGTCCGGGATCGTCCGGCCGGGTGATGAAATTCTCGCCCTGCCGTCCGGCCGGCATTCGCGCATCGAGCGGATCGTGACTTACGATCGAGACCTGGACGTGGCTCATGCGCCCATGTCGATCACTCTCGCGCTCGCCGACGAAATCGACATCGGACGCGGAGATCTTCTCGCCGCGGGGACGCGGCCCGAGTCGTCCCGATCGGTGGAAGCGACCCTGGTCTGGTTCGACGCCCGGCCTCTCGACATAGCGCGAGACTATCTGGTCAAACACACGACCCAGACCCTCCCCGCACGCATAGACGCCGTCGAGTACCGGGTGGACGTGACAACGCTAGAGAGCGAGCCGGCAAGAACCCTGGCGATGAACGAGATCGGCGTCGTTCGCCTTACCGCGGCCCGGCCGCTGTTCTTCGATCTGTACCGTGACAATCGCGGAACCGGCGCTTTCATCCTCATCGACCGCCACACCAACGCCACCGCCGCCGCGGGGATGATTCTTTCTCCGGTCGAGGCGCGCGGCGAAAGTGAGCTGGAACGTCTCGCGAGATTGGTCCGTGCCGTGGTACCTTCGGGAGCGCAGCTCAATCTTCCGCCCGACGATGAGGCAGCGGCGGCGTTGCTCAGAGCAGCGCTCTCCGTGTTCATTCGTCAGGGCGGCGGCTGAAACGGAGAAGCGCAAGCCGCGGGGCTACCTAGCACTCACGAATGGAATTCGCACTAGGGTTCCTGATTGCCGTCGCGATTGGACTCACCGGCGTGGGCGCCGGAACGCTCACTACGCCCCTGTTGATCCTGTTGCTTGGATTGCCGGCGCAGGAGTGTGTCGGAACGGCGCTGATCTTCGGCGCGGCGGTCAAGCTGCTCACGGCGCCGATCTATCTGCTGCGCAGGCAAGTGGACGGGCGTGCGCTTGGTTTTCTGCTGGCCGGCGGCCTGCCCGGCGTTTTGGCGGGTGCGCTCGCGCTGCACCAATTAAGCACGAACCTGGTAATGATCCTCATCGGATCCACGATCTTTGCGGTGGCCATCTTTCATCTGTTTCGGCCGTCGCCTGAAGGGCGGCGGGATCGTCGCGGCCTTCTTGCTCTGGCTGCTCTGCCCATTGGCGCGGAAGTCGGATTTTCCTCGGCCGGGTCAGGGGCGCTGGGGGCGCTGTCGCTGATGACTCTGACGCCGTTGAGCGCGGCGGAAGTGGTGGGGACCGACCTGTGCTTCGGCCTGGTGCTTTCCGTCATTGGAGGAAGCATTCACGCCACCATGGGCAGCTTGAATGCGCCAGTGCTCGGGAAGCTGCTGATGGGAGGTGTGCCCGGAGCGGTTACCGGCGCAATGCTCGCATCGAGGGCGCCCGCCGGCAGGCTCCGCTTCGCGCTCTCGCTTGCCATGGCGATTCTGGGCGCGAACTTGGTCTATAAAGGGATGTCGCTCGGGAATTAGCGTGATGAAAAACGCCTGGACCGAGTGGCCCGGCCCACTCGGCAGCCGCGTTTTTTAACAGGATTCGGGCGTCGCCACTTCAAGCGAGACCGGTGGGAACTTGCGGTGGCCCAGGCGTAATTCGAGTGGATGCATTCCCGGCCCGATTTCCTCGGGCAGCCGGAAGTTTACTTCGAACCGCTGCGGGCGTGGATCCGTGCAAACGTATTCGAGGTCGGCCACGGGGTAACCGCCCACTCGCACCTCCATCTCGTGCGGACGGGCTACTTCCTCCAGCGTCATCTTGACCATCCGCGTTTCGACTTTCCGCCCCGCGCACAGGTTCACCGCGTCGCTGATCGAAACAATTTGCGGGACCGATGGCCCGGGCGGAATCACGCGCAAGGTTGCCGGAAAAGAAATCGGGCGGCCCAGCCAATGGATTTCAACCGGCAACAACCCGGTGGATTCCAGCTCGGGAAGAAGGACGGTCACCTGCCGCAGGCCGGAGGTTTCGCGCGGGCCAATGTAAATGATGGTCCCGAGCGAGTTGCCAACGGTCACTCGGAGATGGTGCAGCTCCGCGTCCTCGGGCAGATCCTCCACCCAAAGAAAGACGGAGGCAAACCGTCCGCGGCAGGGAGCCACGGGTTCCGATCCGCTGGCGTTGGTGATGCGGCGGATACGCGTTGTGATCAAAGTGGCCGGCTCGCTCGGGGACGGTACGGGTTGTTCGTTTGACGCCCGTTCTCGTTCCGCAAACCAGCCACGCGGCTGCTTGCGCCACGTGGTCCACATATATTGGGTCGACACGCCGGAGAGCGCCAGCACTTGAAAGTCGTGATCCCGGGCAAAATCCATCACATCGTTGGAACTGAGGCGCGCCCCGGACCAGGTGTCAAAAGCATCTTTCGTCCGCGGCAATCCGTTAAACTGCAGGCGGACCAAGCCGCCGGTGCGTGCGACGCGGTGAATCTCGCGCAAGTATTCGAAGATCACTTCACGGCTGGGGATGTGTTGGAAAACCGCGTAGGAATAGACAAAATCGAACGAGCCGTCTTCAAATCCGGTAAGACTCGCGCCGTCGGTCGCGTGCAGATGAGCGTTCGGGGTGTCGCGCAGGCGATCGCGCGCGCGTGCGATCATTTCGCCGGAGACGTCAACACCATGGATCTCGACAAAATGCCGGCTCATCGGCCGCATCAAGCGGCCCAGTCCGCATCCGATTTCGAGTGCCCGCCAATTGCCGCGTTCGGCCGGCGGAACCCGGCGTAGATCGAGTTCTATTTCGTTGATGATGTTGGTGGCGGTCGCAAAGAATTCGGCGTCGTTCTGCTCCCGCCGCCCAAATGCGACATAGTATCCGGCATCCTCCCGGGCGCGCGCATCCCACTCGTCGCGCATCCGAGAGGAAACTCCGGAATCGTCCATGCTACTTCCGGCTCGAGTAGCGATCGAACTCCGCGATCAACTCCTTGGCAGCCGCGGGCGTCGGAATGTCGCTGTTCACAATGTCTTTGTTCTTGATATCGCGGCCATACAATTCCTTATTCCACTCGGCATCTTCGCGTAGCGTCGCTCCGTTCAGGGCGATCCCCGCGAACAGTCCCCTGGAGCGCGACCACGTCAGAATTTCCGCGGTCATGGCGGCGTCGGTCTGGGCCTCGGTCGAACGGCCCACCGGTCCGGCCGCGACGGAGGCGTCGCCGCCCAACGTGAACTTGGTCGAGACCAAGCGACTCACGCCGGATTCGTTCATCACCAGCATGAATACGTCCGTTTCGGAACCGCCAATCTGGAATCCGAAGCTACCGCCTTCCACGCGGACCGCCGCCGGTCCGGTCCAGCCTACGCCGCCTTTCTTACGGCAAGAGAAGAACCCTCGCCCATATTTTGCGCCGAAGACGAATGCGCCCTTCTTCAGGCCTGGGACGATGATGATGCATTGGGCTTTTCCCATCAGGTCCTGTGGGATCGATTTGTCGGGTGTATCCATTACTTCCTTGAACGTGGTTGCAGCCGCTGTAAGGCGCGACGCCGCGTCCGATTGGGCGGGGAGTGTGCTTGCTGCGGTGAGAGCGAGTGCGACGATCAGTTTCCAATTCATTCAGTGGGCCTCCAGAAAAGAATCTTATACAAGCCTACAATATTCCGGCGAGAATCTCGACACACCGGGGATGGATTCCCGGTCGCCGTTCGTTACTTAATTCTTAACAAATCTTCTCGTGAACTAGGCGTCCTTGTCCACGGTGTTCGAGACCTCGGCTGACCGCACCCCATGTACTCTGCGGATCATACGGCAGAGCTCGGCGGCCACGCGTTCGAGCTGCTCTTTCTCGTCGAGAACCAGCTCCACCTTGAGATACACGTCGGTCCGTCGCATGTCCCGATGATACGATAGAGTTATTCGCAGGTGAAGACCCCTTGCAAACTCTGTGGGAAGCGCCCCGCGCGCCGCTATTGCCCGGGCGTGGCAGGCGATATTTGCGCCGTGTGTTGCGGTACGGAGCGGGAAAATACGGTCGATTGCCCCTTCGATTGCGAGCATTTGCAGGCCGCCCGTCTGCATGAGCGTCCCGCGCAGATGACCGCCGGGGAGTTCCCCAACCGGGATATCCGCGTGAGCCAGGAATTTGTGGAGGAGCGCGAACCGCTCTTGATGTGGCTTACGCTTGCGCTGAAACGCGCCATGGACTCGGGACACGCCGTCGACGGGGATGCGCGCGAGGCGCTCGACGCGCTGATTCGGACGTATCGGACGCTCGAGTCGGGATTGATTTACGAAACCAAGCCGCAGAATCCATACGCGGCCGCGATCCAGGAGGCGATTCAGGGAGCGATAGAGGAGATACGCCAGAGACTCACCAAAGAGACCGGAATGAATACGCTGCGCGACGCGGACCTGCTGGGCATTCTGGTGTTCCTGCAGCGCATGGAGATTCAGCACAACAACGGCCGTCGGCGGGGGCGAGCCTTTCTCGATTTCCTTCGCCGGACATTCTCGGAATCGGCGGCCGCCGGCCCGGAACCCCCCGCCGGCCCGGAATCGGCCACGGTGAGCATCGCCTGAGCCGGGACGAATCTCTGACAGGTTCTTATGCCACAACCTCCCATCATGCAGGCCAGACTGATCGAGTCCGTGGAAATCGCGCACGACGTTCGGCACTTCTTGTTCGAAGTCCCCGGCACGGAACGGCTCGATTTCATCCCTGGGCAGTTCGTGTCGCTGATGGGAGAGGTGAACGGGAAGAAGATCACGCGAGCGTATTCGATCGCATCCGCACCCAACGGGACCAGCCGGTTCGAGCTGTGCCTGAATCGGCTGCAGGAAGGCATTTTCTCCCCGTATTTGTTCGCGTTGAAACCCGGAGACGCGGTCGATATGCGTCTTCCGCTGGGTATGTTCGTCCTGCGCAAGCCGCCACGGGAGTCCGTGCTGATTGCCACGGGCACCGGAATCGCGCCGTTCCGTTCGATTCTGCACGCTCACGTGAATGAGACCTGGCCGCCATTCACTCTGCTGTTCGGCGTACGCTACGAATCGCACCTGATGTATCGCGCCGAGTTCGAGGAGATGGCGCGCAAATTTCCCCTGTTTCGATTCATGCCGGTACTGAGCCGTCCGGATGCGAATTGGAGCGGGCGGACCGGGCACGTGCAGGCGCATCTTGCCGAAGCCATCGGCGACCGCCGCGATCTGGACGTTTTCCTGTGCGGGATGAAAGCCATGGTGGACGATGTTCGCAATATCCTGAAGGAAACGGGTTTCGACCGTAAGCAAATCCTGTTCGAGAAATACGACTGATGCGACGCGCCGTGCTCTTGAGCTTGGCCGTGCTGTGTGTGTTCGGCCTGGTCGCAGCCGTGTTGATGAAGTTGATGCCGGGCCCGTTGAAGGAGTCCGATTACATGGTGATCGGTTCCGTGGCAACCCTGGTTTCGCTGCTGGTGCTGTTCCTGGCGCTGGTGTCGACCACGATGAAGGCCTCCGACGTCTTCTTTAGGCGCCGCCGGCGCAAGTGAACTCTTCAGGCGGAACGAACTTCCACTTGTTTGTAGACCGCGCGCGCCTGTTCAAGCGACGGGGACGTCAGGCCCGGCAGTCTTGCAGCGGCCGTGCCGGCGGCTACCCCCCAGCGGAGTGAATCCGCGAAAGATTTCTTTTTCTCCCTGCTCCAGGTGAACGCGGCGGCCAAGGCGTCGCCCGCGCCGATCGGGGAGAGCGCGTCGATCCGCGGCGGCAGCGCTTCGAAGACTCCTTCGGCGCTCGACCCAACCGCTCCACGCGCGCCGAGCGAAAGAATCACCGATTCAGGTCCCATGCCTTGCATGCGGCTGAGCGCGTCCAGAAACTGCCCGCGGGTGATCAGCGCGCGCCCCAGAAGCCGTTCCGCTTCGTGCTGGTTCGGTGTGATGACCGTGGGCCTCGCCTCCAAAGCGTGACTCAGCGCCTCACCGTCGGTGTCGAGCAGGGTCTTCACGCCCCGGCTCTTCGCGAGCGAAATGATCTCGGAGTAGAACGAGTGCGGCACACCAGGCTGGACGCTGCCGCAGATCATCAGCCAAGACGCCTTGGCGATTCGGACCTCCACCAGCTTGCGGATATCCGCCAGCTCGTGCTTTTCGAGCGGCGCTCCCACTTCGTTCAGCTTCACGGTCAGCCCTTGCTGATCGGAAATCGTAAGGTTGATCCGGCTCTCAGAACGCACCCGCACCGCTTCAAACCGGAATCCCATCTGGGCCAGAGATTTTTCCATGTGCTCGCCCGCCGCGCCGCCTGAAGTAAGCAACGCCAGCGTCTTGGCTCCGAAGGCATGCAGCAGTTGCGAGGCGTTCACGCCACGCCCGCCAGCTGCCTCCGACCGGCCCAGAATATAGCCGCGATCCTCGAAGACCAGCTTATCCACGCTGACGGTGCGATCGATGGCGGGGTTTATGGTGAGAGTAACGATCAAGATAACTATAGTAACCTGACGTTTGCATCGTCATCCACAGATCGCCGCCTATACGGCTCTCGCCTGTGTGTGCTTTTTCTGGGGCACGACGTACCTTGGAATCCGGATCGCGCTCGAATCTTTTTCGCCCTGGACGTTGATGTTCCTACGCTATACCGCCTCGGGCGGGATCATGCTGATCTGGGCCCTGGCGAGCGGAGCGCACGTGCCGCGCGGGCGGGAGTTGTGGCGCACCGCGATCTACGGTCTCTCCACCATCGGGATTGGAACCGGGTGCCTGTCGATCGCCGAGCAGTGGGTGCCCAGCGGAATGGCGGCTCTCATCGTCACGGCGGTGCCGTTCTGGATGGTCGGGATCGAGGCTCTTACGCCGGGCGGCCAACCGCTGCACGCGCCCACGATTCGAGGCATGTTGGTGGGTCTTGCGGGCGTGGCGTTCCTGCTCGCGCCTTCGCTCCTGCATCCGGGTGCGGGAGTGCAGATGACTTCTCCCGGATTGCCGGGCGGACTCTTGGGCGGATTCCTGTTGCAGCAGGTGGGTTGCATCGGATGGTCGGTTGGATCGCTCGCCCAGCGCAGGCAGGCGTCGCGCGCGCATCCGTTCGTGAGCGGCGCGATTCAGCAACTGGCTTCAGGACTGGTCTACGCGATTCCGGCGGCGCTGCAATCGCGTCCGGCGCAGTGGACGCCGCGTGGGATCGGCGCTCTCGCCTATCTGGCGGTGTTCGGAGGGATCGTCGGATTCAGCGCTTATGTCTACGCCATGTCGCGGCTCCCGGTCCCCGTGGCTTCTATTTACAACTACATCAACCCCCTGGTGGCGGTCTGGCTGGGATGGCTGTTCTACCGGGAGCAATTCGGCTGGCAGGAGGCGGCGGCGATGGTGATTATTTTCGCCGGGGTGGCGATGGTGAAGCGGGCGTCCAGTTCCGCGTCCGCGTCAGTCCCGGTCCAGGACCTTCGCGCCGACAGCGCCGCCGAAGGCGGGTAGTACGGTGAAAATCACGAACGACACCGCGAGCACGACAATTATGCCTGCGGGGCTCTGAAACATCTCGATCATCTGGTTCACGCTCGCGTCCGGGACGCCACGCGTCTTCAACTGATCGCGCATCGCGGACACCGTCGACGGTTCGGTAAACGTAACGGCCGCGATGGTGAGCATGATGGTGACAATCACAAATCCGAACACACCGCAGATCCAGCCAAGTTGTGCGCCATTCATCATCGTGATCTTTTGGCCGGTCCGCCGCTTATACAGGAAGACCGCCAGAAATCCGCCCGCCACCAGCCAGATCAATGTGAACGCCTGCGGTAGCGGCAGTTGCCCGAATAATACTAAGCACACGAAGGCCAAAGTCCCGGCTTGCAGGCCGATGCGCACCGCCTGGCCGTTGCGGAAGTTAATTGCCTGGGGCGCCACGACCCCGATGGGCGGCGGAATCGTAACGGGAGGCGGTGGTGGCGGAACTTCCTCCACCTGGAGCGGCTCCTCGCGCTGAGGCTTGCCGCACTTATGGCAAAACCGCGCGTCGGGCGGAAGCTGGGCCCCGCAGGTACAAACGTCGGGCACGTATCCAGTGTGGCACGTTATTCTATTGCTTGCGATGTCTCCTATTACGATCCTGGTGATCGCTGACCCGGCCTGGAAGTTTCTCAAGCCCCTCGAAACGCTCCCCGCGGACGTGCGCGTCATCATCACCTACAATCCGGCTCGCCTGACCGAAGTGGCGCCCGAGGCCGATATCATCGTCAACGCCTACTACAAGGATTTCTCGCTCCTGGGTTCGATCCTTCCCGTGGCCCGCCGCTTGCGTTGGGTGCATTCGCTGTGGGCCGGTGTCGACCGCCAGTTGAGTCCCGAACTTCTTGCCAACCCGGCGCCTTTTACCAACGGCCGGGGAGTGTTCGCGATCGCGCTGGCCGAGTGGGCGATCGGAGCGATGCTCTTTTTCGGGCACGATCTGCGGCGTTTGGTCCGCCAGCAGGAAGCCGGCATCTGGGAACAGTTCGAATCGGCCCTGCTCCGGGGGCATATGCTGGGGATCGTCGGGTACGGCGAAATCGGACGGGCGGTGGCGGAACTGGCTCGTCCTTTCGGCATGAAGATTTCCGCCATCCGGAGGCGGCCCGAGCTTTCCGGCTCGGATCCCCTGATCGACGCGGCCTACCCTCCGGAGAAGCTACATGAGTTGATGGCGGCGAGCGATTACGTGGTGATGGCGACCCCGCTGACCACCCAGACTCGCGGCATGATCGGGGAAGCCGAGATCGCGGCGATGAAGCCTTCGGCCGTGGTGATTAACGTTGGCCGCGGGCAAGCGGTTCAGGAAGCCGCGCTGATCGCGGCGCTCGAAGCGGGAAAGATCCGCGGCGCCGCGCTCGACGTATTCGAAACGGAGCCGCTGCCGGCCGGTCATCCGTTCTACTCTTTGAAAAATGTGTTGATCTCTCCCCACGCCGCCGATCAGACGCCCGGGTGGAACCTGCGCGCAACGGAATGTTTCCTCGACAATTTCCGCCGTTTCCGCGCCGGCGAGTCTCTCAAGAACGTGGTAGACAAACATGCCGGATACTGAAACGAAGGCCACGGAAGTGACGTTCGAAGACATCCGCGGCGCAGCCGAGCGGATCCGTCCCATCGCTCAGCGCACGCCGGTGATGACGTCGCACAGCTTCAACGCGGAGAGCGGCGCCGAAGCCTTCTTCAAGTGCGAGAACCTCCAGAAGGGCGGAGCCTTCAAGATTCGCGGCGCCTCCAACTTCCTCTTGTCGATGCCGAAGGACGATCTGGTTCGCGGCGTCGTGGCGTATTCGTCCGGGAACCACGCGCAGGCGGTGGCCATCGCGGCGCAAACGCTGGGTGTTCCGGCGACGCTGGCGATGCCCGAGGACGCGCCGCGCTCGAAAGTGGATGCGACCCGCGCGCGAGGGGCTCGCATCGTCACGTACAATCGCTTTACCGAGGATCGGGTCGCGATTGGGAAACGGGTTGCGGCCGAAACGAACGCCACCATCGTTCCGCCGTTCGACCATCCATGGACCATCGCGGGGGCCGGAACCACGGGGCTCGAACTGTTGGAACAGGTGCCCGATCTCGACGCGCTGGTGGTCCCCGTCGGCGGCGGCGGTTTGCTTTCGGGATCGTCGATTGCGGCGAAACATCTACGGCCTGAGATCCGGATCTTTGGCGTCGAGCCGGCGGACGGGAATGACACCTATCTATCCTTTGCCGCCGGAAAGCGCGTGGAAATTCCCGCTCCGCAGACCATTGCCGACGGCTTGCGTAGTCAGATGCCGGGCAAGTTGACCTTCCCCATCCTTCGCCGGAACGTGGAACAAATCGTGCTGGTATCGGAAGACGAGATCCGCGCCACAGTGAGGTTTCTCTTGCTGAGGATGAAGATCCTGGTAGAACCGAGCGGCGCGGTTTCGGCCGCGGCCCTGTTGTTCAAGAAACTGCCGCCCAGCCTAAGGCGCGTCGGCGTGGTGCTTTCCGGCGGCAATGTGGACTACGAACAACTCGCGAGGTTCTGAAGCCTCATCCAGTTCAGGGCGCCGGAAAACCAAGCACGGCAAAACCGAGCGCGCCAACACCAGGCATGGCAGAATCGGGATATGCCGTGGCTTGCTCTTCTATTCCTTTTCGCCGCGCCGTTCTGGACCGCCAAACAGCCTGCTGACTGGACCGAGGACCAATTGGTTCAGATGTTCACCGACTCTCCCTGGGCCCAGATGGTCTCGACGTCCGGGCGATTCACGACAGCGCCCTCGGTCCAAGTCTACTTAGCCACGGCCGCGCCCATGGTGCTGGCGGAGCAGGAACGCGAGCGCCGGTACGCTCGTAAGCGCCCTGCGAATAGCCCCTCGGTTCAGGATCCCATGGCCGAGGAATACCGGGTCTGGCTGACGGATAATCGAGAGACCCGGATTGTTCTGGCGGTCCGGATGGAGAGCAACGCGGGATTCTTCGACGATGCAGAAACCCATCGTATGGAGGAAGAGACCGTGATGCGCACCGGCAAGAAGAAATTCAAAATGACGGGCCATTTCCCGCCTTCGGCGAGCGACCCCTACCTGCGCATGGCTTTTCCTCGCGAGGTGCAACCCGGCGACAAGAATGTCCGGTTTGAACTATACCTGCCGGGTGTCACGGAACCGCTTCGGGACGCGGAGTTTACAGTCAAAGACCTGATGGTGAACGGCAAGCTCGAGATGTAGCGGCTCGCCTTTGCTATACTGAAGACGTCTCTCTGCCGCGGCGTGCGTTGCGCGGGGAGTATCGCGCCGCCTTGCGCCGCGGGTGCGATGATGCAGGACAACGCGGAGAGCGCACGGCGAGTGTCGCGCATGGCGATCCGGGCAGCCGGCGCCACGCCGGTTTTGATCGCGCAAGAAACAAAGAGAGAAGATGCCAAAACGTACATTTCAGCCGAACAATCGAAAGCGCGCCAAAACGCACGGATTTCGCGCGCGTATGAAGAGTGTAGATGGGCGCGCGGTTTTGTCGCGCCGCCGGGCCCGAGGCCGCCACAAGCTCACGGTGAGCGACGAGAGAGCTGTCCGGTACGCGAAGGCGAACTAGCTCCGCCACGGCCGGTGCGCTTACTTTTCCGCGAACATGCAGAATCCTGCGTCCAGCCGAATTCCGAGTGGTTTATGACAAAGGCATTCGCTTCTCCGATCCCATGTTCGCGGCCTTCTGCCTGGCGCGAACGGGTTCGGAGGGCGGAGCGCGCCTCGGACTCACCGTTCCGCGTGCGATCGGCGGAGCGGTGGTGCGCAATCGCATCAAACGCCGGTTCCGCGAGATCTTCCGGCACCGTCGCGCCGAGATCGGATCGCAATGGGATATCGTCCTTAACCCACGCCGGGCCGCCATCAACGCGCCATTTGCCTCGATCGAGCGCGCGTTCGGAAAGATAATCGAACGATGCGGACCCTGACGCTGGCTTTTTTGCGTACTTATAAACGATGGATCTCGCCGTGCCTTCCCTCGGCTTGCCGGTTTCATCCCACCTGCTCGGAGTACATGATGGAAGCAATTGAAAAGCACGGCGCCGCGCGGGGAGTCTGGATGGGAATTCTCCGGCTACTGCGATGCCATCCATTTCATCAAGGAGGCTTCGACCCGGTTCGGTAGGGATCCACGCGACGCGGCGATGCCGCGAAAACGTGGGCTGCTAAAAGGCGGAGTGCGATAAAGACTAAGGGCCTGACAGGCGTATGGAAAAGAAAGAACTATCGATGGAGGTGCGGCTCCTCATCGCATTCGTGCTGATGGGGGTGGTGATGTTCCTCACGCCGTACGTCTTCAAACCTCCGCCGGCAGCCACCAACGCCGCGCCGGCTAAGCCCGCGGGAACCGCCAGCACAGCGCCCCCGGTGAGCCCCGCCCTCGTCGAGAAGCCGCCCGCGCCACCGCTGGTCCCGGTGCAGATACCCGGACAAGTTCGCGCCAGCCAGGAGGAGGGCGTCACCATCGACACGGACGTTTACGAAGTGAAGTTCTCAAACCATGGCGCGGTGGTGAGAAGCTGGATTCTCAAAGACTACAAGGACCATCTCGGCAAGCCCCTGGACCTGGTGGATCAGCAGGCGCTGGAAAGGGTCGCTCCGCCTTTTTCGTTGGTGTTCAAGAACCAGGCTCCGGCTACTGATCCGAACGGCGCGCTGTTTGAAGTGAAACGTTCGCCGACCGGCCTTGGCGTTACGTTCGAATACTCGGACGGCCGCGCGGCAATCCGAAAGAGTTTCGAATTTACCCAGAAAAGCTACCTCGTGCATGTCACTTCGCAGGTGACGCAAGACGGCATCCTGCTCCCTCACTCCCTCGCCTGGAGGGGCGGATTCGGCGACGAGACCGTCTACAGTCCCGCCGCTGCGCAGCACGCGCTGTACTACGATTTGAGCGCCTCCAAGCTTCAGGTGAAGCAAGTGAAGGAGGCCAAGAACGGACCGGTAACGAGCGCCGGCCAGTTCTCTTTCGCAGGGCTCGACGATAGTTTCTTCGCGGCGGTGTTTCTACCCGCGAATCGGGCGTCCGTTGACCTCACCACGTATTCCGATCCGGTGCAAGGTCCCAAGGGTACGGACGAGCAGCGGGTGGGCGCAAGCGTTGGCGGAGAAGGCCTCAATAGTTTTTCGCTCTACGTCGGACCCAAGGACATGGATATTCTCCGCCAGGTAGATCCCAAACTCGAACAACTGGTGGACTGGGGCTGGTTTGAGATACTCGCGAAACCTCTGTTCCTGGCGCTCAACTGGACGGCCGACCATGTGGCGCACAACTTCGGCTGGGCCATCGTTCTGGTCACCGTGGTGATTAATACGATCCTGTTCCCGCTGAAGATCACCAGCATGAAATCTTCCAAGAAGATGCAGGTGCTGCAGCCGCAAATCGCCGCGATCAACGCGAAGTATAAGGAACTTTCTTTGCGCGATCCGCGCAAAGCGGAGCAGAACCAGGAAGTGATGGAGTTGTATAAGAAACACGGAGTGAATCCGGTGGGCGGCTGCCTGCCCATGCTGATCCAGCTTCCGTTCTTCATTGCGTTCTATAAGGTGCTTTCGGTGGCGATTGAGATGCGCGGAGCGGGATGGCTGTGGGTCTCCGATCTGTCGCAGCCCGAGACGCTCTCTCTGCATCTCCTGCCGATCCTGGTCATCGTCACTCAGTTCCTCTCGCAAAAGATGATGCCGAGTCCGGGAGTGGATCCTTCGCAGCAGAAAATGATGATGATGATGCCGCTGGTATTCGGCTTTATGTTCTACTACTTGTCCGCCGGGTTGGTACTATACTACTTAACCAGCAACGTGGTGGGAATCGCTCAGCAAATGCTGTTGAATCGGAGCATGCCGTCCCCGGCGCCCGTGGTTGAAAAACCAGTCGTGAAGAAGAAGAGCAGGAATTGACCGTAGGTATCTTATTGTGACCGAGAAGAAGTATACAGTCGCCGAAGCTGGACCCCGCATCGAGAAGTTCCTCAAGCGCATCCTCGATCTGGCGGGCTTCCATGTCACCTTCACCTTGACCGAAGGGGAGACGCCGCATCCGGATTTTGAGAATCCGGACCTGCTGATTCGCTTCAGTGGACCTGACGTGGAGCTTCTGCTGGCCAATAAGACGGAACTGCTCCTGGCTCTCGAACAGTTGACCATGGAAGCGATCGGGATGGCGCCGGAGGAACACTCGCGTCTCTGTTTCGACGCCAACGACCATCGCATCCTGCGCATCGAAGAATTGCGGATGAGCGCGCTTGCGGCGGCGGAGCGAGTGCAAAAGAGCCGGATGCCGTTCCACTTCAGTCCGATGAACAGCCGCGAACGGCGTATTCTTCATTTATCCCTTCGGGATCAGACCGGCGTTCGCAGCGAAAGTGTCGGCGAAGGAATGATCCGCCAGGTGGTGGTTGTTCCCGCGGACATGAAGACCTTGCCCGAGCCGATCCGCCCGCCGCGTCCTCGGCCCGACGATGCTCCCGGACGTGGACCTTTCGGACGCGGACCGGGCGGACGTGGACCAGGGGGCCGCGGGCCTGGAGGTCGTCCCGGCTTCGGTCGCGATCGTCGAGACGGACCCCCCGGCCGTGGCCGCGATCGCCATTGAGTGCCGGTAGGTCTTTTGAGGAATACGCGCAAACCCGCTGCGGGTGAACTCCGTCCGGCGCGGTGATTGCTCTTCCCGGTTGGCCGTGCGCGCCGCACCCTTTGCGCGTTTAGGAGCCCTTCTAAGTTGCAGTTACGCGACACCATCGCGGCTGTATCCACACCGCCCGGACGAGGCGGCATCGGTATCGTCCGCATCTCCGGTCCCGAAGCGCGCGCCGTTGTCGAGCGGATGCTGCGCTTTCCGCAAGTCCCCGAATGGCGCTCTTGGTCAGCCGCACTGGCCGAACTTTCCGATTCCGACGGCCGTCTGGTGGACCAGGTAGTGGTCACCTACTTCGCCGCGCCGCGCTCTTATACCGCGGAAGATGTGATCGAGATCTCCTGCCATGGCGCCCCGGTCGTTATGCGTCTTGCACTCGAGCGTGCCTGCCAGTGCGGCGCGCGTCTCGCCGAGCCGGGGGAGTTTACTCTTCGCGCGTATCTCAACGGCCGCATCGATTTACCGCGCGCGGAAGCTGTCCGCGATTTGATTGAAGCCACGACGCTGTATCAGGCCCGAATCGCGGCACAGCAGTCGCAAGGCTCCGTTTCGCGCCGCCTGCAGCCAGTGAAAGAACAATTGCTCGAGCTCGTGGCGCTTCTTGAAGCAGGGATTGACTTCGCCGAGGACGATATCAGCGTCGCTCCCGCTCAGGAGATCTTGCGGCGCATCGAGCCCATTCACGCCGCTCTCTCCGCGCTAATCTCGAGCTTCGCGTATGGGAAGCTGGTGCACGATGGCTTCACGCTGACCATCGTGGGCCGGCCCAACGTCGGGAAGAGCAGCCTGTTCAACCGGTTACTTGACCAGGATCGCGCCATTGTCACGGATATTCCGGGCACCACCAGGGATCTGGTTTCCGAGACGGTATCTCTTGAAGGAATCCCGGTGAAATTTATCGATACCGCCGGCATCCGCCAAGGTCAGGATCCGGTGGAAAAGCTGGGGATTGAACGCAGCTATCAAGCCATGGCGGACGCGGATCTGACTCTGGTGGTGGTCGATATCTCCGGGCCTCTCGAATTGCAGGACCACGATTTGATCCGGCGCGCGGGCGAACAAGGTAAGTTCCTCATCGCGGGGAACAAATGTGATCTGCCATCGGCCAGGGGAGCGGTGGACGCACTTCCGGTTTCCGCGCTTACCGGAGAAGGTCTTCACGAATTGCGCAAGCGCGTGATTGAAACCCTCGTACCGGGAGGCAGGTTGGAACAGGAAGGGAGCTTTATCACCAGCGTGCGGCATGAACAGCTCCTGCGCGAAAGTCGAGAAGCTCTGGATCAGGCGCGAAACGCCGCAGCCCTGGGTATTCCGCACGAGATGCTACTACTCGACCTCTACGCGGCTCTGCGGCCCCTTGACGCAATCACCGGCGCGACTACCGCGGACGACATCCTGAACCGCATCTTCTCTACATTTTGTATCGGGAAGTGACCGCACCGACAAGGGACACGTCTCGACAAGTCATGAACTCGCCGAATACCAACCGATCGAGCCGGGAACTGCGGGTCACCGAGTGGCGCGCGATGCTCCGTCTCGCGGCGCCGTTGATCGCGACTGAGCTCGGTTGGATGGTGATGGGCATCGTCGATACGATGTTCGTTGGCCGCATCGGAGCGGACGCGATCGGCGCGGTCAGCCTGGGCACTTCGGTTTTCTACGCCATTGCAATCTGCGCGAGCGGGCTGCTCCTCGGTCTCGATACTTTGGTGGCGCACGCGCATGGCGCGGGCGACCACGACGATGCCCGCCACTCGCTGGTCAGCGGTGTTTGGCTGTCCTTCTTCCTGATCCCCATCGTGATGACCTCGGTCAGGGCGTTCATTCCCCTACTTGGAGCGTTTGGGATTGCTCCGGAAATCCTTGGTCCAACGGAGCCCTACCTTCGCGCGCTCAATTGGAGCACACCGTTTCTAATTCTATATTTCGGCTTTCGCCGCTACCTGCAGTCGATCGGAGTGATCCGTCCGATTCTGCTGGCGCTGATCGGCGCGAATCTGGTGAATCTTGCCGGGAACTGGATTCTGGTGTTCGGTAATCTGGGCGCCCCTCGCATGGGCGCGGAAGGCGCCGGCTGGGCTACCTGTATTTCCCGTCTCTTCATGGCGATTGCGCTTGGGGCGACGATCTGGCTTCACGACCGAGGTCAGGGGGGCGGCCTTTCGCGCGTAGCCTGGGAGCCCGACTTCCCCCGGATTTGGAGGCTGGTCTCGCTGGGTCTTCCCGCCGCTGGTCAGATCGGGTTGGAAGTATCGGTCTTTGCGACGGTCACTGTATTGATGGGCAAGGTAAGCGCCGAGGCGTTGGCAGGACATCAGATCGCGCTGACCACCATCAGCACCACTTTCATGATGCCGTTGGGAATCAGCTCCGCGGCTGCCGTGCGGGTAGGGCACGCGCTTGGGCGGGGCCGCTTCCGCGACGCCGCGCGGTCGGGTTGGACCGGGGTTTCACTCGGCGCAATCCTCATGTCGGTAGCGGCGTGCGCGCTGATCTTGTTCCCGCATGCCATCGCCCGCTGGTTTACGCCGGATCCGAACATCATCGCCGCGGCGGCGCCTCTGTTGCGCATTGCGGCATTCTTCCAGCTCTTCGATGGCTGCCAGGTCGTGGTAACCGGGGCGCTGCGGGGAGTGGGCGATACGCGCACTCCGATGTTTTGCCATCTGGCGGGCTATTGGGTGATTGGTCTTCCGGTGGGTGCGCTGCTGTGTTTCCGTTACGGATTCGGAGCGGCCGGACTATGGACGGGATTGTCGTTAGGTCTGATTCTGATCGGCATCGTATTGGTGGCGGTGTGGCGTCGGGTGGCGCGCGGTTTGACTTTGCGCGCGGCGGTGCAAGCCGAGGGGATGATACAATGACCGTAATCCAGCGGGACTCGGCCAGGTAGCTCAGTTGGTAGAGCGCAGCCCTGAAAAGGCTGGCGTCGGCGGTTCAATTCCGTCCCTGGCCACCA
>Ga0209415_10001981_pt1 | contig 38841 bp, 37 predicted proteins | sample PeaSoiSIISIP2007_FD_187696 | JGI IMG/M metagenome (GOLD analysis project Ga0209415, IMG submission 187696) | Peat soil microbial communities from Weissenstadt, Germany - SII-SIP-2007 (SPAdes) (version 2) | ecosystem: Environmental > Terrestrial > Soil > Wetlands > Peat | place: Germany...
GGCCGGGCGCAGCGCTAGCTGGCCTGCCTGGCCAGGCGGCCGGGCTGGGCCGGCCGGCCGGGGCTGGGCCGGGGGCCGGGGCTGAGCCGGGGGCCGGGGCTGAGCCGGGGGCCGGGGCTGAGCCGGGGGCCGGGGCTGAGCCGGGGGCCGGGCCAGAATCTGGCTGAGCCGCTCGGCGACCAGGGCCCAGCGCCATTCCCGGTCCACCCAGGCAAGGCCCTTCTCCCCCATCGCTGCGGCGCCGGCCGGATCACTCAGCAGCTCGATCAGCCGGGCCGTCAGCTCGGTCACGTCGGTCCCCTGGACCACGAAGCCGGTCTCGCCGTCCAGGATGGCATCGGGTGCGCCACCCGAGTCGCCGCCGATCACCGGCAGGCCGGTAGCCGAGGCCTCAAGGTAGACGATGCCGAGACCCTCCACGTCCAGGCCGAGCCGGCGGGTCCGGCAGGGCATCGCGAAGACGGTGCCTGCATCGAAGTAGCCGGGCAGGTCCTCCCACGGAACCGGCCCGGTGAACAGCACCGAGTCGGTCACCTGCTGACGCCGGGCGAGCCGTTGCAGCCTGGACAGGTACGGTCCGCCGCCAACCAGCAGCAGGAGCGGGCTGGCGGACGCAAGGCCGGCGACCACCTGGGGCCAGGCTCGGATCAGCGTGTCCTGTCCCTTGCGCGGCACCATTCTCGATACGCACAGGACGACCGGCCGGTCCGCGGCGATCCCGAGCCGCTCCCTGACCGCCGCGCCGCCAGCCCCCGGGCGGAATGTCTCAGTGTCGACTCCGGGTGCCAGCCGGACCATCCGGGCGGCCGCCGGAGCTGACATCACCCTGGCCAGCCGGATCCGGACGTATTCCCCCAGGTAGGTAACGACGTCGACCTGGTCACCGATCCGCCGCAGCACGGTCCTCGCGCCGGGCAGCGCCGCCCAGCCAGCCTCGTGGCCATGAGTCAGCGCGACGATCCGGCGAGCGCCGGCCCTGCGCAGCGCGGGGGCGAGCAGTCCGAGCGGCGCCGCCGCGCCGAACAGCACGGTGTCACAGCCGTGCTCGGCGAGAATCGCCCTGGCTCGCCGCGCCACCGCGGGCACCGGAAGCATCAGCGAGGTCGGGTGCCTGATCACCGGGAACGGCTGGCGGGCGTCGAACTCGGCAGCGCCCGCCCAGGCCGGCGCGTAGACGACCACGGTCCCGGCCGGCAGCCTGCACGCCAGGGCATGCACGAACGACTGGATGCCGCCGCTGCGCGGCGGGAAGTCGTTGGTGACGATCAGGATCTTCGGCATGGCCATTCCCTGCCGTGCGGCGCTCCAGGACCGGCTAGCCCTCGTTGAGAACGACCGTAACGGCAATGATCCTAGCCGCAGGCGCCGCGCGGGCCAGCGCCCGACCGGCGCGGAGCTGCCAGCTGGATCCGGCGCGCTGTGGCTAACCGTCGACACCGGCTCTGACCGTCCGCTGCCAGCCAGGCACGTACTCGACCGTAATCAGGCCGAGCCGCTCGCAGACGCCGACCCGGTCAGGCGGATCTCGCCACGATTCAACGGCGACCGACTCGGTCCGGACGGCGCGAAGCGCCGCGGTCAGCAGCTCAGGTAGCCCTGCTCGTCCCGGTAACCGGCGATCAGCCCGGGAGCGGCGATCATGCCGGTGGCCGACGAGAACCGGCAGACGCCGACGATCGTGCCGTCCCGGCGCAGACCGAGGGTCCGGGTACCTGGTGGCAGGCCCGGCGGCCAGCCGGCCGGCTGCTTGTGGCCCCACTGCCCGCTGAACGCCGTCGCCCACAGCCCGGCGGACTCGTCGCCGCCGGAGACCAGCGTCACCTCCGCGGCCTGGCCGAGCATGCCGTCTGCCGCGAGCGCGGGGGCGCCTCGCGAGCGCCCGCCACGTTACGGCCGGACCGCTCCGTCAAGCTCCTGGGCGTACCAGCCTGACAGGGCCACCTTCTCCACGTACTGCCCAGGTACCGGGGCGTCGATCAGGTAGCCGCCCCCCACGTACATCCCCACGTGCGAGTTTCCGGCGAAGCCGAGGATGTCGCCTGGCTCGAGGTACTTGTAGCCACTGCCGATGGACACCGCGGGCAGCGCGCTCATCTGGTCGTAGCTGACCCGCGGGATCTGGATGCCGGCGTACCCCCAGGCGGCCATCATCAGGCCGGAGCAATCGAAGCCGGGGGCTCTGCATGGACCGGTGCCGCCGTAGTAGTAAGGGCAGCCGATCTGCGAGTAGGCGAACGCGACTGCCTTCTCTGCCTGGGTCTTGGTCGGTCCGTGGTACTTGTCGCCGCTCCCGCCGCCGCCCGGGCCGACCGCGCCCTGCTGCGCCGGGGTCAGCTGGGCAAGCAGCGCTTCCTGCTGAGACTTCAGCGTGTTCAGTACCGCCAGCCGCTTCCCGAGCGAGTGCTTCAGCTGCAGGATTCCCTGCCGTGCCTGGCTCGCCGCCTGCTGCGCGCTGAGCAGCTGGCGGCTTGCCGCCACATACTGGCTCACCTGGGCGCTGTTAGCCGCGGACAGCTCGGTCAGGATCGACGACTGGTTGAGTACCTGCTGAGGCGATCCTGAGGTCAGCAGCGCTACCGGCGAGTCGGCGCCGCCCTGCTCGTAGGCGACGGCCGCGATCCGCCCGATCTCCGCCCGCATGGCGTCGAACGTGGACCGGTACCGCGCGGTCTCGGAGTTCAGCAGCCTCAGCCGCTGGCTGGCCAGCGCGAGCTGCTGGAGCACCTGGTCGTACTCCTGGCCGAGCTTGGCCGCCTTGCTGTTCAGCCCGGCGAGCTTGTGCTGCACCTGGCCGATGGTGGGCTGCGGGAAGGCGCCGGCCGGACCGCCGATGCTGACCAGCGCCCCGGCGGCCACCACGCTGGCGGCCAGGGCAGCAGCACGCCTGCTCATGATCCTGCGAACTGACCACGGCGTATGCACGCGCCAGGCACGCTCCCTCTTCCACGCTCTCCTGCCGAGTCGTTCACGAGCCCGGGCTGTGGAGGCTGCCCGCCGGCGCTGGCACGGCCAGTCCGATGTACCTGCAGGGGGGTTCGCCATCGGGCCGCACTGCTGCGACCGCGCCAGCGGCCTTCCTGAGGGCTCCCGCTCACCGCCCGGCCTCGCGGCCGGGCTCAAGACCTCGGTAGCAGCCGATCGCCGCCGCCATCTATGCGGCTGCCAAGCGATGTGGCTCGGTCCCTGACACTAGCCAGCCTGGATGGCGCATTCAACCGCTTCGCCCACTCTCGCAGCATCTTCTGACTGGCCAGCACGGTAAGCCAGCGACGGCAGCGCGGCCCGAGCCGATCGCCGGCGCGGCGCGCCGGCGCGCCGGCCAGCGACCGGAATGTCAGTGCCTGGCCCTAGCGTGGGTTCCGTGAGCGCACTCGACCGGCCCGTTCCGCTGCTGCACAATGCCGACTTCGTCGTCGTCGACCTGGAGACCACCGGCTGGCTGGATGACGCCGCCAGCATCACCGAGATCGGCGCCGTCCGGTTCGGTTCGGGACGGCCGATGACCGAGTTCTCGGCGCTGGTCAATCCCGGCGGGCCGATCCCGCCGGACATCACCGCGCTCACCGGCATCACGGACGCCATGGTCCGCGACGCCCCACCGATCGAGGTGGTGCTGCCCGGCTTTCTCGAGTTCGCCGCCGGCAGCGTTCTGGCCGCTCACAACGCGCCATTCGATGTCGGATTCCTGACCGCGGCCTGCCGGGGCTGCGGTATCTCCTGGCCGCCCTGCGCGGTGATCGACACCGCGATGCTCGCCCGCCTCGTGCTCGGCCCTGACGACGTCCCCGATCACAAGCTGGCCACCCTGTCCGGGCATTTCGCCACCCAGACCGGCCCGTGCCACCGCGCGCTCGACGACGCGAAGGCCACGGCGGGAGTGCTGACCGGCCTGCTCAGGCTGCTCGCGAAGGCCGGGGAAGCCGCGTCCTGGCCGGCGCCGACCAGCGGCCGCGCGGGAATAGCCGGTCCAGCGGCAGCCGCGGTCAGCCAGCTCCCCGGCCGCCGCGCGCCGGTTGAGGTGCCGGCGGCCCTGACCGCCGCGATCACCCGGCCGGCCGACGGCCGCGCGCTGCTGAGCGCACCGACGTCATTCGCCGCCCGCCTGATCAGCCCGGCCGGTGCCTGCGCGGCTATCCAGTCGCCGACCGCGCTCGCCGCAGCCGCCGTCGCTCCGGCCTGACCCGGCCGGGGCCGGGTCGGACGCCAGGGCCGGCCCGCGGCCAGGTACCTGGCAGCGGCCAGGCGCCCGGACGGTACGATGGCGCGGCAGCCGGGGCACGAGTCCCGGGATCCAGGAGGCGGCAATGGTCACCGCGATTGTTCTGATCAAGGCCGATGTCGCGCGCATTGCCGAAACGGCCGCTGCCATCGCGCAGATCCAGCAGGTCAGCGAGGTCTACTCGGTCACAGGCGAGTTCGACCTGGTGGCGATGATCCGGGTGCGCGCCCACGACGAGCTGGCCGACGTCATCCCTGGCACGGTGAACAAGGTGCCCGGTGTCACGCACACCGAGACCCACATCGCGTTCCGCTCCTACTCGCGGCACGATCTTGACGCCGCATTCGCCCTGGGCTTCGCCGAGTCGGCCTGAGCCAGTCCGGCCGGCCCGGCAACGCGAGCCTTTACCTGGCGAGCCGCTGGCTGGCCTGCACCCAGCGGTCGAGCAGCGAGGCCGCCGCCCCGGACTCGACCACCTCGGCGGCCCTGCCGTATCCGTCGGCCAGCGCCGCGGGCAGGCCGTGCGGATCCGGCACGCCAGTCTCGGCCGCCAGCGCCGCGGCCGCGTTGAGCAGAACCGTCCTGAGCACCGGCCCTGGCTGACCGGCCAGCACGGCGCGCGCCACGGCCGCGTTGTGCGCCGGGTCACCGCCGCGGAGGTCTTCCAGCTCGCAGCGGGCAATGCCAAGCTCGGCCGGGTCGAACTTGGTCTCGCTGACCGTGCCGCCGTGAACCACCCAGACGGTCGACGGGCCGGTGGTGGTCAGCTCGTCCAGCCCGTCGTCGCCGTGGAAGACCAGCGCCGAGCAGCCGCGCTCGGCAAGCACGCCGGCCAGCACCGGGCCCATTCGCGGGTCGGCGACGCCGACCGCCTGCGCCTGAGGCCTGGCCGGGTTCGCCAGCGGCCCGAGGAAGTTGAAAACGGTCGGCACGCCGAGCTCTCGGCGCGGAACGGCGGTGTGCCGCAGCGCCGGGTGATATAGCGGGGCGAACAGGAACACCACGCCGGTCTCCTGGGCCAGCTTCTCGGTCTGCGACGGCGGCAGGTCGATCACCACGCCGAGAGCCTCGAGAACGTCGGCCGTGCCGCACGCCGACGTCGCGGCGCGGTTGCCGTGCTTGACCATCCGCGCGCCGGCCGCGGCCGCCACGACCGTGCCCATCGTCGAGATGTTTACCGTCCGCGCCCGGTCACCGCCGGTTCCGACCAGGTCGGTCAGGCGGCCCGGGATGGTCAGCGGGGCCGCGTGCGCGAGCATCGCCGCCGCGAGCCCGCCGATCTCGCTGGCCGTCTCGCCCTTCATCCGCAGCGCGACGCCGAATCCCGCGATCTGGGCGGGCGTTGCCGCACCCTCCATGATCTCGTTCATCGCCCATGCCGCCGTCTCGGCCGTGATTGACTCACGCTTGACCAGATGGCCGATCACAACCGGCCAGGAGGCAGGCGATTCCATAGCGGCTTCCTCTGGTTGAGTGCTAGCGACTGGTCTTCCGCCGCCGGTCAGGCCCGCGCACCAGCGGTGTCCGCGGCGCGCTGGCGCATCAGGCCGGCCAGCGCCTCGGCCAGCGCGCCGGGGTCGATCGGATGGCTCACGACGGCGTCGGCCCGCGACCAGGTCGCCAGCCAGCCGTCATCGGGCCTGCCGATGATCAGCAGCACGGGCGGGCAGTCGAATACCTCATCCTTGGCCTGCCGGCAGACGCCCATGCCGCCGGACGGCTGCGCCTCGCCGTCAAGCACCATGACGTCCGCGCCGCCGGCGTCGAGCAGCCTGATCAATGCTGGGTGCGTGGCCACCTCGATCACCTCGGCCTCGGGCACATCGGGTGCCGGGCGGCGGCCGATGGCCAGCCGGACCCGGGCCCGGGTGTCCGCGTCATGGCTATACACGACAACTTTCATGACTGGATGGTATCGACCTAGGGGGTCGTGGCGCGTTCCCCTACCGGGTGTCGTAATAATGGGGCCGTGACGTCAGCATCAGGCGCGGCGGTGGTGCCGCGCACCCCTGCGAGCCGGCCTAACCTGGTCAGTGTCGGGACAATCGTGTGGTTGTCGTCCGAGCTGATGTTCTTTGCCGCCCTGTTCGCCATGTACTTCACGATCAAGTCAGTGGACACCGGCCGAGGGCTGCCCTGGCCGGGTGCGCATCTGAACTACCCGCTTGCCTTCGCGAACACCACCGTGCTGATCCTGTCCAGCGTCACCTGCCAGATGGGGGTGTTCGCGATCGAGCGCGGCCAGGTCCGGCGGACCGGCCCGATCTACAAGGTCGCCAGCTGGGGCCTGCGCGAGTGGTACGTGCTGTCGTTCCTGATGGGCCTGTACTTTGTCTCCGGCCAGGGATACGAGTACCTCGAGCTGATTAACAAGGAGCACGTCACGCTGGCGTCGAGCAACTACGGCTCGGTCTTCTTTCTCACCACGGGCTTCCACGGCCTGCATGTGACAGGCGGCCTGATCGCCTTCCTGTTCCTGCTCGGCCGTACCTTCGCGGCAAAGAGGCTCACCCACGAACAGCAGGTCAGCGCCATCGTCGTGTCGTACTACTGGCACTTCGTCGACGTGGTGTGGATCGGCCTGTTCTCCGTCATCTACCTGCTCCCGCTGACCCAGAAATAGGGGTGGCTGTGACCCGGACCACCGCACGCCGCCGCCACCCGGCAGCTGGCTACGCAGTCATCCTGCTCGGGCTGGTGAGCGTCGGCCTGGCTTACTCCGCCATCACGAGCGGCAGCTCGACCTCGGCGACCCCGCCCAGCATCGCGCTCACCGCGCAGCTGTCGCAGGTATCTCAGGGTTACGCGATATTCAAGGCCGACTGCTCGAGCTGCCACGGCCTGCTCGCCCAGGGCGTGCCTGGCGTCGGGCCGAGCCTGATCGGCGTCGGTGCCGCAGCGGTGGACTTCCAGGTCAGCACCGGCCGGATGCCGTCCAAGGGCCCCGCCAACGAGAACGTTCGCAAGCCGCTGGAGATCAGCAGCCCCGCGCAGATCCACGCCGTCGCCGCCTATATCGCCTCGCTCGGCGGCGGACCGGCCATCCCGACCGCCGCGCAGGTCAGCATGACCGGAGCGAGCGCAGGCTTCGGCCAGCAGCTGTTCGTGGCCGACTGCGCGCAGTGCCACAACTTCGTCGGCGCCGGCGGGGCGCTGACCTACGGCAAGTTCGCGCCGCCGCTGACCGTGTCGACACCGACCCAGATCTACGAAGCGATGCTGACCGGCCCCGAGGCGATGCCGGTCTTCAACAACACCACGATCACCCCGCAGGAGAAGCGCGACATCATCGCCTACGTGGTCCAGACGCGCGCCGAGCCCAACCCGGGCGGCCTCAGCCTGGGCCGGGTCGGGCCGGTGACAGAGGGCCTGGTCGCGTTCCTCGGGATGCTCCTCTTCATGGTGTTCGCGGCGCTGTGGATCACTGCGAAGCACGGGAAGGCTCATGAGTGACTCAACCGCCGGCCACCGGCCTGGCGACAGCGACCTGACCGGCTCGGGCTCGGCGGCTGGCCTGCCCCCGGACGGAAACGCCAGCGACGGCGAGGCCGGGGCCGAAGAGACCGGCACTGCCCCGCACCGGGTGATCGGGACACCGCCGCCGGCTCAGGCCAGGACCCTGCTCGGCACCGGCCCGGCCGCCGACGCTGGTGGCGACGGCGCTGTGGCGCCCCGCGAGCTTCCCGCTGACCCGCCCGACCTGGCCAGCGCGAAGCGCGCCGAGCGAGTCGTCGTGGCCTGCTTCATCGTGGCGATGCTGGCAGGGTTCGGCTTCATCGCCGCCTACCTGATCTTCAGCGTTCACTCGGTCACCAACGTGCTCCATTCCAACCTGGCGCTCGGCTCGACGATGGCGATCGCGTTTCTCGCCCTGGCCGTGGGCGCGACCATCTGGGTCCGCCGGCTGATGCCGGATGTCGAGCTGACCGAGCAGCGCAAGCCGTTGCGGTCCAGTCCCGAGGATCGGGCGGCGTTCGCGCAGACCTTCGAGGAAGGGGCCGACGCGAGCCAGTTCACCAAGCGGCCGCTGGTCCGCCGTACCCTCATCGCGGCGACCGTCCCCGTGGCCCTGGCGCCGATCGTGCTGCTGCGCGACATGGGGCCGCTGCCAGGCAAGAGCCTCGACCGGACCGTCTGGCGCAAGGGCCTGCGGCTGCTCAACTACGGAGCCAACACGCCGATCCGGCCATCCGACTTCAGCTCCCCGGGCGGAATGATCACCGTCGTGCCGGACGGCTACCAGGACGACTTCGACGCGCTGGCCAAGGCCGCGGTGATCATCATCAAGTTCGGCCCTGGCCAGATCGTCTACGGCACCAAGCCGTACCCGGTGCCCGGCGCCGTGGTGCCGAACTGGTCGGTCAACAACATCGTCGCCTACTCCAAGATCTGCACCCACGTCGGCTGCCCGGCGGCGCTCTACGAGCAGACAACGCACCACATTCTCTGCCCGTGCCATCAGTCGACCTTCGACGCGGCGCGCGGCGCAAAGGTGATCTTCGGGCCAGCTACCCGCCCGCTGCCGCAGCTCCCGATGACCACCGACGCCGAGGGCTACCTGGTGGCTCAGAGCGACTTCACCGAGCCAGTGGGCCCGAGCTTCTGGGAGCGGGGATGAGCATCGACCGCGCGCTGTCGGGCACCGGCAGCTGGCTGGATGACAGGTTCCGCGGCGCAAAGGGGTTCCGCACCTTCTTCCGCAAGATCTTCCCCGACCACTGGACGTTCCTGCTCGGCGAGATCGCCCTGTACACGTTCATCATCCTGCTGCTCACCGGCACGTTCCTGGCGCTGTGGTTCAAGCCGAGCATGACCGAGATCGTGTACCACGGCTCGTACCTCAAGTTCGACAACATGAGGATGAGCGAGGCCTACGCCTCGACCCTGAACATCAGCTTCGATGTGCGCGGCGGCTTGCTGATCCGGCAGATCCACCACTGGGCGGCCGACCTGTTCGTGGCCGCGATCCTGGCGCACATGCTGCGGATCTTCTTCACCGGTGCCTACCGCAAGCCACGTGAGATCAACTGGCTGATCGGCATCGTCCTGTTCACGCTCAGCCTGCTCGAGGGCCTGTTCGGCTACTCGCTCCCCGATGACCTGCTGTCAGGCGCCGGGCTGCGGATCACCCAGGGCGTGCTCCAGTCCATCCCGGTGGTCGGCACCTACCTGTCGTTCTTCCTGTTCGGCGGCCAGTATCCGGGCCAGTACATCATCCCGCGGATGTACATCCTGCATGTCCTGCTGATCCCCGGGCTGTTCATGGCGCTGATCGGCGCGCACCTGTTCATCATGTTCCACCAGAAGCACACCCAGATGCCCGGCAAGGGACGCACCAGCCAGAACGTCGTCGGCGCGCCGATGTACCCGTACTTCATGGCCAAGACCGGGGCGTTCTTCTTCTTCACCTTCGCCGTTGTCTCGCTGGCCGCGACGTTCGCGCAGATCAACCCGATCTGGATCTACGGGCCTTACAACCCGCTGGCGATCTCCTCGGGCTCTCAGCCGGACTTCTATATGGGCTTCCTCGAAGGCTCGCTGCGGATCATGCCGGCCTGGCAGTGGGTCGTGTTCGGGCACACGTTCGCTTTCAACGTGTTCATTCCCGCGCTCCTGCCGCTCGGCCTGATCATGACCGGCGCGGCGCTCTGGCCATTCATCGAGCAGTGGATCACGGGCGACAAGCGCGAGCACCACGTGAACGACCGGCCGCGCAATTCGCCGACCAGGACCGCTCTCGGCATGGGCGCCGTCTCGTTCTACGGGGTGCTGTGGCTGGAAGGCGCCAACGACGTGCTCGCCCAGCATCTCGATGTTCCCCTGTACACGATCACGCGGATCGCCCAGGTGGCCGTCTTCGCGGTCCCGATCCTGGCGTACATCATCACCAAGCGGATCTGCCTCGGCCTTCAGCGCAAGGACCTGCACCTGCTTGAGCACGGCGTCGAGACTGGCGTCATCCGGCAGCTGCCGAGCGGTGAGTTCGTCGAGGACACCAGGCCGCTCGACGAGGAGGCCAGGGCGAAACTGGCCAGGCCAGAGCCGCTGGCGCTGACTCCGGGCGACGCCAGCGATCCTGTCCCGCCGCCAGGGATGCGCCGCAGCGTTGGCCGGGTCAAAGTGCGCCTGAACAAGGTCCTGCACGAGAGCGTCCCGGTCAACGGACACGGCACCGACGGACACGGCGCCGCTCCCGACGGCGAGCACGCGCCAGCGGCGATCTCGGCCGCCAGCGGCACCGCCGACGAGGACGCACCAGGTACCGACGACCACTAACTTGCCGACGAGCTCGGCGAGCCGCGCGGCCATGCGGGCACGGAATCAGCGGTGGTGCGGTCCGTGACGCGGCGGGCCGGGGCGCGGAGGGATGGTGCCCACCACTGGCGGGGCCTCTGGCCAGACCAGCAGCACGGCGCAGGGAGCGTGGTCGACCACGAAACGGGTCGCCGGGCCAAGGCTCTTGGGGCCGAGACGGGACCGGTCGCCATCTCGCGCCGCAACGAGCAGGTCGGCGCCATCGGCTGCCGCCACGACTTCCCGCTCGACACGCCCGTGCCGCTCAGTCCGGGTACATGGCATGGCCAGGCGGCGGCTGGCGTCTTCCAGCAGTTCCGCTGCGGCCTCGGCGGCCAGTGCGGAGACGCGTGTCCCCGGATCACGTTCCGGGTGGCCACGGCCCAGCAGGCCTGCGTAGGCGCCGTGGGCGGCGGCCGGAATGTCCGCGAGGGTGACGTGGAGCAAGACGATCCGGGCGTTAAAGGGGAGTATGCGGCGGGCTGCGTCAACGCAGCCACGCCAGGTGCCTTCGCTAACCCAGATGACAACGGTCATGCCCGCCGGATCCTGGGTCGCTTCGGTCTGGGTCACGGGATCAGCCTCCGATGACGTGCAGTGCCCCCCACAGGGCGAGCACCGCCAGGACGAGCCCGGCGGGGACGGTGAGCAGTCCCAGCTTGGTGAATTCTCTCAGTGACGGGCCCGGTCCGTGCTGATGCACGATGCGGCGCCACAGCAAGGTTGCCAGCGAGCCCGCGTAGGTCAGGTTCGGCCCGATATTCACCCCCAGCAGCACCGCCAGGACAGCGCCAGGACTGGCAGGCGCGGCCAGTGGAAGCAGCACCAGGACGGCGGGCAGGTTGTTGATGATATTGGCCAGCACGGCGGCTACCGCCGCCGTGGCGAGCAGTGCAGGCAGCCCTTCACCGCCGGGGATCAGCAGGCCGATGGCGCTGCCAAGCCCGTTGCTGACCACGGCCTTGACGACGATGCCCAGGCCGAGCACGAATGCCAGGAACGGCACCGCGGCAGCCCGGCCGATGGCCAGGGGTGTTGTGCGCCGCTGAGCCAGGGCGCGCACGGATAGCACGCCAGCGCCCGCGAACGCTGCCCAGGCCGGATTGACTCCCGCTGCCGAGGTGATGGCAAACCCGGCCAGCGTGCAGGCCACGACCACCAGCGCGAACACGGGAACCTCCACCGGGCGGGCCTCTGCCAATACCTGCCCCCCCGCGTCCAGGTCGGCGGCGAAAAAGCGGCGGAACATCAGGTACTCGATGCCGATCACAGCGAGCCACGGCAGGGCCATCAGCGCCGCAAAGCGGCCGAACGCCAAGCCGCTGACCGCGAAGGCCAGCAGGTTGGTCAGGTTGGAGACCGGCAGCAGCAGGGAGGCGGAGTTCGCCAGATGGGTGCACGCATAGACGTGCGGCTTCGGCCGGACATCAAGCCGCGACGCCGTGGCGAACACCACCGGAGTCAGCAGCACCACTGTGGCGTCCAGGCTCAGCACCGCAGTCGTCACCGCAGCGACCATGAAGACCAGCACCAGCAGCCGCCGGGCCGAACCAGCCGACAGCCGGGCCATCCACGCCCCGCACGCGCGGAACAGCCCTTCGTCGTCGCACATATGCGCTAGCACAAGCACCGCCGCGAGGAAACCGATCACCGGTGCCAGCCGCTGCGCCTCCGCCACAGCAACGGCCGGAAAGATCGCGCCAGCGGCGACCAGGGCGATCGCGGCCGGGACGGCCGCCACGGCTTCCGGCCAGCCTCGCGGGCGGGCCACCGCCCACGCCAGCACCACCACGAAGGCAGCGACCGAGACGGCCTCGGCAGCGACGGCATTCAGGGCCGGTCCCCCAACCCATTCGGCAGTAGATGACCAGGGCATCTAACCAGACGCAGCTACCCCGGAGCCCGAGGCTGACGTCGGCGCTTATCCTGCGCTCCCGGTCATGGTCACGGTCAGTAACAGCCGGGACACGGATCGCGCACTGTGCGGTCGATCCGGCATCAACGCCACGCAGGCCCTGGTGGAAGGTCAGGGTGTCGAACCCGGCCAGAGCGGCTCGGGTATCTGGATGCCGAGGTCGGCTCCCCAGGCGTTGCGGTAGGCAACCTCGTGCGCGGGGCGCCGCGGCGCGATCCCCCAGCGACCGGTCGGATAACCGAACGAGACGCAGCAGGCCATCTCCCAGCCGTGGCCGGATGGCACGGCGAGCACCTGCATTGTCTCCGCCGCGCGGAAGACCCCCAGGACTGTGGTCAGAGTGCTGCCGATGCCTTCCGCTCTGGCTGCGAGCTGGGCGCTCCACACCGCCGGGAAGATCGACCCGCCGCTCGGATCCCCGCGGCCGAAGGCCAGCAGGAACAGCGGCACGTCCTCGAAGTGATCGGCCAGATACTGGGCGGACTCGGTCACCCGCAGCGTCGAGGCGTTTTCCGGCGTGTCCGGCGTGGCACGGGCCTGTTCCAGCCGATCCCCGTAGATGGTCGCCCACAGCTGGCTCAGGCCCTCCCGGTACAGCGGGCCTAGCTGTGCCTTCACCGCCGGATCGTCGACCAGGATGAATCGCCAGCTCTGCGCGTTGCCGCCGCTCGGCGCCCGGATCGCGGCGTCCATGATCCGGGCCTGGACCTCCGCGGGTATCGGATCAGGCCGGACCCGCCGCATCGCCCTGGTCGTGTACAGCGCCTCGTAGATGTCCATCCACTGCCTCTCGCCGCGTCACTCGCAGCCGCGGAGGCCTGACCCGGTCCGGCTGTCTCCGCGGCGCCGTCTCGCCTGACGTCGACCACCGTAGACCGTGGCGCGGCAAGGCCGCACGGTGGGTGGTCCCGGCCGACAGTGCTGGCCTGCCCGGCAGAGCAGGCGCTGACCGTCCGTGAATCCTGTGGGCGGCCAGCGCCAGGCGCCCGACCCGATCCGGGTCAGTTGAAGCAGCCGGGTACCGATGCGAGCGGCCCGCAGTTGTCCACCATGTTGCCGGTGATCTGGCTCAGGATGGCGACCGTGGCGCCACCGCCCTGCCAGATGCCCCCGCCGAGCGGCGCGGCGTTGCCGTTTACCGCCGTGTTGGCGAGCAGGCTCAAGCCGTAGTTGGAGATCCCGCCGCCCTTCCCGCCCGCGATGTTGAGCTTCAGATCCGACCCGGCGATGTGCTCCTGAGAATCGAGGTTGTAGATGCCTCCTCCCTCCTCGCTGGCGTGGTTCTGAGTCAGATCGGACGCGCCGACGAACAGCCCGAGGCCGTCGTTGTAGATCGCGCCTCCGAGGGTCGCCTCGTTGCCGGCCAGGTAGTCGGTGCCGAGCCGGACGGTGCCGCCCGGTCCGCTGGCGATTCCGCCACCGTCGCCAGCGGAGTTGTCAGACACGGAGCTGTCGTCGATCTCGACGGTGCTGACGACGCTGCCGTAGCCCGCGCTGGGATGCGTCGGGGAACCCTCTCCGGTGAAGACGACGATGCCGCCTCCGGCCTCCTCGGCGCTGCAATCCACGACCACGCTGTCCCTGAGCATGAGCGTGCCGCCTTCGGTGGCTGCGAAGCAGCCACCGGCCACGCCGCCAATGCCGTAGCGGACCGTGATCCCTTCCACTGTCAGCTTTCCGGCCACGCCGGTGACCTCGGCGATCCGGAAGTCGGATGCGGTCACGTCGCGCTGGATCGTGGTCGCGTGGCCGACCAGCGTCACGGTGTTGATGACTACCGGCAGGCCGTCGGAACCGAACATGTCGGTGCCGGCTGCCGTGGTCAGCGTGTAGACGCAGCCTGAGGCAAGCACGATGGTCGACGGGCCGGTTCCCGCGTTCGCCGCCGTGATCGCGGCGTCCAGGCCCGCGACGTCGCCGCATGCGATGCTCGCCACGGGCTCCGCCTGCGCGCTGGCCATTCCTGACATCCCGGCGAGCAGTCCGGTCGCGCTCAGAGCCACTCGAAGCGCATGTCTGTGCATACCTGATCTCCCCCATATCAATCAGAACTTAAAGTGACTGAACTGTCACCCGCAGGGGCTGGCTAGAGCCCGGTGATCAGGATCGGCCGCCAGCCAGCCCGGGTGGGCAGGCGCCGACCGCCCAGGAAGACCCGGGGCGGCCGGCGCCAGGTACAGCGCGACCCGCTCGGGGTCAGTTAACGCAGCCGGGAACCGACGCGAGCGGTCCGCAGTTATCCACCATGTTGCCGGTGATCTGGCTCAGGACCGCCACCGTGGCGCCGCCGCCCTGCCAGATGCCGCCGCCGGCCGGAGCGGTGTTGGTGTCCACCGTCGAGTTCTGCAACAGGCTGAGGCCGTAGTTGGCTATCCCGCCGCCGTCCACGTCCGCGCTGTTGAGCACCAGCTGTGACCCCGCGACGTGCATCTCAGATTCGGAGTTGTAGATGCCTCCTCCCTCCTCGCTCGCGTGGTTCTGAGTCAGATCGGACGCGCCGACAAACAGGCCGATGCCGTCGTTGAAGATCGCGCCCCCCAAGGTCGCCTCGTTCCTGGCCACGTAGTCGATGCTGAGCTTGACCGTGCTGCCGGCCGCGCCGGATATGGCACCGCCATCGTCGTCGGCGGAGTTGTCAACCAGTGTGCTGTGATCGATCTCAGCGCTGCTGATCATCCCGTCCGGCTCGGTGGTGCCTGGGGAGCGCAGGACCGGGGCGACCTCGCTGCCATGAAGGTAAATTCCGCCGCCGTCGTCGGTGGCGGTGCACTCCACGACGGTGCTGTTCTCGAGAACGAGCGCGCCGCCGTCTTCGGCCAGGTAGCAGCCGCCGAGTTCAGCGATGCCGTTACGAACCGTGATCCCTTCGACGGTCAGAGTCCCGCCGGCGTCGACCTCGGCGATCCGGAAGTCGCCTGCCTCGACGCCCCGCTGAATCGTCGTCCCGTGCCCGATCAGCGTGACCGTGTTAATGATTATCGGCAGACCGTCGGGGCCGAAGGAGCCCGTGACCGCCGCCGTGGCAAGCGTGTAGACACATCCCGAGGCGAGCACGATGGTCGACGGGCCGGTTCCCGCATTGGCCGCGGTGATCGCCGCGTCCAGGCCCGCGATGTCACCGCAGGCGATGTGCGCGATAGTGTCCGCCTGCGCGCCGGCCATTCCCGAGATCCCTGTCAGCAGCCCGGCCATCAGCCCGGTCGCGCCCAGAACTGCCCGAAATGCGGGTCTGTGCATGATTTCTCTCCCCCCGTATTGCCCATCACTATGAGTAGTCGAATTGTTGCTCATAGCTACGAGTCGCGTCCGCCAATCACGAACGTGTCGGGGAGATTCTTAGGAACCGCCGTGCGCCAGCCGCTCAGGCACGGCGGCGGTCAGTGAGCGTAATGGCCGCGGTAGTACTCGAAGACGAAGCCGACCACGCTCAGCAGCAACGCCAGCGCGCCGATCAGGAACAGCCACCAGCCGATCGCCACGCCGAGCGCCGCCGTCGCGGCGGCCATGCCCACGAACAGCGGCCACCAGCTATGCGGGCTGAAGAAGCCGAGCTCCCCGGTGCTCTGCTCGATCTCGCCGGCCGAGTCGTCCTCGGGGCGCCTGGGCAGCCTCCGCCCGGTGAAGAGCACGTAGAACCCGGTCAGGAAGGCAAGGCCGACGGCCAGCGCCAGGGCGGTCGCGCCGGTCGGGTCATGAGCCAGGTTCCAGTAGAAGACATCGGCCACGCCGAAGAAGATCGCGCAGCCTAGGAAGAGCCATCCCTCGACCTTCATCTGCCGGCTCCGATGGACTGGTGGTCCGCCGGACGCTCGCGGCCGGCCTTCACGTGCGGATGATGCAGATCGAACGCCGGACGCTCCGACCTGATCCTCGGGATGGAGGTGAAATTATGCCGCGGCGGCGGGCAGGACGTCGCCCACTCAAGCGAGTTGCTGAATCCCCACGGATCGTCGACCGTGACCCGTTCCGCCTGCTTGTGGGTCTTGTAGACGTTGTAGAAGAAGAACAGGTTGGACACGCCGAGTATGAAGGCGCCGATCGTCGAGACCTGGTTCAGCGTGGTGGCCAGCGGCGGCAGGGCGAAGTAGTTCGCGATCCGGCGCTGCATGCCCATCACGCCCAGCCAGTGCTGGACCAGGAAGGTCATGTTGAACCCGATGAAGACGAACCAGAAGTGCCATTTGCCGAGCCGGTCGTCCAGCATCTTCCCGGTCCACTTCGGCCACCAGAAGTAGAACCCGCCGAACATGCAGAACACCACCGTGCCGAACAGCACGTAGTGGAAGTGCGCCACCACGAAATAGGTGTCGCTGACGGCGAAGTCCAGCGGCGGCGAGGCCAGGATGATTCCGGTCAGCCCGCCGAACAGGAACACGACCATGAAGCCGAGAATGAACAGCATCGGCGTCTCGAAGGTCAGCTGGCCGCGCCAGATCGTGCCGAGCCAGTTGAAGAACTTCACCCCGGTCGGCACCGCGATCAGGAACGTCATGAACGAGAAGAAGGGCAGCAGCACGGCGCCCGTGGTGAACATGTGGTGCGCCCAGACCGTCATCGACAGGCCGGCGATCGCGATGGTCGCGGCGACCAGTCCCTTGTAGCCGAACAGCGGCTTACGGCTGAACACCGGCAGGATCTCGGTGGCGATGCCGAAGAACGGCAGCGCCACGATATAGACCTCAGGATGGCCGAAGAACCAGAACAGGTGCTGCCAGAGGATCGCGCCGTTGCTCTGCCAGGTGAACACCTGGGCGCCGAACTTGCGGTCGATCTCCAGCACGAGCAGCGCCGCGGCGAGCACCGGGAAGGCGAGCAGCACCAGGATCGACGTGAGCAGGATGTTCCAGGTGAACATCGGCATCCGGAACATGGTCATGCCGGGTGCCCGCATGCAGAAGATCGTGGTGACGAAGTTGACGCCGGACAGGATCGTCCCGAGCCCGGAGAGAGTCAGTCCCATGATCCACATATCCGGGCCGATGCCCGGCGAGTAGAGCGCGCTGGTCAGCGGCGAGTACGCGTACCAGCCGAACGCAGCTGCCCCGTTCGGGGTCAGGAAGCTGAGCAGCAGGATCAGGCCGCCGAACGCGAACATGTAGTAGCTCAGCAGGTTCAGCCGCGGGAACGCCACGTCCGGCGACCCGATCTGCAGCGGCATGATCTCGTTCGCGAACCCGACGAACAGCGGAGTGGCGAACAGCAGCAGCATGATCGTGCCGTGCATGGTGAACAGCTGGTTGTACACCTGGTCGGACACCAGGTGGTTGTTCGGCTCGAAGAGCTGCGCCCGGATGATCAGCGCCATCAGGCCGCCGATCAGGAAGAAGCCGAACGAGGTGATCAGGTACAGGTGACCGATGATCTTGTGGTCGGTCGACGACAGCCAGTCCGCGAGGATCGAGCCCTTGCGGTAGCCGCCGGGCGCCTCCGGCGGCAGCTGCGCCTGCTCCATCGGCTTGACGGCGGTCACTGAGCACCCCCTGACCTGCTCTGCTGCAGCTGCTGCCCGTGGATCCACTGCCGGAACTGGGCGGGCGTGACGATCCTGATCCGGAACAGCATACGGCTGTGGTAGACGCCGCATAGCTCCGTGCAGCGGCCGATGAAGCTGCCGGTCCTGATCGCCGTGATGTCGAACTTGTTGGGGAATCCGGGGATCACGTCCCGCTTGAACTCGAACGGCACCACCCAGAAGGCGTGGATCACGTCGATCGAGGTGAGGTTGAACTGCACCGGCTCGTTCTCGGGGATCACCAGCTGCGGCAGATTCTGGGTCGCGGCGCCGGGATTCCACATCGCGCCGTTCTCGGTGACGACCGAAGTCGGGCCGCCTGGCGGGGTGACGTGGTAGTGCGGGTACTGGAACTGCCAGCTCCACTGGAATCCGGTCACGTCGACCACGACGGCGGGATGCGGCAGCTTGGTGATGTAGTTCTCGTCCCGCGCGGTGAAGTAGAAGATCACTCCGACCATGATGAACGGCAGCACCGTGTACAGGATCTCGATCGGCAGGTTGTAGCGGACCTGCTGCGGAAGCTGGTCGCCGCGCTTGCGGTGGAAGATGACCGCCCAGAGGATCCCGCCCCAGACCACGACGCCGACTGCCCAGGCTGCGATCCATGAGCCCTGCCACATGTGCAGGGTCACTTCGCCCTGCTTGGTGACCGGGGGCAGCAGGCCCATCCGGGTGAACGCGGTTGACTTGCAGCCCGTCGTCACGATGGCCAGCGCGAGCAGCATGGCGGCGCGCGGCAGCCAGCGCCGTAGCCGGCGCCGGTTCCTCCCGTGATGTGGGGCACTGCGGATGGGACTCACAGGTTGCCTTCCCTGCGGCCGGCCGCCGATCTCGCTGGCCGGTCGTTGCCTGTCCTACAGACTGTCGTGCAAACAGTACAACGCTGCCCCGCCCGATATCCCGGTACCCCCGCCAGATCGCCGAGCAGTTACGCACCTGAGAACGACGGGTCGCCTAGGGTCTGAGAACGTGGCCTACTTCGACGCGGCTTCGGCCGAGCCCATGCGGCCGGCCGCGCGGGAGGCGCTGCTGGCGGCGCTCGACGACGGCTGGGCCGATCCGGTCCGGCTGTACCGGGAGGGACGCCTCGCCCGGCTGCTGCTCGACCAGGCTCGGGAGCGGATCGCGGCCGCGATCGGCTGCCGCGCCGACGAGCTGGCCTTCACCGGCTCGGGAACGCAGGCGGTGCACCTCGGCGTGCTCGGGGCGGTGCTCGCCAGGCAGTCCGCCGCGCGCGGTCCCGGGCACCTGGTGCTCAGCGCCGTCGAGCACTCGAGCGTGCTGAGCGCCGCGGCCCAGGCGGAACAGGCGGGAACCGCGCTGACCACGATCGGAGTCGACTCCTTCGGCCGTGCCGACATCGACGGCTTCGCGAGCGCGATCCGGCGGGACCGCACCGTTCTCGCCTGCCTTCAATCGGCGAACCACGAGGTCGGCACGCTGCAGCCAGCCGAGGCCGTAGCCAGCGAATGCCGGGCGGCGGCAGTGCCGCTGCTGGTCGACGCGGCGGTCACCACGGGCCGGATGCCGGCGCCGGCCGGATGGTCCGTGCTCGCGGCCAGCGGGCATAAGTGGGGCGGCCCGCCAGGTGTGGGCGTCCTGGCCATCCGCCGGACGGTTCGCTGGCGATCGCCGCTGCCGGCCGACGCGCGCGAGGCTCACCGAGTGCCAGGCTTCCCCAACCTGCCAGCCGTCATCGCCGCCGCCGCGGCTCTGGACGCATTCCAGGCCGATCACGCCGCCGACAGCGCGCTCCGCGCTCTGACCGGCCAGATCAGGGACCGGCTGCCAGGGCTGGTGCCGGACACCGTGTTCCACGGCGATCCCGTCGCGACGCTGCCGCACATCGTGGCGTTCTCCTGCCTCTACGTCGACGGCGAGGCGCTGGTCACCGAGCTCGACCGGGCCGGATACTCGGTCTCATCGGGCAGCGCGTGCGCGTCCGACACGCAGCAGCCAAGTCACGTGCTAGCCGCTATGGGAGCTATTACGCACGGCAACGTACGGGTCTCGCTGCCCCGCGGGACCACGCAGCAGTCGGTCGACGGCTTCCTGGCCGCGCTGCCGGGCATCGTGCACCGGCTGAGGGCCGGGCACCGCGCCAGCTAGCACCGCCCGGACTCTGTGCTAGCGGCACCGGGCCGCCCGGCCATCAGCAGGACGAGCGCCGGCCAGGACGGGCACGTTAGCCGACAGGCTGCACGCCAGCGACGACCTGGCTGCCGCCGTTCATAGCTTCCGCATAGCTGCCGCAGAGGATTGGCCAAGAGACAGCCGCGACACTTCAGGGCATGGACAAGCACAATCAGGATCTAGCCGGATCGGTGGCCGCCCGCGACCGGGGCCTGGCCCGGCTTCGGGCAGCCGCGGTCAGCGCCACCGCGGCGAGCATGATCGCCGCCGGCGCGCTCGCGTTCAGCCTGCCGGGCGGGACGCACGCCGCAGTGACCTCGACGCGGGCCACGCAGTCGAGCGGGTCATCCGGGCAGACGTCGAAGACCCCGGGCACCAGCGGCGCGGCTAAGAAGCTGAGCACGCCGACCTCGGCCCCGACCGCCAGCTCAGGAACTGGCCAGGCGACCTCGGGAGGCTCGTGATGCTGAGCCCGAGCACCGCCTTCTGGTACGCCAGCCGCGCGACCGGCGTGGTCGCGATCGTGTTGCTGACCGCGGTCGTCGTTCTCGGCATCGTCGTGAGCCGGCAGGGACGGCTGCCGGGGCTGCCCAGGTTCGCAGGCCTAGGCCTGCACAGGTACCTCTCGCTGCTGGCCGTCGGTTTCGTGGCTGTGCACGTGCTCACGGCGATCGCCGACTCCTACGTCAGCATCAGCCTGGCCGCGGCCGTCATCCCGTTCGTGTCCGCCTACAAGCCATTCTGGCTAGGTCTTGGCGCGGTCTCGATCGACCTGATCGCGGCCATCATCGTGACCAGCCTGCTGCGGCACCGGATCGGCCGCCGGTCCTGGCGCGCGGTGCACTGGCTGGCCTATCTGTCCTGGCCGGTCGCGCTGGCGCACGGCATCGGCGCGAGTACCGACCTGCGCGGCGGGCCGCTGCTGGGGCTCACGATCACCTGCGCGCTGGCCGTGCTCGGCGCGGCCGGCTGGCGGCTGGCTAGCGCCATCCGGGCCCTGCCAAGGGCCCGCCTGGTGCCCGGGCTGATGGCCGCGCCTGACGACCTGCTGCGGGCGGGTCACCGATGAGCCTGACCGCCGACATCACTGAAAGTCCCCTGCGGACATCGTCATGAAGGGAACCGCCATGCTACCCACCGTCGCGCTGGATGCGGCCAGGCCGCAAGCCGCCGCATCGCAGCCGTCTGGGCCGCCAACCCCCGGGCCGCAAGCCCCTGGGCTGCCACCCCCCGGGCCGCAAGCCCCTGGGCCGCCAACCCCAGGGCTGCCAACCCCCGGGCCGCAAGCCCCTGGGCTGCAGTCTCCTGGGCAGCAGACTCCCAGGCCGCAAGCCGCTGGGCCGCAAGCCGCTGGGCCAGACCAGCACGGGACGACACCGCCGGGCCGGGACGGCGGGCCGTTCCGCCGCCTGCTGCCGCCCGCCGCGTACTCAACCGCCGGCCTCGCCGCGCACATCCGCTGGTTCGGCCAGCTTCCCTACCGCGGCAGGCCAGGCTCGCTCATCCGCGATGTGCGGGCGGCTGGTCTGACCGGCCGCGGTGGCGCCGCGTTTCCTGTCTGGCGCAAGCTTGAGGCCGTGCTCGGGGCGGCGGGCCGGCCTGTCGTGGTCGGCAACGGGGCGGAGGGCGAGCCGGCCAGCCACAAGGACAAGACTCTGCTCACGGCGGCCCCGCACCTGGTGCTCGACGGCCTGCAACTGGCCGCCGAGGCCGTGCGGGCCGACAGCGCCGTGCTGTATGTCTGCTGCGACCGCCCGGCTCTCCAGCGCCTGAGCGCCATTGTCGCGGAGCGAGCCGAGCACGGGATCGACCGGACGCGGGTCAGGATCGTCTCTGCGCCGCCGCGCTTCCTGGCCGGCCAGGAATCCGCGCTGGCGAGCGTGGTGAGCGGAGGGGCGGCGCTGCCTCGGTTCGCCCTGCCGCGGGTGTCCGAGCGCGGTGTCGACGGGCGGCCGACGCTCGTTCAGAACGTCGAGACGCTGGCTCATCTGGCGCTGATCGCCCGCTACGGTCCTGGCTGGTTCCGCTCTGCCGGAACGCCGGACGAACCAGGCACGATGCTTTGCACGGTGCGCCAGGAGAGTTCGGCGCACGTGGCCGAGACGCCGCTCGGCGAGCCGGTCGACAGCCTGATCAGCCTCGCCGGGACCCAGGCCGTGCTGGTCGGCGGCTATCACGGCGCCTGGATACCGTCCGCGCAGGCGACCGGGCTGCCGCTGAGCAACGCGGCGCTGCGCCCGCTCGGCGGCTCGGTCGGGGCCGGCGTGCTCGCCGCGCTTCCGGCCGACCGGTGCGGTCTGGTCGAGACGGCGCGGGTCGCGCGCTACCTCGCGCTGGAGTCGGCCGGGCAGTGCGGCCCGTGCCGCAACGGGCTGCCGCGGATCGCCACCGCCCTGGCGCAGGTCGCTGACCTGCGGCCGCGAAGCGCCGTGCTCGACGACCTGAGCCGCTGGGCTGGCCTGGCGGACGGCCGCGGCGCCTGCGGCCATCCGGACGGCACCGTCAGGTTCGTCCGCAGCGCGCTGCGCACGTTCGCTGGCGAGATCCGCCGTCACCTCGGCGGTACCTGCTCGGCCAGCTGCGACAGGCACTTCCTGCCGATCGCGGACGGGCCGACCGACGATGCCGACTGGAGCTGACCGATGAAGCACCAGCTGCGCGTCGATCCGGTGGCGTGCTCGGGGCACGGGCTGTGCGCCGAGCTGCTGCCCGAGCTGATCACCCTGGACGAATGGGGGTACCCGCTGCTTGCCGACCGCCGGGTACCCGCCTCGCTCGCGAAGCGGGCCAGGCGCGCGGTCACCGACTGCCCGGCGCTCGCGCTGCTGATGTCTGAGGCACCAGGCACTGCCAGCGGAAACGCGGTCTCAGAGGAAACGCAGAGGCGGCGCATACTCGGCACACAGGCCCGGGTCCGATCCTGAGAGCATGATGAAGGTGATGGGCAAGGCACAGCCTCCGGCCGACGCCGGGGCGGAACCAGGACAGCAAGCAGGCCAGCGGCCAGACGGCTCGCGGGTGCGGGTGCTCGTGGTCGACGACGAGCCGAGCCTGGCAGAGCTGCTGGCCAGCGTGCTGCGCTACGAGGGCTGGGAGGTCCGCACCGCCGATACCGGTGTCTCGGCGCTGCGGACGGCCCGCCAGTTCAAGCCGGACGCCGTGATTCTCGATGTGATGCTCCCCGACCTCAGCGGCCTTGAGGTGCTGAAGCGCCTGCGGGCCGAGCAGCAAGAGATATGCGTGCTCTTCCTGACCGCACGCGACGCCGTTGAGGACCGGGTCGCCGGGATCACCGCGGGCGGCGATGACTACGTGACCAAGCCGTTCAGCCTGGAAGAGGTGCTCGCCAGACTGCGCGGCATGCTGCGCAGGGCTGGAGCTGCCCGTGCCCGCAGCGGCACCGAGCTGACCGTGGCCGACCTCTCCATGGACGAGGACGCCAGAGAGGTCCGCCGGGGCGGCGAGCTGATCGAGCTCACCGCCACCGAGTTCGAGCTGCTGCGCTTCCTGATGCGCAACCCGCGGCGGGTGCTGTCCAAGGCGCAGATCCTGGACCGGGTCTGGAACTACGACTTCGGCGGCCAGGCCCACGTCGTCGAGCTGTACATCAGCTACCTGCGGAAGAAGATCGACGCGGGCCGCGAGCCGCTGATCCACACTGTCCGCGGCGTCGGCTACGTGCTGAAGCCGTCGGGCTGAAGCGGCGCCGGGCCGAACAGCCGATGAGCAGCGGAGCGACCGGGCCGACCGGGCCTGGACCGACCGGCGGGCCTGGACCGACCGGCGGGCCTGGACCGACTGGCGGGCCTGGGGCGACGGCCGGGCCAGAGCGGCGGGCCGATCGCTTCCGTGGCTGGCTGGCTGGCCGAACCCTGCGAGGCAGGCTGATCGCCGGCCTGGTGGCGCTGCTTGCCCTGGCCTGCGCGACGGTCGGCATCGTCACCTACGTCGCCCTGCACAGCGCCCTGCTCAGCCAGCTCGATAGCCAGCTGACCGTGGCGAGCAGGCGCTACCTCAACTGCCTGCATCCGCCTCCTGCACCGGGCGGCGATGGCCACCGGGGCGGCAATGGTCACGCGAGCGGCGGTCAGCCCATTAACTGCGCGCACGCGCCAGGGACGGCGGACCATACGCTCAGCGCGGCCATCTCTGACGGCGTCCTGCTCGACGCGGCAACCCCAGCTGGTCGCTGCACGCTGTCCGCCACCGAGACGGCATCGCTGATCGCGCTGCCGCGCAGCGGACAGCCTTATACCCGCACCCTGCCGACGCTTGGCACCTACCGCCTGATGGCCGTCGTCGGTCAGGGCGGCACGGTGTATGTCAGCGGTCTGCCGCTGAACTCGGTCGATGCCGCGATGCGGCACGTGGAACTGACCGAGATGGCGGTCTTCTCCGCCGCGCTACTGCTCGCGGGAATGATCGGCACCGGCTGGGTGCGCCTGTCGCTGCGTCCGCTGCGCCGGGTCACCATCACCGCGGCCGAGGTGGCCAGGCTGCCGCTGGGCAGCGGCGAGGTCGACCTGCCGCACCGGGTCCCCGACGCCGATGTGCGGACCGAGGTCGGCCAGCTCGGCGCCGCGTTCAACCAGATGCTCGGGCACGTCGAGTCCTCGCTGGCCCGCCGCCACGCCAGCGAGGACCGGCTGCGCACCTTCGCCGCCGATGCCAGCCACGAGCTGCGCACACCGCTTGCCGCCATCCGCGGCTACGCCGAACTGGCCAGGCGCCATCCGGGAGCTCTGCCGGACGAGGTGGCGCATGCCCTGAGCCGGGTGGAGTCCGAGTCAGCCCGGATGAGCACGCTGGTCGATGACCTTCTGCTGCTGGCCAGGCTGGACGCGGGCCGCCCCCTGGAGCAGGGCACCGTCGACCTGACCCGGCTGGCCATAGACGCCGCGAGCGACGCCCGGGTAGCCGGACCAGAGCACCGCTGGCGGCTCGAGCTGCCGGACGATCCGGTGCTGGTGACCGGAGACGAGAACCGGCTCCGGCAGGTACTCGCGAACCTGCTGAGCAACGCCAGGGTCCACACGCGGGCCGGCACGACGGTCACCGTCGCGCTCCGGTCAACGGCCGGCTCGCCTGGCGGCATCGAACTGAGCGTGACCGACGACGGACCCGGGATCGCCGCTGAGCTGCTGCCCGGGATCTTCGAGCGGTTCGCCCGCGGCGACACGTCGCGCTCCCGCGGCTCTGGCAGCACCGGCCTCGGCCTGGCCATCGTCGCCGCGGTGATCGCCGCTCATCACGGCACGGTCAGCGTGACGAGCCGCCCAGGCCGGACCGGCTTCGTCGTCACTCTGCCGGTCAGGCCGGCCAGCGAGGCAGGACCAGGCTGACGGCCGCGAGCCAAGGAGCGGCCTGCTGGTCACGGGTTCCGGGAGCTGAGCAGTCCGAGCGGGCTCGGCGCGGCGAACTCGATCCGCAGGATCGCCTGGCCATCGGCGAGACGCAGGGTCATCGTGCGCACGGGCCGGAACGGCGGGTTCTGCTCCCGCAGGAAGCTCAGCAGCGACCGCAGGTAGCGCGCGCCGTCCAGGTGGGCCCCCGGAACCGTCTCCGCCAGGTCGGCAACGCGGAGCGGGGCATTCGGGGCCCCTGGAGCGAAGCTGCCGAATGCCACGACGCGGATCGGCAGCCGGGCGACCAGGGCCGTGATCACGTTCAGCAGCCGCGAGTCGACCTGACCCGCGGCCAGCTGCCGCCTGGCACTGGCCGAGACCACGAGCTGCTGGCTGCCGAGCAGCCCGAACCCGGCCGCCTTCCGCTCCAGCCGATCCGCCCTGGCCTCGGTCTCGTAAGCGTTGGCCCCGTGCGGCGCGATCACCCTGATGTCGATCCGCTGCCTGCCTGAACCGATGGTCGCGATCACGGCCGGGGCCCACCGCGCGCCGAGGCCGCTCCCGAACCGGCCCCGGACCGCCGCCGTCACGACGATCACGCCAGATCCGCGGGGATGACGCGCCGCCGACCCGAGCACCCGCAGGTTCCGGGCCGGAAATCCATCTGCCGCGAGCGCAGCGCACATCGCCTGATCACACGACACGGCGACACCATGGCTGACATGCCTGGCGACCCAGGCCGCCGCCCGGTCGCGAGCCGCAGCCTCGCCAGCACGCGGGCCGTCTCCGGCCCGCCGGCTGCCGCCGCCCGTTGATACCGCGCCATGCGAGGACAGGACTGCCGCCAGCACTCCGGCGGCGATCAGGACCACGACCACGACCAGGGCAATCAGGGCGGCCGTCCGGTAGCGCCGCAGGTTCGGTGCCGTCCGCTCCGGACCCGGTGCCTGCCGCCGCGCGCCCGGTGCCTGCCGCCCCGAGCCCGGTGCCTGCCGCCCCGAGCCCGGTGCCTGCCGCCGCGCGCCCGGTGCCTGCCGCCGGGTCGTCCGGTCCTGCACCCACCAGTCCGCCGAGGCAGACTCGGCTGCTGCCAGCCACTGGCCCTGGGCCGGCTCCGCAGCACGCCCCGATGCGTGGTCGTCATGGCCCGCCTGGTCGGCAAGACCCGCCTCGTCAGCACGACCCGCCTCGTAAGCACGACTCGTGTCGTCGGCACGAACCGCCTCGTCAGCACGAACTGCCTCGTCAGCACGACTCGCCTCGTCGCCATGACCGGGCCCGTCAGAACGAGCCGACCCGTTAATGCGGCCAACCTCGTCAGCACCGCCCGGATCGGCAACATCAGGCGGCTCTCCCGCATCACCCAGCTCGTCGCCACCCGTAGCCGCCCCGTCCTCGCTGGGCGCCAGACCAAGCAGGTCGCTGCTCGCGGCTGCTGAGCCCGCCAGGCGCGGCAGTTGCACCGTCTCGGGCTCCCGGCTCGCCAGCTCGTGCAGCCCGTCTCGCTCCGCGGCCTGTTCCAGAGCGGCCGCCACCGCGGCCTGCAGGCGCGGAATCGGCTCGGTGATCGGCTCCTGACCTTCCCGCTCCGGATCCCGGTCCGCTGCCTGCCAGGAATCGGCGGCTGCCTGCGGGAGCCCTCGCGAGGACTCATGCGGTGCCCGCGACGCCGGCCGGTCAGGATCGGCTGGGACCACATCGGGCACGGGCTCGGACGGCAGCGAACCGCGGCTGTCGTCTCCCATCCGGCCTAACCCCCTAGGACACGCGCGCGTCAAGGGCACGTGTCCCGAGTGACAGCGCAGCACACGATGAAGCACTATTCAAGTGAAATGACCCGTCGTTTCCAAGTATCTACGGATCGTGCGCGCCGGGCTCATGACCGCCGCCGCGCGCCGGCGGGATGCCAGTCGCAGCATGCCCGGCCGACTGCCTCCATCGCGGTGCGGCGGCCGTGGTGCGGCGGCCACGGTGCGGCTGGCGCGGTGCGCCAGCAGCGGTGCGGCATTAGTTGTGCGGTAGTAACGGCGGCGAACGTCAGACTCCTGGCGTCGGGTGCGAGTCAGGCCGCGGCTTCTGGCAATAATGGCCTCATGGACCTGAGGGCGCAGCATCCGCCATTTCCTGCGGGCCTGCCGGTGAATCCGTGACTCCCCCGCCCGCCCGCGCGCCCGATGCCGCGGCTGCGCCGGCACCAGCGCTGACGATCGATGCGCTGGGCAAGAAGTGCCCGATTCCGATCATCATGCTCGCGGAGCGAATCGGGGAGGTCCCGACGGGCCAGATCATCGAAGTGCTCGCTGACGACCCGGCCACGACGACAGACGTGCCGGCCTGGTGCGGCCTCAAGTCGCATGAGTTCGTCCGGGCCATCGGCCTGCCCGGCGACTCCGGCTGGGCGTTCCTGGTAAGGCGCTGCTACTAGCCGAGTCTCGTGGATCATGGACGGCGTCGCGGCGCCAGCTGCGGACCGACAGCCTGGCTCGGCTCGGAAGCGCCTTTCCTGCAACCGTCCACGATCCGCGGGACATCCATCACGGGGACACGCACTAGGCCGGGCTGGCCGCGCAGCTACGAATCGCCCGGCCGCGACCCCCGGCTGCCGCGATGCTCTGGCTCGACCGGCGCGAAGCGCCCAGCGAACCTCGGATCGGACTCCCACCACGGTCGGCGGCCCAGATCGGATCCGGTTCCCGATCGCGCGGCCGCCGCACTGCCCTCAGCCGCCACGCTGCCGTCAGCCATCGCACTGCCCTCAGCCATCGCACCGCCGTCGGCCGCCGGATTGCCCTCGGCAGGCAACCTGGGCTCGGGCCCTGCGGCGACACCACGCGCGGCGATCTCCGCGCCCGATCCGACCAGCGCCTCGGCCGCCTCCTCCGCGTCACGGGCGTCCAGCTCAGCATCGATAACCCGCGCCTGCGCCTCGTCCTCCCGGATCATCGCGATCAGCACGGCCGCCAGGAACGGCAGGCCGATGATGTCGCCGAGAATCCAGAGCGCGCCGCCGCCGAGCACCTGATCCGATGCCAGCGACGGCCCCCATGGCCTGGCGAGACCGTGAAAATACGACGCCGCGATCAGGTTGCGATCGGCGATCACGGCGAGCCCGAGCACCGCGTCGCCGACCACCTCGGCCGAGGTGACCCAGAGCGATACCAGGTACGGATACTCCCGCGGCACCGGGTCGACTCTCAGCAGCGTCCAGAAGAAGACCAGCCCGGGCAGCGGCAGCGCCAGATACGTCAGTTCCCGTACCGCGACGCTGTGGAAGCCGGCCTGGAACCACGGCGTGAAGTACAGCAGGAACGGAGTCAGGACCAGGACCCCGGCGGTGATCGCCGGAAAGGTGAGCAACCGTGCCGCCGGGCCGCCGACCACCGCCTGCGCCCGGCGGCCGAGACGCGGCGCCGCGGCGATGAGCAGCGTCAGCGGCCGGCCGATCGCGGCGAACAGCGGCACCCCGAGCAGCAACACGACGGTCTGGATGGCCCGCACGTAGAACAGCACCGGCCAGTACACAGCCAGGAAGGAGCAGGCAGCGATACCCGCCAGGCCCGCGCCTCCCAGGCAGAACGCCACGATCCGCCCGGCCGGCCAGGTGCCGCCCGAGCGTCGGACCCGGCGCACCCCGGCCAGATACAGCCCGCCAGCCAGCAGCAGGACCGCCAGCGCCCACGGATCAAGCGTCCACTCGGTCAGCGCGCGCAGCGGCGTCAGCTCCGGCGGACCGTGATACCCGGAGGCGAGCACGGCAGGCATGCCCGTCACGCTACCAACTGGCGGAAGCGAGGACCCGCCCCCGCCGCCGGCCCGGTTCAGCCTCCTGCCGGGCCGGTCCTTCCGGTCGCGGCACTGACGGGCACGAGCAGCACGAACACGGGCAGCACGAACAGGGCATCTCTCAAGCAAAGACGCCGAGACGGATCTACACTCAGCGTCGTGAACGACGGCCGCGCTGTACCTGATCACGGCAGCGGGCCCGATGCTGACCGGCCGGCCGTGCCGGTCTTCACCGATCCGACGGGTCACCGGCAGCGGCTGATCCGGCGGATCGGAGTGGGCGCGAGCATCTTCCTGGTCGGAGCGCTGATCCTGGTGGCTGCCGGCCTGTTCGGCGGGCCGAGGACGCCGTTCAGCCTGTGGGGTGCGCCGCGATCTCCGGCGCACGGACAGCCAGGCGCCGGTCCGTCGGGCGCACGGCCCGGCAGGCACGCCGGACCTGGTGCGACCGCGCCCGGATCGACGGCCCCGTCGCAGCGGCCGGGATCCTCCCGGCATCCGTCCCCGTCGCCGTCCTCGGCGCCTTCTCCGTCACCGGCGCCCACGCCGACCCCCGGACCGACGTCAAGCGGCTCACCCGCCCCCACCAATCCGGCCGGACATACCCCGCCTGGCCGGAACCACTCCAAGAAACCGCACCCGACTAAGTCGCCTCATGCGAAATGAGCCGGTCGCCCGGGCAGCACAGCGACGGCACAGAAAGACCCCGCCGCCGCGCGGGCACTGGGCATTCGTCGGCCTGGTTCTCCTGGTCTGCGCGACCGGGCTGTTTGTCGAGGGCTACACCCACGGAGTGCTCGGCGAGACGATCCAGGCAGCCAGCCAGGCCGGATCATCCGGTCCCCCAGGGCCCGCGTCGCTGCTCAACGACAACAGGCCGGTCATCAGCGCGACCGGACGCAGGCCGTCCAGCTACTCGATGCCGCCCCGCACGGCGGCGCTCACCTTCGACGACGGACCCGATCCGACCTGGACGCCGAAGATCCTGGCCATCCTGGCGCGCTACCACGTGCCGGCGACCTTCTTCACGGTGGGCGCGCACGTGGCAAGCTACCCGGCGCTGGTCCGGGCCGAGCTGCGGGCGGGCGACGAGATCGGCTCGCACACCTACACCCACCTGAACCTGGCCGCGGCCGGCTGGCGGGAGCCGGTTGAGCTGACGCTCACCCAGAACGCGCTGGCAGGTGCCGCCGGGATCCGGACGAATCTGCTCCGGCCGCCCTACTGCGGCGGACCGGACGCGCTCACCGCCGCCGACTGGCGTGCCTACCAGCGGGCAGCGAGGTTCGGCTACCTGATCGTGCTTGACAGCGTCGATACCCGCGACTGGGCAAGACCCGGCGTCGCCAGGATCGTCGCCGCCGCGATGCCGCACGGCACGCGGGGCGCGATCATCATGATGCATGACTCGGGCGGCGATCGGAGTCAGACCGTCCGCGCTCTGCCCCAGATCATCACCAGGCTGCGGGCGAGAGGTTACCGGTTCGTGACCGTCACCGCTGGCCTGCACCTGCCGGCCGCCGATTTGCCGGCCACGACGAGCCAGCGGATCATCGGGCTTGCCCTGGTCATCACCCAGCAGGCCGCGGATCACGCGGTCCAGGTCCTGGCCGCGGGACTGCTGATCGCGAGCTGCCTCATGGTCATCCGGCTGCTCATGGTGATGTGCTTCGCTGGCCAGCACCGGCGGCGGCGGCGCTCACCGCCCGACTGGCCTTCCGGCCAGCCAGCGCCAGGTGTCTCCGTCATCGTCCCGGCCTATAACGAGGCAGCCGGAATCGCGGCCACGGTCCTCTCGATGGTCGCAAGCAGCTACCCGGGGGACATCGAGATCGTCGTCGTGGACGACGGCTCGACCGATGATACGGCGGCGATCGTCCGCAACCTGCGGCTGCCCGGCGTCCGGCTGATCAGCCAGCCCAACGCCGGCAAGCCGGCCGCGCTTAACCGCGGTATCGCCGAGGCGAGGCACGACAACCTGATCCTGGTCGACGGCGACACCGTCTTCGACCCCGCCGCGGTCAGCAGGCTGACCAGCAGGCTGGCCGGCCAGGCCGTGGGCGCGGTCAGCGGCAACACCAAGGTGGCCAACCGGCGGGGCATGCTCGGCCGCTGGCAGCACCTTGAGTACGTGATGGGCTTCAACCTGGACCGCGCGATGTTCGACATCCTCGGCGCGATCCCGACGGTGCCCGGCGCGATCGGCGCGTTCCGGCGAGCGGCGCTTGCCGCGGTCGGCGGGCTGAGTGCCGATACTCTCGCCGAGGACACCGACCTGACGCTGGCGGTCTGCCGTTCAGGCTGGCGGGTCGTCTACGAGCAGTCAGCCATCGCCTGGACCGAGGCACCGTCCACCCTGCGCCAGCTCTGGCGGCAGCGGTACCGCTGGTGCTACGGGACCCTCCAGGCCATGTGGAAGCACAGGCATTCGGTCGTCGAGCGCGGCGCGTCGGGCCGGGTCGGCCGACGCTGCCTGACGTACCTGGTCTTCTTCCAGGTGCTGCTGCCGCTGATCGCCCCGGTCGTCGACCTCGCGACGATCTACGGCCTGGTCTTCCTGAGCCCGCTCACGATCTCCATGTTCTGGCTGGCCTTCAACAGCCTCCAGATGATCGCCTGCGGATACGCTCTGTCCCTGGACGGCGAGCGGATCAGGGCAATCTGGTCGCTGCCGCTTCAGCAGGTGGTCTACCGCCAGCTGATGTACCTGGTGACCATACAGTCGGTGATGACCGCCCTGCTGGGGACCAGGCATCGCTGGCAGGCGGTCAGCCGCACCGGCGTGTTCGCCGGCGAGCCGGATCTCGCAGCGGCCGCCACGGCGCCAGCGGACCTGGCCCGTTGATCATGATCGTGATCATGATCAAGTCGACGGGCGGGCCGTCAGATGTAGTGTCGTGCGATCTCCGCGCCTGCCTGGCTGCCGTAGGCGGCGGAGAACCGCTCGATCAGCGCCGAGCGCACGAGCTTGTACTCCTGCGTGCCCGTGGTCTCGAGGGCATGTACGGCGACGATGTTGCCGAGCTGAGCCGCCCGCTCCACGTTCAGGCCCCACGACGCGGCGGCCAGGAAACCGGCCCGGAAGGCGTCTCCGGCTCCGGTCGGCTCCTTCGGCGTTACTCCCGGCACGGCCGGCACGAGCACCGGCGGGTGCCCTACCCGGTCCACCCGGGCGCCGCGGCTGCCAAGGGTCGTCACCCGCACCCCGACCCGGTCGCTCAGGTCGGCCGCGCTCCAGCCGGTCTTATGCTCGGTCAAGCTGGCCTCGTACTCGTTGCAGAACAGGTAGTCAGCCCCCGTTATCAGGGACCTGACCTGCTCGCCGTCCAGTCTGGCCAGCTGCCAGGAGGTGTCCGCCGCGAACGCGATCTGGTTCTGGATGCACTGCTTGGTGAAGGCGAGCATCGCGTCCGGATCACTGGCCCCGATGAGCACGAGGTCGACCTGGCCCGCCAGCTCAGCGAGATCGATGTCCCGGTCCTCGGTCATGGCACCGGGGTAGAACGATCCGATCTGGTTCATATCGGCGTCGGTGGTGCCGATGAACCTTGCGGTGTGATGACGAGCTGACTCGCGGACCCCGCTCGTGTCCACGCCGTGCCGGTCAAGCCAGTCGCGGTACTCGCCGAAGTCACTGCCCGCCGTGCCGACCAGCAGCGGCCGCAGTCCGAGGCAGCCGAGCCCGAACGCCATGTTCGCGGCCACTCCGCCGCGCCGGATCTCCAGCGAGTCGACCAGGAACGAGAGCGCGATCTTGTCGTGCTTGCCGGGCATCAGCTGCTCGATGAATCGGCCAGGGAACGTCATCAGATGGTCGGTGGCGATCGACCCGGTGACTGCAATACGCACGGCGCTCCTTCTGGCGGCATGGAGCAGCTAGCGGCACGGGCCGGTCGCGGCCCGAGCACGTCCGGCGGCACTAGCAAAGCCGGCGAAGCCAGGGTACCGGGTTGCCGCGCGGCGCCGTACCGGCGCCAGCCGGCCGGGGCCCGGCCCGCTGCCAGCCCGCAGCCCGGCCGGTGCGGCCGCACCGGGGACGGACCGGGGCACTCCCGATCAGTGGAAGGAGTCTCCGCAGGCGCACGAGCCGCTCGCGTTCGGGTTGTCGATCGTGAAGCCCTGCTTCTCGATGGTGTCCACGAAATCGATCGTGGCACCGGCCAGGTAGGGCCCGCTCATCTTGTCGGTGACCACCTCGACGCCGTCAAACGTGCTGACGATGTCGCCATCGACCTGGCGCTCATCGAAGTACAACTGATAGCGCAGGCCGGAGCAGCCGCCGGGCTGGACGGCGATCCGCAGCCGAAGGTCGTCCCGGCCCTCGCCTGCCAGCAGGCTGCTCACCTTGGCGGCCGCGACCTCGGTCAGGATGACGCCCTGCGTCGTCACGTCGTGCTGAACAGTCATCTGGTTAGCTCCCGCATTAGTCGGCCTCGTTTCCATGCACTCCAACGATATGCCCGGTGCCTTCATTCCGCGCGCCCGCTGCGCCGCAGCAGACCTGCCTCGCAGGGGTCGGCTGTGCCCGCACTCGCCCGGCGGCCTGAACGGCTCGCCGCGCGACCGAGGGCACAGCCGACCCGATCTGGACGCGCGCGGACGATGTACGCTGGTATCGTCAGTTAGACGATAAGTCTCGGTGAAGCGAGGCCAGGCAATGTCCGTCCAGGTAGATCACGCCGCACCGGCTCTCAGGGAGAGCCTTCCGTTGTTCGTGCTCGGCACCGGCTCTGACCCGCGGTCCGAGCGGGGGGTGTCCTGTCCTGGAGAGCTTCCTGCCGCTTCCGATCCGGCGCTGGTGCGACGCGCCGAGCGGGCCAGGGCTGTGCTCGGCGACCGGGCCTTCATCCTCGGGCACCATTACCAGCGCGACGAGGTCATCAGGTTCGCCGACGTGACCGGCGACTCGTTCAAGCTGGCCCGCGAGGCGGCGGCCAGGCCCGGGGCCGAGTTCGTGATCTTCTGCGGTGTCCACTTCATGGCGGAGTCGGCCGACATGCTCACATCGCCGTCCCAGCGGGTGATCCTGCCCGACCTGGCGGCGGGCTGCTCGATGGCGGACATGGCCACCTACAGCCAGGTCGAGGAATGCTGGGAGAACCTGGAAGACCTCGGCATCGCCGACTCGGTAGTCCCGGTCACCTACATGAACTCGTCGGCCGACATCAAGGCCTTCACCGGCCGGCACGGCGGCACGGTGTGCACCTCGTCCAACGCCAGGCGCGCGCTGGACTGGGCGCTGCGCAAGGGCAGCAAGGTGCTGTTCCTGCCCGACCAGCACCTGGGCCGTAACACGGCCGTGCTCGAGATGGGCCTGAGCCTGGACGACTGCGTGGTGTGGGACCCGCGCAGGCCCGGCGGGGGGCTGGAGGCCGGCGCGCTGCGCCGGGCCACGATGATCCTGTGGCGCGGCCACTGCAGCGTGCACGGGCGGTTCACGGCGCAGAACGTGGCTGCGGTCAGGGCCAGGATTCCCGGCGTCCAGGTCCTCGTTCATCCCGAGTGCGTGCACGACGTCGTGCTCGCCGCTGACCAGGTCGGATCGACGGAGCGCATCATCTCGGTGATCGAGCAGGCGCCGGCTGGCTCGGCGTGGGCCGTCGGCACCGAGCTGAACCTGGTGCGGCGGCTCGCGGACACTCACCCGGACAAGACCGTGGTCTTCCTGGACAAGACGGTCTGCTACTGCTCCACGATGAACCGGATCGACCTGCCGCACCTGGTCTGGGTGATGGAGTCGCTGGCCGGCGGGCAGGTGGTGAACCAGATCACCGTCGACGACCAGACGGCGGCGCAGGCCAGGGCCGCGCTCGATCAGATGCTCGCGCTGCCTTAGCAGCCCGGCGGACCCCCGGCGTCACCGAACGGGCTTAGCGCGGGCTCAGAGCCCCGGCGCGGGCTCAGAGCCCGGGCGCGCCCCAGACCGGGAACCAGCGGCCCAGGTCGGGCTCGATCTTCAGGTCATCGCCGAGCGCGCCGCGGACCTGAAGTTCAAGCGCGTTGTCCCGGCGCTCGCCGGTCTGCGGGGCGAACGGGTAGAACGTCCCGCGCTTGTACAGGTAGACCAGGCCGAGCCGGCGCCCGGCGGCATCGGTGAAGGCGACCAGCGTGCAGAGCAGCAGCGGCCCGAAGCCGCCGGCCTCAAGCGAGGAGTTCACCGCGTGCAGGTCGGTCACCAGGCTCTCGATCTCGTCTGGCGAGCGCGTGCAGACCAGCCAGGTGTAGCCGTAGGAATCCTTCGACAGCCGGACCGCGGACTTCGCTTCGCTGTCCATGGCGAGCAGGTCACGGACGTCGTGCTCGATATCGGCGAACGCCCGCCCCTCGGCGGCGCGGAAGCAGACCGAGCCGGTGCCCGTCGGCCGGAAATCGGCCGCCGCCTGCAGCGTGATCGCGGCCGACGGCAGCGCGAACAGCGCGTCCAGGTTCGGCGGCACCGGCTTCGTCCGGCCGAGCAGCGTGTCAAGGAACCCCACCAGTCACCTCCCTGAGTCGGACCTCAGGACCCCGGCCGAGCCGGCTGCCGCGACGCCGCTGGCTACCTGCTGAGCTGCTTGGAGATCTTGTCAAGCTCGGCCAGCCGCTTCTCCAGCGAGGGGTGGGTCGAGAACATCGCGGACAGGCTCCGCCCCATGCTCTTGCTGAACGCCGGAGCGAAGTAGAAGGCGTTCAGCGGCTCGGCGGCGCGCAGGTCCTTCACCGGGATCCTGGCCATCTCGCCGGTCACCTTCACGAGCGCGCTGGCCAGTTTCGACGGCCGTCCGGTGAGCAGCGCGCCCGATCGGTCGGCGGACAGCTCACGGTACCGGGAGAGCAGCCGGATCAGCAGGAAGCTGATCGCATAGGTCACCATCCCGACCAGCATCACGATCAGGATCACCGGCAGCGCGTTGCCGTTGTTGTTCGCACTCCGGCCCCGGCCGCGGCCGCCGCCGCCGCCGAACAACTCGGAGTAGAAGGCGAACCTGACCAGCAGCGCCGAGATGATCCCGAGGAACGAGGCGATCGTCATCACGGCGACGTCCTTGTGCGCCACGTGCGACATCTCGTGTGCCAGGACGCCCTCAAGCTCCTCGTTGTCGAGCTTGTCAAGCAGGCCGGTGGTGGCGCACAGCACGGCGACCTTGCTCGATCGTCCGGTGGCGAACGCGTTCGGCATGTAGGTGGGCGCGATCGCGACGCGCGGCTTGGGCATGTTGGCGAGCGCGCAGAGCCGGTCCACCACGGCGTGCAGCCGCGCCGCCTGCTCCGAGTCGGTCGGTCCCACCAGCCGGGCCCCGGCGGTGCGCAGGGCAATCTTGTCCGACCAGTAGTACGAGGCGAAGGCCATGCCGCCGCCGAGCAGCACGGCGATGACGATGATGCCGCTGTTCCCGACGTTGCTGAATCTCAGCAGAACCTCGACGAGGACGACGACGAACGCGACGAAGACCAGGCCGAGCAGGAACATGGTCGCGCCCATGCGGGCGATCAGGCCCTTGTCGGTCGCGTAGCGAGTCTGAGCCATCGGCGGCGCCTCCAATTCGATCGGTGCCTGTGGAGCCGACTTACTTCATTACATCCCAAGCACGTCAATGGTTTGCCCACAGACGCCAGCGAACGCTGGTCAGCTCGGCTAACGAGCAGGCAGCCGACCGCCGGCTGCCTGCCCATGCCGGTCCGATCAGCCCGGAATCAGCCCGCCATCGGACAGCAGCTCACGCACCTCGGCGATGGTCGCCCCCTCACGCGGCAGGATCAGGCCGGACGGCTCGATCGCGTCCGGCGGCAGAGCGGTGCCGAGCGCCCTGGCCCGGTCGAGCAGTGCCTGCAGGGCGAGCCCGAATGCTGCCTCATCGCTGCCCTCGACCGCGGCCTCGAGCTTGGAGTCCAGGAGGTTGAGCTCCTCCACCGCCTTCTCATCGAGCTGCAGCTGGCCTTCGCCCATGATCCGGATGATCACTGGACCTCCTCCGTCCGCGGCTGCTCGGCGGGGAAGCTCGTCCCGGCCTGCTGGCCACCATTCGCCGGCCCCGCGGAGCCGGCGATCTGCTTCGGCGCACTGCCGCCGGCCAGCTCGGCCTTCATCCGCTCAAGCTCAAGGTCGACGCTGTGGCCACCACCCATCCGGTCGAGCTCGGCCTGGATGTCGTCGTGCGGCGCGCCGCCCAGTGCGTCGGAGAGCGCGCCGGAGGCCATCAGCTCGTCGATCGCGCCGGCCCGCGCCTTCATCTGCTCGGTCTTGTCCTCGGCTCGCTGGATCGCCAGGCCGACATCGCTCATCTCCTCGGAGATGCCGGTGAAGACCTCGTTGATCCTGGTCGTCGCCTCGGCGGCGGTATAGGTGGCCTTGATGGTCTCCTTCCTGACCCGGAACGCGTCCACCTTGGCCTGAAGCCGCTGCGAGGCAGCCGTCAGCTTCTCCTCCTCGCCCTGGAGCGAGGCGTACTGGGTCGACAAGTCGGTCAGCTGAGACTGGACGCTCGCCTTGCGGGACAGCGCCTCTCTGGCCAGATCTTCCCGTCCGGCCGCCAGGGCATCCCTTGCCTGCCGGTCGAGCTTGTCGGACGACTGCTGGACCTGGTTCATCTGCAATTCGACTCGCTTGCGCGATGTGGCCACATCGGCGACGCCGCGGCGAACCTTCTGCAGCAGTTCCAGCTGTGTCTGGTAGGAGTAATCCAGGGTTTCCCGCGGATCTTCCATCTTGTCCAGGGCCTTATTGGCCTTGGACCTGAAGATCGTCGAAACCCGCTTCATCACGCCCATAAGCGCGGCCATCCCCTCATCCTGTAAACCGCTGCCGCACCGCGCGACGGTGCCGCCAGCTGCCGTTTGGCGTCAGCAACGGAAATCTTCCAGCAGGTGCTGGGTTCCCAGCCTATGACCTGCCGGGTGGCGAGTCATCATGCCAGTCTCAGCTGGGCGCGCCAGATCCCGCCCGGCGCCGGTTCGCGCAGGCCACCGCGCGAACACTGGCGGTCTGAGCAGTTCGTCCCGGTAGGCTGTCAGCGTGTTCCGACGACGCACAAGCGGCGCTCCGGCCGTACTCGAGAGCGACCAGCCGCAGAGCAGCTCCGACCAGGCGAGCAAGCCGGTCGGCAAGGGCAGGCCCACGCCCAAGCGGAGCGAGGTCGAGCGCCGCAGGCGGGAGCCGTACACCCCGCCGCCGGCCGACCGCAAGGCCGCCGCGGCCCAGGACCGCGAGCGCAGGCGCGCAGCGGGCAAGCGCAAGATGGAGGCCATGCGCCGCGGCGAGGAGTGGGCCCTGCCGCCAAAGGACAAGGGCCCGATCAAGGCGCTCGCCAGGGACTACATCGACTCACGCCGGCTGATCGTCAGCGAGTACGTCCTGTTCGGCGTGTTCGTCCTGATCTTCCTGCTCTTCATCCTCGGCGCGGCGAAAAACTCCTCGGTGATTCTCTACGCCGAGCTCGCCATCCTCGGCCTGATCGTGCTGGAGAGCTCCTACCACACCATCAGGGTGATCCAGCTGGCCAGGCTGCGCTTCCCGGGGCAGAGCACCAGAGGCGTCAACTTCTACATAATCAAGCGCAGCATCAGACTCCGCAGCACGCGGATACCTCCTCCCAAGGTCAGCCGCGGCGACGCGATCTAGCCGGGAGCGGCGGCCAGGCGGCCGGCTCCGGTGGCCGGC
>Ga0209415_10001982_pt1 | contig 38816 bp, 38 predicted proteins | sample PeaSoiSIISIP2007_FD_187696 | JGI IMG/M metagenome (GOLD analysis project Ga0209415, IMG submission 187696) | Peat soil microbial communities from Weissenstadt, Germany - SII-SIP-2007 (SPAdes) (version 2) | ecosystem: Environmental > Terrestrial > Soil > Wetlands > Peat | place: Germany...
GTTTGTTTTGTTGCATTTGTGGCCCGGCTGAAGCCGTGCCCTTGTTACAGAACCCGTAAAAGTGCAAGTTTTGTGGATACATATTGAGTTTTTGCGCGGGAACAGTCGGCCTTGGATTGGCTGGGGAGTCGATGGTTTGCTCGTTCCGACCATCGAACAAATTTGCGCTTTTTGACTATTTTTCCTTGGTCGCGGCGGGGATCATTTGTCCCAACGGGCCGCACCCCGTAGAATCAGATGTGGGCCGACGGCGAAGCCGCCCGGAGCGGCACCAGCTACCCATGAGCGAACAGGAACAAGGCATCTCCATACAGGCGCAGGCGGTTTTGCCGGCGTGGATCAAGGTCGAGAAGGCGCGGCATCCTCAGCGCCCCTATCCCATGGACTTCATCGAGAACATCTTCACCGATTTCAGCGAGATTCACGGGGATCGCGCCTACGGCGACGATGAGGCAGTGGCCTGCGGAATGGCCCGTCTCGGCGGCGAAGAGGTGCTGGTCATCGGCAACCGCAAGGGCGGATCGACCAAGGACCGTGTGCGCCGCAACTTCGGCATGCCGCACCCAGAGGGCTATCGCAAGGCGCTGCGCTGCATGAAGATTGCCGAGAAGTTTGGTCGTCCGGTGATCAGCTTCATCGACCTGCCCGGAGCGTTTCCGGGATTGGGCGCGGAAGAGCGCGGCCAGGCCGAGGCGATTGCGCGCAATCTGCTGGAAATGTCGCGGCTGCGTGTGCCGACGATCTCGGTGATTACAGGCGAAGGCGGGTCGGGCGGCGCGCTGGCATTGGCCGTGGCGGATCGCGTGCTGATTCTGGAGAATGCTCTCTACTTTGTGATTTCGCCGGAGGGTTGCGCGGCGATCATGTGGAACGATCCCAGCCGCAAGGACCGGGCCGCCGAGGCGCTGCGCATCTCCGCGCCGGAGGTTGCCGCGATGGGCTGCGTGGATGAGATTATCCCCGAGCCGCCAGACGGCATTCACACCGCGCGCGAAGTTGGCTGCGGCCTGCTGGGCAGCGCGCTGAAGAAGCATCTGGCCGAGTTGAAGGCCATGCCGGTGGAGATCATGGTCTCCGCGCGGCAACAGAAGTTTCGCCATATTGCGCAGTTTTATACGGAAGGCTAATTGCCAATGACTCCCCCCGGAACTGGCGGTCGCTTTCGCTCTTATCTTCGCTTCATTGCCGCCGTGCTGTGGTTCTTCATGGCGCGGTCGATGGCGCGCCACGGTGCGCTGGGCATGGCTGGCGAGCAGTGGGTACCGCTGGTCGAGCAGGCGATGCTGGTCTTTCTTTTACTGCTGGGCTACTCGGCGCTGGGCTTTAGCTTCGAGCGGCAACAGCATCCACTCAGTGAACAGGGATTGCCGCGCCGCGCAGGCTGGCAGGGCGAGATGGGCCTGGGGTTGGCCGTGGGTTGGGCCGCCGCGCTGCTCTGCGTGCTGCCGCTGACGGTGGCCGGAGGCATTGCGATTGTTCTTACGCCGCAAGTCTCGGCGTGGATGTGGTTGCTGGCCGATATTGCGTTCTTTGCGCTGCTGGCTCTGGTTGAAGAGGTCGTTTTTCGCGGGTATGCATTTCAGAGCTTTGCGCGCGCCGTTGGCCCGCTGGGCGCGACGCTGGGCTTTGCCGTCTTTTATGCGATGGTGCAGGCGATGCTGCCGGGTTCCAGCCACGCCAGCATTGCCGTCTCCGTGGCGCTGAGCCTGCTGCTTTCGACGGCCTATCTGCGCACCAAGGCATTGTGGGTGAGCTGGGGATTGAACTTTGCCTGGAAGGGCAGCCGTGCGCTGCTCTTCGGCCTGACGGTCAGCGGCATCAGCAATCATTCGCCGGTGGTGCAGGGCGACCCGATGGGACCGCTCTGGCTCTCTGGCGGCGGTTTTGGGCTGGACGGCAGTTGGGTGGCCTTCATCGTGCTGCTGGTTGCCGTGCCGGTGATCTATCGAGTGACGCGCGATCTCGACTTCCTCTACAACGTCCCGGTCATTATTCCAGGGGGGCTTGCGGTGGATATTGACGCCGCGGCCAAGCGCCAGCACGAGGATGCGATGGGCGAGGTGAAAGCGGCTGTGCCCGCGCTGATCCAGATTCTTCCCGTAGCCGCGCCGATGCCGCAGGTTATTTCCGGCCAATCGACGGAGGAAATGCGGTAGATTTTGGTTTTGGCGGCGATTTCAGCGGGATTTGGTGGATTTGTATCACGCGATTCCGGTTCTCTTTCCGGCGCGCATTGCTAAACTTCCCCAATCCACTTACAATGAAAGAGAAGATTTGCAGGAAAGGTTTGACCTCAGCGATGCCCAAGGAAAAGATTCACCCCAATTATGCCGCGGTACTGGTTAAGTGCGCCTGCGGAAACAATTTCGAGACCCGTTCGACCAACAAGGGCGACATTCACGTGGAAATCTGCTCGTCTTGCCACCCGTTCTTTACGGGCAAGCAGCGCCTGGTGGATACCGCCGGTCGCGTCGAGCGCTTCCGCCGCAAGTATGCCAAGTCCGATGCCGCCGTGGCTGCGACCAAGTAACTGCGTCGATAGCTGGCGATCAAGAGTGGGCCTCCGCTACGGCGGAGGCCCTTTCGCGTCGATTGTTATGCGAGAATGGTTCATGGCCGCCATTGAGGTTCAACACTACTTGAGCCGTGCGCGAGAACTTCTTGAAGGGATGAAAATCCTCGTGAAAGAAGAGGCATACATTCTCGACGAAGATGTAGTCCAATTCAAGCATTCTCCTGCTTTGCTCGGAATTCACTGCGCAATTTCGTATAGTGACGCCTTGAGGATTGGCTTGGGACGTATCAATCTAACGTCGATGGATCACAAAAAAGCTGCGAGTGATTTGGAATCCCTACTTGGGGCTAGAAACTATGAGAATCGAAAAGGGATCGGCCATCTTAGAAAACTTATCGACATGAAGAACAAGATTGCATACGCTCCTATCACGTTGAGAGAAAACGAGGTCGAGGATGCCGTGAAACACGCCGAACGCTTTCGTTCCTCAAAGGAGATCGTTGAGATGGCCGATAAGTTTGTCGCTGAGCACTCCGCTAACTGGGAGTACCGCGAAGAATAGCTTCTTGTCTTTCAGCAAAGCTCAAGATTTTTGTCATCAAACCGCACAACCTTCAAAGAGAAGTGATCCCCCTATGCCCCGTGCCAAACGCATCATTCAGTCCGCAGTTACCATTGACGATTTTCCGTTGATCTGGAATCTTCACCGCGAACAGCAGTTTTCCGACGAGGACGGCTGGCGGGGCGTCTCCATCCATGTGAAGCTTGCCGAGGGAGTGCGCCGCGAGTTGCATCTGGAGTATCCGGCCTGGGTCAAGGAGAAGGTCGGCATCAAGTACAGCGAACCGGCTCGTCCCACCATTCTGGCGGCCAAGGTGGAGCAGCACATTCGTCAGGCGATGGAGGCGGGATGGGACCCGGCATCGCGCGGCAAGGCCTTCGTGCATGAGTTGGAAGAGTTACCGAGCTGATTGAATACCAGGTGGGTGTGATGGCGGGCAGGGGAATTACAGTCAACAAGGATTGGGATAGCCCAATCGAACATGCAATGCCCGCTGTGGCGCGCGTGCCAGCCGAGGTGCGTCTGGGCACGGTTTCCGTCACACCCGCAACGGTGCTGGCACCCATGGCCGGGGTGACCGATACGGTTTTTCGGCGCTTCATTCGCCACGCCAGTTTGTTTACGGAGAGCGGTGAGGATGTGGTCTCCCAGGTTCCAAATGCGGGACCTGGGGCACCCAATTCTGGAGCACGAATCGAGTCTGCAATCGATTCGGTTGTGACCAATGCCCAATCTGGATGCGGTTTGCTGATGACCGAGTTCACTTCGGCCGACGGGTTGGCGCGGATGCGCGAGACCAAGCGCAAGCGCTATCTGACCTTTTACGAGGACGAGCATCCCATCGGCGCGCAGATCTTCGGTTCCAATGCGGAGACGCTGGCCGAGGCTGCGCGCATCGTCGAGGAGTCGGGCTTTGATCTGGTTGATTTGAACCTGGGTTGCCCGGCCAAAAAAGTTGTGGGATCGAACGGCGGTTCTGGATTGCTGCGCGATCTGCCCCGTGTGCATGAGATCTTTCGCGCCGTGCGCAAGGCGGTTACCATTCCTTTCACTGTGAAATTCCGCATGGGATGGAATGAGCGCGATATTGTCTGCGTCGAACTGGCGCGCATGGCCGAGGCCGAGGGTCTGAATGCCGTTGCGCTGCACGCCCGCACCCGCGAGCAGGGCTATAGCGGCCAGGCGCAGTGGGAGTGGATTGCGCGCGTCAAAGAGGCTGTGAAGATTCCCGTCATCGGCAACGGAGATATTCGTACGCCCGAAGATGCCGCGGCGATGGTGGCGCATACCGGTTGCGATGCGGTGATGATTGGCCGCGCCGCGCCGTCGAATCCTTGGATCTTTCGCCAAATTGCGCAGTACACTGCCACCGGCAGCTACCAGCGGCCCACGAACGAAGATCGCTACCGCATGATTCGCGCGTATTTTCAGATGCTGTTGGACGAGCAGGAAGCCTGCAAGGATCTGCCCCGCGATGCGCGTCTGGGCGAGACGGCCGGGCGCATGAAGCAGTTCGCAACCTGGTTCACGCACGGCGTTCCCGGCGGTGCCAAGTTGCGCCGCTCCATCTACGATTCCCGCACCGGGCAAGCGGTATTGGCTCAGGTGGATGCGTTTTTCACGGCGCAGATTGCGGGCGATGCCGCGAGCGAACCCGAAGATGCGAGCGACCTCGGCTTTCCCGACGAACCGATGGTCTGCGATTAGCTTCGTATCCGTTTAATCGAGTGATTCCATGATCGTAGCGCCGACCTCCCGATCGGCTGTAGCGCGGGCGTCCTCGCCTGCGTTCATCCATGGCGTCCGCCGCTTCTTCCAGATCAAATGGTGTAATCTGGGTCAATCCTGTTGAACGCGCCGGAGCGGTGATTCGGCGCGGATTGACTGCCCATTGGAGAGAGAATCATGCTGAAGGGATTTCGAGAGTTCATCTTGCGTGGCAATGTGGTCGATCTGGCGGTCGCAGTGATCCTGGGCGCGGCCTTCAATGCGGTGGTCACTTCATTCACCAAAGACGTTCTGGGGCAACTGATCGCCGCCGTTGTGGGCAAGCCGGACTTCAGCGGCGTGGTGCTGAATCTGCATGGAACCGATATTCGCGTGGGCAATTTTCTTACCGCGTCGGTGCAGTTTCTGATTGTGGCCACAGTGGTTTATTTTGGCGTGGTGCTGCCGCTGAATGCGTTGCAGGCGCGCATGAAGAAGCCGGAAGCCGGGCCCACCACGAAGAATTGTGCGGAGTGCCTGAGCGAGATTCCGCTGGCCGCGCGCCGCTGCGCGCACTGTGGGCAACCCGCGGCCTGAACGCAAATTCTGCGCACTATCACGGATGTGCTGACTTCATTCTTTCCCAAGAAAGCCGATCTCAAGACGATGAACGAATCGCTTGCATCTCTCCTGTTGCTCTCCTTCACAGCTTTGCCTCTCACCGCGCAGAACGCCGCTCCGCAAACGGTCTTTGGCTATACAAACTTCGGCGCGGAGTCGAAGATCGAGGAGAAGTTTCTGGCCGTGCCCGATGCCGCGCTGGCCGGGCAGCACTTGAAGACGCTGACGGCCGAGCCGCATCTGGCCGCATCGCCGGAGGATCGCAAGACGGCCGAGTACGTGGCGCGGAAGTTTCGCGCGGCGGGCCTGGAGACGGAGATTGTGCCGTACCGCGTACTGTTGAATCAGCCCAAAGTGGTGCGCGTGGAGGCCTACAACGCGGCGGGGCATTTGCTGATGAGCGGTCCCACGCCGGAGCACGTGGCCAACGATCCGTATCAGAACGATCCGCGCATCGGGCTGCCCTTCAACGGCTCCTCTGGCTCGGGCGACGTGACCGGCGAGGTGGTTTATGCAAACTATGGGCGGCTGGAAGACTATGACCAGTTGGCCGCGCAGCACATTGACCTGCATGGAAAGATCGTACTGGTGCGCTACGGCGCGAATTTTCGCGGCGTGAAGGTTTATATCGCCGAGCAGCGCGGAGCCGCTGGAGTGCTGATCTACTCCGATCCGCACGATGACGGTTTTTACAAAGGGGACGCTTACCCCGAGGGGCCTTGGCGTCCGGAGACCGCGATTCAGCGCGGTTCCGTGCAGTATCTCTTCAAGTATCCCGGCGACCCGGAGACTCCGGGCGTGGCCTCTGCTCTGGATTTGCCGGATGCGGCGCGGGTTTCCGGCTTCGGCAATCAGCCGCATATCATTTCGATTCCTCTGAGCTATCACGATGCCGCGCCGATCTTGCAGGCGATGAAGGGACAGAGCGCGCCGCAGAGTTGGCAGGGCGCGCTGCCGTTTCGCTATCATCTGGGGTCGGGCGGCGTGAAGGTGCATCTGGTCTCCAATCAGGATTATCAGCGGCGCATTATCTGGAACGTGATTGGAAAGATCAAGGGCACGGATTACCCGGATGACTGGGTGGTGGTGGGCAATCATCGCGATGCGTGGCTGTACGGTGCGGTGGACCCATCGAGCGGCACGGCGGCCATGCTGGAGACGGTACACGGCGTGGGCGCGCTCATCAAGCAGGGATGGCGGCCCAAGCGCACACTGATCTTTGCCAATTGGGACGCCGAGGAGCAGGGGCTGATTGGTTCGACCGAATGGGTCGAGCAGCACGCCAGCGAGTTGAGCCGCGCGGTGGCTTACTTCAATACCGACGTCGCCGTCTCTGGCCCGGATTTTTCCGCCGATGCGGTTCCTTCTCTGAAGCAGTTTCTGCGTGAAATTACGCGCGATGTGCCCAGCCCGCTGGGCGGGACGGTCTATCAGCAGTGGCGCATCAAATCCGCGGGCCAGTCGGAGTCTCCCTCCGCGAATGCCAGCGCGCCCGCCGAAGAGATTCAGGTTGGCGACCTTGGCTCCGGCTCGGATTTCACGCCCTTCCTACAGCATCTAGGCGTGCCTTCCACCGATATCACTTCCGAGGGTTCGTACGGCGTGTACCACTCGGTCTTTGATAACTATGCGTGGTTCACGCAGAATGCCGATCCACATTTTTACTATCTTCAGGAGATGGCGCGAGTCTTTGGGTTGGAGGCGCTGCGCATGGCCGATTGCGACGTGCTGCCCTACGACTACGTGACTTATGCCAACGAGATTGGGGCATTCCTGGAAGCAGCTCGGCACAAAGCCGCTGACCAGAGACTCACGCTCGATTTTGCTCCGGCACAGGCCGCAGCCGCGCGTTTGGCCGCAGCCGCGCGCGCCACGCATGAACAGCAATCGGCGGCCAACGGCGATCTGGTGCGGCTGAATCACGCGCTACGTCAGACGGAAACCGCGCTGCTCTCCGATGCGGGCCTGCCCAACCGTCCGTGGTACAAGCACACCATCTACGCGCCTGGCGAGTATACCGGCTACGCGGCGGTGGTGATTCCCGGTGTGAACGAGGCGCTGGACGCCAAGGACCAACCTCGCGCTGCGCAGCAGTTGGTGGTGCTGACGCAGGCGTTGGCCAAGGCAGCGGCTACGTTGGAGAAGCCGTAACAGTTGGTGGGGCTTCGCAGTACAGTTGTTGCGGTTCCCACCCTTGTGGCATGAAACAAGAACGCCGCAAGGATGGGGCACCTGCGGTGCGGCCAGTGGCCTTCGGCGTGGCCCGCGCCTGAAAAAAGGCGCGGGATTTGGCGTTGTGGCGCGATGGCGTTTTATTGAGCTGTTTTGAAGAGTTGGTTTGGACGGGATATGAATCAGCAGATGGAGCAAGACGACGACTGGATGCGGCGGGCGCTGGAGATGGCGCGGCGGGGGACGGCGGTGACTTCGCCGAATCCTGCGGTGGGCTGCGTGATTTTGGACTGCGCGGGGCAGGTGGTGGGCGAGGGCTGGCACGAGTACGACCTGCTGGACCATGCGGAGGTGGCGGCGCTGAAGGTGGCGCGGCAGCACGCGGGGGAACGGCTGCGCGGCGGTACGGCCTACGTGACGCTGGAGCCTTGCCATCACACGGGACGCACGGGTCCGTGCAGCGAGGCGCTGGTGGCGGCGGGCTTGGCGCGGGTGGTGGTGGCGACGATTGACCCCAACCCGTTGGTTGCCGGTCAAGGCATGGAACGGCTGCGCGCGGCGGGGATAGAGACTGTTGTAGGCGTGCGGCAGGCCGAGGCGCGACGGCTGAATGAGGGTTTTGCCCGCTGGATTCAGCATCGGCGGCCGTTTGTGCTGATGAAGGTGGCGATGACGCTGGATGGACGCATTGCGCCGCCGCCGGGAGCGCACAAGCCGGGCGAGCCGTATTGGATTACCAATGAGGCCTCGCGCCTGGCGGTGCAGACGCTGCGTTGGCAGGCGGACGCGGCGCTGACCGGCGTGGATACGGTGCTGGCTGACGATCCGCTGTTTACCGACCGCAGCGGGCTGCGCAGGCGGCGTCGGCTGCTGCGCGTGGTGCTGGACTCGGCGCTGCGCATGCCGCTGAACGCAAAGATGGTGGCCACGGCGCAGAACGATGTGGTGGTCTTTACCGTTTCGACGGACGAGGCGCGGATTCAGCAGTTGCGGGAGCGCGGCGTGCGCGTTGAGGTGCTGGCCGCCGAGGCGGGCCGTGTGCCGTTGGCGAAGGTGTTGGATACGCTGGGCGCGGAGGGCATTCTGAATCTGCTGACCGAGACGGGCACGCGGCTGAATACGGCGCTGCTGACGGCGGGGCTGGTGGATCGGACGCATCTGTTTGTCTCGCCGCAGATCATGGGATCGGATGCCGTGCCCGCCTTTCGCGGCATGACCAACGCCATTCACATGGCCGAAGTGGATGTGGAGCGCTACGGCAATGATGTGGGCCTTTGCTCGCTGCTCAACGATCCATGGCCGAGCGAAGGGTAGCCTTTTATGGCTGAAATTGGATTTTTGCGTCATTGTTGGGTTCTGAATCGTCAGATAAGGAGTCTGATCCTGGGGGGGAGTGTGCCTGCTGGCGGGCGATTCTGCCTGGGGCAAACTTTTGGGAGAGACGACGTGCGATAGAATTTCACGCGCGCGCAAGAAAATCGGGCTGACGCCGATAAGGAAGTTGATGGCCTTGAAGTTACGGGCTGAGTGCTTCAAATTGCGACAGAAATTGAGTTCAACAGGAACGAACGGGAACAAAGGAACAACTGAGTGAGGAGCAACGCGTTGAAACGCATACTAGGCGTGGGTTGTGGTTTGTTGATGATATTGGCGGCGACTGGCTGCGACAAGAAACATGCGGCCGCGGCCGGCGCGGGGATGCAGGCAATGCCGGTGCAGACGGTAGCCGTGGCGATGACGCCGGTGCCGCAGAGCAGCGAGTACGTGGCGACGATCAAGTCACGGCGCTCGGCTACGCTGCAACCGCAGGTGGACGGGCGGCTGACGGAGATTCGCGTGCGCAGCGGCGATCATGTGAAGGCCGGTCAATTGCTGATGGAGATCGATCCGCGCCACCAGATTGCGGCGGTTGAATCGCAGCGTGCAACGGAGCGGCAGAAGAAGGCTCTGTACGACTACAACACGTCGGAGATCGAGCGGCAGAGGAAGCTGTTCGAGGCTGGGATCACCAGCCGCGACGCCTATGAGCAGGCACGGCAGGTGTTTGAGAATACCAAGGCGGATTACGAGTCGGCCGTCGAGCAGCGCAAGACGCAGGAAGAACAACTGGCCTACTACCATGTGAGCGCGCCGTTTGACGGCGTGGTGGGCGATATTCCGGTGCATGTGGGCGACTATGTGGCCTCGTCGGCAGTGCTGACCACGGTGGATGAGAACCGGGATTTGGAAGCTTATATCTATGTTCCAACCGAGCGCTCGACCGAGGTGCGGCAGGGGCTGGCGGTGGAACTGATGGATAACTCGGGCAAGGTGCTGGAGAAGACGCAGATCGATTTCCTTTCGCCGCAGGTGGACAGCACATTGCAGGGGATTCTGGTGAAGGCGCCGGTTCGCTCGTCGCCGGAGGTGCTGCGCAATGCGCAGATGATCAAGGCGCGCATCATCTGGAGCACCAAGCCGATGGCCGTGGTTCCGGTGCTGGCGGTGGTGCGGCAGGGCGGACAGAGCTTTGTCTATGTGGCGCAGCAGCAGGACGGACACTACTCGGCGCATCAGACGGCGGTCACGCTGGGCGACACGGTGGGCAACACGTATTCGATTTCCTCGGGTCTGAATGTGGGCGACAAGGTGATTGTGTCCGCAACGCAGTTCCTCGTCAATGGAATGCCAATTGTGCCAATGGGCTAAGTCGAAATTGTGACTTGTGCCATGGTCTGAGTTCGTGCTGAGCTAAGGTTCTCAAAAGGGAGTTCTCTCTTGTTTGTCGATTTTTTCATTCGTCGTCCCGTCTTTGCGACGGTCTGCGCGCTGCTGATCATTCTGGCGGGAGCGATATGCATACCGAATTTGCCGATCGCGATGTATCCCGATCTTGCGCCGCCGGAGGTCAACGTCAGCTCGAATTACGTGGGCGCCAACGCGGATACGGTGGAGAAGGCTGTAACCATTCCGCTAGAAGAAGCGATCAATGGCGTCGCGGGCATGCGCTATATCAGCTCATCGAGCACCAACAGCGGAACCAGTTCGATTACGGCCACCTTCAAGACCGGCTACGATCTGGATATCGCGGCGGTGGACGTGCAGAATCGCGTGGCCAGCGTGGAGGGACGACTGCCTTCGGCGGTCAACTCGACGGGCATCAGCATCACCAAGAGCAACAGCAATTTTGTCTTCGGCGCAGGCTTCTATACTCGCGACGGACGTTACTCGAGTGAGTTTATCTCGAATTATCTGGACGTTTACGTGAAGGATGCGCTGAAGCGCGTTCCGGGCGTGGGCGACGTGATGATCTTCGGTGAGCGCAAGTACGCGATGCGCGTCTGGCTGGATCCGATGCGACTGGCGGCGCGCGGTTTGACGGCCTCAGACGTAGTGAATGCGCTGGTGGAGCAGAACGTGGAGATTCCCGCCGGGCAACTTGGGCAGCCACCGTCTGACTCGAAGCAGGCCTTTCAGGTTCCGGTGCGCGTGGTGGGTAGACTGACCAGTCCCGTGGAGTTCGATAACATCATTGTTAAAAACTCGGCGAATGGATTGGTGCTGCTGAAGGACGTGGGTCACTCGGTGGTGGGCGCGGAGGACTATAGCTCCTCGCTCAAATATTCCGGACGCGATGCCATGGGCATTGGCGTGGAGCAGTTGTCGAACGCCAACGCGCTGGAAGTGGATGCGCAGGCCAAGGCCGTTCTGAAGGAACTATCCAAGAGCTTTCCTCCAGGGCTGGAGTACGCCGTCGCCTTTGACTCGACGACCGTGGTGGGCGACTCGATCCGCGAAGTGCTTTTCACCCTGGGCATGGCCATTTTCATTGTGATTACGGTCATCTTCCTGTTCCTGCTGGATTGGCGCGCGACGATTATTCCCGCAGTAACCATCCCGGTTTCATTGATTGGAACCTTCGCATTCATCAAGCTTTTCGGATTCTCGATCAACTCGCTGACCCTGTTCGGCATCACGCTGGCCACAGGCCTGGTGGTGGACGACGCCATTGTCGTAATCGAAAATGTGCAGCGTCACATTGCGATGGAACACTCCGATCCGCATGAAGCCACTTCGCGCGCCATGGGCGAAGTGACCAGTGCCGTGATCGCCACATCGCTGGTGCTGATCGCGGTGTTTGTGCCGGTCTCGTTCTTCCCTGGAACCACGGGCATCTTGTATCGCCAATTTTCTCTGACCATTGCATTCGCCATTGCTATCTCGGCGTTCAATGCGCTGACGCTTTCACCGGCGCTCTCGGCATTGTTTCTGCGCGGCGAGGAAGACCGTCCGCATCAGTTGGATTTCCTGCATATCAAGCCGATTTCCAGCGCATTCTCGGCATTCATTCATGGAGCGGATGCATTCATCAGTTGGTTGGCCAGCACCTATGCAAAGTCGATTCACGTGGCGTTGCAACTGCGCTATATTCTGCTTCTGGTTTTCTTCGGCGGACTGGGCCTGACGGTGTGGACCTATCAGCACGTTCCCACCGGCTTTATTCCGCAGGAAGATCAGGGCTACCTGATGGTGATTGTGCAAGCGCCGCCGGGATCGTCACTGACTTATACGACTGCATTGGCGGATCGGGCCAATGCGATCATCGCGCAGAACCCAGATGTTAATGGCGCATTCTCGGTGATGGGCTACAGCATGTCGGGCGGCTCATCGAATGCGGGCATGATGTTTATCAGCCTCAAACCTTCCGACCAGCGCCGCGACAAGGGACATTCGGCTGCCGAAATTACTGAGTCACTGACTCAGCAGTTGGGCGGTCTGATGATGGCACCGAACGGCGGAATGGTGGCGGTCTTTGAACCGCCCGCGGTCTCCGGAGTGGGCAGCTTTGGCGGCTTCCAATTCATGCTTCAGGATCAGGGCGGCAACACGCTCGCCGATTTGGATCGCGTGGCGCACCAGATTGTGGGCGCCAGCAAAACACAGCCCGATCTTAGCCGCCTGATGACGACCTTCTCTGCAAACGATCCGCAGATGCTGGTAACAATTGATCGCGAGAAGGCCAAGGCGATGGGCATTCCGCTCTCGCAGATCACCACCACTCTGGGCGTCTTCATGGGGTCGGAGTACGTTAACGACTTTGACTTCAACAATCGCACTTATCGCGTATTTGTGCAGGCGGATCAGCCCTTCCGCATGACCTCGCGCGATCTGCATAACTACTATGTGCGTTCGGATGCGGGGCAGATGGTGCCGCTGGATAACTTGACCAAGGTGGTGGAAAGCTCCGGTCCGCCGGTCATTTCCCACTACAATCTCTTCCGTTCGGTAGAGATTGATGGCTCGGCTGCGCCAGGTTACAGTTCCGGCCAGGGATTGGCGTCGATGGAGGCGCTGGCGAAAAAGACGATGATGCCGGGCATGCGTTTTGAGTGGACCGGACTTACGCTGGATGAGATTGAATCCAGCGGCAAGGCGATCATCATCTTTGGCTTGGGCATACTGGTGGTTTATCTGACGCTCTCCGCGCAGTACGAGAGTTTCGCGCTGCCTTTCATCATTCTTCTGGCTGTTCCCATGGCGGTTTTAGGCGCACTGGGACTGGTATATGCGCGCGGTCTGTCGAACGACGTGTATTGTCAGATCGGTCTGGTGATGTTGATTGGACTCTCGGCAAAAAATGCGATTCTGATTGTCGAGTTCGCCGAGCAACTGCGCAAGAAGGGACGTTCGATTGCGGAGGCGGCCATTGAAGCGGCTGAACTGCGACTGCGCCCCATTCTGATGACGTCGTTCGCATTCATCCTGGGCATTCTGCCGTTGGTCTTCGCCACTGGCGCGGGCGCATTGGGTCGGCGTTCAGTGGGAACCACGATTGTCGGCGGCATGGTGCTTTCGACGGTGCTGAATCTCTTCTTCATCCCGGTGCTGTACGTGATTATGAGCAGGCTGCTGCGCCGCAACAGCCATGTGGAAGCAGCGCCAACAGAAGCATAGAGTCAGCCGCTACTTATCGCGGTGAACGATCACGTAATCCTTGATGCGCGCATAAGCCTCGTGGGACAAGATGCCTTGTCCCACGAGGTTTTGTTTGCTGCGATAAGGGCGGAAACGCACAATGCGCGCGGCCCAGACGCGCGTCATTCCAGGTATCTTGAGTAACTCATCGAGAGTGGCCTTGTTGATATCTACACGATCTTCTGGGCGCGGTGCCAGCGCCGAAGTGCGGGGCCGCGTATTCGTGCGCTGATGATATTGCGCGGTCGCAAACAGGCAGAGTCCGAGGCACAGAAAAAGCAACGCCGATAATTGTCTAGTGAATCGCACGGCACCATTCTGCGCCCACAGCGGCCGCAGCGCAAGAAAAGATTTGACAGAGTGCGGGGTTTTCCCTTAAAGTTTCAAACAGATGCAGAGCCTCCGCCATCACGGCCATCACCACCATCATGGAACCTCCATGTCGGCGGACTGCCATGGCCTGAAGTAAACGGCCAGAGAGATCGAAGAACCACCCCCAGCCCGCCGGCGAACTTCGCAGGTGGGTTTTTTTATGCCCAAGCACAAATCTCAACCAAGACAAGGACAAGAATGAGCACACCGAATCCAATAATCGACTTCGACAAGATGGACGGCCTGGTCCCCGGAATTGTACAGGACGCGCAATCCGGCGAGATGCTGATGCTGGGCTTCCTGAACGCCACCAGCTATGCCAAGACCCTGGAGAGTGGCTTTGTCACTTTCTGGAGCCGCACACGGCAGAAGCTGTGGATGAAGGGCGAATCGAGCGGCAACCGCCTGCGCATCGTCTCAGTCGCCACCGACTGCGACAACGATACGCTGCTGTTTCGCGTGGTCGTTGAAGGCGATGGACTGGTCTGCCACGAGGGCACGGTCAGTTGCTTTACCAAGCCGATCACTCTGGACGCAAAAACTTCAACCCCTGCAGCAAGCAAGACGGAGGAAAATCGTGGCTAACAAGCTGAGACTTGGACTTCCCAAGGGAAGCCTGCAAGACGCAACCATTGCCCTGTTCAAGCGCGCCGGATGGAATATCTACGCCGATGGCCGCTCCTACTTTCCCAGCATCGACGACAGCGAGATCGAATGCATGTTGATCCGCGCGCAGGAGATGGCGCGTTACGTCGATCACGGTGTGCTGGATGCGGGATTGACCGGCATTGACTGGGTTGTGGAGAGCGGGCTGGATTTGACCAGCATCACTTCTCTCACTTACTCCAAGGTGAGCCGCCGCAAGGTGCGCTGGGTGCTGGCTGTGCCCGAGGATAGCGGCTTTGAGAAGGCAGAAGACCTGGAAGGCAAGACCATTGCCACCGAGTTAGTCGAAGTCAGCAAGCGTTACTTCGCTTCCAAGGGCGTGAATGTGAAGGTTGAATTCAGTTGGGGCGCAACCGAAGTCAAGCCGCCGACGCTGGCCGATGCCATTGTTGAAGTCACTGAGACGGGTAGCTCGCTGAAGGCCAATCACCTGAAGATCATCGATACCGTCATGGAAAGCGAGACGCATCTGATCGCGGGCAAGAACGCTATTGCCGACCCGTGGAAGATGGAAAAGATCAATCAGATCGCGATGATGCTGCGCGGCGCAATCGATGCGCAGTCCCAGGTTGGTTTGATGCTCAACGTGAAGCGCGAGAATCTGGAGACGGTTCTGGGCGTACTCCCTGCGCTGAATTCGCCGACCATCTCGCAACTGAGTAACTCCGAGTGGGTCGCGGTGAATACGATTGTGGAAGAGCGCGTGGCGCGCGATGTGATTCCGAAGCTGAAGGCCGCGGGCGCAACGGGCATCGTCGAGTATTCGCTGAACAAGGTGGTTCTGTAACTCGGAGGCAAGCATGAAAACGATCCGCACCAAGGGTCGAGGCGCGGGGCAAGCAGCGGAAACGCTTGCCCTGCTGGAACAACGCGGCGGCGCGGCGCTGGATACCGTGCTGCCCGCCGTGCGCCGCATCGTAAGTGATGTGCGCAAAAAAGGTGATCGGGCATTACTGAGTTATGCGGCTCAGTTTGACGGCTTGGCGGGCATCGAAGCATTGCGAGTCACTCAAGAAGAGATGGCCGCGGCGTGGAATGCGATTCCAGCCGCGATGCAAGCAGCACTGACGACAGCAGCCAATCAGATTCGTGCCTTTGCTGTCTCGCAATTGCCTGCTTCGTGGAGCGAGAATCCAGTCGAAGGACTCACTACGGGGCAGCTTGTTCGTCCGCTTGGCTCGGTTGGATGCTATGTACCCAGTGGTCGTCATCCATTGCCTTCCACGCTGCTGATGACCGCGATTCCCGCGCAGGTGGCGGGTGTGGAGCGCATCGTCGCTGTTTCTCCCAAGCCCGCGCCGGAAACTCTGGCCGCGGCGTACTTACTGGGTGTTACAGAGTTTTATCGCGTGGGCGGCGCTCATGCCGTGGCCGCGCTGGCTTACGGAACCGCAAGCATTGCGCGCGTGGACAAGATCGTTGGACCCGGCAATCTTTATGTAACTGCCGCTAAAAAACTGGTTGCCTTCGATTGCGCCATCGATATGCTGGCCGGGCCTACCGAGATTGTTGTGACCAGTGAGTCAGGCGATGCGGGCGATATTGCATCGGACCTGGTGGCACAGGCGGAACACGATCCCGAGGCGGTGGCGATCTTCATTACTACGCGTACCGATCTTGCCAAGGAAGTTATCGCAGAGACCAAGTTGCGTAGCCGCAATAATCCGGTTGCCAAAGCAGCGCTGGATCGCAATGGGCTGGTTATCCTGGCCTCCAACGTCGATGAAGCGCGCGCCATCACCAATCGTTTGGCGGCTGAGCATCTTACTGTGGATGCGGCCAGCGATCTGGATTGGGTGCAGAATGCTGGTTCTGTCTTCATTGGCCGGTGGTCCGCGCAGCCCATGGGCGATTATATCTCCGGCCCCAATCACACGCTGCCAACAGGTGGAATGGCGCGGGTGCGCGGCGGTTTGAGCGTGAATGATTTTGTGAAACTCATCACGGTGCAGCAATATTCCGCGAAAGCACTTCGTACTCTTGGACCGCAAGCTGCATTGCTCGCCGATGCCGAGGGACTCTTTGGGCATGCTGAGTCGATTCGTACGCGACTGAGGAGAAAATCACGTGGCTAATGTAGCTTCAGTAACTCCGGAACCGCGCGCGCGCGTACGGGCGATGATGGAATATCATCCGCCGCTGGGCTGTCGCGATACGCTGCGGCTGGACTTCAATGAGAACACGCTGGCCTGCTCGCCGAAGGTGGGCGAGGTGCTGGGACGCATCTCCACGGGCGCTTTGACGCGCTATCCGGAGCGCGGGCCAGTGGAAGCAATGGTGGCCGCGCAGCTGGGACTCAAGCCTGAGCAGGTGGCGCTCACCAACGGCGTGGATGAGGCGATTCACGTGCTCTTCGAGACCTTTCTGGAAGAGGGCGACGAGTTACTGCTGCCGGTGCCGACTTATACCATGTACGAGGTCTACGTTTCGGCGACCGATGCGCGAGCGGTTCCTGTGCTGGCCGCCGATGACCTGCAATTTCCTTACGAGCGACTGCTGGCGGCGATCACGCCGCGCACCAAGATCATCGCCATCGCCAATCCCAACAGCCCTTCCGGCTCGGTGGCCACGCGTGAGCAGTTACTAGAGATCACGCGTCGCGCGCCTCACGCCGTGGTGCTGGTGGATGAGGCTTACTTTCACTTTCATGGCGAAACGATGATGGATTTGGTCGGCAAGATTCCAAATCTGATTGTTTCGCGCACCTTCTCGAAGGCCTATGGATTGGCCGGATTGCGCGTTGGCCTGCTGGCGGGGCCGGTGGAGTTGATGCAATGGACGCGGCGTGTGCTTTCGCCGTACAGCGTGAATTCAGTCGCGCTGGCCTGCCTTCCCGCTGCGCTTGAAGATTCGACTTATCTGGATTGGTACGTTGGCGAAGTGCTGGCAGCGCGCGCGGATTTTGAGTCTGTTCTAGACGAGGCCGGAGTCCGGCGCTGGCCCAGTCAAGCGAATTTCATCCTGACTGAGATAGGCGCGCAGCACAAGGAATTTACGCGGCTGATGAGCGCTGCGGGAGTGCTTGTGCGCGACCGCTCCAACGATCCGGGTTGCGATGGGCGCGTACGCATCACCATCGGCACACGCGAGCAGATGCGCAAAGCTGCGATAGCATTGAAGGAAACCATGGCCACTCTGCGGGCCGGAAAAGAGGCTCTTTGATGGCGAAGTTGGAGACAGAAACGCCCAAGCGCAGCGCGGCCTTCGAGCGCAACACCACAGAGACGCGCATCAGCATCAAGCTGACCATCGAAGGCAGCGGCCAGTACCAGATTGCCACCGGAATTCGCTTCTTCGATCACATGCTGGAGTTGTTCACGCGGCATGGAGCATTTGATCTGGAACTCAAGTGCGACGGCGACCTGGACGTGGATCAGCATCACAGCGTGGAGGACGTGGGCATTGCACTGGGCGAGGCCTTTGACCGCGCGCTGGGCGACAAACGCGGCATTCTGCGCGCCGGATACTTTTTGATGCCGATGGATGAGACGCTGGCCATTGCCGCCGTGGACCTGAGTGGGCGCTCGGCCTTCGCCGTGGATACCAAGGTGCGTACGCGGCTGGTGGGCGACTTGCAGAGCGAGTTAGTCGCCGATTTTTTTGAAGCCTTCTCGCGCGGCGCACGCGCCAACGTACACGTGAAAATTATGTATGGCCGCTCCAATCATCACAAGATCGAAGGCATCTTCAAGGCGTTTGCACGGGCCATGCGCGTGGCCTGCTCCAAGGACAAGCAACTGGGCGAGATGCTGCCCTCGACGAAAGGACTGCTCTGATGCGGGTCACCGTTATTGATTACAAGGCCGGCAATCTGACTTCCGTGCTGAAGACGCTGCGGCATCTGGGCGTGGAGACGGTCGTTACAGATGAGCCAGGACCGGTGGAGACGGCCGAGCGCATTGTGCTGCCTGGCGTGGGGCATTTTCAGGCGACCGAGCGGCTGGATAAGACCGGACTCACACCTGCGATTCGCGTGGCGATTGCGCGTGGGGTGCCGTTTCTAGGCATCTGCGTGGGGATGCAGTGGCTCTTTGCAGGATCGAGCGAAGCGCCGGAGCAGCCGGGGCTTCGCCACTTCGCGGAGTCGTGCGCGCGCTTTGCGGAGAGCAAGGAAAAAGTGCCGCACGTAGGCTGGAACTCGCTCGAAGTGAGAAGTAACTCGCGCCTGCTGGCGGGGCTTGATCCGGGCGAGTTTGTTTACTTCACGCACTCGTACAAGGCTCCAGTGAGCGCCGATACTGCGGCAACGACGTTCTATATTGAGCCTTTTACGGCGGCTGTGGAGCGCGGAAACGTGATGGGCGTGCAGTTTCACCCGGAAAAATCCGGAGCTACGGGGCTGAAGATTCTTTCCAATTTTCTGGGGGTGAAGTGATGAGAATTACATATGCTCTCTCGTTTGCGGATTTCAGAGCAGCTCAGAGTCTTCATATTCGCCAGAAATTGATCAGGCGCGTGAATATATTCATTTGGCCTGTTTTGGCAGTTATTCTTCTAATAGGTATGATTGTTTTTGGGAACTCAGATCATCAAGAACTGTCCGCTCAATGTCTTATTTTCGGCTCTTTGTCATTATGGTTCACGATGTTATTCCCAATTGTTCGTTATTTGAATGCGCGTAAAGGATTCAAAAGATTCTTTCTGTCTGGACAAACTGATCAACAAATATCTATTGATATTGACAACGAACGCATCCTATCGGAAATTCCAGGAGTGGGAGAAGGAAAGTATTATTGGAATACAATTATCGGGTTTGCTCAAGATGATAAAGTGACATTACTTTATGTATACAAAGATCGTTTTCTTGTTTTTCCAACAACTCTATTGTCCCCAGCACAGCACGCCGAACTCTACGACCTGATCGCTCACAACCGAGTGCCTAGTAACAGAGGATATTTGAAGTATCCCGAGCGAAGATAACTCAGATTCTTCGACTCACCACCCCCAAACAGAAAGACCGTTTGGGGCCCCGTTCGCTCAGAATGACAGCAACAACGATTACATGAATATCGAAGACAGGACACTAGTGAGGAAAGAAAAATGATCACCAAGCGCATTATTGCGTGTCTGGATGTGCACGCGGGACGAGTGGTAAAGGGCGTGCAATTTGTCGATCTGATTGATGCGGGCGATCCTGCGGTGCAGGCGGCGCGTCATGCGCGCGAGGGTGCGGACGAGATTGTGCTGCTGGATATTACGGCCACGCATGAGGGCCGCGCGACGTTGCTGGATACGGTGCGGCGAACGGCGCTCGAGTTATTCGTTCCCTTCTGCGTCGGCGGCGGAATTCGCACGGCGGACGATGCGGCGCAGGTCTTTGATGCGGGCGCAGACAAGGTGAGCGTGAACTCGGCGGCGCTGGCGAACCCATTGCTGATTGACGATATTGGGCGCAGCTTTGGTGCGCAGGCGGTGGTGGTAGCTATCGATGCGCGGCGCGATCCTGCGGCCGCCGATCCCGTCAAGGATGCGCAGGTTTACGTGCAGGGCGGGCGCAAGCTGGCCGGACGGCGCGTGGTGGAATGGGCGCGCGAGGCCGAGCAGCGCGGCGCGGGCGAGATTCTGCTGACTTCGATGAACTCGGACGGAATGCGCACCGGCTTCGATTGCGAGCTGACCGCAGCGGTAAGCGAAGCCGTGGGGATTCCGGTGATTGCCTCGGGTGGCGCGGGCACGGTCGAGCATTTCGTGGATGTTTTCGGGCGCGGCAAGGCCGATGCGGCGCTGGCCGCGAGCATCTTTCATTTTGGCGTTTCGAGCGCGCGATCGCTCAAAGAAGAGCTGGCCAAGGCCGGCGTATCCGTGAGGCTTCCATGCTGATTCCTTCCATCGATTTGCTGGGCGGTCGCATCGTTCAGTTAGTGCAGGGCGAAAAACTTCGTCTTGCTTTTGATGACTTCGAATACTGGATTGATAAGTTCTCGAAGTTTCCACTGGTGCAGTTGATTGACCTGGACGCCGCCATGCGCCAGGGCGATAACTCAGAGTTAGTGGAGCAGATTGCCAAACGTTTACCTGTACAGGCGGGCGGCGGCATTCATACCATCGAGCGCGCGCAGAAGGTGCTGGATGCAGGCGCAAAGCGCGTCATCATTGGCTCGGCGCTGTTTTCGGCGGAGGGAGCGGTGAATACGGAGTTTGCCGCCAAGCTGGCCGCAAGCGTGGGCGCGGAACAAATTGTTGCGGGCATCGACACCAAGAATGGACGCATCGCTGTGAAGGGTTGGAAGGCGCAGGTGGAATTGACTCCCGACGATGCGATTCCGCAACTGGAGAGTTATGCCGGAGCTTTCCTTTATACGCACGTGGACGGCGAGGGGATGCTGCAAGGGTTTCCCATCGAGACTGCTGCGCGGCTGCGCAAATTGACGCAGAAGCAACTCATTGTGGCCGGAGGCATTCGCAGCCAGCAGGAAGTGGATGCGCTGGACGCGCTGGGTGCCGATGCGGTGGTGGGCATGGCGGTTTATACCGAGCAACTCGCCGTCTAGCCACCTTCCACCTGCGGTGCGGCCAGCGGCACCTGCGGTGCGGCCAGTAGCCTTCGGCGTGGCCCGCGCCCGAAAAAATGCGCGGGATTTGGCGTTGTGGTGCGACTTTCAGGGGGTAGAAGCCCCCTGCTCTCCGTCATTTCAGACCTGCAACGGTCGTACTAAAACGCCTTCCCCAACATCATTTCCACCTGCTTCAACCAATCGGCTCTCTGCTCCGGTGTGCTGGTAATCATCACGCGGAAGGTCTTCCGCTCGATTTTCCGTACTCCGCAGAATTCCAGAATGCACTCCCGCCAGAGCCGTTCGAGAGGATCGCCGAAGACGCGCATCTCGCGCTCTTCCGGCGTATTCGAGGTATTGAAGATCAGTGCCGTCTGCGCCCGCAGCAGGCCGACCGGAACCCCTTCGCCGCCGTCGCCCTCTTGAAACCGGTAGGCCACGCCGGGCCGGAAGACCCGGTCGATCCAACCCTTCATCGCCGCCGGTGGCTGGCCCCACCAATTGGGATGGATCACCACCAGCCCCTCGGCCCGGCGCAGTTCCTCGCAATGTTGTTCAAGCGTTGCATCCAATTCCGCCTGCGAGTTGATCTCACGCGCCGGGAGCATCGGGTCGAAGCCCTCCGCATAAAGATCGTGGAAACAGACCGTGTGCCCGCGCTGCCGAAGGGTTCGACAAACAGTTTGGGCAATGGCATGGTTAAAGCTCTGCCGGTCAGGATGTGCAAGGACGACTAGGAGTTCCATCATTACCCGCCAGCATAACACTCCAGTTGACGGTCCTTCGCCTGTCTCAGCTCCCCGGCTCATTCCCAAAATGGCAGAAGTGGCTCCCGTTTCCTGTATCAAGACGGTAACTTCATTTTTCTCAACCAGAGCACTGTGATGCCAGTCACAGCGAACCGTTTCGCGCCCGCGTAGCTTCGCTGTCATCCATCGGCGAATCACTGGCGGCTTCCTCGGGCTTTTCTCATCAACCGCTGCGGTTCCTCCCGATGCCTGCACGCATAAGAGAGGTAGGCATGGGTCAGACAATTTGGCAATTGGCGCAACAGAAGGGCTACAGCCGCAGGGATTTCCTTCAGCTTTGCACTGCCGCCGCAGCCGCTGCGGGCCTGGGACAGACCGGCATGGCGCAGGTCGTTTCCGCCTTCGAGAAAAAGGAAAAACCCGCCGTCGTTTGGCTGCATTTTCAGGAGTGTACCTGTTGCAGCGAATCGTTCATCCGCGCCTCCCACCCTATTGTGGTCGATGCGCTGCTCGACGTTCTGAGCTTGAATTACTCTGAGACCCTGATGGCCGCCTCCGGTTTTCAGGCCGAGAAATGCCTCTCCGATACCATCCAGAACAACAAGGGCAAGTACATTGTGCTGGTGGAGGGCGCGGTTCCCACCAAGGATGGCGGCGTCTATTGCATGATTGGCGGCAAGACCGCCGAGTCCATTCTGCAAACCGTGGCCAAGGATGCGGCGGCTGTGGTGGCCTGGGGCAGTTGCGCGTCGAACGGCTGCGTGCAGGCCGCCAAGCCCAATCCAACCGGCGCAACGCCCATTCACAAGCTGGTCGATAAGCCGGTCATCAACGTGCCCGGATGCCCGCCGATTGCCGACGTGATGATGGCCGTGATCACTCATCTGCTGGTGCTGGGGCAGGTGCCGTCACTCGACAGCCTGGGCCGACCCAAGGAGTTTTACGGGCGTCGCGTACACGATACCTGCTATCGTCGCCCCAACTACGATGCGGGCCTCTTTGTCGAGAGCTTTGACGACGAGAACGCGCGCAAGGGATTCTGCCTGTACAAGATGGGCTGTCGCGGTCCGGTGACGTACAACGCCTGCTCGGTGGTCAAGTGGAACGAGGGTACCAGCTATCCCATCCAGTCCGGTCACGGCTGCATCGGTTGCAGCGAGGCTGGCTTCTGGGACAATGGCCCCTTCTATCAGCATCTGGCCTCCTTCCCCGGCTTCGGCATTGAGAGCACGGCTGACACCATCGGCACTACGGTTGCCGCGGCCACTTTGGTTGGCGTTGCGGCTCATGCCGTGGTGACCAACGTGCGCAAGAAGAAGGTCATCGCGGAAGTCCACGAAGAAGATCAACCGGCCGAAGATCAAAAGGAGTCGTAGATGGCACGTGTAGTCGTCGATCCCGTTACTCGTATTGAAGGCCACCTGCGTATCGAGGCGGTGGTGGAAAATGGCGTCATTACGGACGCTTTCAGCGCAGGCACCATGGTGCGCGGACTCGAGAAGATCCTCATCGGTCGCGATCCCCGCGATGCCTGGGCTATTACCGAGCGTGTCTGCGGCGTTTGCACCACGGTTCACGCGCTGGCCAGTGTGCGCGCCGTCGAGGATGCCATCGGCATCGCCGTTCCGCCCACCGCCGAGCTGATCCGCAATATCATGATGGCCACCCTCTACGTGCACGATCACGTGGTGCATTTTTATCACTTGCACGCGCTGGACTGGGTAGATATCGTCAATGCCCTCAAGGCTGACCCCAAGAAGGCGGCAGAACTGGCCGGTTCCTTCTCCAAGTGGGACAAGAATACGGCTGCCTATTTTTCAGGTGTGCAAGACAAAATCAAGAGCTTCGCGGCCAGCGGCCTGGGCATCTTCGCCAACGGCTACTGGGGCCATCCAGCCTACAAACTGCCGCCTGAGGTCAATCTGATCGCGGTGGCGCATTATCTGGACGCGCTGGAATGGCAGAAGGAGATCGTCAAGATTCACGCCGTCTTTGGCGGCAAGAACCCGCATCCGAATTATCTGGTTGGCGGCGTTCCCTGTTCGATCAATGCCAACGAAGTGGCTGCTATCAATTCCGAGCGACTGAATCTGGTGGCGCGGCTCATCAGTCAGGCCGATGAGTTTGTCAATCAGGTTTATATTCCCGACCTGCTGGCCGTGGCCTCGTTTTACAAGGATTGGGCCAAGTGGGGCGGAGGGTTGAAGAACTACCTCAGTTACGGCGAGTATCCCACCAAGGGTTATGCACAGACGGAGGCCTTCAAGTATCCGCGCGGCGTGGTGCTGGGACGCGACCTCAGCAAGGTACACGCCGTCAATCCGCGCGACGATCAGGAGATCAAGGAATATATTGCCCACTCTTGGTATGACTACGACGGCGGAAACGCTGGTGGGCTGCACCCCTGGGCTGGCGAAACCAAAATTAACTACACCGGTCCGAAACCGCCCTTCGAATCGCTGGAAGGCTTCGAGAAATACTCGTTTCTGAAGACTCCGCGCTGGAAGGAGCAGCCCATGGAAGTGGGTCCGCTTTCCCGGCTTTTGGTGGCCTACGCTTCTGGGCGCGCCGATGTGAAGGAGTTGGTGGGACAAACGCTGGGCAAGCTCAATGTGCCCGTCGATGCACTCTTTTCCACGCTGGGACGCACGGCGGCGCGCGGTCTGGATACTGCGCTGGCCATGATCTGGCTCAAGGAATTCTTCGGCGATTTGATGGGGCGTGTGAAGATCAACGAGGTCTCCACATTCAATGGCCAGTTATGGGAGCCGAAGAGCTGGCCCAAGGATGCCGAGGGCGTGGGTCTGGCCGAGGCACCGCGAGGCGCGCTGGCTCACTGGATCAAGATCCACGACGGCAAGATCGATAACTACCAGCTTGTGGTGCCAACCACCTGGAACGGCTCGCCGCGCGATGCCAAGCAGCAGCGCTCGTCCTTCGAGGAGTCGCTGATTGGTACGCCGGTGGCCAAGATCGATCAGCCCGTCGAGATTCTGCGCACCATCCATTCCTTTGACCCGTGCCTGGCCTGCTCCGTGCATCTGTACGATCCGGAAGGCAAGCACCTCCACCAGGTTTCCTTCGAGTGAGGCCTATGAGCACTCCGAATATCGCTGCGGGAAGCGCCCGTCCGCACCAGCATCCGGTCGAGTATCGGCGGGTTTATGTGTGGGAACTGCCGGTGCGCGCTTATCACTGGATCAACGCGATCGCTTTGGTGGCCCTGTGCGTCACTGGTTACCTGATCGGCGCGCCCATCCGCATGTTTTACGCCTCCGAGGCCTACCAGCAGTATTGGTTCGGCTGCGTACGCTTCATTCACTTCGTGGCCGCCTACGTCTACGTCTTCAACTTTTTGGCGCGGCTCTACTGGGGCTTTGTCGGCAACAAATTTGCCCGCTGGAGCGCCTTCTTCCCGCTGAAGGCCTCGCAGCGCCAGGAGATTGTCGATGTGGTCCGCGCCGATGTGCTGGAGACTAAACTCCATGGACCCATCTCCACCGGGCATAACGCGTTGGCCGGATTGATTTACTTCTTCACCTTCCTGGCCTTCGTCGCCCAGACCATCACCGGCTTTGCGCTCTACTCCAGTATGAGCAGTGCCTGGCTACCGCATCTCTTCGTCTGGATTGTGCCGCTGATGGGCGGCGAATTCGGGGTGCGCTTCTGGCATCATCTCTTCCTGTGGTTCTTTGTCACGTTCGTCATTGTGCACGTCTATCTGGCCTTCTACCACGATTACATCGAGGGGCGCGGCACGGTCTCTTCGATCATCGGCGGCTGGAAGTTCGAGCGGGAGAAGAGTGGAAAATAGCCGCGAGACGCAGGAAAAAACGCTGGTGCTGGGCCTGGGCAACGTCCTGATGGGCGATGAGGGCATTGGTGTGCATGTGCTGCGAGCGCTGGAGTTGAAACTTGCCCAGCATTCACTGCCGGGAGAGATCGAATGCCTGGACGGCGGGACCGGCGGCTTCATTCTGCTGGGACCGCTGCAAAGCGCCGATCACATCGTGCTGATTGACGCGGCCAACGACGGCAATCCACTGGGGACTGTCACGCGTACCACCCCGCGCTTCTCGCGCGACTATCCGCCCACGCTCACCGCCCACGACGTCGGCGTCAAAGACCTGCTCGATGCGTTCTATATGCAGGGAGGCAGCCGCGACGTAGTGCTCTACGCCATTAGCATCGATCCGCAACAGCCCATCTCGTTGGAACTTTCCTGCATCGGCGAAAAAGCCGCCGCAGAGGCCGTCGAGCGCATTCTGGCCGAGTTACTGACCCAGCCCGTCGCCAATTGATCCGCCAGTAATGGCTGATCGTAGCGCCAAGTTCCCAACCCTGTAGCGCCGACCTCCCGGTCGGCTGTAGTGTGGACCTCCCGGTCCACGCCTGCATCGTCCAAGACTGCAAACCTCAAAGCAACGTCACAATGCTGGGAACAAGTTCCTCGCCCACCACCTCGATCAGCCCCACCGAAACCGGCAATTGGAAGCGGCGCGGCCCGCAGGAGCCGGGATTGAAGTACAGCACGCCCCGCTTGCGTTCGAAGTTCGGCACGTGCGAATGCCCGTAGAGCACGGCGGCAAACTTGGCAGCAGCCGGATTCAGATGCAGCGTACTCAGATCGTGCAGCATATAAACGTAGCGGCCGCCCAGCGTCACCACATCGGTCTCTGGCAACTCAAAGCAGCGCCCCTCGCGGTCCACATTGCCGCGCACGGCCGTCACCGGCGCAATTTTTGCAAGTTCCTCAAGCACCGAGATTTTGCCCACGTCGCCCAGATGCAGGATGCGCTCCACACCCGCCAGAGCGAGCACGACTTCCGGGCGCAACAGGCCGTGGGTATCGCTGACGATGCCGATTTTCATGCCCAACCCTCTCTCACAGCCCCATCTCCAGCCGCGTTCGCGGATCGAGCTGATCCCGCAGCGCATCGCCCAAAAAGTTGAAGCCCAGCACCGCTCCGGCAACGGCGGAGGCGGGAAACAGCACCAGGTGCGGCGCGTCGAACAGGTGCAGCCGCGCGTCATTCAGCATCGAACCCCAACTGGGCGCGGGCGCGGGAATGCCCAATCCTAAAAACGAGAGCGTGGCCTCAGCCAGAATCACGCCGGCCATGCCAATGGCCGCCTGCACCAGGATTGGCTGCACAATATTGGGCAGAATATGCCGAAAGAAGATGCGCATTCCGCTCGCGCCCAGCGCCCGCGCCGCATCCACGTACTCGCGGTCGCGCACCGCCATCACCTGCGCGCGCACCAACCGGGCATAGCCGGCCCAGCCGCCCACCGCCAGAGCCAGCACCAGATTCGTGAAGCCCGGACCCAGAAACGCTGCGAATGCGATAGCCAGCAGAATCCCGGGCAGCGCCAGAAAAGTATTCATTGCAAAGGTGGTTAGAGCCGTATCGATCCAGCCGCCCAGATACCCGGCCAGCCCGCCGACCGCCAGCCCAAGAGTCAACGAGACCGCAACCACGCTGACCGAGACCGCCAGCGACAGCCGCGCCCCCCACAGCAGTCGGGACAAAATATCGCGGCCCAGTTCGTCGGTTCCGGCCCAATGCGTGGCCGTCGGGCCATCCAGCCGGTGCAGCAGGTCAATCGAGGCGGGATCGTGCGGCGCGGTCCACGGCGCGCTCAGCCCGCCCACCACAAAGCAGGCCAGCAGCAGCACCCCCACCACGGCCAGCGGCTGGCGGCGCGCGCGGCTGCCGAATTGGCTCCAGCAACGACTCAAACTGCTGAAAAAGGAAATCTTCATTGACCTTCTCAGAATACAGCGACTCCCGCCGTAAAGTTGGGCTTTCTCTGTTCTCTTGTTTTTACAGCACACGGGCCGCTACGCTCCACGGAAGTAACTACCCCACGATGGAACCATCCGCCCCTCGCCCGCGTAGAATAGAAGGTGATGAGAGGCTTTCGCCGCACACCTTCGTTCCCCCTCTGGCTGCTTCTGGCCGCGTTTTTTGGCGTTTTCGCCGCCTCCGCTCTTGCTGAGCGCGTCGAGGATCTGCCCAAGCCCACCGATTACGTCAGCGACTACGCCCACGTTCTTTCGCCTCAGGCGATTGCGCACCTTGATAGCCTCTGCGCCCAGCTCGACCACTCCCAAGCCAACGCTCAGATCGCCATCGTCACCGTGCAGACCCTCGACGGCGATGACGTGGACGATTTTTCCAATCGCCTCGCCACCAAGTGGAGCATGGGACAAAAAGGCTCCGGGCGCGGTCTTCTGATGCTCTTTGCCATTCAAGACCATCGCCGCAGAATCGAAGTCGGCGGTGGATTGCAGGGGATACTTCCCGACGCAAAAGTTGGCGATATTGGACGCGAGATGGTTCCGTATCTACGCGCCAACGACTTTGATGCTGCGGTAACTCTGGGTTTGGAGCAGGTTGGTCAAGTCATCGCCGCAGATGCCAAAGTCACTCTTTCCGATGATGCTCCCCTCGCAGCGCGTCGCCCCGCGCACCATGGTCCCGCGCTCGGTAAAGTGATTCTGATTCTCATCCTGCTTCTGTTCTTTGGCGGCTTTCATCTTCTGCGTTTCCTGCTTGGCTTCGGCCTCCTCTCCGGCATGGGCGGTCGTGGCCCCTGGATCGGTGGCGGCGGCGGTGGATTCGGTGGCGGAGGAGACTCTGGCGGAGGTGGCTTTGGCGGCTTCGGCGGCGGCGGCGATTTCGACGGCGGCGGCGCTGGCGGTAGCTGGTAGTCTATGCACGTACTCAATCGCTGCTTCCTTGCGTGAATGGAAGAGGAGAGACCGACTATGTTCAGTGGATTTTTGGCGGTATTGGCACTTGTCAGTTCGGGTTTCGGCGGCTTCGGTGGTGGAACTTTCGGCGGCGGTGGTGCTGGCGGAAGCTGGTAGTTTTTCGATCGAATCGGATTTTTCAGCTTTGTGAACACGGCTTCCATCTCACGGAAGTCGAAGGAGTTTTTGCGCTATGAGTCGTGGATTGAAGATTGCACTGGCGGTCGCGGGTGGGTTCTTTTTACTGGTGGTCATCGTTCTCGGAGCCGCCTTCTCCAGCTATGTTGGCACCAAGAATAACCTGGTCGCCAAGGATGAAGTGGTCAAGACCGCCTGGTCCGATGTGGACGTTCAACTGGAGCGTCGCGCCGACCTGATCCCCAACCTGGTCGAGACCGTCAAAGGCTTTACCAAGGAAGAAAGCACCGTCTTTGGCGACATTGCCAACGCCCGCGCCGGAATGCTCAACGCGCAGGGGCCTGCCGCCAAGATCGAAGCCAACGGCCGCATTGATTCCGCGCTCGGCCGCCTCTTGCTGCTTACGGAAAACTATCCTCAACTCCGCTCCAGCGAGCAGTTCATGCGCCTGCAGGACGAGCTGGCTGGTACTGAGAACCGCATCGGCGTCGCCCGTCGTCGCTACAACGAATCTCTGCGCGACTACAACACTTACGTTCGCCAGTTTCCCAACAGCATTTGGGCCGGTATGGCAGGTTTCCACGAGAACAACGCCTTCTTTCAGGCCAGCGAGAGCGCCCGCACCGCCCCCGCCGTCAAGTTCTAGCACTTCTCGCGCATCCACTTATTGGCCCGGCCCGTAAATACTGATGATTGGTTTCCCATCCTTGTGCTTTCTTCTTGCGCAAGGGTGGGGCACCTCATCACTACCGTTCAGCACAACAAAACGCAGGCCCAATCCAAAGCCCATCCCCTCGCTTTTTTTCTGGCGCGGGCCAAGCCGAAGGCAGTTGGCCCCGCCGCAGGTGGTTCGACTATCTCCTCCCGCTGTGATATTCGTTGATCTCCAGGATCATAGAATTTGCCCACCGCATCCCAGCCTGCCCGCCTCCGACTCAACCCCGCCATGGGGACGCTACTGCTGCTGATCGCACTCAACCTGCTCAACTACATCGACCGCTACATCCTCCCCGGCGAAGTCTCGCTCATCAAGCAGGAGTTTCACGCCACCGATCACCAGATGGGCGCGCTCACCACGGCGCTGCTCTTCGTCTATATGCTCGTCGCCCCGGCCACCGGCTGGCTCGCCGACCGTTTTCGCCGCAAGCCTCTCATCATTCTCGGCGCGGTGCTTTGGAGCCTGGCCACGCTGGCCACTGTCTGGGTTCACGACTACTGGACCCTCTATTTTCGCCACGCTCTGGTTGGCATTGGCGAGGCCACTTTTGGCTTCATCGCACCCGCCATCCTGGCCGACTACTATCCCGCGCGCGAGCGCAACCGCATCCTCACCATCTTCTATCTCGCCATCCCCATCGGCGCGGCTCTCGGCTACCTTGCCGGTGGCCAGATCGGCTCTCACTGGGGCTGGCGCGCGCCGTTCTTTGTCTGCGGACTTCCCGGGCTGCTGGTTGCCGCGCTCTACGGTCTTTGGGGCCGCGAGCCTGTTCGTGGCGCGTACGATCACGTGAAGCCCACCCTCAGTCGCACGACCTTCCTCGGCCTGTTCATCAACCCCGCTTATCTCACTGCCAGTTTCGGGCTGGCAGCGCTGACCTTCGCCATGGGCGGCATCTCCGCCTGGGTTCCCGAGTTCCTCCATCGCGTTGTCGGCCTCTCGGTGGGCAATGCTAGCCTGTACGTCGGCGCAATCACCGTGATTGACGGCATTGCCGGCACTCTCATCGGCGGCTGGATTGCCCAGCGCTGGCTCCGCACAGACCACCGCGCTCTCTATCTACTCTCCTTCTGGAGCGTCGCCCTCACCCTCCCCTGCGGCGCAATGCTCTTCTTCGGTCCTCGCGCCTGGGCCATTCCGTCGCTGTTTGCGGCCGAGTTCTTCCTCTTCCTCAATACCGGCCCCCTCAACACCGCCATCGTCAACTCCGTCTCCGCGCCCATCCGCGCCACGGCCATCGCCTGCAACCTCTTCTGCATTCACTTCTTCGGCGATACCTTTTCCCCGCAGATCATCGGCGCTGTCTCCGACCGCTCCAACCTCAGTCTCGGTCTCGGACTCACCCTGATTTCGCTTATCGTCTCCTGCATCATCCTCCGCTCCGGCGCTCGCTTCGCGCCCCCTCTGGAAACGTCAAGTGCTGGCTGACGCTGCCTATGGCGACGAGGAATCTCGACCCATCGGGTCAGCGATGAGCAAAAGGAATCCCAGCGTAGGGATGGATGCTGATTGGATCGATTTTTCTGAGGAGAAACTGCGTGGACCAGGAGGTCGGCGCTACCGAAGCTCTGCGGCTTCCAACAAAAACCTCATCAGCGTCGCCTCGGCCCAGTGAATTTCGTCGCCTTCATCGTTGCTCAGATAGGCGCAATGGCCACCGTGGGGAGTTTCGACAAACGTGATGTGGGGGTTCGCCAGCAGCTTGGCGCGCGTCTCCGGCAAGAGCCGGATGAACGGATCGTCCTGCGCGTGAAGAATCAGTGTGGGCACGGCAATCTGCTCGACCACGCGCGCGCTGGCGGCCTGGAAGTAGTAGTCGTCCGCATCGCGGAAGTGCCAGTAGCGGGCGACGATCTTGTCGTCGAACTGGCGGATTGAGCGCACCGGGCCAATCTCGCTGGGCGGCGCGTAGATCTGCGGAAACAGGAGTGCCTTGCGGGCGTAGCGCCGCATCAGGCCGCGCAGAAAGCGCCACTCGTAGGCGCGATTGATCGGCTCATGCAGCGCATCGGCTCCGGGAGCCAGGTCGATTGCAGGGCAGACTGTAACGACCGCAACCAGCGGCGCTCGGTTGCCCCACTCGCCGGCCATTTTCAGCACCAGATTGCCGCCCATCGAGTAGCCCACCAAGGCGAAACGCGGCAGTTCGTAGCGCTGCGCAAAATGGCGCACCACCGCGTCCAAATCTGCGGATAGCCCGGAGTGATACAGCGTCGGTGTCAGCAATTCCGTGCCGCCGCAGTTGCGCATATTCATGCGAATTACGTTGCAGCCAGCTGTCCAGGCCCGCAGTGCAATGCCGCGCACATATTGCGACTCGGACGACCCCTCCAAGCCATGCACCAGCACCACAGTCAGATGCGCCGCGCGTTCCGGTTGCCAATGGCAATGACAGAGCACACGGCTTCCGTCCGCCGGGTCCACCACGACGGTCTCCGCCTCGGCTGCCAGCGTGAGCGCCGGCCGGGGCAGGAAATTTCCCACTATGGTTTGCAAATGGGCGTTGCGCAGACCGCGTCGGGGTTGAAACGAGGCGAAGCCTTCAGGCAATTTATCTGCTTGAGGCTCGGAATCGGCAAGTTGGGGGAGGCTTGGAATCAAGGGGGACTCGGCAATGCTCAGTTGGGTTGAGGGCCGTGCAAAATTAGGAGCGGCGAGTAGGGATGTGAAATTCCCGATCCGCCTTGACTGTCCATAAGTGACTGAATCCACATTAGCACAATCGCATGAGTTGCACTGCGGGTTGAGCCAAGGCGGGGGCGGATACAATGGGAAGATGGATTTCAGCACCCCGGTCCGGCGGATTGTCCCGGATTCCAGTACGCTAGAGGCGGGCCAATCGGCATGAAACGATTTCTGCGCTTGTTGCGCTATGGGGTTCCATATTGGATGCAATGGCTGCCGGGCGTGCTGCTGCTGGCCATGGTGGGGGTGATGGATACCTTCCGCGTTCTGTTGTTTCAGCCGATCTTCGATCAGGTGCTGAGACCGGATGCGCCGGAAGGGCCGATTGTTCTGGGGCTGGCCAACAGCACGTGGCATTTCGATCTGCGGCAGGCGATTCCGCCCTTCATTCATATGCACAACGCATGGAATGTGGTGGCATTCGGGCTGGTGATTTCCACGGTGCTCAAGGGTGTGTGCGACTACGCGGGCACTTATCTGGTGAATTACGCGGGCTTTGGCACCATTACCGACCTGCGCAATCATCTGTATGAAGCCACGCTGCGCCGCTCTTCAAGCTTCTTTCACAAGCATCCGACGGGGACGATTCTCTCCACGCTGATCAATGACGTGGACCGTGTGCAGGTGGCGCTGAGTTCGGTCATCAGCGAGTTTCTGCAGCAGTTCTTCACCTTTCTGGTGGGACTGGTCTTTGTCATCAAGCTGGGCGGGCATCTCAGTTGGGCGCTGCTGCTGTTCATTCCCGTGGTGATTACGTCGTCGCGCAAGATCGGTCGCGAGGTGCGGACGCGCACACGCTCAGGCCAGGACAAGCTGGCCGAGATTCAGAACATTCTGCATGAGACGGTAACCGGAAACCGCATTGTGAAGGCCTTCAATACCGAACTTTGGGAGGTCATGCGCTTCAAGAAAGCGGCAACCAGGCTGTTCCGCGCCAACCTGCGCAATGTGCGCATCCAGTCGATCAGCTCGCCGCTGATGGACTCGATCGGCGCCATCGCCATCGCGCTGCTGCTGTTCATCGGGCGCAGGGAGATCTTGCATGGGCGCATGACGATGGGTATGTTCGGGGCCTTCATCATTCTGCTGTTCAAGCTCTACGATCCGGTGCGCAAGTTTGCCTATTTCTATAACAGTTTTCAGCAAGCGATAGGAGCTTCTTCGTCGATCTTCAGTTACTTCGATGCCGAGGACGATGTGCGGGAGCGCGAGCACGCGGCGGTCTTGAAGGGCTTTCAATCCATGGTGCGCTTTGACGATGTGGGCTTCTCCTACTCGACGGAAGAGGGCGAGCACCAGATTCTGCATAACGTGGACCTGGAGGTGCGGGCGGGCGAAGTGCTGGCGCTGGTGGGGCCGAGCGGGGCAGGGAAGAGCACGCTGGTCAATCTGATTCCGCGCTTCTTCGATGTGACCTCGGGCAGCATTCTGATCGATGGGCACAATCTGCGCGATCTGACGCTGGGATCGCTGCGGCGACAGGTGGCGCAGGTAACGCAGGAGACGATTCTCTTCAACGATACGGTGCGCAACAACATTGCCTACGGGCAGCCGGAAGTGCATCTGAACCTGGTGGAACAGGCGGCAAAAAATGCGCTGGCGCACGAGTTTATCCAGCGCATGCCGCAGGGCTATGATACGGTGATTGGCGAGAAGGGATTTCGTCTCTCCGGCGGCGAACGGCAGCGGCTGGCGATTGCGCGGGCGATTCTGAAAAATGCGCCGATTCTGATTCTGGATGAGGCGACTTCGGCGCTGGATGCGGAGAGCGAATCGCTGGTGCAGGCGGCGCTGGCGAATTTGATGCAGAACCGCACCGTGGTGGTGATTGCGCATCGGCTGGGAACCATTCGGCGAGCCAATCGCATTGCGGTGCTGGAGGAAGGGCGCATCACGGCAATCGGCTCGCATGAAGAGTTACTGCTCACTTCGCCGACTTATCAGCGGCTCTATCAGTTGCAGTTCATGGATGTGCCGGAGTAGGGGACAGAGACTAGGGACTGAGGAACAATAAATGCCGATTTATTCGATGACGGGATTTGCGCGGGCGCAGGTGCGGGTGAACGACCAGCTCAGTTACACGCTGAGCGTGAAGAGCGTCAATCACCGCTTTCTGGATGTGCAATTGCGGCTACCCTCGGGGTTGGACGCGCTGGAGATGGAGCTGCGCAAGGCGCTGAAGGACAATCTGGTCCGGGGGCACGTGGAACTGACGCTCTCGGTGGATCGCAACGCGCAGCAGAAGGCGGGCTACAATCGCGAGCTGGTGAACGGATTCATTGAAGCCTTCAAAGCGGCCAAGGCCGAGCACGGATTGAGCTGCGAGCCGGATCTGAATGCCGCGCTGCGGCTGCCGGGGGCGCTGCAGAACGATAACCGCTCCAATGGCGATGAGGATGCGGCGGCTCTGGCGGAGAGTGTGCAGAAGCAGATTGTGCCGCTGCTGGGCGAGTTGAATACGATGCGGGCGCGGGAGGGCGAGTCTTTGGAGGCGATCCTTCACAGTACGCTGGACCGGTTGGCGGAGGCTACCAAAGGCGTGGCCGCGCTGTGCCCGGAGGTGGAACACCGGCACCAGGAGCGGCTGGCGCAGCGCTTGCAGGCCGCAGTGGGCACGGAGTTCAATCGCCAGCGGATGCTGGAAGAGGTGGCGCTGCTGGTGGAGCGCAGCGATATTGCCGAGGAACTGGCGCGCATGACCACGCACATTGGGCACTTCCGCGAGTTGCTGACGGCCAGCGGCGAAGTGGGCAAGAAGCTGGATTTTCTGCTGCAAGAGATGAATCGCGAGGCCAATACGCTGCTGTCAAAGACCGGCGGGGTGGGCGGCAAGGGAACGCAGATTACAGAACTGGGACTGGCGATGAAGGCGGAGATCGAGAAGGCTCGGGAACAGATTCAGAACGTGGAATAACGACGTAAAGGAAGATACTGTGGCAGGAATACTCTTCATCATTTCGGCGCCTTCGGGTTCTGGGAAAAGCACGCTGGTCAACGAAGTGCGCAAGCAGTTGAGCGAGATCGAGTTCTCGGTTTCGTGGACCACGCGCGCACCACGCGGTTCCGAGCAGCATGGACGCGAGTACAACTTCACGACCCGCGAGGAGTTTGAGAAGATGCTGGCGGCGGGCGAGTTTCTCGAGCACGCCGAGGTCTTCGGCAACTACTACGGAACCTCGCGGCGGTCGCTGGAGCAGGCGCGCGCGGCCGGGCACGATCTGGTGCTGGATATTGACGTGCAGGGTGCGGCGCAGGTGCGGCTGGCGATGCCGGAGGCGGTCAGCATCTTTGTGATGCCGCCGAATCCCAGAGTTTTGCGCACACGGTTGCGCAACCGCAGCCGCGCCGAGGGCGTGGAGAACGAGGAAGAGGTCTTCCGGCGCTTGCGCGAGGCCAGCCGGGAGATAGAAAATTACGGTGAGTACGGGTATATTCTGGTCAACGATATTCTGGACCGGGCGGTGGCGCAGTTGGAGGCCATTGTGCTGGCAGAGCGCTTCTATCGCAACGGCGAGCCGATTCTGTACCGGTCGCGCCGAGTGCTGGAGGTGGCCGCGGGGTGCCTGCAACATAACTCGCAGGATCGGCTGAAGCCGGTGCTGGAGGCTTTTGGCATTCTCGGCTCCGGGCAGCAGCAGTTGAACTTCGAGGAGGACTCGTACGATGGGTCCTCCCTTGATGACAAGGAGGATTCCAGTGACGATTGAGACCGACTTCGACTCGGATTATCGCAAGGTCCTTGTGGCGGCGCGACGCGCACGTCAGTTGCAGAGCGGCTCCCGCGCTCTGGTCCCCAGCCAGTCCAACAAGGTCTGCCGCATTGCGCAGGAAGAGATCAGCGCCGGAAAGATCTCCTACGTCAAGACCGATATTGCTCCGGTCAAGCCGCTGGTGGACGGGCCTTCCATTCCGATTCTGGCCAGCTAGTTTTCCGGGCGGCTATGGAACTCAGGCGGCAGGAGCTTTCGCGCTGCTCTCAAAGCGGATGGTCCTGGAGAGAGTCTTGCGCACGGGGCAGGCTTGGGCGGTCTGCGCGACTTTTTTCGCGCTTTTCTGGCACAGGGCTTTGAATTCCACTGCCTTTCTGATCTCTGATCTCTGACCCCTGATCTCTGTACCTAAAACGTTCTACAATCGAGCTATGAGAGTAACTGTTGGGGTCTCCGGCGGGATTGCCGCATACAAGGCTGCGGAACTGGTGCGCGCGTTGCAGCGCCAAGCCCTCGAAGTGCATGTGGTGATGACCGAGGCTGCCTGTAAATTCATTCAGCCGCTCACCTTTGCCTCACTGACCGGGCATAAGGTGATTACCGGCCTTTGGGACGATGCCGGAACCGGGGCCTACGACAGCACCATCGAGCATATTGGCGAAGCGCAGTGGGCCGATGCCCTGGTGGTTGCGCCAGCAACGGCGAATATTCTGGCCAAGTTCGCCCACGGCATTGCCGACGATTTTCTGACCACAACCTATTTGGCCACAACCGCCCCGGTGATTGTTGCTCCGGCGATGAACGTGAATATGTGGGAGCACGCGGCGACCCAGGCCAATATCGAGTTGCTGCGGCAGCGCGGTGTGCGCATCGTGGAGCCGGAGGTTGGGGAACTCGCCTGCGGAATGGTGGGCGCGGGGCGCATGGCAGAGCCAGCGACCATTGCCAGCGTAGTGCTGAATTTGCTGGGGCATCGCAAGGATCTGGCCGGTGAAGTGGTGCTGGTGACCGCCGGGGGCACGCGCGAGGCGCTGGACCCGGTGCGGTTTCTGGGCAACCGCTCCAGCGGCAAGATGGGCTATGCGCTGGCAGAGGCCGCGCACAGCCGTGGGGCGCGCGTGATTCTGGTCAGTGGGCCGTCCATGCTGCGCCCGCCCGCGCACTGCGAATTGGTCAAGATCACCACCGCCGATCAGATGCGGACGGCGGTTCTCGAGCGCATGAACGAGGCGACAATGATCATCAAGGCCGCGGCTGTGGCCGATTATCGCCCCATCAACGTCTCTGAACAGAAGCTGAAACGCACCGGGCCGCTGACTCTGGAGCTTGCGCCGACTGAAGATATTCTGGCCGAAGTGGCGCGGCGGCGGCGTCCGGGGCAGCTCATTGTGGGCTTTGCCGCGGAGACCGAAAATCAGATGGAAAACGGTCGCGCCAAGCTGCTGCGCAAGGGCGCGGACGCGATTGTGGTCAACAATGTGGCCACCGAGGGCGTGGGCATCGACGCGGATACCAACGCGGCGACCTTCCTGACGCCGACGACGGCAATCGAGCTGCACGAGATGCCCAAACGGCAGCTTGCCGACCGCATTCTCGACGAAATTCTTACGCTGCGCAGGCCGCAATCGCTGGTGCTGGAACTGGACGACGCGGATGACGCGAAATCGCGCCAGGACCGGGTGCTGCGTGAGACCGCGCCGTCGGCCGCAGCGCGTCGGCAACTGATTATCGAGTAGTTTTTTCGGGGCCGTCCGACTCGCGGCAGCGCGTTACGGCTGAAATGAACGCGTCGGGCGTCGCACAATCGCTGGGTGCCCCACGTGCCTCGCGTTTGGGCACCTGGGAGACTTCAACTCTTAACCTTGTTCATCGGGAGCAAGCATCCTTGGCGTTGGATTCCGCAATTCGCGAAGCACTGGAGGCTCGGGTTCGCTTTTACCGCGACCTGGGCCTGACCGAGTTCTATCGGCGCCCCGTGGACCCGGCGTTGCTGACGCAATGGACGGCGGAGCGGCCTGTGGAGACAGCGCAGGAGGCCGCGATCACTGTTGCTTCTGAGCCTGTCCCAATGAACGCGGCCCCGCCGTTATACGAGTATCAGCCGGATGATTCCGAGGAGGGCAATCCAATTCCACCCCGTAAACCAATCTTTGCTCCACCGCAGGCTGGTGCCGCCGTTCCCGTGGCTGAGCGCGCCGCCGCGCTGCAACTGATCCGCGACGAACTGGGCGACTGTACGCGCTGCGCTCTGCATCAAGGGCGCAACAAGCTGGTCTTTGGCGACGGCAACCCGGCGGCGCGGCTGATGTTCGTCGGCGAGGGCCCTGGGGCCGACGAGGACGAGCAGGGGCTGCCGTTCGTGGGCAAGGCCGGCCAACTGTTGAATAACATGATCAACGCCATGGGCCTGAAGCGCGAAGAGGTTTATATCGCCAACGTGGTCAAGTGCCGCCCGCCCGCCAATCGCGTGCCGGAGCCGGAGGAGGGCAATACCTGCTCGCCGTTTCTGTTCCGACAGATCGACGTGGTGCGCCCGCAGGTGCTGGTCGCCTTGGGCGCAACCGCTGCAACCTATCTGCTGGGTGCGCGCCAACCGCTGGCTGGGCTGCGCGGACGCGTACACGCCTTCCGCGGCACGCAGTTGATTGTGACCTATCATCCGGCCTACCTGCTGCGTGATCCACGCCAGAAGAAGGAAGCCTGGGCCGACCTGCAGATCGCGATGCACGAACTGGGGCTGAAGCCAGCAGCGAAGGGCTGAGTCGCACGATCCAGAAAATAACAATTGGGAGCACTCCGGGCGGATGGCGCACCCTAAGTTTTTAAGAATGTGAGATCTACCAAAACAGTGGGGTGCCCCATCCTTCCGCAGTTTTATCGTGGAAGGGTGGGAACCACAGACCAAATTTCATCGTGCGTGGGCCGATGGCAATATATAGCATAAATTGAATACAATCAAGGAGTTGGGAACCTGTAAGACCTCGATCCTGAC
>Ga0209415_10001983_pt1 | contig 38808 bp, 39 predicted proteins | sample PeaSoiSIISIP2007_FD_187696 | JGI IMG/M metagenome (GOLD analysis project Ga0209415, IMG submission 187696) | Peat soil microbial communities from Weissenstadt, Germany - SII-SIP-2007 (SPAdes) (version 2) | ecosystem: Environmental > Terrestrial > Soil > Wetlands > Peat | place: Germany...
GTCGGCTCGTCGGCGAGGATCACCTTCGGCTCCTTGACCAGGGCCCGGGCGATCGCCACCCGCTGCTGCTCGCCACCCGACATCTCGGGGGGGAAGTGGTTGGCCCGGTCGGCGAGCCCGACCTCGGCCAGCGCCGCCAGCGAGCGCACCCGGCGCTCCGCGGTCGGGACCTTGAGCGGCACCAGAGCCGCCTCCACGTTCTCCTCGGCCGTGAGCGTGGGCAGCAGGTTGTAGTTCTGGAAGATGAAGCCGAAGTTCTGGGCGCGCACGTCGACCAGCTGGGACTCGGGCATGGCCCCCAGGTCCTTGCCGTCGAAGATGATCCTGCCGGAGGTCGGCTTGTCCAGGGCTCCGAGCATCTGGAGGAATGTGGTCTTGCCGTGCCCGGTGAGCCCCTGGACGGTGATGAACTCCCCGTCGGGGATCTCGAGATCCACCCCGCTCAGGGCGGCAACCTTGGCCCTGCCCTTGGGATAGACGCGGGACAGCTTCTTGAGCTCGTACATGACTTCTCCGTTACTCGACGCGGCGCAGCGCTTCGGCGGGCTGGAGGCGGGCGGCGCGCCAGCCGCCCAGGACCCCGGCGAGCACCCCGCCGACGATGGCCAGCCCGACCGCGACCAGGAGGACCTCCAGGCTGAGCGGCGCGGTCAGGTGCACCGGCACGCTGTGGGTGCGGTCGGTGAAGGTGCGGGCGAACCCGGGGTTGGCGCTGGCGAAGGCGCCGGGTGTCCGGCCACCGAAGAAGCCTCCGCCCCCGCCGAAGCCGCCTCCGCCGAACCCTCCTCCGGTGGTGGTGGACGCCCCGCCCAGGCCGGTCGCCCCCACGGTGGCGCTCAGGGGGGGCACGAGGTGGGTGACCAGGAAGGCCCCCAGCACGCCGAGGCCGATCCCGAGGGCACCGCCGATGACGCCCTGCACGGCCGCCTCGCCCATGACCTGGCCGACGATGCGCCGGCTGCGCCAGCCGATCGCCTTGAGGGTGCCGAACTCGCGCACCCGCCGGGTGACCGAGGCGATGGTCAGCAGCACGGCCAGCACGAAGGCGGCGAGCAGCACCAGCGCCGAGAGCCAGGTCCCCAGCGTGTTGGCCAGGGTGGAGGCGGTGCTGAGCGAGCCGGAGACGTTGCTGGCCAGGTCGGAGGCGGTGGTCACGGTCGCCGACGGCAGCAGCTTCTCGATCTCCGACTGGACCGTGGAGATCGCGGACGAATCGGTGGCGGTGACGTAGATGGTGTTGACGTCGCCCGCGTCATCGGAGAGCGACTGGGCCTGGCTGAGCGGGATGTAGATGTCCGCCCCGTCGGTCTCCGAGACGGTCACCAGCCCGACGACCGCGAAGCTGGTGCTCGAGACGGTGATGGTGGAGCCGGCCTTGATCGAGTTCTGCTTCGCGTAGCTGCTGCTGACCAGGGCGATCTCCCCGCCGTCCGTCCCCTGCTGGGCCTCGTCGAACCACTGCTGGACCGCGGAGGCCCCGGCGGTGATGTTGGCGCCGCTCAGCAGGCCCACGCCGGGATAGGCGGGGTCGATGCCGTCCACCGAGAAGCTGGTGATGCCGAAGGCCCCCGGGCTCGCCGAGGCGGTGGGGGTCGCCGTCGGGGTCGGGGTGGGGGTGGGCGTCGGAGTTGCCGACGGGCTGCTGGACGACCCTCCGCCGAAGTTGCCGAAGCTCCCGCTCACGTGGATGGAGTTGAGCACCAGGGCCCCGGTGGCCCCCTCGACCCCCTTGAGCGCCGAGATGGAGGTCACGCTCGAATCGGCCATGACCTCGAGACCCGGGCTCGAGCTCAGGTGGTCCTGGCTGAACGCCTGCCCGGCCTCGGCGCGGCTGGAGGGGTTGGCGTTGAAGTTGAAGGAGCCGCCGCTGCCCGCGGTGGGGACCTTGGTCACGGTGAGATCGGTGCCAACCCCATAGAGGGAGGAGAGCACCTGGCCCTGGGCGGCGTTGACCCCCGAGGCGGCGGCGGTGACGGTGATGACCAGGCCCACCGCCAGGGCCAGGCCGATGGCCACCACGGCGGCGGAGCGAGCCCGGCGGCGGAGCTCGCGCCCCAGATAGCGGAAGTACACGTGAGCTCCTGTTGTGAGATCTCTGCGACGACGGAAACGGCGGTCACCCCCAGCCGGGCCGAAGTATAGGTGACGCGTCTGAGACGCCCCTGGGTTTGATCTGGGGAAGCGCTGGGAGGCGTGACGAAGGGTCGCGGGGGTGGCGGGGCGCGCTTCGAGGTGGGAGGATGGGTCCCGGCACGCCGCGGAGCCGGTTGCCCGCCATCTGGATCAAGGCCGACGCCCCGCGGTCATCACAGGAGGTGAGCATCGTGGCTCAGACAGCACTCGTGACGGCGGAGACCGTCGACGACCCTTGGCGTAACGCCCAGCGCCAGTTCGACGCTGCGGCGGATCTGCTGGGACTGGAGGCCGGCACGCGCGCCTTCCTCCGCGAGGCGCAGCGCCAGCTCATCGTCAACTTCCCGGTGAAGATGGACGATGGGTCCGTCCGGATGTTCGAGGGCTACCGCGTCCAGCACAACCTGGCCCGGGGGCCGGCCAAGGGCGGGATCAGATACCACCCCGGGGTCACCCTCAGCGAGGTCAAGGCGCTGGCGATGTGGATGACCTGGAAGTGCGCCGCGGCCGGGATCCCCTTCGGCGGGGCCAAGGGCGGCGTGGTCGTCGACCCCAAGCGGCTGAGCATGAGCGAGCTGGAGAGTCTCACCCGGCGGTACGCCGCCGAGATCTCGGTGCTGATCGGACCGGCACGAGACATCCCGGCCCCCGACGTCAACACCACCCCCCAGGTGATGGCCTGGATCATGGACACCATGTCGATGAGCGCCGGGTACTCGATCCCCGCGTGTGTCACCGGCAAACCGCTCTCCGTGGGTGGCAGCGAGGGGCGCAACGAGGCCACCGGCCGGGGCTGCGCCGTGGTCGCCCTCCGGGCCTGCGCCCACATGGGACGGGAGCCGCGCCAGTCGACGGTCGCCGTCGAGGGCTTCGGCAACGCCGGCAGCATCGCCGCCCGGCTGATGGCCGCTGACGGCTTCCAGATCCGGGCCGCGTCCGACACCGGCGGGGCCATCTGGAGCGACAAACCGCTCCCCGTCCTGGACCTCATCGAGCACAAGAAGCGGACCGGGTCGGTGGCCGGCTTCCCGGGAACCCGGGCGATCAGCGACGCCGAGCTGCTCGTCTCCCCGGTGGACGTCCTGGTCCCGGCGGCTCTCGAGAACCAGATCACCGGAGCCAACGCCGGACAGATCCAGGCCAAGCTGATCCTGGAGGCGGCCAACGGCCCGGTCACGCCCGACGCCGACGAGATCCTCGCCCGCCGGGGGGTCATCGTGGTCCCGGACATCATCGCCAACGCCGGCGGGGTCACCGTCTCCTACTTCGAGTGGGTGCAGGACCTGCAGTCCTTCTTCTGGGAGGAGGGGGAGATCAACAAGCGGCTCGAGCACATCATGACCGTCTCCTTCGAGACCGCCTGGGAGGCGGCGGAGCACCTCAAGGTCCCGCTCCGGCTGGGCGCCTACACGGTCGCGGTGCAGCGGGTCGCCGAGGCGACCACCGCACGCGGCATCTACCCGTGAGCTGACCCATCCCGCAGGGGCCGGCGCTCATCCGCCGGACGGACCCCGCGCGGCTCACCCCATCCGGCCCCGGCGCCGGTGGCGGTGGGCTGCGCGGGGCAGCCCGCGCTCGCCGGGGAACGGCAGGGCGCCCGCCAGGGCGCCCAGCAACGGAGTGTCTAGGTCGCCGGCGTCCCCTCGACGGTGACCGTCGCCCCGCTACCCACCACCTCGAAGAGAACCTGCCCCGGGACGAGCGGGGCGGGTTGCCCGTCGGCGAGGGTGAGCTGGGGCGGACCGCTGGCCCCCTGGGTCCAGCTGATGCCGTACAGCTGGCCCCCCACCGCGAGCTGCCCGCTGCCGCTGGAGCTGGGGCCGATCCCGAAGTCGAGGCCCTCGGTGTAGCCGCCACTGGGGTTCTCGTTGTCGGCCGACACCGGGATCACCGGGGCCTGGATCATGACGATGTTGGGGACGTCCCACGGGGTGTTAGAGTCAGCATCGTCCAGAACACCGGTCCCCGGGTACTCGGGGGTGGCCGGCTCGCTGCGCTGGTACTCCCCGGTGGTGGGTTGGTACGTGAAGATCGGGGTCTCCTCCCCCGAGATCGGCACCTTGAAGCTGGTCGCCGCCGCGCCCCCGGCGGGAAGGTCGTCGATGCTGGTGCGCTGCCAGAGCTGGTAGCCGACGGTGGTGAGGCCGACCTTCTGGGCGAAGCTGGCCAGCTCCGTGCCGTTGGTGTAGAGGTCGTGAGGCGCACCGTAGCGGGCGGCGGGCGGCGGCGATGAGGTCCGGTAGAGGATGGTCGAGCCGACCACCGCGTTGTCCGGGCTGTAGGCCTTGAGGCCGCTGGAGTTGAGCTGCGCCAGCGTGTAGTTGCTCGCCCCCGAGAAGAGCAGGGCGCCGCCATAGATCTTGAGCAGGCGGAGATCGATGAGCCGCGCGCTCCGGACCGGGCCCACCAGGTCGGAGGTCGGCGGGCGGGTGAACCAGATGCCCGTGAAGCGCGAGATCCCACCCTCGGTCTGGTACTCGTAGACGACGTCGGCGGTGCTCAGCCCCGACTGCGGACGCGCCTGGTAGAGGTTCTCGACCTGGATCAGGAGCGGCGCGTTGAGCGGAGCCGGGGTCGGCACCGGGGTTGGGACCGGGGTGCCGGTGGGGGTGGCGATGGGAGTGGCCGTCGGTCTCGGCATCGGCGATTTCGTGGCGTGAGCCGTGCCGCACGCGGCCAGCCCCAGCACCGCGCAGGCCAGGAGAGCGGAGGTTCGCGATCGGGGGTGAAACATGGCGGCAACCGTGTGATTTGGATCAGATTGAAACTATCGACGCGTCGCGCACTGGCGGGTATTGTGCCCCAGTCAGCCCCGCTCCGGTGCTCGCGACCGCAACTTCTGCGGCCGAAATATGACATCTCGCCGGCCTCGACCACGCTCTCGCCCGCCGCCGTGGAGGCCCGCCCGGCGCGACCGCTCAGTGCTCCGCCGGCATCGGGGCGCGGGCGGCCACCCGGCGGGTCCGGTAGGCGCGTGCCTTGGGGGCGCGGCGATGGCGGAAGATGCCCGGGGGCCCCACGCCTCAGGAGGGAGATGCAGGTGGCACAGCCGGCGGCCGACGAGGCGCGATACCGGGCCAATCGCCAGGGCGAGATCGACTCCGCGGTCGTCTACCGGGCCATGGCGAAGGCGGAGTCCGACGCCCGGCTGGCCTCCGTCTACCTCCGGCTCGCCGACGTCGAGGAGCGCCACCTGAGCTTCTGGGAGGATCAATTGCGCTCGCTGGGCCGCGACCCCGGCCCCCGGCGGCCGTCGTGGCGGGCGCGGGCCATGAGCCTGCTGGCCGCCAGGTTCGGGGCCCAGCTGGTGCTGCCCACGGTCGCCACCCTGGAGCGGGCCGACCAGCTCGACTACGACGACCAGCGTGAGACCGAGGGCACGGGGATGCCCGAGGACGAGCGCTCGCACGCCCGGGTGCTCCGCTACATCGCCGGAGGGTCGCCCGTGGGGGTGGCCGGCGAGACGCTCGGCAAGCTGGAGGGGCGGCACCGGGCCCCGGGCGGGAACGCGCTGCGGGCGGCGGTGCTCGGTGCCAACGATGGGCTGACCTCCAATCTCGCCCTGGTGATGGGCGTCGCCGGCTCCGGTCTCCCACCCAAGGCGATCCTCATCGCCGGGATCACCGGCCTGCTCGCCGGCGCCTGCTCGATGGCGATCGGCGAATGGATCTCGGTGCAGAGCACCCGCGAGCTGTACCAGCGCCAGGTGAAGACCGAGGCCGCCGAGCTGCTGACCGTTCCCGACGAGGAGCGGGAGGAGCTCGCCCTCATCTACGAGGCCAAGGGGCTCTCGGTCGAGGAGGCGCAGGAGGTGGCCGACCGGCTCATGGCCGAGCACGGCAGCGCGCTGGACACCATGGTGCGCGAGGAGCTGGGGCTGGACCCGTCCCAGCTCGGAGGTTCGCCCAACAGCGCGGCGGGGGCGTCCTTCTTCCTCTTCGGGATCGGCGCCATCCTGCCGCTCATCCCGTTCTTCTTCGCCACCGGGGCGCCCGCCGTCGGGCTGGCCATCGGCTGCGCCGCCGTCGGGCTGTTCGTGATCGGCTCGCTGATCACCCTGCTCACCGGCCGCAGCGTGCTCTTCTCGGGCAGCCGGCAGCTGCTCTTCGGGATGCTGGCCGCGGGGGTCACCTTCGGCCTGGGGAGGTTGATCGGCTCCGCGCTCGGGGCCTGAGGCCGGGGCCTCCCAGAGCGCGACACTCCGACCGCCACACTCCCGGTCGGCTAGCATGGGTCAGGCGCGTCAGCGGGGCGCGCCCGCGGGAGGGCGCCGACCGGCGCCGCGGATGAGGCGTGCGTCCCCCGCTGGAGACCCGCCGGCGCGCCGGCACCCAACGGGATCGAGATCGTGTCCGTCGTCGAAGCCCTGGCCATCGTGGTGGGCGCCCTGGTCCTGGTCGCCGTGGCCCAGGGGGTCAGCTACTCCTTGCTCCGGCGGCGGATGTCGGAGCCGCGCCGCGCGATGGCCCGCTCGTTCGTGCGCAACACCCACCGGCCGATGCAGGTGCTGCTCCCACTCGGGGCCGCCACCGTCGCGACCGCCCTCGTGCCCCTCTCCGATCGGCTGCGCGGATACCTCCTCCACGGCCTGACCATCGGGCTCATCCTGGCCGGCTCCTGGCTGCTGGTCCGGCTCACCTACGTCCTCGAGGATGCCCTGCTGGCCCGCTACCAGGTGAACGCCTCCGACAGCCTGCGCGCCCGGCAGCTCGAGACCCAGATCCACGTCCTGCGCCGGCTCACCGTCGGAGTGGGGGCGCTCATCGGCCTCGGCGGGGTGCTGCTCACCTTCGCCCAGGCGCGCGCCGCCGGTGCGGGCCTGCTGGCCTCGGCCGGCGTGGTGGGCGTCATCGCGGGGCTCGCCCTCACCCCGATCGTCACCAACCTGGTCGCCGGCCTGCAGCTCGCCATCACCCAGCCGCTCCGCCTCGAGGACATGGTGGTGATCAAGGACTACAGCGGCGTGGTCGAGGAGATCCACCTCACCTACGTGGTGATCAAGGTCTGGGACCGCAAGCGGCTGATCGTCCCGATCGCCTATCTGACCCAGAACCCGTTCGAGAACTGGAGCCGCTCCCCATCCAACCTGCTCGGCTACGTCTACATCGAGGTCGACCACACCCTGCCGGTGGAGGCCCTCCGCGCTCACCTCACCGAGGTGGTGCACGCCTCGCCCGACTGGGACGGAGAGGTGTGGAACCTCCAGGTCACCAACCTCGGTCACGCGACCGTGCAGCTCAGGGCGCTGATGAGCTCCGCCGACAGCAGCCGGTCATGGAACCTGCAGTGCGAGGTGCGCGAGAGGGCGCTCGCATTTCTGCAGCAGAGCTACCCATCGGCGCTCCCCCGGGTCCGCACCGAGGTGGGGTGGGCCGCCGGCGACGGGGCCGCGGCGCGGCCGTCCCCACCGGCCCGGCGGACAAAGGGCTGACCGGCCAACTCTCCCAGCAGAGGCCCCTGCCGACTAGCGGCGTGAGCAGACCGGCCACTCTCCCGACTCGCCGGCCGCGAACATGCTGGCGGCGATCTGCGCCTGCTGGCTCGGATCCCAGATGTCGGTCCCACCGTGGACCCGGAAGGTCGACGGGAGGAACTGGAAGAGACCCTCGTACGGACCGGCCGGGTTGTCCGCGTAAGGGTTGTAGCCCGACTCACACGCGGCCGTGCTGACCAACCACGACGGATCCACCCCGTGGGCCTGCGCCGCGGCCGTGATGATGGCCACGATCTGAGCGCCCGAGTAGCTGATCCGGGGCGGGGACGGTGTCGCCACGGTGTGCCGTCGCGCCGGTGCGGCCGTCGGTGACGGCGATGGCGGCTCGAGCGGGACCTTCAGCATCAGCACGGGCAGCGGTGACGGGACCACCGCGGTGGCCATCGGCATCCGGAAGGATTCCGGCGTCGACGATGCGGAGGCCGGCGCCCCATGGCGTGCAACGGAGAAATCGTCGACATGCGGCGTCCTGCTCTGCAATGCGGGCTGGAGCGCGGTCAGCGCCGCCAGCGCCACCAGCACCAGGCCGAGCGACCAGGCCGGGATGTGAGCGCGGGCAAGGAGACGACGCATGAGGTGCAACCTCCGGCTGTCGGTGCCTCGTGCCACGCCCGGCTCGATGACTCGGTCAAGGGCAGGCGACGATCCACCTTGGGCTTCAGTTCCACCGATGAGAAGGCCGGTGGGCCGCGAACCGGTGAGACATCGCTCTCACCGTGTGCTGACTCTGGACCCCTCTGCGATCCGCGACGGACGCACCCTAGCATGGCTGCGCCCAGCGCCGCAAGCCCGCCCACTTCTCCGAATACGAAACAGGGGTTTTCGAGCGGCGCTCCACCACCACCTCCATTCGATGGTTTGTGTCAATCCTGTCACGCATCGTCGAGTCTCGCGCCGCCTCATGATCGCCCTGGCGCGCCAAGGGATTTCCGACCCACACGGGGGGGCGCGGACGGCCCTTCACGATCGGCAGCTACGACTCGCTGGTGTGAGAACGCCCGCCGTTCGCGCTCGCGCGCGGGGCAGGCGCACGACTCGCTGGTGTATCCGGACGGTCGAATCGCGGTTGTGGACAGACGCACGACTCACCCGTGTAGGTTGGACGGGACGGCTCGCCCGCGCACGTGGACGGTCGACTCGCGGGTGTGGACGGACGCACGACTCGCGCGTGCGGGTGATCGGACGGCTCACCCGTGTGGACCGGCGCGCGACTCGCGCGCAGTGGAGGGACGGCTCGCGCGCGGGTGTGCTGGCCAGTCATGGCGGCCCGGGCCTGCTGTGATCTGCTCCGCCGTCCACCAACCCGCGGAGCCCCGGGTCAGGGTGTCGTCAGCACCCGAGCCCCACCGGTGGGTGGCCGGCGCACCACCACGCGCAATGCCAGCGCGCGATAGGGAACAGTTTCCGCACATTGGACCGCGGTCCACCGGTTGGGACAGCTCCAGCCTTCGCCCAGCCTCGGCTCGTAGGTCATCGGCAGCTGGCAGCGGGGACACGCGGGCGCGACTGGTGGCGCCGACCGGGTGAGGGCGGCCGCCTGGAGGAGATCGGCCAGGTCGTGCTGATCCCAGAGAGTCACCCCATGCTGGCGCGCATAGGCGATCGTGCCTCGGGTGTACACCGCGGTCGTCACCACCAGGGACGTCCCGCAGCCGTGGGCGGCACCTCCATGGATGGCCTGGTCGACAGCCGAGCAGTCGACGGCGCGGTCCTGGCGCCTCGCCTGAGCGAACCACCGCCAGCCGCCGCGGGTCACGACCAGGCCGGCAGCGCTCACCGACTGCCCGGCCAGCTCCACCCCATAGCCGCAGCGCTGGAAGGCAACCGCCAGCAGGTCCTCGAAGGCCACCCCGCTCATGGCGTGGACGTCCTCACCGACATGGTCGGTGGGCCAGGCGGAGGGGTCGGGCGGTCGGCGCAGGGCGAGGGCCATCTCCGCCCAGCCTGAACGTCCCTCATCGCAGACGCATGAACGGCTTGACACGATTTCGTCCCTCGAAGGCAACGCCGCCGGTTGCGCCCCCTCGCCTGTGGACGGTGGGCCGGGAGGCCCGGGCGCCCCCGGCGCGGCGCCCGGCCCTTCTCACGGTGGGGGTTGACGGAGAATCGCAGCGATGACGGTTCGGTACGACGTCAGCGCCGTCCCGCTCCAGGGGGCTTACGTCGCCAAGCAGTGCCCGGTGCGAGCCCAGAACGATGCCCTGCTCCCGCTCGGGCCGGCACCGCCCGACCCCTTCACCGAGCGGCTGATCACCCACGGCCTCGACTTCCAGGCGGATGTGCTCGCCGAGATCACGCGGCTGCACCCGCGCGCCGCCGTCATCGAGGGCGACGACGCCGCGGGGCAGCAGGCGGCGACGCTGGCGGCGATGGCGGCGGGTGCATCGCCGATCCTGGGGGGCAGGCTGCCGGTCGACTCCGTGGGGCGCCGGGTGGGCTCACCCGACCTTCTGGTCGCCGGGGAGGGTGGCGGCTACCGCGCCATCGACATCAAATGGCATCAGACGCTGGAGCCCGCCCAGCGGAGGGCATCCGAGCTCAGTCCGCGCTGCACCGGCCTTGACGCCCTGACCCTCGAGGCGGCCATCGCCGACCCGGAGCTCGCTCTGCGGAGGCGGGAGGACGACGCGCTCCAGCTCGCGCACTACCAGCGCCTGCTGGAGGCGAGCGGCAGGGCGGTCGAGGGTGCGCGCTGCGCCGGGATCATCGGGGTCGAGCGCCGCGTGGTCTGGTACGACCTCGACGCGCCCCTCTGGCGGACCCCCTCCTCCACCGCCCGGACCAAGCTCCGCACCAGCATGGAGCGGTACGAGTTCGAGTTCGACTTTCGCCTCGACATCGTCGCCGTCGCGGCGCGGCACCGAGTCGACCCGAGCGTCGAGCTGCTGGTGGTGCCGGTCCGGTGCGACGACTGTCCCAGGTGCCCCTGGAACGACCACTGCCGCGCGGTCCTCGAGGCCGGCGCCGGCGATGTGAGCCTGCTCCCGCACATCGGCTGGACCCCCTGGAGGATCCACCGTGACCACGGTGTGGGAGACCGGGCGGCGCTGGCCGCGCTCGACTGGAGGACCGCGTCGGTGGTCGCGGCCGGGGTCGACGTGGCCGGCCTGCAGGAGGTGGCCGCGCACCGGCCCGCGACCGCGCCGGTGTCCGAGCTGCGAACCGCCGTGCGTGCGTCCAGGCAGCTCGAGGTGCTCGAGGCCAGCGGGATCGACTCGATCGGCGACCTGCTCGCGCTGGACGCGACGACCGCTGCCTACTCGGGGTCCGGGCTGACCTCGCTGCCGGAGCAGATCGACATGGCCCGCGCCGCGCTGGGAGGCCGGTCCGTGTACCGGCGGCGGGGCGTGGAGCGGGTGGTGGTTCCGCGCGCCGACCTCGAGGTGGACGTGGACATGGAGAGCTGCGAGCTGGGCGCGTACCTCTGGGGCAGCCTCCTCACCGATCGGACCACGGGCGCGGAAGCGCGGCCCCGCTACATCCCGTTCGTCACCTGGGAACCGCTCACCCCGGAGCGTGAGGTGGAGAACTCCCTCGCCTTCTGGCGCTGGCTGACGGAGCTGCGCTCGCAGGCTCGCGCGCGCGGGCTCAGCTTCCGCGCCTACTGCTACAACGCGAGTGCCGAGAACCGGTACCTGCGCCGCCTCGGTCGGGGCGCCGGCCTCGCCGGCGCGGTCGAGGAGTTCGTCGCGTCCCCGGAATGGGTCGACCTGCTGCGCGTCTGGGAGACGCAGCTGATCACCGGCCAGGGCAGTGGCCTCAAGGTGGTGGCCCCCCTGCTCGGATTCCACTGGGAGGTCGAGGACGCGGGCGGCACGGAGTCGATGGTGCGCTACGACCTCGCGGCGGCCGGTGACGAGGGCTCGCGGCGCTGGCTGCTCGACTACAACCACGGCGACGTCGAGGCGACGCTGGCCATCCGGGAGTGGATGGACTCCGCGGTGGTGACCGGCGTCGAGGAGGAGGTGCTACAACCGGCGCCCCGCGATGGCGTCTAGGTGCACCGGGATGGCGTCTGGGTGCAGTTGCCATGGAGGGCCGCCGTGGCGGCCAGGCTCGGCCTGATGCCATCGTCTGCACCGTGCTGACGAACCTGCCGATCGCATCCGGTCGCGGGGCCGGTCGGCCCGCCCACCTGACGGCCGTGACGCTGTGCGCCCTGGTCCTCGTCCTGGGCGGGTGTGCGGCGTCCACGCCCCCGCAACCGCCGGGGGCCGCGACCGCGACGACCTCCGGCGCCGGCGCCGGAACGCCCAGGCCCGCGCTCGCCCCCACCGCCACCCCCACCCCCGCCGGAGCGGCGGGCACCGGCGACACCCTGGTGGTGGAGCCCGACCAGGGGCTGGGTGCCGTGTACCAGGCGATCACCGGAGCCCAGCACTCGATCGACCTGGTCATGTACGAGCTCGAGGACAGCGCCGCCGTCAGCGATCTGGTCCAGGCGGAGCGGCGCGGGGTCGCGGTCCGGGTCATCCTCGACCAGGCCTACGCCAGGAGTGAGAACCAGGCCGCCTACTCAGCCCTGCTCGCCGGCGGCGTCGCGGTCCACTGGTCCTCGACCCAGGTCGACATCACCCACCAGAAGACCCTGATCGTCGACGCCCGCGAGGCGCTGATCATGACCGGCAACCTGACCTCGCAGTACTACTCGACGACTCGAGACTTCGTGGTGGCGGACACCGACCCGGTGGATGTCGCGGCCATCGGAGCCGTCTTCGACGCCGACTTCGCCAACGCACCGGTCACCCCCTCCGCCGGCGACGACCTGGTCTGGAGCCCGGGCTCGGAACCGCGGCTGGCCTCCGTGATCGAGGGAGCCAGCCGGCGGCTGCTGGTCGAGAACGAGGAGATGTCCGACCCGGAGATCATTGCGGCGCTGGAGGCGGCCGCCGGCCGCGGGGTGGACGTCGAGGTCTGCATGACCGATTCGTCCTCGTGGAGCAGCGAGTTCGCGGCCCTGGTCCACGCCGGGGTCAGGGTCGTCACCTATGCGCCGGACGCCTCGCTGTACATCCACGCCAAGGTCATCGTGGCCGACCCGGGAAGCGCGGACGAGCGGGCCTTCGTGGGCTCGGAGAACTTCTCGTCGACCTCTCTCGACCGGAATCGCGAGCTCGGGATCGTGCTCGACGGGCCAGCGATCGACGGCCAGCTGGCCGCCGTCGTGGAGGGTGACATCAGCGCCGCGACCGCGTGGTCGGCATCCTGAGCAGCGCAGCCTGACCGGTCGCTCCGCGAGCGGGGCGGGACAGGGCCCGGCGCCGGAGCGGCGCCGGGCCCGCGGCTCAGGCGCTCGGGGTGGATGGCGCGGCGGGCGGTGTAGCCGGCGCGGCCGCGTGGGCCTGGCGGTGCCACTCGCTCCAGAGGTCGTTGCCGCAGCCGCCCCAGCCGCGCCTCCCGGCGAACCGGGCGCCCGGACCGAAACCGGTGGCGCCGGAACCCCTGGCACGCTGAAAGCGTCCGGGGCCGGCGAGCCCGAGCATCCGGGGCACGATCAGCCCGCCGACGAAGGTGATGACGATGTAGGCGGCGTTCTGGGTGGTCAGCCCCACGGCGATGGCGCCGCCGACGGCTGCGAGCGTCCAGAGGGTGCGGAGCGGGCGATACATGACGGTTCTCCTCAGGGGGGACGGATGGTCGATGGGACCAGCATCGCCGGGCCGTGTGAACGGGTGGTGAACCCGCGCCGGAGAATTGCGGGACCTGCGGCTCACCCCGGGCGACCCTGCGGCTCAACCCGGGCGACCCCGCGGCTCACGCCGGGGTGCTGCTCTGCCCGCGGTCGTGGCAGATCAGGGTGCTGACCCGGCAGCCGGCTCAGCCGGCCGGGATGCGGCCGGGGCACCCGCGCGCGCAACCTCGCGGATGCCTCCCTGGATGAGGGGAAGAAGCATCGCCCTGGCGTCTCGCGCGCTCCACCGGTGCCGCCCGCGGAGATGGATGTAGGGCCAGTAGGTGGCATTGAAGACGACGTCACCGAGCGCGGCGGGATCCGCCGGGCCCGCGATGCTGCCATCCGCGACCCCATCGCGGATCAGCCGGACTATCGGCTCGGTGAACCCGACCGCATGCATGACCTCGGCATGGGACTGGCGGAACGCGCTGTCGGAGGCGAGCAGCAGGGGGAGGTGCCGGTCGGCCACGTCGCACATGGCCGCGAGCGCCGCCCCGAGCCGCTCGGCACCCGTTCCGGGCCCTGTCAGGATCGGCCACAGCGTCTCCCGATAGTCGACCGCCAGCCGGTTGATCATCTCCGCCGCGAGCAGCTCGCGGCTGGTCGCCTGCCGCCAGACCGTGACCCGCGACACACCCGCCCGCGCCGCCACCGCCTGCAGGGTCAGCCCCTCCCAGCCGTCCTCGGCCAGGACCTCGGTCGCGGCGTCGACCAGCCGGTCGCTCGGACGGGCTGTGCTCGGGGCGCTCTCACTCACTCGGTTAGTGTAACCCCGAATTCTCCTATCTGCAACGTGGTATTACTCTAGAGACAACGCTTCGTTTCCCAGCTGGAAGGATCGACCGATGCGTGCACGGATTGACGGATGCCCGCGGCCCTGACGATCGACCTGCGACCGCTGCGCCGGAGTCGCGACCTCCGCTTCCTCCTTGGCGGGGCCTCGCTGGCCCAGCTGGGGACGGCGCTCGTGGCGGTCGCCGCCGGCCTCCAGGTCTACCGCCTCACCCACTCATCCCTCGCGGTGGGGGCGATCAGCGGGGTCGCGGCGGTCCCGATGATCGCGGGGATGCTCGCCGGCGGTGTGCTCGCCGACGCGTGGGACCGCCGCTGGCTGATCGTTGCCTCGCCGTGCCTCGCCGGGGCGAGCTCGGTCGCCCTGGCGCTCAACGCCGGCGCCCCCCACCCCAGCCTCTGGCTGGCGTACTCGCTGCTCGCCGCCGCCGCGGCCGCCGCGGGGCTCGGGGGACCGGCGGGGACGGCGGCGCTTCCCACCCTGGTGGCGCCCGGCCTGCTCCCGGCAACCTTTGCGATGAGCGCCACGGTCCGCCAGCTGGCAGCGCTGGTCGCTGACGGGCTGCGTCACGCGCGCCGGAGCGCCCTGGTCATCGCCGTGATGCTGATCGACGCCGACGCGACGGTCTTCGGCATGCCCCAGGCTCTCTTCCCCGCCCTGGGGCTGGAGACCTTCCACGCCGGGCCGACCGGCGTCGGTCTCGTCTATGCCGCGCCCGCGGCCGGGGCGCTGCTCGGTGCACTGACGAGTGGATGGGTGGGCGGCGTCCGGCACGCCGGCCGGGCCGTGCTGGTCGCGGTGACGGTCTGGGGAGTGGCGATCGCGGCGGTGGGGGTGGTCCCGCTGCTGCCGGTGGCCCTGGGACTGCTGGCCCTCGCCGGCGCCGCCGACCTGGTCTCGGAGGTCCTGCGCAACAGCCTGCTCCAGCAGTCCGTCCCCGAAGCCCTGCGCGGGCGGCTGACCGCGCTCTGGCTGGCCCAGGCCGACGGCGCCCCCGCGCTCGGCAACCTCGAGGCCGGCGGTGTCGCCACCCTGGTGACCCCGGCCTTCTCGATCGTCTCGGGAGGGCTCGCCTGCGTCGCCGGGGCACTCCTCCTCGGTGGGCTGATGCCGGTGCTCCGCCGCGCGCGGTTGCACCTGGATCCCGACCGCAACCCGGCCCAGTCCTCCACTGGCGGGTAGCCTTCAGGCCGTCCGCCGTTGGACGTCGAGGACGGAGGCGGTGAGCACCGCGGGATACTCCGGGGATGTCGGGACGGATGCGGCGCCTCCTGCTGCCGGCGGGGATCCTGTACGTGGTGGGCACCCTGGAGGGCGCCGAGATCCTGCGCCAGCGGCGCCGCGGGGTGGACCGCTCGCTGGTGGCCTCCCCTGCCGATCTCGACCCGGCCTCGGTCCGGCTGCTCGCGCTCACCTGGTGGCCGGCCGGGATCCTGGCCCTGGGGGCAGCCGCGGCGGTGCCCCGGCTCGGCGCCGGTCGCCGCTGGCGGGGGCGCTGCGCGGCCGGCGGCGCCACCGTCACGGTGGCGGGCATCGCGCTGCGCCAATGGGCCATCGCCTCCCTGGGCCGGTTCTTCGTCGGCCACGTCGCGGTGCAGCCCGATCAGACCGTGGTCAGCTCGGGCCCGTACCGCTGGCTGCGCCATCCCTCATACACCGGGCAGTGGATCGAGATGATCGGGGTGGGGCTCGCGACGGGCAACCTGCTCGGCATCGCCACCTGCGCCCTTCTCCCCCTGGTCGGGATCACGGCCCGGATCGACGCCGAGGAACGCGAGCTGAGTGCGCGGCTGCCTGGCTACGCCGACTTCGGCCGCGGCCGGCGGAAGCTGATCCCGCTGATCTGGTGAAAGCAGGGTCAGGCCCGGGACGGCCCGATCCGGAAGACAGGCACCTGAGCGGCGATGGGCTCGAACTCCTCTAGCGGGGCCCGGCGGTCGACCGGGAGGTGCGGACGGGCCCCGGGAGCCAGCACCAGGTACCGGCGCAGGATCGGCGGCCTCTCCTCGACGGGGACCTCCTCGAGCACCACGGCCTCCCGCTCGCCGTGCCGGAGGACGGCGCGACCGTGGGTCGCCCGGACGTTGCGCACCCAATTGGCCCGCTCCCCCAGCATCGAGACCAGGTAGCGCTCACCGTGCCAGTCGGCGATGACCACCGGCACGGCGAGGAGCCGGCCGCTGTCCCGGCCCACCACCTCGAGCGCCGCGGCGCGGCGCGGGCCGATCCCAGCTCCGAAGAGGATCGCCGACAGCCGGTTCTCGCAACGCGCCAGGCGACCGGGACGCCCACCCCGGTACAGCCGGCGCAGGTGGTCGGCGTACCAGCTCACGGTGCGGCGTCCCCGACGCCGGGGCCGCCGGTGATCGCCGAGGTCACCGATGCGGGATTGCCCATCCCCTGGGTGAGATGGAGGAGCACCTCGATAGTCGCCGGGCTCTGGAGGTCGCCCAGCCATGGCACTCCCTGAATCGAGATGTTCCACCTCGCGAAGGGGAGGCTGATGTCAGCGAGCACATCGACCCCTCCGCCCGCGCTCTCCACCGCGACGGAGAAGCTCACGGCGCGGCTCACCCCGTGCAGGGTCAGAGTGCCGGCCGCCCGAAGGTGCTCGACGGCGCCGGCGGGGACCGTGCCCAGGGGGATGGGACCGACCAGCACCAGGCTGGCCGTCGGGTGCGCGGCGACGTCGAAGACAGAGGTCCGGGTGGACTGGCTCAGGCCGCTGGTCAGCGCCGCCATGTCGACCGTAAAGGAACCCTGGGTCACGGTGCCACCCGCGACCGTGATCGATCCCCAGACCCTCCCGGTGCGGCCAGTCAGCGTCGACTCCTGTCCGATCACGATCTGCTGGGCTCGCCAGCCGGCCACCGAGCCCGACCCCACATTCCAGGTGCCGTCGGCGGCCGCCGGCCGGCTCGCCGCCGAGGCGGCGGCACCGACCGCCGGCAGGGCCAGCGGCGCGGGCGCGCTGCTCAGATGAACCGAGAGGGAGAGGGCGCCGACGATCAGCAGCACCACCACCACCACGGTCCCGACCGTCCACCGGACCCAGCGACGCCGGCGGGGCTTCGGACCAACCATGACCTTCTCCTTCCGCGCCGCCCTCGGCGCCGTTTCTCTCCCAGCTTCGCCGCCGTCCCTCCAGCCGCTGAGGACCGGGGCCCCGCTCAGGCCCCGACCGCCGTGGTATGCTGATGGAACTTCAAACTTGAAATTTGGGATACTATGTATCAATGGACCCTAGCAGGTCCCGGTCGCCGGCGCAACCCTTCGGTCTGAGCCGGCGGCGTCAGCGGCTCTCCGACCACGAGACCGAGCGCCGGATGCTGGACGCAGCGGGCGCGATGATCGGCCGGGCTGGGCTGACCGTGAGCCTCGAGCACATCAGCTTCGAGGACGTCATCCGCCAGGCAGGGGTCGCGCGCAGTGCCGTCTACCGGCGCTGGCCCTACAAGGATCTCTTCTTCAGCGATCTCCTCCTGGAGCTGGCCCGCGCGGCCCGGCCCGCCACCGCAACCGGCTTCGAGGCAACGGTTGACGCTCTCCAGGAGGCGGCGCTGACCCACCTCGACTGGCTCGAGACCGCCGAGCTTCGCCACCAGCTGGTGCTGGAGCTGATCCGCCTGGGGGCCCAGAGCGACTTCGAGACCATGGTCCACTCGACCGAGTGGCGCACCTACCTGGCCCTGCACGCCACCTTCCTGAGCGTCGCCGACGACGAGCTCCGCACGGGCCTGGAGTCCGCCCTCGCCGAGTCGGAGCGAGGGTTCACGAGCCGGATCGCGGACTCCTGGGAGCTGCTCGCGGGGCTTTTCGGCTATCGCCTGCGCCCGGAGAGCGGGGCCGGCTTCGACACCATCGCGACCCTGGCCAGCGCCTCCCTGCGCGGCCTGGTGCTCACCGCGCTCTCAACCCCGGAGGTCGCGACGCAGCGGTTCCCGGCGAGACCCTTCGGAGCGGCCCAGGCGGCCGAGTGGTCGGCCGCGGCCCTGGGCGCGGCCAGCATCGCGTCCGCCTTCCTCGAGCCGGACCCCGCCATCGAGTGGAACGCCGAACGGATCACCTCGGTCACCGGCCTGCTCCGGGCGCTGCGGCTCCCCACGCCAGGGGGGTGAGGCTTCCCAGGGCCGGAGGGACGCAGAACGGGCCGCCGTGGGATGCTGGGACGATGGAGCAGCGGATCAGCCTGGTCACCCTCGGCGTCTCCGACCTCGCCCGCGCCCGCGCCTTCTACGAGGCGCTGGGCTGGCGTGGCGCCCAGCAGCCCGATGACGAGGTCTGCTTCTTCCAGGCGGGGACGATGGTCTTCGGCCTCTGGACGGCCCTCGGCGGCCATGGTGCCCCCGGCATCGAGCTCGCCCACAACGTCCGCACGCCGGAGGAGGTCGGGGCGCTGCTGGCGGCGGCGGAGCGGGCCGGGGCCACGATCGTCCGGCCCGCGGCGCCGGCCGACTGGGGCGGGACCTCGGGGGCCTTCGCCGACCCCGACGGCTACGTCTGGGAGGTCGCCCACAACCCCGGCTGGACGCTCACCGAGGACGGGGCCGTCCGCATCTGAGCGGGCGACGGGTCCGGCAGACGGTGGCGACGCTCACCGCGGGTGGCGACCGGAGCGCTCAGCGAGCGGAACCGCCTCCGCGGCGCCGGCTGAGCACGAGGCTGGCGGCGAGCAGCACGGCGGCCAGGCTCTCCGTGCGGTAGGCGGCGAGGACCTGCCCGCCGACGCCGAAGCCGCTCTCCCGGAAGCCGAACAGGCCGGTGGTGCTGGCGACCGCCAGCCCGGCGATGGCCCCCAGCTCGACGGCGATGCCGAGCGCGGCGAGCACCCGGAAGCGCAACCCGGCCAGCAGCAGGGCGAGCACCCAGCTGCCCAGGGCGTCGAGCAGGAAGAGGGGGCCGATCACGTTGATGACGTTGTAGCCGGTGACCCAGAGCTGGAAGTGGATCGCCCCGGCGGCCGCCACCCCCGCGGCTCCGAGCAGACGGCAGGCTGTCGACCACATCCGCGCACCGGGGCGGGTGTGGCCCGTCGCGTACCCCGCCGCCCCATCCGGGGCGGGCAGGTCCCCTGAGTCACCGCGCCCGATGAACCGCAGCACGACCTCACCCTCGCCGCCGATCGCCGGCCTTCGGGGCCCCGCGGCCCCCTTCGCCCTTCCACCACGCGACAGAGGAGTGGCCGGTTCAGACGGCGGCGCCAGGGTCGCGGTCGAGGAGGTCGCGGACGGACGTCGGGCGTCCGGGGCGCGGAGGGCCGTCCGGGCGTCAGGGCCGCGGTCGAGCCAGGCCGTGACCGTAGGCGTAGCGCACCGCCTGGGCGCGGTCGCGGACACCGGTCTTGCTGAAGAGGTTGTTGATGTGCGTCTTCACCGTGGTCTCGCTGACGTGGAGGCTGGCGGCGATCTCCTGGTTGCTGAGGCCCTCCGCGATGAGGCCGAGGACCTCGGCCTCACGCTGGGTGAGCCCGTCGGGGAGCGTCTCCGCGAGCGGCGGCGCGGCGGCCAGACCGGGCACGCGCAGGCTCTCCAGGAGCCGGCGCTGCACCGAGGGATCGAGCAGCGCCTCGCCGGCGTGGACGGTCCTGATCGCCTGGGCGATCTCCGCCGCTCCCGCGTCCTTGGTGAGGTAGCCGCGGGCGCCCGCCTCGAGGGCCCCGAAGACGGACGAGTCGTCGGCGTAGGTGGTCAGGACGACGACCCTGACCTCCGGCTGCTCGGCGGTCAGCCGGCGGGTCGCCTCCACGCCGTCGCAGCGGGGCATGCGCAGGTCCATCAGCACGACGTCGGGGCGGCGCAACGCCGCCAGCCGGACCGCCTCCTCCCCATCGCGGGCGCTGGCGACCACCTCGACCCCCTCCATGGCGTCGAGCAGCGTGGCCAGTCCCTCGCGCACCACCGTCTGGTCGTCGGCGATCAGGACCCGGATCACCTCTCCACCCGTCCGGGTCACCTCCGCATCCATGGCCCGTTCACCCGCGCATTGCCGCGGCCGGCTCGGCCGGCACCCGCAGCCTGACCCGGAAGCCGCCCGCGATCGGCCCCGCCTCCAGGCTGCCGCCCAGGAGCTCGGCGCGCTCCCGGATCCCGGTGAGCCCGTAGCCGCCCGACGACGCGGCCGCCCGGGAGCGCCCGCGATCCTCCACCACCAGCTCGGCGCCGCGCTCGCCCAGATAGGCGAGGTGGAGGGCGACCTCGGCGGCGTCGGCGTGACGGCGCACGTTGGTGAGCGCCTCCTGGGCGGTTCGGAAGACGGCCAAGCCGGCCTCGGGCCCGAGCCGCACCGGTGCTCCCTCGACCTCCAACCGGCAGGCGATGCCGCTGTCGGCGGCGAAGCTGCGGACCAGGTCGGGGAGCGCCTCGGGCCCGGGGAGGCTCTCGCCCCGCAGAGCGCCGACCGCGCGCCGGACCTCCTGCAATCCCTCCTGGGCGAGACGGTGGGCGCGGTCCAGCGACTGGAGGGCACGCGGCTCATCGGTGTGCGTCTCCAGCATCAGCTTGGCCGCCTCCACCTGCACCGCCAGTGCCGAGAGGGTGTGGGCCAGCACGTCGTGGATCTCGCGTGCCAGGTGGGCTCGCTCCTCCGTGCGAGCGGCCTCGAGCTGGCCCTCGCGGGCCGCGCGCAGCTCCTCCAGGGCGGCGCGCGTCCTCGCCTGCTCCCGCTGGAGCCGGCGGAAGCCGTAGGAGACGCCGTAGCCGGCGGACATGGCGATGATGTTGAGCAGCGTCCCCGCCAGCGCCTCACCGGGGGAGTGGATGCGGTCCAGGGTGACGAAGGCCGCAATCAGGACCACCGCGACGGGCAGGCCCCACTCGCGGGGGTAGTGGGCGAGGTAGATCAGGGTGAAGACCACGCCCAGCACCGCGGCGACTCCCGCCTGGCCGTAGTTGACGACCACCAGGGCGAGGGCGGAGCCGGCGATCAGCGCGAGCCACAGCGGATGGGAACGCACCGCCTGGGCCATCAGACCGACCAGCATCACCCCGGTCAGGGCCAGGACCGCGACCTCGACATGCGGCTGCTCGACCTCGTCGATGGCGATGAGGAGCGCCACGACACCGAGGATGGCGATGCGGCGCCGCTGGTTCCACCTCGCGAAGAGGTAGATCACGTCACCCGGGCCTGCGCGTGCCTCATCTCCCCAGGATGATAGGGGCGCGACGCTGTGTCGTCGGCGCCCGGGTGGAGCCCCGGGCGCCGGTGGGATCGCTCCGTCCACCCCGGGGTGGAGGGCGTCACCGCCCACTTTCCACCTCCGGGCCGTTGTGACGCCGGGTGCTCGCCGGTAGCGTGGTCGGCGAGATCGCTCAGCCTGCAAAGGGGAATCTGGCCATGATCATCATCTACAGGGGAATCCGCGGCTACCTCCGGCGCCGGGCCGCGATGCGCATGGAGGCGGCCGCCGCGGCGCCCACCGGCCTCGCCGGTGGCGAGCGGCCCATCGACCCGGAGGCCGCCATCAGCGTGCGCGGGCTGCGCATGACCTACGGCCCGCTGGAGGCGGTGCGCGGCATCGACCTCGACGTGCGGCGGGGCGAGATCGTCGCCTTCCTGGGCCCCAACGGAGCCGGGAAGACCACCACGGTCGAGATCCTCGAGGGCTACCGCCAGCGCAGCGGCGGTGACGTCCGCGTGCTGGGCGAGGACCCGGGGCGCGCGGCGCTCGCCTGGCGCGACCGGATCGGCGTCGTGCTCCAGGAGTCGACCGTCGAGCCCGACCTCACCGCCCGCGAGGTGCTCGAGCTCTACGCCGGCTACCACGACCACCCCCGCCCGGTGATGGAGACCCTCGAGATGGTGGGCCTGGCCGACCGGGCCGACGCCCGCGGCGCGCAGCTGAGCGGCGGGCAGCGCCGGCGGCTTGAGGTCGCCATCGGCCTGATCGGCGACCCGGAGCTGCTCTTCCTCGACGAGCCCACCACCGGCTTCGACCCCTCCGCCCGCCGCCAGAGCTGGGAGGTGATCGCGGGTCTGCGCCGCTTGGGCACCACCATCTTCCTGACCACCCACTACATGGACGAGGCGGAGGCGCTCGCCGACCGGATCGTGGTCATCTCCCAGGGACGGATCGTCGCCGAGGGCACGCCCCAGAAGCTGGCCGGCCGCGACACCCGCCCGGCCATCCTCTCCTTCCGGCTGCCCGCGCCCATGGAACCCAGCGTGCTGCCGGTCTCCCTGGCGACCCGCGCCGCCCAGAACGGCGACGGGCGGGTGCACGTCTCCAGCACCGACCCGCTCGCGGACACCGCCGCCCTCGCCGGCTGGGCCGATCGCAACCGGCTTCCGGTCGGCGACCTCGAGGTCCGCCGCCCCAGCCTCGAAGAGATCTACCTCGAGCTCACCGAAGGAGTCGCCGCATGAGCACCGCCGCCGCCACTCGCGATCTCTCCCGCCCCCGCTCTGCGTGGAAGCGGGCATCCCTGATCGGCCACCAGTTTCGATTCGACCTGTTGAGCTTCACCCGCAACAGCCAGGCTCGCTTCGCCACCGTCATCATGCCGATCCTCTTCCTGGTCATCTTCATCGCCCTCTTCGGCAATGGACGGGTGCCGCTCGGAGACGGTGTGACGGTCAAGACGTCGACGTACTACATCCCCGGGCTCACCGCCTTCGGCATCATCTCCGCCGCCTACGCCAGCCTGGTCGTCTCCGTCGTCCGGCAGCGCGAGAGCGGCATCCTCAAGCGGCGCCGGGCCACCCCCATCCCCGCACTCGTCCCCATCGCCGGGCGTGCCCTGGTCGCCGTGGTCGCCGCCCTGCTCATGTGCGGGCTGCTGCTCGCCATCGGGGCCTTCTTCTACGCCAGCCCGCTGCCAACTCACACCATCCCCGGCGTCGCGATCTCGGCCGCGGTGGGGGCGGTGAGCTTCTGCTGCGTCGCCTTCGGGGTGGCCAGCTTCGTGCGGAGCGCGGATGCCGCCCAGCCCATCGTCCAGCTCACCCTGCTGCCGCTCTCCTTCATCTCCGGTATCTTCGTGCCGCTCAACAACGTCCCGGGGTGGCTCGGCACGGTGGCCGGCTTCTTCCCGGCCCGACCTCTGGCCGACGCCCTCCGCGGCTGCTTCGACCCGGCCACCACGGGGGCGGGCATCAACGGCGGTGACCTCCTCGTGCTCGGCGCCTGGGCCGCCGGCGGGCTGCTGGTCGCGCTGCTGCGGTTCTCCTGGGTACCCCGGGGAGAGTGAGGCGGGCGGGATGGATCTGTGCGCCACCGCGATCGGGCAGAATGGGTGCGACCCGGCGTTCACCAGACCGAGGAGCCCGCAAGCATGACCACCAGCGCAGTGACCGCGGATGGGCGGGCGCGCATGCTCGCCGACGGCAACCGCATTCCCCTGCTCGGGCTCGGCGTCTGGCAGATTCCCGACGGCAGGCCGTGCATCGACGCCGTGACCTGGGCGCTGGAGCTGGGCTACCGCCACATCGACACCGCCCAGTCCTACGGCAACGAGGAGAGTGTCGGCACCGCTCTGCGTGCGAGTGGCGTGCCCCGCGACCAGGTCTTCATCACCACCAAGTTCTTCCCCGGCAATCGGGACCCGGTCGCCGCTCTCGAGCAGAGCCTGCGGCGGCTGCAGGTCGATCATGTCGACCTCTACCTCGTCCACTGGCCCCAGGGCGGCGCCACCTGGGCGTGGCCCGGGATGCAGCGGGCCCATGACCTGGGCCAGGCGCGCTCGGTGGGGGTGTCCAACTTCAGCGTCGCCCAGCTGGGCGAGGTGACCGCGCTCGGGGGCACGCCACCGGCAGCCAACCAGGTGCAGTTCAGCGCCCTCCACTACCGGCGCGCGCTGCTCGACGATTGCGAGCGGAGAGGCATCGCGCTGGAGGCGTACAGCCCGCTGGGCACGGGCCGGCACCTCGGCAACGCGACGGTCCGGAAGATGGCCGAGCAGCTGGGGCGCAGCCCTGCCCCGGTCCTGCTGCGCTGGTGCGTGCAGCGTGGGATCCCGGTGATCCCGAAGTCCACCCACCGCGAGCGCATCGCGGAGAACGCCGACATCTTCAGCTTCCAGCTCTCCGACCCGCAGATGGCGGAGCTCGACGCCCTGGACGAGACCGGAGGCACCGACCGCGCCCTCGAACACAGGTGGTGGTGAGGCCCCTCTGAGGCTACTCGGCGAGCGCCGCCCTCGTCGGGGGACCTGCTCGGGGACCGGCAGGCGCCAGGAGCACCAGGGCCGGATAGGTGATGAAGGCGATGGCCAGGTGCATGAGCATCAGGACGCCCACCCCTCGAGCCGGCTCACCGTGGACCAGGATCCAGACGTCGGGCAGCCAGAACACGAGCGTCACCAGCACGGCGAGCCGCAGGAAGAGCCAGCGGGGATGGGATGAGATCCAGGTGACCACCGGCCAGGCCACGCAGGCGATGGTCACCCCGACGATGGTCAGCTTCCCGTAGTCGGAGAACTGGAAGTGCGGGAAGCTCTGGGTGGACGGGAAGATCCGCTCGCCGATAACCACCAGGATCGCATCCGCGATCAGGGAGCCTGCGTTGGCGACCAGGAGGGCCACGACCCAGCGCAGCGGGGGCGGTGAGCCCTGACGTGCGGCCGGGTCGACTCTGACCAGACGGAGCCAGCGACGGAGCGTGGGAGGCAGCGCATCGAAGAGCTCCTCGAACGCGTTGCCGGAGGACGGGGTGGATGGAGGGGTCGAGCGCAGCGGATCAGGCATCACCGCGACCATAACCGAGACCCCTCCCCGAGCGCGGATCGGAACTTTCGCAGCGCCCCGACGGTCAGGCTGGGGGCCGGGGCGCCCCTGCCGGTCCGTGCTCAGCCACGCCTCCTTCGGACGCCCACGGCGAGCGCGCCCGCTCGACTCTCCGCTAGGCGATCCGGCGGCGGTAAGCCCTCATAGCGAAGAAGAACGCGACGATGAGGATGCCGACGCACCAGGCGAGGGCACCCCAGACGTCGCTGCCGACGGGCTTCTGGGTGAACAGGTCGCGGATCGTGTTGACGATGCCCGTCACCGGCTGGTAGTCCGCGAAGGCGCGCACCGGGCCGGGCATGGTGCCGGTGGGCACGAATGCCGAGCTGATGAACGGCAGGAAGACGATCGGGTAAGAGAACGCGCCCGCGCCGTCCGCGGACCTCGCGGAGAGACCGGCGATCACCGCGATCCACGTCAGCGCGACCGTGAAGAGGATCAGGATGCCCACGACGGCGAGCCACGCCAGCACTCCCGCCCCCGAGCGGAAGCCCATGAGGAGAGCGACCAGCACGACGATTGCGAGCGCGACCAGGTTGGCGACGACCGAGGTCAGCACGTGCGCCCACAACACCGACGATCGCGCGATCGGCATGGAATGGAATCGCTGGAAGATCCCGCTCTGCGTGTCCAGGAAGAGCCGGAATCCGACGTAGGAGATGCCCGAAGCGATGGTGATGATCAGGATGCCGGGCAGCAGGTAGCTCACATACGATTTCGATCCTGAGTGGATCGCGCCGCCGAAGACGTAGACGAACAGCAGCATGAAGGCGATCGGCATGAGCGCGGTCGTGATGATGGTGTCCGGGCTACGCGTGATGTGGCGCAGGGATCGACCCGTCAGGACGGCGGTGTCTCCGAAGAAATGATTGGTCATCGTCGTTCCTCAGTTGTCCGCGGCGGCGTTGCGCCCGTTTCCAGTCTCGCCGCTCCTGCCCCTGTCAGCGACTATGGCGAGGAAGACTTCCTCGAGCGTCGGCTGCTTCTCGACGTACTCGACCTTGGCGGGCGGGAGCAGCCGCTTGAGCTCGGCGAGGGTGCCGTCCACCATGATCCGACCCTCGTGGAGGATCGCGATCCGGTCGGCGAGCTGCTCGGCCTCGTCCAGGTACTGGGTCGTGAGCAGCACCGTGGTGCCGTGCCCGGCAAGCTCCTTGACAGCCTGCCACACCTCGAGGCGCCCCTGGGGGTCCAGCCCGGCGGTCGGCTCGTCGAGGAAGATGACCGGCGGATTCCCGATCAGGCTCATCGCGATGTCGAGACGGCGGCGCATGCCACCCGAGTACGTCGACACCCTCCGCGCGGCCGCGTCGGCCAGCGAGAAACGGGCGAGCAGCTCATCCGCGATCGTGCCCGGGTCCGTGAGGTGCCGCAGGCGGGCAACCAGCACGAGGTTCTCCCGACCGCTGAGGATCTCGTCGACGGCTGCGAACTGCCCGGTGAGGCTGAAGGACTGCCGCACGTCCGCGGCCTGCACAGCGACATCGAAGCCGTTGACGCTGGCGGTCCCCGCGTCGGCCCTGAGCAGCGTGGAGAGGATGTTCACGATCGTGGTCTTGCCCGCCCCGTTGGAGCCGAGCAGGGCGAAGATGTTGCCCCGCGCCACGTCGAAGTTGACGCCGCGGAGCACCTCCAGCTGCTTGTACGACTTCTTCAGGCCCTGCACGTGGATCGCGGGCCCCTGGACCTGACTGACTGTTGTTGGCATCTCCGTCCTCTCTTTGGTCATGGCGACCGGCGCAATCCGGCGGCTCTGGTGGCCGGCCGGAAGACGTGCGTGGTCATCACCTCTCCTGCTCGGGCGTGAATGGAGGCGGTTCAGGCGCGGCGGACGGTGATGTCACCGAACGAGGTGCGCCCACGCACCTCGACGGCGTCCTCACCCGGTTGTGGCGGCCCGGCGGCCTCGAGCTCGTTGAGCACGTTGCCGAAGCGGGTCTGGAGGTCGAGCCAGGCGGCGACCCCGGTGCGAACCCCCACGTCGACCTTGCCGAAGCCGGTCTGCGCCGAGACCGCGCCGGTCGCGACCTCGCCGAGCCGGACGTCGCCGTTGGCGGTCTTCGCGGTCACATTCGCAGCCGCCCGGTCGACCGAGATCCTTCCGTTGGAGGCCCTGGTCAGCAGGTCGCCCGTGACCTCGCCGATCCAGGTGTCCCCATTGGAGTTCTTGATCGTCGCAGCGCCATCGATGGCAGTGATGCGCACCGAGCCCGTCCCAGTGCTGACCTCGGCCTGACCCGTCACCCGGTCGACGGTGACGTCCCCGGCACCGGTGCGCAGCTGCACGGAACCTGCAGCACCCAGGCGGATCTCTCCGGCACCGGTCCTGACGTGACAGTCACCCAGGCGGCCGGTGGCGTGGACCGCGGGCGCGCCGCCGGGCGCCTCGACCGTGAGCCGTGAGCCGGCCGGCACCGCGATCTCGACGTCGACGGACTCCTTGCCCGCCCCGAGGACGGACTGGGCCCACCTGCGGGGGGTCCTGACCACCAGCGTCCCCCCCGCGTACTCCACCAGGGTTCGCTCGGCGGCGGTCACGTCGGATCTCTTGCTCGGGTCGCTGGGACGCACCTCGACGACCGTGTCGCGGCGGTCGGCGGCGGTAATCCGGACGTCGCCGGAGCCGAGCTCCACGCTCAACGATATCGGCTCGGGAGTGTCGAAGCTGGCCATGTCGGATACCTCTGATGTCGGGGCTGACGCCCCACCTGAAAAGACACGTGTGACCTGGGACACACGCTCGCCCGCCCGCCTACCGGGCCCAGCCGGTGTAGCTCTGGGCGCCGCGAGGCGCACGCGACTGGAGCGGGCGCGAGGGCTCAGCGCGCTGGAGCGCAGCGGCAGCAGCCCGCACCAGCCAGGCGTTGACCGACAGGCCCTCGGTGCCGGCGGCTGCCTCCACCCGGCCCTTGAGCTGGTCCGGCATGCGGAGGTTGATCCTCGCCATCTCGCGTTCATCACCCTCGCCCACCGGGGATGCGCTCGGGCTTACCGGCCCCGAAGCCTCATCTGCTGGCGCGAGCTCCACGCTGCCCTCAGGGAGGTCAGCCGGCGGGAGGGTGACCACGAACTCGGGGTCGCGCCCGCGCAGGCGGAGCTCGACCGAGCCCGGTGCGAGCTCGCAGGTGATCTCGTCCACCGCGGCGACCAGCGCGTCCTGGAGCGCGAGGCGGATGGCCGAGTCCAGGGGGGCAGCCAGCCGCTCGGCCAGCGTCCGAGCCTCGTCCCCGCCCGCCTCGGCGGCGATCACCAGCTGGCGATGGATGTCCTCGACGTACAGGCTCAGGTTCATGGCGCCAGTCTGGCACCGTAATAGTGCCATGTCAAGCCACATCTGAGCCAATATGGCACCACGACCTCGCCCGTCGGCCCAGAGGCGGCCGGCGGGCGGATCAGCCCGGCGGGTCGACCGAACCCACCAGCCTCTCCAGCAGGTCACCGAGGATGTCGAGCTCGGGGGCCGTCAGCGCCCCGAGGGAGGCCGCCAGGACCTCGTCGACCACCGGGCCGGCTTCGGCGAGCAGGCGTCGCCCTCGTGGGGTGATCCGATGATGGACGGCTCGGCCGCGCCCGGCGACGCGTTCGATGAGCCCCCGCTCGACCATGCGTCCCGCCAGGGCACCGAAGGCCTGGTCAGTCTGAAAGGTCAGCTGGGCGAGGTCGTGCAGGGACGCATCCGGGTTGCGGGCCAGATGGCGCAATGCGTCCCACTGCACCAGGCTGATCCCCAGGCTGGAGAGGCGAGCGTCGAGGGCCCGGTGGTGGCGCGCCTGCAGCCGCTTGACGGCTAGGCCGACGTCCTGCAGAGATCGGGGCACCGCCGCAGTATAGCTCGGATCACAGCTTGCTTATCTAAGTAGATTGATATAGGCTGGCTGATACCGCCGCGGGCGACTCCCGCAGGCGGCGAGCCGGACCCGGAAGCAACTATCGGGGAGCCCAAGGATGACCACGACGCGAACCACCACCGTGCACACCACCGCAGGAGCGGTCGAGGTCACCACCACCGAGGAGGGCGAGGGACGCCCCTTCCTGCTGCTCCACGGCGGCGCCGGGCCGCAGTCGGTCACGCGCTTCGCCGGCCTGCTGGCGGCGACCGAGCCGGCCCTGGTCGTGACTCCCACCCATCCCGGCTTCGGGGGTACCCCCCGGCCCGAGGGGCTGGCCAGCGTCAGGGCGCTTGCCGAGGTCTACGCCAGCCTCCTCGACGCCCTGGACCTCGACGATGTGAGCGTGATCGGGAACTCGATCGGTGGCTGGATCGCCGCCGAGCTCGCCCTCCTGCACAGCGGGCGCGTGAGCGGCCTGGTGGTGGTCGACGGCGCAGGCCTGAGGATCGAGGAGCACCCGAGCGCCGACTTCTTCGCCCTGGAGATGGACCAGGTCACCAACCTCAGCTACCGCAACCCGGATGCCTTCCGCATCGACCTGGCCGCGATGCCCGCGGAGCAGAAGGCCGTCATGGCGGCCAACCGGGCTGCGCTCCAGACGTACGCCGGGAACCCGATGGACGACCCCACCCTGCTGGGGCGCCTGCCGGCCATCACCACTCCGACGCTCGTGGTCTGGGGCGAAGCTGATCGCATCGTCCCCGTCGAGCACGGCCATGCCTACGCCGAGGCCATCCCGGGCGCGGAGCTCCAGCTCATCCAGGACGCCGGGCACCTCCCCCAGCTGGAGACGCCCGAGCTGCTCGCGCGGCTGGTCTGGGGGTTCGCGACCGACCACGGCTCGCCGCGCGCCGGTGCGGCCTGAGGGCGAGCTGTAACCGGCCGGACCGCCTGGCTTGACAGTGCCGGTACGCCTCTCCATCTTGTTATCGGGGCCGGCTGGGAAGAGCCCGGAGACCCGGACGCGAGAGCCGTCGGATTGGGAGGTTCGGCCATGAGTGGCGCTCGTCATCGGCGATCGGGTGCGGTCTTCGCAGCGTCGGTCCTGGGCCTGGGGATGGTGGCCACCACCTCCCCGGCGGTGAGAGCGGCGCCGGCGGTCTCACTGGAGCAGGCCTTCGACAACACCGGGATCACCAATCCGGCCACGCCGGGGCCCGGCAACTTCGACGGCATCGGAGACTCCTTCTCCTCCACCGGCCTGGCCGAGGACGCGCTGGTCCCGGGTGGCCAGCTTCTCCATGACGGTCTCACCGTCAGCTGGCCCGACGTCGCCCCCGGAAGCCCGGACAACGTCGTCGCCGAGGGGCAGACGATCTCGCTCTCCGGCATGGGCACCACGCTCGGGGTGGTCGGCGCCTCCGCCTACGGGTCCGCGACCGGGACGTTCACGGTCACCTATGCCAACGGCACCACCACCACCGCCAGCGTGACCCTGGCCGACTGGATCGACTCGTCGGCCGCGAGCGGCACCGATTTCCTGGCCACGACCGGGGGCTGGGATCCGGGTGGCTCGACTCCCGTGAGCCTCTCCTACGCTGCCATACCCATCGACCCGACGGAGGGGCTGGCCTCGGTGACCCTGCCCGCGGTGTCGACGGGGATCGGCTCGGGCGTGCAAGCCATGCACATCTTCGCCCTGAGCGTGGGCAGCCCAGCCGCCGAGGCGACCGAGGCCCCGGGATCCCTCTCCCACTACGACGAGGCTCGCAAGGACTGCGTGGGGACGGCCGCGGACACGGCGTCCCCGGCCTGGTACACGGTGGCCGACGGTGAGCTCTCCGATGTCTACGCGCCCACCATCGACAACACCGACGTGAAGACCCTGGACCCGATCGTCACCGGGGCGGGGTTCACCGCCCTCCAACCGCGGGACATGACCTACACGGTGAGCTCCCTGGGAACGACCGGAATGGCCTGCCAGGTGGTCGCCCTGGACAGCGCGCACCACTTTGCCATCGTCAGCGATTTCATCACCGATCCCGCCACCGAGGCGGTGGTGATCCAGTACAGCCTGGTGCCGCTGCCGGGCGCTGCCCTCGGTCTCCGTCTCTACCTGCGCTTCAACCCGCTGCTCAACGGTCATGGCGGCGGAGGAACCGCCAATGCCGGCGGCGAGTCGGCGACGATCGTCAGCACGAGCCGCGGCTCGGTCCCGCTGTCCTACTCGACGAACTCGTTCACCGAGGCGGTGAACCGCAGCTACGCCACCCCGATCTACGCGGCCATGGCGGCGAGCACGCCGTTCGCGGCGGTCGAGACGGGCTTCGCCGGCGCCGCCAGCGACGGCCTGAACGAGCTCGATACCTCTCAATCCCTGACCTCCACCGCCCCTGATGCGAGCGACGGCAACGTCGTCCAGACCGTCGAGCTGAGCCCCGGTTTCGGCCCGGGTGCGCCGCCAACCAGCGCCGCCGGCGGCGGGACCAACGCCCAGGCCCTGGGGGCGTACTCCGACGGCAGCTTCGCCGGCGGCGGCACCTGCAGCCCGAGTCGCGTCCCGGCCCCTCCGACGGCCACAGGGGTGACCAGCCTGGCCCCACCGGCGATCGCGGCCGCCGTCGCCAGGGCGGCGGGGCTCTCCGACCCCCTCGGTCCGAGCGCCGTCAGCAGCGAGACGGTGGCGCTGGGCTTCGGCAGCACCGAGCCCGGCGCCCTCGATGCGGCCCTGCAGTCGTCGGCCACCCCCTTCATCGCCACCTTCCTCCAGTACCAGCAGCAGTGGCTGGCATACGATGCTCAGCTCTGCTCGCCGGCGGGCCCCAGCGGCCACGGCGGGGTCGCACTGGACGCCGCCGACCAGCAGGCCTACTGGCTGAGCGCCAACGTCATCAAGGCCAGCGAGGACAAGACCTTCCTGGGCGCCACGGCCGCGTCGCTGGCCAGCCCGTGGGGGCAGGCCGTGTCCGCGGGCACCCCGGCGGGCGACAACCTGGCTCCCTACTTCGGCTCCTACCGTGAGGTCTTCCCGCGCGACGCCTACGAGACCTTCACCGGCTTCCTGGCCGACGGTGACATCGGCACCGCACGCCAGATGGTCATGTACTGGTTCGACGACATGCAGCTTCCCAACGGCAGCTTCCCGCGCAACGGCCTGCTGAACGGTGAGGCGGCGCCGGACACCGGTGGCCTCCAGCTCGACGAGACTGCCGATCCCATCCTCGCCGCGTGGCAGGCGGGCCTCGCCGGTGACACCGCCCTCTACCAGGACCACGTCAAGCCGGCGGCCGACTTCCTGGTCGCCAACGGCCCCGCCGACGGGGTGGAACGCTGGGAGGAGCAGACCGGTTTCTCGCCGTCCACCATGGCGGACGAGGTGGCCGGCCTGGTCGCGGCTGCGGCGATCGCCCAGGTGCAGGGAGACACCGTGTCGCAGCGGCTCTTCCTCGCCACCGCCGACGACTTCCGCCAGCTCATCCTGGCCACCGACGTGACCGGCGACGGCCCGCTCTCCAGCAGCCCCTACTTCATCCGGGTGGACAAGACGGGCGACCCGGACGCGAGCGGGGTCACCTACTCGCTCGGCAACGGCAACAGCAGCCAGGTCGACCAGCGGTCGGTCATCGACCAGGGCTTCCTCGAGCTCACCCGGCTCGGTGAGCTGCCCGCCGACGACCCCACGGTGGTCAACTCCCTGGCGGTGGTGGCCAGCACCATCGAGAGCTCCACCCCGTCGGGCACCGGGATCATGCGCTACAACGGCGACGGCTACGGCGACTGCGACACCTCCGCGGTCGAATCCGAGGCCAATGCCGACTGCCCGCTGACCGGCCAGCCGTGGGCCACGACCGACACCGGCACCGGTCATCCCTGGCCGGTGCTCTCCGGGGAGAACGGCGAATACCAGATCCTCGCCGGGAACTCGTCGGCCCTCCAGTCGGACCTCTCCTTCATGCTCAACTCGGCGAGCGGCGTCGGACTGATCCCGGAGCAGGTCTGGAACTACGCCAACGTGCCGGCCTCGCCGTACGGCTCGGATCCCACCACGGCCTCGATCGGCTTCGTCGACGGACAGCCGGACGGCTCCGCGGCTCCGCTCACCTGGGCCCAGGCCCAGCTGCTCCGGCTGCTCCGTGACATGCAGACGGGAACCCTCGTCGAGCAGCCGAGCATCGTCGCGGCCCGGTACCTGCCCGGCCCGCCGGCGACCACGCAGCTCACCGTCTCGGCTCCGCTCTCGGTGAGCGGCGGCAACGTTCCCATGAACCTGGCCCGGCCGTCGGTGACCGTGGACTCGGCCACCACCACGGTGAGTGGGACGGCCACGCCCAACGCCAGGGTGGAGATCGCGGTCACGGGCACGGCCCTCGGCGCGACCTCCCCGACCATCACCATCACCGCGCTCACCGCCACTCCAACCGGGAGCTTCAGCTCGTCGGTGAGCCTCGAGACGGGCACCAACTCGGTGGAGGTCGCGGTGACCGCCAACAGCGCCACCAACGAGGCGATCTTCACCGTGACCAACCTGCTGGTCACCGGGACCGACGTGCTCTGCGTGCCCGCGGCCCCGGGCGGTGGCAACGGGCCCGGGTACTCGCCATACACGGCGCCCACCGGTGTGTACGCCTACCCGGCCAGCTCCTCATTCGCGCCCGACTCCTTCCGCCTGGGCGACGTCGTCACCCCGGCCACCCCGGGCAGTGGCTGCAGCGCCGGCCCCGACGCGTTCGTGGTCATCGACTCGGGCTCCACGGTGAGCTTCCAGATTGGCATCCAGAACCTGGTGTCCACCTTCGGCTCCCTGGACGGGGTCCAGCTCTTTGACCTGTACATCCACGCTCCGAGCGGGAGCGTCCCAGCCGGAGAGCTCCAGTCGACGGCGGCGGCCAGCCCCTTCAACTATTCGATCGCGGGCGCTGACGCCTGGAACCAGGTGATCGAGGTCGACGGATTCGGCACTGACTGCTGGGTGACCCCGTCGACCACCACCTCCGGGCTCAACTACTCCTATCCCAGCTGCGGCGGCGGGCTGGGCACGCCTCAGGTCTCGGCCGCCCAGCTCACCCCCTCGGGGGGCTTCACTCCCGGTCTGGTCACCATCACCGTCCCGGCCTCGACCCTGGGAGCCCCCTCGTCCACCGCCGCGTCAGCGTGGGCCGGCTGGACGTTCACCCTGACCGTGGCCGGCCAGAACGGCTTCGGCTTCGACAACGCGCGCCAGTTCGTTCCCGTCCCGGCGGACGACACCAGCGGCGGCTACAACTTCGCGGTCTGCACCGCCGCCGAGGCAGCCATGGTGCCGGAGCCGACCATCTGCACCGCCGGCTTCGAGCAGCTGAGCGGGGGCTACGTCACCAACGTGCCGTACGTGATGGACACCATCCCGCCGACCGGCGTCAACGTCCAGCAGGAGCTCGATCCCACCGTCGGTCAGGTGGTCCTCCTGGGCGTCACCGTGCCCTGAGGGTGCTGGGACCGCCCCCTCGTGCCGCGTCCCGGCGCGCGGGGGGCGGTCCGGCACCGCCGCCCGCAGGGAGGCTCGGACCGCCGTCTCAGCCGGACAAGCGGGCGAGGCGATCGCGCACGAGAGCGGGCTCGGCACCGAGGGCATGGAGCAGCTCGGCCGCCGGATAGGGCCGGTCGAGCGACAGGAGGGCCGTGAGGAAGTGGCCCGTGTCGAGCCGGCCCGTCCGGTGAGGGCGGGCCTCGTCGACGGCGCGCTTGACCACCGCCCGCGCGCCCGAGCTGAGCGGGAGCAGACGCCGGGCGGGCCCCGACGTGGGTCGCCGGCCGACGGCACCGATCCCCACGCCGACGGCCGCGAGTGCGGCCAGGTCGAGGGTCTCCGAGGCCATGCGGGCATCCTCCAGGGAGACGCCCAGGGCGCGCGCGGCCGGGGAATCCGACTCGTGGAGCAGCCCGAGCAGGAGATGATCGGTGCCCACCCGGCGATCGCCCCGTCGGCGTGCCTCCTCGTCCGCCGACCTCAGCACCATCCTCAGTGTCTCCCCGGCGGATCGTCCGGTCATCGAGTGCCTCCCTTGCCGTACTTGGCGTGGACCGATTGCCGTGAGACCCCGAGGGCGTCACCGATCTGCTCCCACGACCAGCCGCGATCCCTGGCGAGCTGAACGCTGCGGGCCTCGAGCCCCTCGGCCAGCCGGCGGAGGGCCCCCACGGCGCGCAACCCGACCGCGGGATCCTGGGGGTCGGGGGTCGCCGCCAGCTCGTTCAGGTCCACGGCTGTCAGTCTAGGTTGACAACACGCCCTCTGTCAAGCCAGACGGCAATGATATACGAGACGCACCGCAGCCAACGCAGCGCACGCGTCTGACCTGTGGTAAATCTGTGAACAAGTCTGTGCAAAATTGACAATATGCCGATCCGCATACTAGAATCGAACAAACGTCCGTTCCCGGAGGGGCAAGCGTCGGGGCGGGCGTGGAGGAGAACCAGACATGGAGATGACAGAGCGTTACGACGTGCGCCTTTGCCTGCCGATCCGGGAGGCTTGAAGGGCCGTGGACTGGCAGAAGTTCAAGGAGCTTGTTCTCTACATCTCCCGGAGGTCGGAGGCCGATCCTCGCTTCGGTGCAGTCAAGCTCAACAAGATCCTCTACTACGCAGATTTCGCCGCTCACCGCAGGCTCGGCCACGCCATCACAGAGGCGACTTACCAGCATCTTGATGAGGGTCCCGCGCCTAGGGAGATGCTTGTTGCCCAGCGAGAGATGATGGCTGCGGGTGACCTCATTATCGAAAGCCGCCCGTACTACAACCGGACGCAGCGTCGAGCCAAGGCGCTCCGCGATCCGCGTGCAGGCATCCTTTCGGCAGCCGAGTTGGAGATTGTGAACGAGGTCATAGAGGATCTCTTCCTCTTGGACGCCCAGCAAGTGGCTGACCGCTCGCACCAGGAATTCGGCTATAGGGCCACTGGTCCCCGCGAGGACATTCCGTATCGTACGGCGTGGATCGGTTCAGCACCCCTTACGGCAGAGCAGATTGAGGTGGGCTTCGAGGTGGCGCGGCGTAACGGCCTGCTGGCCGGGGCAGCGTAGGACACTTGGAGTTCCGCGAGGCCACTGGCTTTCTGGACAAGGCCGCTCGCCTTGTTGGGAGCGCCCGCGTACGGGACGAGATCGCCCGCGTCCTGGAAATGGACCTGCTGACTGTGCCGTCGTTCGGAGAGGCTCTATTTGACGAGTTTCGGGCGGTGACGCTACTGACCGACCCGCAGTTGACGGTGTTCTATCAAGTTCTCTACGCCGAGAACCTGATTGAGTTCGTTGACATCGAGCCAGTCTAGGCTGGGGCTGACTTCGCGGCTCGCTTTTTCCTCGGCCTTCTGACCTCTAGACGCTCATACTCGACCTTGGGGACGCCTAGGAGGCGCGTCGCGAACTCCTGGAACTGCTCTTGCGTTGGGCTGTCCGCCTCCGGGGCGGGGTCCATTTCTCTCCGTTCTTCCGGCTTCACGCTGGCATAGGCTCCTTACCCGTCAGTTGGCGGTAGGTGATCCGTCGTCCGATGACGCGGGCCGTCGTGCTCGCAAAGCGTACGTCGTCTCCCTGGCGGCGCGTGTTGAACCGCAGAACATTTTCTGCGAGATAGCGGTCAAGGTGGACGGGCTCTACGCTGTGATGCGTCCCGTAGATGACCCGCTTGAACAGGGACCAGAAGTTTTCGATCCCGTTGGTGTGAATGTGGCCCTCGACGTACTTCTCCGAGTGGTCGATGACCTCGTGAACGTACTCGCTTTCGAGGCCGTCGTATGAGCGCAGGGCGTCGGAGTAGACGATGGAACCTGGAGCCACGTTGGCGCGAATCTCGGCCTGGAGGGTGCGCTTCTTGCGGCTGGGGACGGCCGCCGCGCGGACCTCTCCGTGGCGCTCCAGGAGGCCCATGACGGCCGTCTTGCCGGCCGCTGGCCCCCAAGGCCCACCACGCCCGAGCGGGCCGCTGCGGCGGTCAATGTGCTTATTGCCTTCCTTGCCGCCGACGAACGTCTCGTCAACCTCGACCTCGCCTGCCAAGGGACGGTTAAAGCTCTCGGCCTCCATCGCCAGCCGGATGCGGTGACCCATGAACCATGCGGTCTTCTGGGTGACGCCGAGATCGCGGGCGAGCTGGTGGGAGCTGCGGCCCTTCTTGCCCGCCGAGTAGAGCCAGATGGCGGGGAGCCACTTGGAGAGCGGGATGGCGCTGTCTTCGAAGATGGTGCCCTTCTTGACGGAGAACTCCTTGCGGCAGGCCCGGCAGCGCCAGAGCGAGCGGGTCTGGACGAAGCCCACGTTGTCGGAGCCACAGGCGACGCAGACGACCCCGTTGGGCCAGCGAAGGCCCGCGAGGAAGTCGCGGCAAACCGCCTCATCCTCGAAGTAGCGGACCGCCGCCAGGAGGGTGGTGGGGAACTTCTCGTTTGCCATGAGGTGAGTGTACTACCTAACAAAAGGTGTGTCAAGTATCTAATTTGGGGAGAGTGAAGATGCTGATCCAGGAACAGAGCATCCGGGACGTGCCATCAGGCATAACCATCGACGTGTGGCACGTCCCTGGTGGTGAAGGGCGAATCAGACTGACGGGTGACTTCCCCTTCGGGAATCGCGACTTTCAGTTTGACGAAGCTGGAACCCTGGTTGGGACGGGGACGGCCCTAGGCGGTGCGTGCGCCGCGTCAGGGCAGGCGCTCGTTACAGCGGGGCAGCTTCCCGTTGGCGGCGCGGTACTTGGCCAGTAACTCGGCCTCATAGGTGTCCGCGCGCGCCGCGGTGGTCACCTCGCGCCTGTAGTGGTCTGCCGCCTTGGTGCAGGACCCCTCGTCTCCGTTTAAGTGCCTTTGCAAGCGAGACCGAATGCTCGTGCCTGACTTGCCGATGTAAATGACCGCTTCCTTCTGCACCAACTCGTACACCCCGGGCGACGCGGGAGCCAGGTCGACGTTTTCCTTTGTGAACGCGTGGGAGTAGCCGGCGATGGGCATTGAACCTGCCTCCTGCCCGACCCGTCGAGGCTCGCACTCCTATGCGACCGCGAGTCAACACGCAAGTATAGCAGATCAGGCGTGCATAAGTTCGGTAAGGATGTTCGGGGGTAAGTTAGGTGATCACCATAACCCAAGACGCCGACTGGGTGATCTTCGAGATCTCGCGGCCTTCAGGCACCCCTGAGCGCGTCTACTTCCCTTGCAAGCCGGAGAACTACCGCCTCAAGGGCGTCGGTGCGTTGGATTACGAATGCGGCGATAGCTTCGCCCACCTCCGTGGGGGCGGGTTTGATGGTCTCCAAGAGGGGTCGGTGAGCGTTGGCTAGGACTTCTGCGATCTCGGTTTCTAGGGTCATGGGAGCCATGATGGCCCGGCGCTATTCGGTGTGTCAAGTATATCGTTGCCAGCCAGACTGACAGGCTGCCCGCGGTCACCAGGATCGCCCCGGGCGATCCGGCAGGGTCAGGCCGGCGGCGCCACCAGCGGCGGCGCAACCGGCACCGGGCTATCCGCGGACAACCACACGGCCGCCTCCTCGAGGGTGGCGAAGCTCTCGGTCTCCAGATGCGCCCGATAGGCGGGCAGCAGGCTCTCGACCGTGCTGAGAGCCACCTGGCTGGCCGGGAGAACGATCGCCAAACGCTTCAAACCCAGCGCCGCCGCCTGGGGGAGCCAACCCTCGACGAGTAGCTGCTGGGCCTCTGGCTGCACGACCCGCCGCTTGCGCGAGTCGCTCAGGCACCTGGTGGCGCGGTGCTCCCGGAGCGCAAGGAGGCATGCGTCGATGCCCGTCTTCACCTCGGCCGTCGTGGGCCACTCTCCGTATCCGATGTATATCCACCGGGCCTCGCTGTCCCAGTGCAGCCGCACCCGTGGGGTATCGAGGTAGACCTGAATGCTCATCTTCGCCTTCGCCTCTGGGGTGATGTCCTCTCCCAGGGTCTGTTCCAGGGCGATCGTAACCCTCGAAGGAACGGGGCCCAGATGGCAAACGGGTGACACGGCGCAGCCGTGCTGTGACAGGGATGCGACGTCTTGGGTGACCGCAGCCCTCGACGAAGCTCCAGCGGCGGAGCAGGGCCTCCGCGCCGCCCCACCTAGCTAGTCAGGATGGAAGCCGCCGCCCGGTCCTGAAGAAGGGCCGGCGCAACGAGCATCGTGGGTTGCTCAGGTGGGCG
>Ga0209415_10001984_pt1 | contig 38804 bp, 42 predicted proteins | sample PeaSoiSIISIP2007_FD_187696 | JGI IMG/M metagenome (GOLD analysis project Ga0209415, IMG submission 187696) | Peat soil microbial communities from Weissenstadt, Germany - SII-SIP-2007 (SPAdes) (version 2) | ecosystem: Environmental > Terrestrial > Soil > Wetlands > Peat | place: Germany...
AAATCTGCAAGCCGCATAGCTTCATCAAACCGGCAACGCTCGCCGTGCCAAGTTCAACAAAGCGAGGGACATTCCCCGGATACGTGCGGCGAGAAATTCAAGTCCTTCTGCGACGTTTTGCATCTCGCAGTCGCCTAGGAAGCGAATGGTTATTTTGTTGATTCCTGGCGCAGATTGCGGCATCGGCTCATTATCCAAAACAGCGTTCATCATGGTGCCAGCAAGGTCCTCAATCGCAATTTGAAGATAGCCGCCGTGCCCAGCATCGCCGCCCTGATAGCCGTTCGTTTGGAATGAAAACGCAGTTATACAAGCGCTATTCACTGTGATCGATCCAGTTAGTTTCTCTTCGCTCATCGCATATGAACTCCTTTAAGCCGCACGCTTTCCGTAAGGGCCGCGCTTTGTCGGAAGCTGATTTTGGGCATCTATCATTGCCACAAGATCGATCATCTCCATTGGGGTTGAGATCAGGCCAGCGGCCATTGCTGGAGTGAGCCGATGCGCTTTGTGCGCGCGAACCCAATTCTCGTCCAATGGCATCGATGGCCTATTTCTTTTCTTCTTGGGACGGTTCTGCCGCCTTTGCTGCTTCGTCCGGGACAGTCGGCGGGGAAACCACTCCAAGGATTACCGCATTCAGAAATCGAATATACCCGCAAGGTGAGACAAGCTGGACTAAGGGATAAAGCGGCCCTGATAATTGGAGTCCATGATGGGCTCCAAGCGTCACCGGGGAAACGAGATGGTCTGCTATGAACCATTGAGTGGCGCCGCATATCGGGCAGGTGTCGGACCGGCCAGCCCATCTGGTATTGATGACCTCGGAAATTCTCGTTTTTTCCTCTCGTGTCAATTTTCCCGTCTGATCTGGCATGCTTCGCTCGGCCATCGCTATTCGACGCGGAAGCATACCAATTTTCGCGATCTCCGTAATGTTCGGATTGGCGGTAGCCGAAAACCGCGTTGCGGCGGTTGCTATATGACACCTGAAATTCCATCACTCATTCCTTTTCGAATGAGCGGGATCATGTAGCTAGGCCTTAGCCATTAATGGCGGTTGCTACATAATACCGGAATTCCAACCGCAGGTGCTCGACAGTCTGCGCCAGCCGCTCGAAACCGGCGAGGTGGCGGTCGCGCGCGCCAACCATCGCACCACCTATCCCGCCCGTTTCCAGCTTGTCGCGGCGATGAACCCCTGCCGTTGCGGCCACGCGCTCGACCCCGGCTTCAGCTGCAACCGGCAGCCGATCGCCCGCTGCGTCAGCCAATATCAGACGCGCCTCTCCGGTCCGCTTCTCGATCGAATCGATCTCATGATCGAGGTCCCGGCCGTGAGCGCCGCGGATCTGATGTTGCCGGCCGCAGCGGAAGGCTCGGCTGAGGTCGCCGCCCGTGTCGCCGCGGCGCGGCGGATTCAGTCTCGCCGCTATGCCGAGCTCGGTCTGCCAAGCGTCGGCTCGAATGCCGCCGCCCCCGGTCATGTCATGGAGGACATCGCGCGGCCCGATCCCGCAGGCCTGGCGCTCTTGCGGGAGGCTTCCGAGCGCCTATCGCTTTCGGCGCGCGGCTTTCATCGTGTCTTGAAGCTGGCGCGCACGATCGCCGATCTCGACGGCGCCCATACGGTCAGCCGCCCGCACCTCGCCGAGGCCCTCTCCTACCGAATCGACGCGACGCGGCAGTTGCGCGCAGCTTAGCCCCATCCGCAAAAGTCCTGTGTCGTGGCAAGCGGATTACGCCGCACACCGAGGCCGTCGCAAGTAGGCCGGCCTACGCTGCAACTAAATCAATAAGTTGCGCCGCAATTTGCCGAATAAGGCTTGTCCGGTTTCTGCTGTATTCCGTACGGCAGTTTGTTTTCGTTCCAAGGAATTTTTCTGGACAATGCTATAAGTTTCGAACCCGTGCCACCTTCATGCATTGATTGTTGCCAGGCTTCTTCTATATCATTGCAACGCAACTTTGCACTGTAGCCAGATGGAGATATTTGATGCCCAAGCATCCAGTTTCCACGGTTTTCGGCCTCCTCGCCATTCTCGCCGCGCCGCTTGCCTTGCTTCCTACGACGAGCGCATTCGCCGCCAAGGCGCTCACCGCCGCCGATACGGACAAGGATGGCACGCTTGACAAAGCTGAAGTCGATGCCGCGGCCGGCGCCGCCTTCGACAAGCTCGACAAGGACAAGAACGGCACGCTGACTCCTAAGGAAGTCGGTGGCCGCATGAGCAAGGCAGACTTCGCCGCCGCCGACACCGACAACGACAAGACGCTGACGAAGGACGAATATATCGCGGCCGCCGACAAGGACTTCGCAGCCGCCGATACGGAGAATGACGGCAAGATCGATGCCAAGGAACTCAAAAGCAAGGCGGGCCAGGCTCTAGCGAAGCTTATCAAATAAGCCGCTGGTATCGCGCGGTTCAGGCAAGGAAATCTCAAGGCCTCGCGGCTAACGTCGGCCTATGCGCGAGGCCATGATCACAGCATTGATGTCTGCACGCCGCAGCCTCGTCCTTGCTGTGGGCGCCGGGCGTGGCGCTCTCCTGTCCCGTATCGGTGCACATCGTAAACCAGAGTCTTCGGAGCAGGACCAAAGCTTCGATCTTAGAGAAGCGGAAGAGGCCCGCGAACGCGCCGAGGCCGCGAGCGCGGCGAAGTCGCGCTTTCTCGCCACCATAAGCCATGAGATCCGCACGCCGCTCAACGGCGTTCTCGGCATGGCGGAGCTGTTGAGCGCGACCGATCTCGACCCGGAACAAAGGACTTATGTCGAAGCGATCCGGGCCTCGGGCGCGGGGCTCGCCGCGCTGATCGACGAGATTCTCGATTTCTCGAAAATCGAGGCCGGCAAGCTCGAGCTGACGAGAGCGCCCTTCGATCTCGTCGGCCTCGTCGAAGGCGTGGCGGAGCTTCTCGCCCCGCGCGCGCATGACAAGGGGCTCGACATCGCAAGCTCGATCACAGCCGACGTTCCATCGCGTCCCATTGGCGACGCGGCGCGGCTGCGCCAGGTCCTCATCAATCTCGCCGGCAATGCGGTGAAGTTCACCTCGCGGGGCGGCGTCGGCCTGCGCGTCGGCAAAGTTGCCGATCAGTTGAGATTCGCGGTGACCGATACCGGGCCCGGCATCGCCGAGGAAAGCCGCGGCGCCGTTTTTGACGAATTCGAACAAGCCGGCACCCCGTCGGGCGGCAGCGGACTCGGGCTCGCGATCTCGCGCAGGCTCGCCGAGCGCATGGGCGGAAGCCTGCGTCTTGAGGCGACCTCGCCGCAAGGATCGACCTTCGTCCTTGTCCTGCCCTTGCCGCCCGAAGCAGCGATTGAGCTCCCGCCGCCATTGATCCTTTTCGGACGCCGCATTCTCGTCGTCGCGAATTCGCCGTTCGAAGCGCCCTATCTCATCAAAAGGCTGAGGGAAGCGGGCGCAAACGTTTCCCGCGCCGAAAGCCTCGACCACGGGCTCGCCGTTCTCCGCGAGGCCTGCGCCGCGCATCGAGTACCGGACACAATCATTGTCGATTGCGCGCTCGGTCAGGACGCGGTGCGTCGTCTCGGTAAAGCGGCGCGCGCCGCCGGCGTCGGCCGAAGGCTGGTGTTCTTCTCGGCCTTCGAGCGGCGCGCCTTCGGGCAAAATTCTTTGCGGGATTTCGACGGCTGGCTGGTCAAGCCCCTGCGCGCGCGTTCTCTGCTTGCCCGTCTCGGGGCAGGCGAGGCGCATGTGGCCGCGCCCGCCGCACCCGCCGCCGCGCCGGCTGATCTGCGTGGGCTCGAAATCCTGCTCGCCGAAGACAATGACATCAACGCCCTCATCGTCACGCGCCATTTGGAAAAACGCGGCGCGCGCGTCCTTCGCGTCAAGGACGGCGACGCGGCGCTTGCCGAGGCTGAGGCGGCGATCGAAGGCAGGCGTACGCGCTTCAATGCACACATTCTCGACATCCGCATGCCGGGCCTCGACGGCCTCGAAGTGGCGCGGCGGATCCGTGCGGCGGAGATGGCAGCCGGCGCCGCGCCCTGCCGGCTGATCGCCGTTTCGGCCGATGCTTTCGAAGCGGCGGCGCAGGCCGCGCGCGCGGCCGGTATCGATGCGTTTTTGACGAAGCCCGTCGATTTCCTTCGCCTCGATCGCGCGCTGACCTGACTGCATTGCGGTTGATATTTCTTCTCTTTGCCGGCGCCATGTCTCGCATAAGCCTTGTTGACTGAACCGATGGTGTTGGTATTCTATCCAACATGAAGGCCGAGCTTCTGTTCGATGAACGGCACGTGCTTGATGCTCGGACCTTCGTCGAGATCGTCGTTTGGCATCTGCCGCGGCCCGCGCGGGTTCGACTCACCAGTTCAAGTATCGGTTGGCACTCGTGAGCGAAGGAGTCTGCGTGTTGCGCTATGACAATGAGGCGGGCAAGGGCGATCATCGGCATTTACGAGGTGCCGAGGAGCCATACAATTTCACCGATCCGGATTCGCTGCTCGCGGATTTCTGGCGAGAAGTCGATGCATGGAAGGAATGAGATGAAAACGGTTACACTGCAAGTCGCAAAGCTCGAAGAGGTGAAGCGGCGGGCCCAGGATGCCTTTCAAGGTAAAAAGCAGGGTTCACGTATCAGTTTCGCCACGCCGGAGCTTCTATTCAGGCTCCTGACGGCAAAGCGCTGGGAACTCATCCGGGCCCTGGCCGGCGCGGGGCCGCTGACCATCCGCGAGACGGCGCGCCGTGTGAAGCGTGACGTGAAGGCCGTACACGGCGACGTGCACGCGCTGCTGAATGCCGGTATCCTGCAGAAGACCGCGGATGGCCTCATTGTCTTCCCCTTCGATGCCATCCGGGTCGACGTGATGTTACGCGCAGCCTGACGCCGCTCTACCCGCTCATCTTCGCGAGCAACGCGTCGGAGATTTCGAAATTCGCGTAGACGTTCTGCACGTCGTCATTGTCGTCGAGCGAGCCCATGAGGCGCAGGATCTTCTCGCCGGCCTCGTCGTCCACCGCGATCGTGGTCTGCGGCTTCCAGACGAACCCGACTTTCCGCGGCTCGCCGAATTTCGCTTCGAGCGCTTGCGTGACATCGCGCATCATCTCGAGCGTCGTGGTGATCTCGTGACCTTCTTCCGTTGAGACGACATCCTCGGCGCCGGCATCGATCGCGGCTTCCAGCATCGCGTCTTCGGAGACGACTTTCGCATCGAACTCGATCATCCCGATATGATCGAACATGAACGACACCGCGCCGGTTTCGGCGAGCGAACCGCCGGCCTTGGTGAAATAGGAGCGCACTTCGCCGGCGGTCCGGTTGCGGTTGTCGGTCAAGGCCTCGATGATCACCGCGACGCCGCCCGGCGCATAGCCTTCGTAGCGCACCTCTTCGTAATTCTCGGCATCGGCGCCGGCGGCTTTTTTGATCGCCCGGTCGATATTGTCCCTCGGCATATTTTCCGCCCGCGCAGCGATGATCGCGGCGCGCAGCCTCGCGTTCATGCTGGGATCGGGCAGGCCGAGCTTGGCGGCGACGGTGATCTCGCGCGCCAGCTTGGAGAAGAGCTTGGAGCGGATCGCGTCCTGCCTGCCCTTCTTGTGCATGATGTTCTTGAACTGACTATGTCCGGCCATTCCGTCCTCAGATCCTCGCTTTCGCCTCGACGCCTCGGCGCCGCCGCTCTCATAAGCCCGCCGATCGCGGAAATAAAGAAAGCACGCTCAGGCGGGGCGCCCGGCGGCGCGATGCTCGCGTTGCGCCGCGGTGAAGACTTCGCGGGCCGCGCCTGCATTGAGCGCCGCGATGCCGAGGCCCACGACGATATCGGGCCAGATGCTCGGCCAAAGGGCGGTCACCCCGCCGGCCGCGATGATCGCAAGATTGGCAAACGCGTCGTTGCGGGCCGAGAGAAAGGCCGCTCGCGTCAGACTGCCGGCACGGTCGCGTACGCGCGCGAGACATAGAGCCGAGGCGGTATTGATCAGGAGCGCACCCGAGCCCGTGAGCGAAAGCGGCAAAGGCGCCGGAGGCACAGGCGCCGTGAATTTGTGCACCAAGGTCAAGAGCATGGCGCCAGCCGGCAAAAGCAGCAGGCCTGCGAGCCCCATGCCGAGCCTGGCACGGGCGAGCGGCGAGAGCCGCAAAGCCGCGAGCACGAGCCCGTTCAGCGCCATATCCTCGAGAAAATCGACGCTGTCGGCAAAGAGCGACACCGAACCTATGGAGAGCGCGACCGCGAATTCGATGCCGAAATAGGCGAGGTTGAGGCCGACCACCAGCCATAAGGTCGAGACGAACCGGCGGTCGACGGGGAGCTTTTCGGCGCCCACGTCCTAGTCCCAGAAATCCGGGCGCGCGGAGCTGAGCCTTCCGCCGATCCGCACTGGCGCGATCCGCGCCGCAAGCCCGCTCGCGTCGGTCTCGACCGCGATGCCGCAGAGCGTGGCAACTCCGCCCGCTGGCTCGAGCCGCGCGCCCGGCACTTTCTGGATGAAGCGGCGGATCGGCTCCTCCTTCGCCATGCCGATGATCGAATCATAATCGCCGCTCATGCCGACGTCGGTGATGAAACCCGTCCCCTGCGGCAGGATCTGATGGTCGGCGGTCGGCACATGGGTATGGGTGCCGACGATGAGCGAGACGCGGCCGTCGACGAAATGCGCGAAGGCCTGTTTCTCGCTCGATGCCTCGGCATGGAAATCGACCACGATCGCATCGCAGGCTTCACCGAGCAGGCAGGCGCCGATCTCCCGCTCCCCCGCCGCGAAAGGATCGTCAATCGCGTCCATGAATGTGCGGCCCATGAGATTGATGACGAGAACGCGTTCGCCCTTCGCCGTCTCGATGAGACCGGCGCCAGCCCCCGGCGTGCCGCGCGGATAATTGAGCGGCCGGATCAGCCGCGGCTGATGGGCGATGAAGGTGAGCGCCTCGCGCTGGTCGAAGGCATGATTGCCGAGCGTGACGCAATCGGCGCCCGATGCAAGGAAATCGGCGAGGATCGCCTCCGTGATGCCGAATCCGCCGGCCGCATTCTCGCCGTTGACGATGACGCAATCGAGCCGCCATGCCTGCCGCAGTTTCGGCAATTCCTCGCCGAGCACGACGCGTCCGGAACGGCCGACGATGTCACCGATGAAGAGAAGCCGCATCCAAAGGTCCTCGCGCGTTCCCAGCATAGGGCGGGGATGCGGAAAGCGCCAAGCTTGGCCCGCGCCTAGATTCTTTTTGTCATCGCATGATCTTTTCGCAAAACCGGTTCCCACTTTTTCGGATCATGCTTTAGGTGCAGACGATCCACTCGCGGTCGGTCAGCACGTAATCGAGCTTCTGATCGTAAGCTTCGCTCGGAATGGCCGACAGCTCCTGAACCGCGTAGGCGACGCCGACGGCGGTGATGGGCTGCATCGCCCGTAGCTTGGCGAGCGTCCGGTCGTAAAAACCGGCGCCATAGCCGAGGCGATTGCCGGCCCGGTCAAAGCCCAAGAGCGGCACGAAGAGCAGATCGGGGAAGACTTCTGGTGCCGGCAAGGGCTCCATGATGCCCCATTTTGCCGCGCCGAGCGGTTCGCCCATCTTCCACAGCCGAAAGCAGAGCGGCGCCCAGCGGCCTTGCATCACCGGCAGCGCCGTCGCCACGCCCAGCATGGCGAGCTTTTCGAGCAGCGGAAAGGTCGAGGCTTCGTCTTTGATCGACCAATAGGCTGACGCGATTTTCGCGGCCGTCTCGGTGGCAAAGGCGGCACCGACATCGGCAAGGCGGCGCGCGAAGGCGGCGGCCGCGTCCCCCGCCACCACCAGCCCGCGCCGCGCCAAAACTTCGCGGCGCAAGGCGGCTTTGGTTGAGATGGCGTCCATAAACTCGGGGTTGGGGCGAGGGGCAAGCGCGGGGCCGCGATGGCCGTGGGATTCCGATCCCGGGAACCTACAGAGTAGGTGGGCGCCGTGTGGCCAAGCCCACGGGCAAGGCCAGGGACAGCTCCCTTCGAGATCGATAAGGCCCCGGGGAATACGCTCCGCACGCACCCCGCAGCTCCGCCCCGCCAATCTAGGGCCGCCCGGCGGGGATTACCAGAGGCATTGCGGGGCGGGCGCCCCGCTGACGCCAGGCCAGCGCATCCGCCAGGTTTTGAGGCCGACCTCTTGCCGTTCGAAGCCGGCTTTTCCATAGAAGCGCAGGGCGCACTTGCCTCGAAGTGCTCGGCGGCGCCCGCCTTCATGTTGCGATTTCCAGGGCCAGCCCTGTCCTCTAATAGACCCGGGATGATTGAGATCATGGCGCCTTCGGCCCAACAAGGCCCGCTCCCGGCAGTTCGCCGCCTCGTGCTCGCCGATTTCCGCTCCTATCCGGCGCTCGATCTTTGCCTCGATGCCGGCCCTATAGTACTCACCGGCGAGAACGGCGCCGGCAAGACCAATCTCATCGAGGCGATTTCGCTGCTCTCGCCGGGACGCGGGCTGCGCCGCGCCGAACTTGCCGAATGCGCCCGAATCGGCGGACCCGGCACTTTTGCCGTCTCCGTCGAAGTCGCAACCCGAGACGGTCTGATCCAACTCGGCACCGGCACTGAAGCGCAGCCTGATGGAACGTTGCTGCGCCGTTACCGGCTGAACCGCGAGCCCATCCCCTCCATCCGAGGCTTCGCCGATCACGTCCGCGTCGTCTGGCTGACGCCAGCCATGGACAGTCTATTCGCCGGCCCCGCTGGCGACAGACGGCGCTTTCTCGACCGTCTCGTGCTGGCGCTCGATGCCGAGCACGGCAGCCGCGTCAATGCGCTCGAACGCGCCTTGCGCAACCGTAACCGCCTGCTCGAAGATGGCCAGCAAGACCGCTGGCTCGACGCGGCGGAGCGGGAGATCGCCGAGCTCGGCGTCGCGGTTGCGGCGGCGCGCCAGCAGACGATAGCGCATCTCTCCCGCGTCATCACCGCGACAAAGGATGCCTCGCCCTTCCCTTTCGCCGAACTCATGCTGAAGGGCGAAATCGAGGAGCTGATCGGCAGCCGGCCGGCGCTCGAAGTCGAGGAGGTCTACCGGCGCCTGTTGCGGCAGAACCGTGCGCGCGATGCCGCCGCCAGCCGCACGCTCATCGGCCCGCATGCGAGCGATCTTCTCGTCCGCCACGGCGTGAAACAGGCAGACGCGGCGCGTTCCTCGACCGGCGAGCAGAAGGCGCTGCTCGTCGGGCTCGTCCTCGCGCATGCGCGGCTCGTCGCCGTCCTCTCCGGAATTGCGCCGTTCATTCTGCTCGACGAGATCGCCGCGCATCTCGACGCGGCGCGGCGCCAAGCCCTTTATGAACGATTGGCGGGGCTCCAAGCGCAGGTCTTTCTGACAGGCGCCGATCGCGCCGCCTTCGCCGGGCTCGAAGGCCGCGCGACGATCTTGAAGGTCGTGCCCGGCCAAGTCCTGCCGGCGTGATGCGCGGACGCGCCGTGCGGCGAAGCAATTCGCCGTCGGTGGGGGCGCGTTCCTTCTCCCCTTGCGGGAGAAGGTGCCCCGCGAAGCGGGGCGGATGAGGGGTCGCGCGAATCTCGCCAGTTTGCATCGCTATCACCAATCGAAAGTTTAGCGCGACCCCTCACCCGGTCGGCTCCGCCGACCACCCTCTCCCGCAAGGGGAGAAGGTTCGCGTACGCATTCTGGATTGCTTCGCTTCGCTCGCAATGACGACTGCATGCACCCAATATGAGTTTTGGGTCCAGGCGCCGCTCACCTCTGGCACGTGCCGCAAAAGAACGTGGCGCGGCCCGATTGTACGATGCGCTTCACGCGGCCGCCGCACCCCGGCCGCGTACAGGCTTCGCCCGCGCGGTCATAGACCCGGAACTTGTGCTGGAAATAACCGAGATCGCCGTTGGTCTGGCGATAGTCGCGCAGCGACGAGCCGCCCGCCGCGACCGCCTCTTCGAGAACCTCGCGGATGGCGCGCGCGAGGCGCTCGGCGCGCGGGCTCGGCGTGCCATTCTTGCGGGCGAGAGAGCCGGCGGGCCGGCGCGGCGACAGGCCCGCCCGGTGCAGAGCCTCACACACATAGATATTGCCCAGGCCGGCGATCAGGCGCTGATCGCTGAGCGCCGTTTTCAACGGTGCCGTCCTGCCCGCGAAGAGCCGCGCCAATTGAGCGCCATCGAATTCCGCGCCAAGCGGCTCGACGCCGACATTGCGGAACAGGGGATGTTTGCCGAGTTTGTCGCGGGCGATGATCTGCATGAAGCCGAAGCGGCGCGGGTCATTGTAGATGATGCTTTTGCCGTTGGAGAGATGAAAGGCGACATGGTCATGCGCGGGATCTTTCGAGCGCGCATGATGGAAGGCACCCGGCGTCTTCGCATCCGTCTCACCCTCGATACGGAACGAGCCCGACATGCCGAGATGCATGACGAGCACATCGGCACTATCGAGATCGGCGAGCAGATATTTCGCCCGCCGCCGCAAGCCTTCGACCCGCCGGCCTTTGAGCCGCGCGGCAAAATTCTTCGGAAACGGAAAGCGCAGATCCGGCCGCCTCTGATCGACGCGCGTAAAGCGCGCCCCGACCATCGCGGCGGCAAGGCCGCGGCGTACCGTTTCTACTTCCGGTAATTCGGGCATGCGTCTCTCAAACCATTAGAGTACCATGGCCTCCGGCGCCAAGCTTCGATCCAGAGCCAAATTGACGGCAGCGGCCCGGGCATGAGATGGGCCTGGACGTGCGGGCCGCCGCCCCTCATAGCCATCGCGGGAGCCTCGCGCTATGTTCGGCCCCGGAGCAGCAGCATGGCCGGGCCATCATTCGGGGATCGCGTGGAAGACACACATTTCGGCTTTGCCTCCGTGCCTTTGCCCGAGAAGCAAGGCCGCGTCGATCAGGTCTTCCATAACGTGGCCGCGCGCTACGACCTGATGAACGATCTCATGTCCGGCGGTCTTCACCGGCTGTGGAAGGATCGGCTCGTCGCCATGCTGCACCCCTCGAAGACGAGGCCGTTCAGGCATATCGATGTCGCCGGCGGGACGGGCGATGTCGGCCTGCGCGTCGCCAAAGCAGGCGGCGCCGAAACGCAGGTCACGATTGTCGACATCAATCCCGACATGCTGGAGATCGGCCGCCGCCGCGCGGCGCAAAAAGGCTATAGGCTCGCCTTCGTCGAGGCGAATGCCGAGTCCCTGCCCTTCCCGAGCGGCGAGTTCGACGCCTATTCGATCGCGTTCGGCATCCGCAATGTGCCGCGCATCGAAGCGGCGCTCGCCGAGGCTTATCGCGTGCTCAGCCGCGGCGGGCGTTTTCTCTGCCTTGAATTTTCGCAGGTCGACCTGGCGGCCCTCGACCGGCTCTATCGCGCCTATTCGTTTCGCGCCATTCCGGCGCTCGGCCGCATTGTGACGGGCGACGCCGACGCCTATCGTTATCTCGTCGAATCGATCCGCCGCTTTCCTTCGGCGGAGACATTCCGCCAGTCGATCGAGACGGCAGGTTTTGCCCGCGCGTCCTTCACGAAACTGAGTGGCGGGATCGTCGCGATCCACTCGGGCTGGAAGCTTTAGGCGTGCGTTTCCCCTTCGGGCATATGCTGCGCATTGCGCGGGCCGGCTTCGTCCTCTCCCGCGCCGGCCTCTTCCGCGACATCGACGTGATGACGCTTCCGGTGACGGCGCGGGTGCCTTTCGGCATAGCGAAGCTCATTGCGAAGCGCGGCGGCGACCAGCTCGATCTTCTGCCCGCCGCGGTCAGCCGGCTTGGCCCCTCCTATGTGAAGCTCGGGCAATTCCTGGCGACGCGGCCGGATGTCGTCGGCCCGGGGGTCTCGCTTCGGCTCGAGCTTCTCCAGGACCACATGGCGCCGTTTTCGCGCGATTTGGCGGTCAAGGCGATCGAGGCCGCTTTCGGCCGGCCGATCGATAGAATCTTCGTAAGCTTCGGCGAACCCGTCGCCGCCGCCTCGATCGCGCAGGTCCATCGCGCCCGGGTCCGCGATGCGACGGGCGAGCGCGATGTCGCCGTCAAGGTTCTGCGCCCCGGCGTCGAACGGCGCTTCAGGCGCGATCTCTCCGACATGTATTTCGCGGCGCGGATCGCCGAGCGCTGGTTTCCGGAAACCAAACGGCTGAAGCCGGTCGAGGTCGTCGATACGCTCGCCCGCACGGTGAAGATCGAGATGGACTTCCGGCTCGAAGCCGCGGCGGCCTCGGAATTCGCCGAAACCACCGCCGCAGAGAGCGACTTCCGCGTGCCGGCTGTCGATTGGGACCGCACCGAGAAGGAAGTCCTGACGCTCGAATGGATCGACGCCGTTGCGCTGTCCGACACCGCCGCGCTCGCCGCGGCCGGGCTTGATCTGCGAGCCCTCAGCCGCACGATCATTCAGTCCTTCCTGCGGCACGCGGTGCGCGACGGGTTCTTTCATGCCGACATGCACCCGGGCAATCTGTTCGTCGACCCGCAAGGCCGGCTGATCGCGGTGGATTTCGGCATCATGGGGAGGCTCGGCATCAAGGAGCGGCGGTTCCTCGCCGAGATCATCTTCGGCTTCATCACTCGCGACTATCGGCGCGTCGCCGAGATCCATTTCGAGGCCGGCTATGTGCCGCGCCGGTACAAGGTCGAAGATTTCGCCCAGGCAATCCGCGCCATCGGCGAGCCGATCCACTCCCGCACCGCCGACCAGATATCCATGGCGCGCGTGCTGACGCTGCTGTTCGAGGTCACCGCGCTGTTCGACATGAAGACCCGCACCGAGCTGGTCCTGTTGCAGAAGACCATGGTCGTCGTCGAAGGCGTCGCCCGCAGCCTCGACCCCAAGCTCGACATGTGGTCCACCGCCGAGCCCGTGGTACGCGGCTGGATCGAAAGAAATCTCGGACCGGTCGGCAAGATCGAGGATGCCGGACGGGCGCTCGCCTCGCTCGGCCAGTTCGCCGCCAATCTTCCGGCCGCGCTTCTGCGGACCGAAAACATCGTGCTGCAACTCGAGCGCATGGCCGAAGACGGGTTCGAGCTCTCCGAGGCGACGATCGAAAAGATCGGCGAAGCCGAGGCGCGCGGCGCCAGGCTCGGCCATTTCGCACTTTGGCTCATCGTCGCTATAATGATCTTCTTCCTCTTGCGTTGAGCCGCAATCATGCCGATGCAGACGGAAGAATCGCCTTCGATCCCTCATCCAGCGGTCACCGGAGAACCAGGCGTGCTGCAAGGCAAACGCATTCTCCTCGTCATCGGCGGCGGCATCGCCGCCTACAAGGTTCTCGAACTCATTCGCCGGCTGCGCGAGCAGGGCGCAAGCCTCAACGCGGTCATGACCAAGGCGGCAAAGCAATTCGTCACGCCGCTGTCGGTCGCGAGCCTCTCAGGCAGCAAAGTCTTCGATGATCTGTTTTCACTGACTGACGAGACGGAGATGGGGCACATCCAACTCTCGCGCGATGCCGATCTTGTCGTTGTGGCACCGGCCACCGCTGATCTCATCGCCAAAATGGCGCAGGGGCTCGCCGACGATCTTGCTTCGACGCTGCTCATCGCCACCGACAAGAAGATCCTGGTGGCGCCGGCGATGAATCTGCGGATGTGGCTACATCCGGCGACCGAGCGAAACATCGCCCTGTTGCGCCAAGACGGCGTCACATTCGTCGGGCCGGAGGATGGCGACATGGCCTGCGGCGAATATGGGCCCGGCCGGATGAGCGAGCCTGCGGCGATATTGGCCGCCATCGCCGCAGCGCTGCAAACCGACACGACGATTCCGCTGCCGGCGGGAATGGGAGCGGATCGGCCGCTGGCCGGCCTGCGGGTCGTCGTCACATCCGGCCCGACGCGCGAGCCGATCGATCCGGTGCGCTATCTCGGCAATTATTCCTCCGGCAAGCAGGGACATGCGATCGCCGCGGCGGCGGCAAGGGCTGGCGCCGATGTCCTCCTCATCAGCGGGCCGGTCGCGTTGCAAGATCCGGCCGGCGTCAGGACGCAACACGTCACGACGGCCGCCGAAATGCTTGCCGCCGTCGAAGCGGCGTTGCCGACCGACATCTTCATCGCGGCGGCCGCGGTCTCCGACTGGCGAGTCGCCGACGTGGCGGCGCATAAGCTCAAAAAAGGGACCTCGGTGCCAGCCCTTCCTCTCGTCGAAAACCCGGATATTCTCGCGCGTGTTGCGCAACTGAGCCGCGCGCGTCCCCGGCTGGTCGTGGGCTTCGCGGCGGAGACCGAGAACGTGATCGACAACGCGCGCGCCAAATTGGCGCGCAAGGGCTGCGATGTGATCATCGCCAATGACGTGGGTTCCGACAGCGGCATGGGTGTCATGGGCCAGGACCAAAATCAGGTGACAATCGTCACGCGCACCGGCACAGAGAACTGGCCGCCCATGCGCAAGGAGGCAGTGGCGCTGAGGCTCGTCTCCTATATGGCGAAGCTGCTGGAGGGAGGCGGCGATGCGTGAGGAGGCCGCCTCGCTGGCCGTCACGATCCGCCAATTTCCGCATGGCGAAGGCTTGCCCGTTCCCGCCTATCAGAGCGCCGGGGCGGCCGGCGCCGATCTTTTCGCGGCGATTGCCCCGGACGCGAAAATATTTATCGAGCCCGGCGCCCGGCTTCTCGTGCCGACCGGCATTGGCATGCAATTGCCGGAGGGTTTCGAGGCGCAGATCAGGCCGCGTTCGGGCCTTGCCCTGCAATACGGCGTCACGGTCCTGAACGCGCCGGGAACCATCGATTGCGATTACCGCGGCGAAATCGGCGTGCTTCTCGTCAATTTCGGGAGCGAGCCGTTTGAAGTTGTCCGCGGCGCCCGCATCGCGCAGCTGGTCATTGCACCGGTGAAGCGCGCCGTCTTCGTGGCAGCCGCGACCCTTGAGGAGACCCAGCGCGCGGCGGGCGGCTATGGATCGACGGGAAGCTTCCGGGAGAAGAAGACATGATGCTTCTCTGCCGCCGCGGCATGCTGGCGCTCGCCGCGGTCGCCGACATCGCACTGCATGCGCGACCGCAGCCGGTCGCGGCGAAGACGCTGGCCGGCCGCCTCGATCTGCCGCCGCGGCATCTCGAAACCTTGCTGCAGGCGCTGGTTCGCGCCGACATCCTGAAGGGCATCCGCGGCCCACGTGGCGGCTATGAACTGGCGCGCGAGCGCCGCCGCATCAGCGCCGCCGAAGTCATCCGCGCCGTCATGAACGGCGAGGGCGAGTCGAAAACCGAAAGCCGCTTCGTCGACACCGTGATCGGCCCGCTCATCGAGCGCGCCGGCCAAGCTTTCCTCGGCGAGCTCGAACTTGTCACGATCGACGATATTTGCCGGCAGGCTGGCGAAAAGAAGATTTTTCTCGACGAGAGTGCGAAGCCAGATTTTACGATATGAGAATGTATATAAAACATTTTTGCTTTGGCAACATGTGAGATGTGATATCATGCCCCGCAACGCAGGTTTTTTCGGCCTTTTTCCAGGAACCACCTTGGAAAATCAGCGCCGGAAGCCAACGTTTGGGACTGCCCCCGGCATTGCGCGATACCGCGCTGCCGTGACGTCGTTTTGAGAGGTGGCACATGGCACTCCAACTTGGCGACATCGCCCCCGATTTCGAGGCGCAAACGACCGAAGGACCGATCAAATTCCATGATTTCATCGAGAATTCCTGGGTCGTTTTGTTCTCGCATCCGAAGAACTTCACGCCGATCTGCACGACCGAACTCGGTTATACAGCGAAGCTGAAACCGGAATTCGACAAGCGCGGCGTCAAAATCATCGGACTGAGCGTCGATCCGTTGACCGCCCATGAGAAATGGGCGCAGGACATCAAGGAGACGCAAGGCTACGGCCTCAACTTCCCGCTGATCGCCGATCCGGACCGCAAGATCGCCAATCTCTATGGGATGATCCACCCCAATGCGAACGATACACTGACCGTGCGCTCGGTCTTCGTGATCGGACCCGACAAAAAGATCAAGCTGACGCTGAATTATCCGGCGAGCACCGGGCGCAATTTCGATGAAATTCTCCGGGTCATCGATTCCCTTCAGCTCACGGCGAAACATCAGGTCGGAACGCCGGTCAATTGGCATGACGGCGAGGACGTGATCATCGTTCCCTCGGTCACCGACGAGGAAGCGAAGAAGAAGTACCCGGCCGGCTGGTCGGCGCCGCGGCCCTATCTGCGCATCATCCCGCAGCCGCGCCGATGAGCGCTGCCGGCGGGCACGCGCCGATGCGGCTGCGACCGGCCGGCGTGACCTGGCTTCGGCGGGCTGACGACTCCTCGCGCAATTTGCTATCATTTGCTCAACTAAGCCCGTCACGAGGAGGAAGGCGATGCCGCAAGCCGCAGTGAAGGAAGCCAGCAGTCCCGCGCACACCCATGTGCCGGGGCGCGGGCGCATCTACGACTCGATCACCGAGACGATCGGCGATACGCCTCTGGTGCGCCTCAACAAGATTGCCGCGGAAAAGGGCGTCAAGGCCAACCTTCTGGCCAAGCTCGAATTCTTCAACCCGATCGGCAGCGTGAAAGACCGTATCGGGGTCAGCATGATCGCCGCCATGGAAGCCGCCGGTAAGATTGCGCCCGGACGCTCGGTGCTGATCGAGCCGACCTCCGGCAATACCGGCATCGCGCTGGCCTTCGTCGCCGCGGCGCGCGGCTACAGATTGATCCTCGTGATGCCGGAATCGATGTCGATCGAACGGCGCAAGATGCTGGCGCTGCTTGGCGCCGAACTGGTTCTCACCCCCGCCCCGCAGGGCATGAAAGGCGCCATCGCCAAAGCGCAGGAACTCGCCAGTTCGATTCCCGGCGCGGCAATCCCGCAGCAATTCGACAACCCCGCCAATCCCGAGATCCATCGGCTGACCACGGCGGAAGAGATCTGGAACGATACGAATGGCGAAGTCGATGTCTTCGTCTCCGCAGTCGGCACCGGCGGCACGATCACCGGCGTCGCGCAGGTCTTGAAGCCGCGCCGGCCGAATCTGCGGATTGTCGCGGTCGAGCCCGAGGATTCCGCAGTCCTCTCCGGCGGACAGCCGGGCCCGCACAAGATCCAGGGAATCGGGGCTGGTTTCGTTCCCTCGATCCTCGACCGCAGCCTGATCGACGAGGTCGTCACGGTCGGCAATCAGACGGCCTTCGACACCGCCCGCCTTGTCGCCCGCGTGGAAGGAATCCCGGTCGGAATCTCCTCGGGCGCGGCGGTCGCGGCGGCGGTCGAAGTAGGGCTACGGCCGGAATTCGCGGGCAAGAACATCGTCCTCATCATTCCCTCCTTCGCCGAGCGCTATCTCTCGACGGCACTGTTCGAAGGGCTGTGAGCCCGCGAGGCGCATGGATACCAGCCGCTATGACATTGTCGGCATCGGCAATGCGATCGTCGATGTGATCGCGCCGAGCGACGACGATTTCCTTGTTGCGCACGGGCTTCACAAAGGCACGATGCGGCTGATCGACGAGGCGACGGCCGAAAAGCTCTATCGCGCCATGGGCCAGACGACGATCGTCTCGGGAGGCTCGGCCGCCAATACGATCATCGGCGCGGCGAAGCTCGGCTGCCGCGCGGCCTTCATCGGCAAGGTGAAGGCCGATCCGCTCGGCGAAATCTTCAGCCACGATATCCGCGCCGCGAACGTGGCGTTCACCGCGTTGCCGGCTGCGGAAGGTCCGGCGAGCGCCCGCTGCCTCGTCCTGGTCACGCCGGACGGGCAGCGCACGATGAGTACGTATCTCGGCGCCTGCCAAGGTCTCACCGAAGCCGATGTCGACCCCTCGCTCGTCGCCGCGGCGCGGATCTCATACCTCGAAGGTTATCTGTGGGATCCGCCGGCGGCGAAAGGCGCCTTCATGAGAGCCGCCAAGATCGCCCACGCGGCGGGGCGCCGCGTCGCCTTGAGCCTTTCCGACGCCTTTTGCGTCGACCGCTACCGCGACGAATTCTTGGCGCTCATCCGCGACCGCAGCATCGACATTCTCTTCGCCAACGAAAGCGAGCTCCATGCGCTCTATCAGACCGCGGATTTTGAAACGGCCGTGGCGCAATTGCGGAGCGAGGATATTCTCGCCGTCGTGACGCGCTCGGAAAGAGGGGCGCTCGTCGTGACCCGCGAGGAGACGCATGCCGTCAAGGCCTTTCCCGTCGAGACAATCGTCGATACGACGGGAGCGGGCGATCTCTTCGCCGCCGGATTCCTCGCCGGCCTCAACAAAGATTGGAATTTGGTCGATTGCGCAAGGCTCGGCGCGCTCGCCGCGGCCGAGATCATCCAGCATTATGGCGCCCGGCCGCACACGGACCTTTTGGCGCTCGCGGCGGAGAATGGGTTGGGGTGAGCGACCGTCATTGCGAGCGAAGCGCGCGCACCCTCTCCCCTTGTGGGAGAGGGTGGCCGGCGGAGCCGGCCGGGTGAGGGGGTGCGCGACCCCTCATCCGCCCCGCTTCGCGGGGCACCTTCTCCCGCTGGGGGAGAAGGAACGCACACCCAGATTCTGGATTGCTTCGTCGCTTCGCTCCTCGCAATGACGGAACCCCATGGCGCAGCTCACAGCTTGCGCAGCTCCACCGCCTCGATCGAGTGGCTCGCGCCCTTGGTCAGCACGAGATTGGCGCGCGCCCGAGTCGGTAGGATATTCTCGTGCAGGTTGCGCAGGTTGATCCTCAACCAGATGTCGCGGGCGGCGGCCTCGGCTTCGGCCTCGGAAACATCCGCGTATTTGCGAAAATAGGAGCGCGGGTCGCGAAACGAGGTCTGCCGAAGCCGCAGGAAGCGCTCGACATACCATTGCTCGAGATCGGCCTCGTCGGCATGTAGATAAACGGAGAAATCGAAGAAGTCGGACACGAAGGCCATCGCTCGCCCATCCTTCGGAGGCCGGCCGGGCAGCAGCACGTTGAGGCCTTCGACGATGAGAATGTCCGGCCGATCGACGACGATGCTTTCGTCCGGCACGACATCATAGGTGAGATGCGAATAGACGGGGGCGCGCACGTTGCGCGTGCCGGCCTTCACGTCGTGCAGGAACCGCAGCAGGGCGGCGCCGTCATAGCTCTCGGGAAAGCCTTTCTTCTCCATCAGGCCTTCGGCTTCCAGCACGGCGTTCGGATAGAGAAAGCCGTCGGTCGTGATGAGCTCGACTTTGGGTGTGTTCGGCCAGCGCGACAGAAGCGCGCGCATGACCCGCGAGAGCGTCGATTTCCCGACCGCAACTGAGCCGGCAACGCCGATGATATACGGCATCTTGCCGTCTTCGGCGCCGAGGAAGCGCTGCGTCGCCTTAAAGAGACCTTGGGTCGCCGCGACATAGAGCGCGAGCAGGCGCGACAGGGGCAGATAGATCGCCACGACTTCCTCCAGCGAGATCGGATCGTTGAGCGACTGGAGCTTGCTGAGGTCTTCGAGCGTGAGGGTGAGTGGCGTATCGGCGCGCAAGGCCGCCCATTCGCTTCGCGTAAAGCGATGATAGGGCGAGAGGATCTCCTGCTTGACGCGTTCGTCCATTCGTTTGCCGGTTGGATAGCGGCCGGATGAAGATGGCGGGAATTCCCATCCTTACGTAGGAACATCTTCCCGCAATTCAGCCTTTTCGCGAAGCTTTTTCTTCGTGGCCAGACTGGCGCGTCCGCCGCTCGAGCTCGGCCAAGACCTCGGAGAGCGAGATGCCGCGCGATTGCAGAACCACGAGCAGGTGATAGAGGAGATCGGCGCTTTCATGGACGAGCGCGTCGCGGTTGCCTTCGACGGCGGCGATCACCGCTTCGACCGCTTCCTCGCCCATTTTCTTCGCGGCGCGGGCGGGTCCACCATCGAGCAGTGACTTTGTGTAAGACGCATCGGCGTTCGCGCCGGCCCGTTCGGCGATGATCGCGGCGAGATCGTGAAGGCTGAAATCGCTCATTGAGTCCTCGTGAGAAGTTCTCATGTCAGGCCGCGGCGGCGACCGCGCAGCCGTCGAGCCGCATCGCAACGCCGGCGCGCGCCATATATTGCTTGGCTTCGGCAATGCTGAACTCGCCGAAATGGAAGATCGACGCGGCGAGCACGGCGCTGGCGCCGCCGTCGCGCAGGCCTTCGACGAGATGGTCGAGCGTTCCGACGCCGCCCGAGGCGATCACCGGCACGCCGACCGCATCGACCACGGCACGGGTGAGCTGAATATCGAAGCCGGATTTGGTGCCGTCGCGGTCCATGGAGGTCAAAAGAATTTCGCCGGCTCCGAGGCTCACGACCTCGCGCGCATAGGCCAAAGCATCAAGGCCTGTCGGCTTTCGCCCCCCATGGGTGAAGATCTCCCAGCGTCCGGGACCTGTCCCTTTGGCGTCGATCGCGACAACGATGCACTGGCTGCCGAATTTCTCCGCCGCGACGCGAACGAAATCGCGATTCTCGACGGCGGCCGTCATGATCGACACCTTGTCGGCGCCGGCGAGCAGCAATTTGCGAATGTCGTCGATCGTGCGCACGCCGCCGCCAACGGTGAGCGGCATGAAACAGGCTTCCGCCGTGCGTTGCACGACATCGAGGATAATGCCCCGGTTCTCGTGGCTCGCGGTGATGTCGAGAAAGCAAAGCTCGTCGGCGCCTGCCGCGTCATAGGCGATCGCGCAGGCGACCGGATCGCCGGCGTCGCGCAACGCGACGAAATTGACGCCTTTGACGACGCGGCCGTCCTTCACGTCGAGACAGGGGATGAGGCGGGACTTAAGCATCAGGCAACCGGAGTGAGCTTGTCCTTGTTATGCAAAATATCCCAGAAACGAGGAACCATATTGCCGGCGCGGCTTGTATCGCTGATATCTGCGACAAAGAAATATCCCTTGCTCAAGGGCCCGGAGTGCAATCGCTTCGTCAAGGTCTCAACATCATCCGCGGTCTGCAAGAAAGCGACATTATGATCCAAACGAAAAAGTCGTTCGCCGTCTTTCAATGTATCGGCGAAAGGCTTCATTTCATCAGTCGTCATTCCCACGTCTTCTTGAAACACGAGAATGTATGTTTTCTCGATCATTGTTAACGCTCCTTCGGTTTGTCATCGTCCCCCTGTTTCGCCTCGATTTTCAATTGCGGAAACTCATTGACAAGTTCGACTATATCGGTTCCCGAGCCCTTCTTATGTAGTATTTGTAATGCATGCTGTCGAAGGCGATATTCTTCAGATTGCAGTCTGTCCGGGCACCTTATGGCGAAGAAGCAACCGACAGCCATTGTCACGACCATTGGGACTGCAGCCAAAGCCAACAACAGGTATTTTATAACTTGATCTTCTCGAAAGACGACAGCGAATCCCAAGAACAAGAGCGACCAGACAAAAGACCAGAGAAACGGGTTCAAAGCGCTCCGAACATGCACGACGCCCACGCGCGAAATCCCGCTCTTGATCAATTCTTCGATGCTCATGCAGGCGCCTTCGCTCTTCTGACCAACTCCAGCGCCGCCGCGGCGTCGAGCCGCCCGTCATAGAGCGCGCGGCCGGTGATCGCGCCTTCGAGCTTCGCGCAATCCGGCATCAGCAATCTTTCCACGTCCTTGAGCGAAGCGAGCCCGCCCGCGGCGATCACGGGAATCAAGATCGCATCGGCCAAAGCGAGCGTCGCCTCCACATTCAATCCTTTCAGCGCGCCGTCGCGGGAAATATCGGTATAGACGATCGCCGCGACGCCGGCATCCTCGAACCTACGGCCGAGGTCGATCACGCTCATTTCCGTGCTCGCGGCCCAGCCTTCGACCGCAACTTTGCCTTCGCGCGCGTCGATGCCGACGGCGATCCGCCCGGGGTAAAGCCGCGCCGCAGCGCGCACAAGCTCCGGATTTCGCACCGCCGCCGTACCGATGATCACCCGCGCGACGCCCTTGGCGAGCCAGGCCTCGATGGTGGCAAGATCGCGAATGCCGCCGCCGAGCTCAACCGGCATTTTCACGCGCGAAAGGATGGATTCGACGGCGCGCGCGTTCATCGGCTTGCCGGCAAAAGCCCCGTCGAGATCGACGACATGGAGATATTCGAACCCCTGCCGTTCGAAAATTTCCGCCTGCGCGGCCGGATCGGCGTTGAAGACCGTCGCCTTCGCCATGTCGCCTTGGACGAGGCGCACGCATTCGCCGGCCTTGAGATCGATCGCCGGGATGAGAATCACGGCTGCCACCGCAGGAAATTGGCGATCAGAGCCAAGCCGAGCCTCTGGCTCTTCTCCGGGTGGAATTGGGTGCCGACCATATTGTCGCGCCCGACGATCGCCACGATCGGACCGCCGTAGTCCGTCGCGGCGACGACCTCGTCTGGCGCCACGCCGGTGAAGGCATAGGAGTGCACGAAATAGGCATGCAGCCCTTCGCGTCCGGTTGGAATTCCGGCGAGCACCGGATGATTCTGCCAAAGCTCGAGGGTATTCCAGCCCATATGCGGGATCTTCAGCCGCGGATCGTTGGGCGTGATCGCGGCGACATCGCCGCCGATCCAGCCAAGGCCGCGAGTCTCTTCATGTTCCAGTCCCCGCGCGGCCATCAGCTGCATGCCCACGCAAATGCCGAGAAAGGGCCGGCCTTTCTTCACGACGGCTTCGTCGAGCGCGGCGATCATGCCCGGCACGGCCTCGAGCCCGCGGCGGCAATCGGCAAAGGCGCCGACGCCGGGTAATACGATGCGTTCCGCGCGCGTCACGTCCTCAGGATCGCCGGTCACCTTTATTTCCGCACTGAGGCCGGCCTCGCGGGCGGCGCGCTCGAAGGCCTTGTGCGCGGAATGAAGATTGCCGGAGCCATAATCGACGATGGCGACGCTCACCTCGGGTCCTCCGGCAGCGGAAACAGCCCCAGGACGTCCGGTTGCGGATGTGGCGGGAGACGCGGCGGCTGGGCGCTTGGCTCGGCTTGCGCCGGCAAGGGCGCGCCGCTCTCGATAGAGCGCCGAAAGAAGCTGCGCTCTGCATCGTCGCGCGTCGCACCAGCGGCGACATCGACGAGACGATAGCCGCGCCGCGCGAGACCGCCGCGCCGCAGATTATTGCCTTCGAGACCGAGAAGGATCTGCAACAGAAAGCCGATCATGAAGCTCGTGCCCGGCCCGATGAAGCGCAGCGCTCCGCTCGCCAGCAAGCCGAAGACGACCAGCCAGGCGAGGAGCTCCAGCCAGAGCCTATGCCAGGCAAGCCAGAACGGCCCGAGGAAAAACGCCGCGCGGGAGAAGCCTTCGGGCACAAAAGCGGCGTCGACGAGCGCGGCCTGGCTCGGCGCGGAGCCAGAGGGTCGAATCGCCGGCTCGGCGGAGCCAGGCAATGCAAAACCCGACATGTCGCTCCGAAAGCCGCGGCTTGGGAGGTGAACCGTATAGACGGGCATGTTTATTCCGTCAGCCAGTCAGCGACCCTTTGGTCGAGGGAATTTCTCCGCTCTGTCGCGCATCGATGGCGACTGCGGCCTTGAGCGCCCGGGCGAGACCTTTGAACGCAGACTCGGCGATATGATGGCTGTTCTCGCCATATAGTGTCTCGACGTGAAGATTCATCCCGGCATGCGTGGCCAAGGCCTGAAAGAATTCGCGCACGAGCTCAGTGTCGAAGTTGCCGATCTTGGCGCGCCTGAACTTCGTCCTGAAGACGAGAAACGGTCGCCCGGAAAGATCGATGGCGACGCGGGTCAATGCTTCGTCCATGGGCAGATGGACGTCGGCGAAACGGTTGATGCCGCGCGCATCGCCGAGCGCCTGACGCAGAGCCTGGCCGAGCGCGATGCCACAATCCTCAACCGTGTGGTGCGGATCGATATGGAGGTCGCCCTTCGCCGCGATTTCGATGTCGATCAAGGAATGGCGGGCGAGCTGTTCCAGCATATGGTCGAAAAAGCCGCTCCCCGTCGCAATCTTGGCCATCCCCGTGCCGTCGAGATCGACACGGACTTCGATCGCCGTTTCCTTGGTCTTGCGGGATATGAAGGCTTTTCGCATGGGTTCTATTTGGATCTGCAGCGCAAGACGATCGCGCCACCCGCCGCTCGCGCATGAACGGGGTGCTTTTGGCGACGGCGGAGATTAGAGCATTTTTCGGTAAAGGGAAAACCAAGGCATCAAAAGGCCTTGCCCCATGGTTGAAATCGCCGCGTCGCGCGGATTGCTTAACGGGGAGCTTGATGCCGCGCGGTCCCGGCTCTTGCAAGGATTGCCGCGACTCCATAGATGGAAGGGCCTGTTCCTGGCCAACCCTTGCGAGTCCCCCGCGTTATGCCCGATCCTTCGCCAAGCCGGGAAAGCTGGCATGCGACCACGATCGTCATGGTTCGCAAGGGCGGCCGCACGGTGATCGGCGGCGATGGCCAGGTGACCATCGGGCAGACGATCATCAAGGGCAATGCCAAGAAGGTGCGGCGGCTCGCAAAGGGCGAGGTGATCGGCGGCTTCGCCGGCGCGACCGCCGATGCTTTCACCCTGTTCGAGAGGCTCGAAGGCAAGCTCGAACAATATCCGGGCCAGCTCGTCCGCGCTTGCGTCGAGCTTGCCAAGGACTGGCGCACCGACCGCTATCTGCGCCGGCTGGAAGCGATGATGCTCGTCGCCGACAAGGAGGCGGGCCTCATCCTGACCGGCACCGGCGATGTTCTCGAACCTGAGATGACCGGCGACGGCAGTGTCATGGGCATCGGCTCGGGCGGCAATTATGCGCTCGCCGCCGGCCGGGCACTGCTGGGGACGGAGCTCGACGCCGAGGCCATCGCCCGCCGCGCGCTCGAGATCGCCGCCGAGATCTGCGTCTATACGAATCGCAATCTCGTCATCGAGAGCATTCCATGATTTCGGATTCGGTGCTCACGCTCGCCGTCGATCGAGGCTTGCTGACCGCCCCTCAGGCCGAAAGTCTGCGGGCGTTGGCGCGCGAGGCCGAAGTACCGGCCGCCGCGCAGGACCAGCCGCCCCCGCTGCCCTCCACGATCCGCGATGATGCTGTCGAGCCGGACGACGAACGGCTGCGTTTCGTCACCGGCTTTGCCGACATATTCGTTACTCTTGGCCTTGCGCTGTTCTTCGGCTCGGCCGCCTATCTCATCAGCCTCTATTTCCGCGGCGCCACGTTATGGGCGATCATTGCCGCGCTCGCCTGGCTCTTGGCCGAGTTCTTCACCCGCCGCCGCCGCATGGCCTTGCCGAGTATCGTCCTTCTTGCGCTGTTCGTGACGGCGGTCTTCTTCGCCACCTTCCACCTCGTGATGCGCCCGCAGCCAGGATCATACGCGGCGTGGTGGCTGTCATCCTGGGGAACGCGGGTGTGGTTCATCGAGAATGCCCCAAGCATTCTGCCGGCGGCGCTCGTCACGGCTGTTTTCGCCGGGGTGCACTACTGGCGTTTCCGCGTGCCGATCACCATCGCCGCGGGCGCCGCCGCCCTCTGTGCCGCCTCCGTCGCCGGCTTCGATTGGCTGTTCCCGTACACGAGCTGGACCATCCACAACGCACTCTTGCTCGTGTGCGGGCTTTGCGTCTTCGCACTCGCCATGCGCTTCGATATGTCTGACCCGCTAAGACGGACACGGCGGACCGACATCGCCTTTTGGCTGCATCTCCTCGCCGCGCCGCTCATCGTCCATCCGCTGATCACGGCATTGCTGCAAGGCTACGCGCTCGAGACGAGGCTGAATACCACGTCGGCGCTTGCCATTCTCGGGATTTTTCTCGGGCTTGGTGTCGTCTCCGTGATCATCGATCGGCGCGCCCTGCTCGTCTCCGGCCTGATCTACGCGGGTCTTGCCTTCGGAACGCTCGTGGGTCAGACCGCATTGGCGGACAAAACCATTCCGGCGACCTTGCTGGCGCTCGGCGTTTTCATTCTCCTGCTCAGCGCCGGTTGGCGACCGCTTCGGACGGTGATTCTGCGGCTCTTGCCTCCTGCCCTCGCTCAGGGTCTCCCTCATCCGCTTCTGCCACACACATGACCGATTTTTCCCCCCGCGAGATCGTTTCCGAACTCGACCGCTTCATCGTCGGCCAGAAGCAGGCCAAGCGGGCGGTGGCGATCGCGCTGCGCAACCGCTGGCGGCGCCTGCGGCTCGAGGGGACGATGCGCGACGAAGTCATGCCGAAGAACATCCTGATGATCGGCCCGACCGGCTGCGGCAAGACGGAAATCTCGCGCCGTCTCGCAAGACTGGCCAATGCGCCCTTCATCAAGGTCGAGGCGACGAAGTTCACCGAAGTCGGCTATGTCGGCCGCGACGTCGAGCAGATCATCCGCGATCTCGTCGAAATCGCGATTGCGATGGTCAAACAGGACAAGCGCAAGGCGCTGCAAGCGCGCGCCCATCTCGCCGCGGAGGAACGGCTGCTCGATTCGTTGGTCGGGCCCAGCGCCTCGCCGTCGACCCGCGACGCCTTCCGCAGAAAGCTGCGCGACGGCGAATTGGCGGACAAGGAGATCGAGCTCGAATTGGCGCAGCCCTCGTCCAGCCTGCCGATGTTCGAGCTGCCCAACATGCCCGGCGCCTCGATCGGCGCCATTTCGCTCGGTGACATTTTCGGCAAAGGCTTCGGCAAGCAGGCGAAGCTCCGCCGCACCCTGGTGAAAGATGCCTATGAGCCGCTCATCGCCGAGGAAAGCGACAAGCTGATGGACCAGGATCAGATCGTGCAGGAGGCGATCCGCGAGGTCGAGAACAACGGCATCGTGTTCCTCGACGAGATCGACAAGATCTGCGGGCGCGAGGGCCGCAGCGGCGCCGACGTGTCGCGCGAAGGCGTGCAGCGCGACCTACTGCCGTTGATCGAGGGAACGACGGTGCCGACCAAGCATGGCACGGTCAAGACGGATCACGTGCTGTTCATCGCGTCGGGCGCCTTCCATGCCGTCAAGCCGTCCGACCTGCTCCCCGAGCTGCAAGGCCGTCTGCCGATCAGGGTCGAGCTTTCGCCGCTGAACGAGGATGATTTCCGTCGCATTCTCGTCGACACCGAGGTGAGTCTGATCAAGCAGTACGAAGCCTTGATGCGGACCGAAGGCGTCGCGCTGTCATTTACCCCCGACGGCGTGAACGCGATCGCCAGGATCGCGGTGCAAGTCAATGCCAGCGTCGAGAACATCGGGGCGCGGCGCTTGCAGACGGTGATGGAGCGGGTGCTCGACGAAGTGAGTTTCACCGCCCCTGACCGGTTCGGCGAGACGATCAGCATCAATGCCGACTATATCGAGAAGAACATCGGCGATCTCGCCCGCAACGCCGATTTGAGCCGTTTTATCCTTTGAATCATCGCTTCTTTCGGGTGCCGGCCCGCAAGGCTTGCCAGTGCAGCGCGCCAGCGCCATAAGGCGCTGAACGCAAGCTGCGGAGCCCCTATGGCCGAATTCAAACCACGCGTCTTCTCCGGCGTGCAGCCGACCGGCAATCTGCATCTCGGCAATTATCTCGGCGCGATCACCAAGTTCGTGGCGCTGCAGGAAACGCATGACTGCATCTATTGCGTGGTCGATCTTCACGCCATCACCCTGCCGCAGAAGCCTGCGGAACTGAGAGCCAGCATCCGCGAGGTGACGGCCGCCTTTCTCGCCGCCGGGATCGACGCCAAGAAACACATCGTCTTCAACCAGAGCCAGGTCGCCGAACATGCCGAGCTTGCCTGGGTCTTGAACTGCGTCGCGCGGCTCGGCTGGCTGAGCCGCATGACGCAGTTCAAGGAGAAGGCGGGCAAGGATCGCGAGAATGTCTCGGTCGGGCTCTACGCCTATCCGATCCTGATGGCGGCGGATATTCTGGTCTATCGGGCAACCCACGTGCCGGTCGGCGAGGACCAGAAGCAGCATCTCGAACTCGCCCGCGACATTGCGCAGAAATTCAATCTCGACTTTGCCGAGGAGATTGCCGCCTATGGGCACGGCGATGCTTTCTTCCCCTTGCCGGAGCCGCTGATCCAGGGTCCGGCGACGCGCGTCATGAGCCTGCGCGACGGAACCAAGAAAATGTCGAAATCCGATCCCTCGGATTATTCGCGCATCAATCTTTCCGACGATGCCGACACGATCGCGCAGAAGATCCGCAAGGCCAAGACCGACTCCGAGGCTCTGCCGAGCGAGGTCGAAGGTCTCGCGCAACGGCCCGAGGCAGACAATCTCGTCGGCATTTTCGCAGCCCTCGACAATCGATCGAAAGCCGATGTGCTGAAGACTTTCGGCGGCGGCAATTTCTCGACGTTCAAATCCGCGCTTGTCGATCTGACCGTCGCGAAACTCGTACCGATCGGAATGGCGGTGGCCAAGCTCACCCAGGATGACGCCTATATCGACGGCGTACTGGAGCAGGGAGCAGAGCGCGCGCGCGTCCTCGCCCAGGAAACGATGAAGGCGGTCAAAGACATCGTGGGTTTTGTGCGCTAAAGTTTGAGGTTCTTCGCAATCGTGATTAAGAGTTCAACGATTGTCCATGGATAGACGCGCAACCGGCCCGGCTCACTCGCTGGCGTTGGGCATCGATTCTGATGATCTCGGCGCCGATCTGGAGAGACGTGTTCTCGAAGCCTCGAGCCCCGTGATCCGCGTGGCGCAAAACCGCCCGCTCTTCGCGGCCGTGCTGACCGGCAGCTTGGCGCTGCACGTTTTCACGCTTTTTCTTCTCAACTTTCTGGAAAGAGCTTCGCCGATCCAGCCTGACACGGCGCTCGAAATTCCGGTCGAATTGGTGAGCGATCCTGCCGCCGCCGAGAAGAAGGGCGGTAAATCGGGCACAGAGAAAGCCAAGGCCGCCCAGCCCACGGCCGAAGCGAAGCCCGACACTCCCCCACCCAAATCAGAGCAGGCCGCCAAATCGGAACCGCCGGCAAGACCGCCTGCCCCGGCCGAGAAGCAGGCCGAAGCGAAACCGGCAAGCCAAGTGAAGCCGCCGGAGCCGCCGAAAGCAGAGCCGCCAAAGCCGGCCGCGACGCAACCGGAGCCGCCAAAGCCGGCGGCCGCACAGGCGCAACCGCCGAAATCACTGCCGCAGACGACAGCGTCAGCGGAAACCCCGAAGTCGACCCCGCCGCAGCCTACCGCGACGCAGACGGCCCAGCCGGCACCTGCGCCAGCGCCGGGCGCAAGTCCGATGCCGACCATGGCGGCGCTCCAGCAGCAGGCGGTTCCAGAGGCCGGGGGCCAATCTCCTTATGGCCTGATGCCGGACAATTGGCGGGCGGTCGCGATTCCCACACCCTCCGAGAATGGCGATCAGGAGATGAGCTACAAGACGATCGTGTTCGGCATGCTAGAGCTCGCCAAGCAATTTCCCGCGGATGCCCGCGCCAGAGGCGCGCATGGCTCCGCACTCATCCAATTTGAATTGAACGACGACGGCACGGTCAAAAGCCTCAAGCTTCTGCGCTCGAGCGGCGATGCCTCGCTCGACGTCGAAAGCCTCGCCCTCGTGGAACGCGCGTCGCCGTTCCCGAAGCCGCCGCCGGGCGCACAGAAATCCTTCGCGGCGGTGATCGAATACGATCCCGACGCGCGTTGATCGGCAGCCGCAAAAGGCTCAATGCCGCGGTTCTGCGATCGTCGCGATGGCTTGTGCCAGAAGGGCGAGATCCGTGGGCCGCGACAGGCGATGATCGCCGTCCTTGACGAGGGTCAGAACGACCGGATCGCCCGCAAGATGTTCGACGACGGTCATGGCATGTTGCCAGGGAACGTCTTCGTCTTTCATGCCTTGCAGGATATGGACGGGACAATGAGTCCTGATCGTCGTATCAAGCATGAGATGCCGCCGCCCCTCTTCGATGAGGCTGCGCGTGATCGGATAGGGCGCGGCGGAATAAGCCGAAGGGATCATGCAGCGGCCCTCGGTTTCAATCTTGGCGCGCGCCTCGGGCGAGAGCTTCTCGAAGATCAGCCGCTGCGTCATGTCGATCGCCGGCGCGATCAGAACCAGGCCGGCGAGACGTTCCGGCTCGCCGCCTTGCGTGAGCGCCCCAGCGCAGAGCAGCGCAAGCCATCCTCCCATCGAGGAGCCAACCAGGATCTGCGGACCGGCGCTTTCGGCGCGGATCACGGCGAGCGCTTCTTCGAGCCAAGCGCCGACCGTCCCGTCCTCGAAATTGCCATCCGATTGGCCATGCCCGGAATAGTCGAAGCGCAGATAGGCACGCCCTTCCTGCGCGGCGTATTGGTCGAGGAACGTCGCCTTGGTCGAGCGCATGTCCGACATGAACCCGCCGAGCCATATGAGGCCCGGCCGCGCGGCTCCCGCATGGTTGCAAGGTTCGGCCGGGCGGCGCAGATAGGCGATGCGGCGCGCCGCCGGCGGGTCGCCCACGGTGAGGAATTGTGGACGAAGCTCCGGCTCGACGATCTCGATTTGCCGTTGCATCTCCTTCCCCTTTATCCTCGCCCCATGAGTCTTGGGCGTCATAGGGCCCGGATCGGCGCGCCCGGGCAAGGTCGCGAGCCGTGTTGCGCTTGATGGGACCGAGCGCGGACGGATTGGGCGGCCGCGGCGCGCATCCGCTCGCCGGGCTCACGATCTTGCAGATCATACCGGAATTGAACAGCGGCGGCGCCGAGGCTGGCGCGATCGATATTGCCACAGCGCTCGCCGAGGTTGGCGCCAGAGCTCTGGTTGCCAGTGAAGGCGGCCGGATGGTGAGCGAATTGCAGGCCAAGGGAGGCATCTGGCTGCCGTTCCCGGCCCGAACGAAAAATCCGTTCGCCATGGCGCTCAATCAGCGCCGCTTGGCGCGGCTCATCGTGAGCGAGGGAATTGCGCTGGTCCATGCCCGATCCCGTGCCCCGGCCTGGGTCGCCTATGGCGCGACGCGGCAAACGAAAATCCCTTTCGTGACCACCTATCATGGCGCCTATTCCGGCCGCGGCGCGCTGAAGCTGCGCTACAATTCGATCATGGCGAAGGGCGATGCCGTGATCGCCAATTCCGCCTATACCGCGCGACGCATCGCCGCGCTCTATCCTTTCGCCGCGGAAAACATTCGCATCATCGAGCGGGGCATCGATTTTCGCGTGTTCAACCCGCAGGACGCCGATCCGGCTCGCGTGAAAAGCCTGCGGCAGGCCTGGAATGTGACCACGGACGAGAGAATCGTTCTCCTCGCCGCCCGGCTCACCGCCTGGAAGGGCCACAAGCTTCTGATCGAGGCAGCCCGCCGTCTCGTCGCGGGAGGTCTTACCGGCACGAAATTCATCCTGGCCGGCGACGATCAGGGACGCACGTCCTATATCAGGGAGATCGACGCCGCCATTGCCCAAGCCGGACTCGCCGGTACGGTGCTGCGCACCGGCCATTGCAGCGACATGCCTGCGGCGCTCCTGGCCGCTGCGGTCCTGGTCGTCCCATCCACGCAACCTGAAGCTTTCGGACGCGTCGCCGTGGAGGCGCAGGCCATGGGGACGCCGGTCGTTGTTTCCGATCTCGGCGCTCTGCCGGAGATCGTGCTGGCGCCGCCCGACACCGATTTGGCGCTTCGTACCGGCTGGCGCGTTCCGGTCGCGGACGCAAGTGCCCTCGCCGCGGCGATTTCCGAGGCTTTGACGCTCGGGGCGACGGCGCGCGATGCGCTCGCGCTGCGCGCCCGTGCCCATGTTCTGCGCCGGTTTTCGGTGGAGCGGATGAAATCGGAAACCCTCGCCACCTATTCGGCGTTAGCCGCCCCGCGCCATGAGAGGTGAGGGCGGCGAAGCTGATGCCGTTGCGCTGGATATACGACGAAATCAAGTTAACTTATGATCATCCGAGCGATTTCCATGTCGATTTCGGTGCCGCCAGGCTCCATTGACTTCGCCGCGCAATGCAACGATTCTGAGGGCGGGTCCGGCGCGCTCCAGAACAGGCGGACGATTCGCAAGATCAGCGTTTCGCTGCCGAGTTCGCCGGATTTGATCATTTGCCAGAGGAGACCATGCCATTCGCCGCCCCATGAAGAGCACTCAGGCCCCGCAAAAGGACGGGCCGCGTATCAACCGTGAAATCCGCGCTCGCGAAGTTCAACTCATCGATGCCGAAGGGCGTAACCGGGGCATCGTCGAAGCCCTTGAAGCACAGCAATCGGCCGACGAAGCAGGCCTCGATCTCGTCGAGATCGTACCGACCGCCAATCCCCCCGTCTGCAAGATCCTGGACTACGGCAAGTTCCGCTTTCTCGAACAAAAGAAGGCCGCCGAGGCCCGCAAGAAGCAGAAGGTCGTCGAGATCAAGGAAATCAAGCTGAGGCCCGGCATCGACGAACACGATTACGACGTGAAGATGAAATCCGTCCGCCGCTTCTTCGAAGAGGGCGACAAGGTGAAAGTCACCCTGCGCTTCCGCGGCCGCGAAATGGCGCACCAGGAGCTCGGATATAAGCTTCTCGAACGGGTGCGCTCCGAGACCCTGCCCTTTGCCAAGGTCGAGACCGAACCTTCGATCGAGGGCCGCCAAATGGTGATGATCTTGGCCCCGAGATAGGCTCCCAAGTTGCATTGGCCGCGGCTTTGCGCTTATAAACCCGCTCTTGGAACCGCCCGGCGAGGGCTGCCGTGGCGGTTCTTTCGCTCGTTCGGCAACGAACGGAGCGGGAATCCCCGCTCAAACCAATAACGCGGGCCGCCCTTTATGACGGCACCTCACGGAGACGAGCAAATGCCCAAGTTGAAGACCAAGTCGGGCGCCAAGAAGCGTTTCAAGCTGACGGCGACCGGCAAAGTGATCTACGCGCAACGCGGCAAGCGCCACGGCATGATCAAGCGCACCAACAAGCAGATCCGCAATCTGCGCGGCACCAATGTCCTGTTCAAGACCGACGGCGAGAACGTGAAGAAGTTCTTTCTGCCGAATGGCTGAATGCGCCGTTCCTGATGTCGTCGAATTCGGAGATCTGCCATGGCTCGCGTCAAGCGCGGCGTCACCTCGCATGCCAAACATAAAAAGACACTCAGCGCCGCCAAAGGCTATTACGGGCGGCGCAAGAACACGATCCGCACCGCCAAGGCGGCGGTCGATCGCGCCATGCAATATGCAACCCGCGACCGCAAGGCGAAGAAGCGCGAGTTTCGCGCCCTCTGGATCCAGCGCCTCAATGCCGCGGCGCGCGAATTCGGCCTCACCTATTCGCGCTTCATCGACGGCTTGTCCCGCGCCGGCATAGAGATCGACCGCAAGGTTCTCTCGGATCTTGCGATCCGCGAGCCGGCGGCTTTCAAAGCCATCGTCGAACAGGCGAAGGCCGCTCTGCCCGCCAAGGCTTGACGGCCAGCCTCACCCCCAAGATTTCCCGTTAGGTGTGCTTCTGCGCCTTAATCGCCAAGTCCGAGGCTCAAATGCATGTGCTTGCGCCGCCAGTGCCGCACGGTTGGCGCATGCCTGCGCCAATGCCGATGAGCATAATGGTGTCGGTCAGCGCCCGCCGGCACTGGCGCGAGGTGATGTTCGTGCGCGACGGGGCCGAACGACGCGAGGCAACGATTGTAGGCATCGGCCTCTTGGATCTTCTCGCAATCATTGATGCTCGCCGGCGCCGCCCACAGCGACGTGGCGGCCAGGCTGAAACCGAGCGCCATGCAGATCGGTATGATGTGTCGCAAATCTCTCATCCTCTCAAAATCGCCCCGGTCTTCTCTGCGACTTCCGCGACGATCCGGCCGGCGACCGCATCGATCTCCGCCTCGGTCAGCGTCCTCTCGCGCGGCTGCAGGGTGACGGCGATCGCAATTGATTTCTTGCCCTCCGGAACCCCAGAGCCTTCGTAGACATCGAAGACCGTCACTTCGGCAACGAGCACGCGATCCGCCGCTTGCGCCGCCTTCACGATGTCGGCGGCCTTCACGGCGCGGTCGACCACGAAGGCGAAGTCGCGCTCGACCGGCATGAATTCCGACAGTTCGAGCTTCGGCTTGGTCTTCGTCGGCTTCGATTTGGGCAGCGGTATGTCGTCGAGCCGCAGTTCGAAGGCGACGAGTGGTCCGGCAACGCCAAGCGCATCGAGCACGCGCGGGTTGAGCTCGCCGAAATGGCCGACGATGTTCTTCGGCTTGAATTGCAGCGCCCCGGAACGGCCGGGGTGAAACCAGGGCGGGGCCCCCGGCACGATTTCGAGGCCGCCGAGCGGCGCTCCTATAGCCCCGAGCAGTGCCAGGACATCCGCCTTGGCGTCGAAGACGTCAGCGCCGGCATCGCCGGCCGCCCAATGCCGTCCGGCGGCCGCAAGCCGCGCCCTGCCGCGCCGCACGCCCGCGGCGGCGATCTTCTGATCCGCCGGTTCGGTGCCCTTGAAGACCTGTCCGACCTCAAACAGCGCGACATCGCTGAGGCCACGATCCGCGTTGCGTTGGGCGGCGGCAATAAGGCCCGGCAGGAGGCTGGGCCGCATATCCGACAGATCCGCGGCGATCGGATTGGCGAGCATCAAGGCCTCCTCGCCGCCGCCGAACAGAAGCGCTTGCTCGTGCGAAATGAAAGACCAACAGACCGCCTCGACGAGGCCACTCGCCGCAGCAGCGCGCTTCGCCGTGCCGATCCGCCTCTGCAGCGGATCGAGCACCGGGGTTGCGACCTTGGCTTCATCGGGCAGCAGCGGCTGCGCCGGAATACGGTCGAGGCCGGCGATGCGCAGGATCTCCTCAACGAGATCCGCCTTGCCTTCGATGTCGGGGCGCCAGGTCGGAGCCTCGACCACGACGAGATCGCTGTTTCCGACGACACGGCCGAGCTTGAAGCCGAGATGTTCGAGGATCGTCGCCATTTCCGAAACGGGAAGTTCGACTCCGGTCAGCCGGCGCACCTCGCTCCAAGGAAAGACGATGCGGGCGGTTGCCTCCGGCACGTGGCCGGCAACGACGATGTCGGACGGCACGCCGCCGCAGAATTCGAGGATGAGTTGCGTCGCATATTCGAGGCCGGGCAGGCAAAAGGCCGGATCGACACCGCGCTCGAAACGGTAGCGCGCATCCGAGCTGATGCCGAGGCGGCGACCGCTGCGGGCGATGTTTCGCGGATCCCACAAAGCCGATTCGATGAGCACATCGGTCGTTGCCTCGGTGCAGCTTGACGCCTCGCCGCCGATGATGCCGGCAATCGATTGCACGCCGTCGTCGCTCGCGATGACGACCACGTCCTCGTCGAGCGTGTATGTCTTGCCGTCGAGCGCCCGCAAGCTTTCGCTGGGGCGCGCGCGGCGCACGCTGAGATCGCCATGGATCTTGCGCTGATCGAAGACGTGAAGCGGCCGGGCCCGGTCGAAGGTCAGAAAATTGGTGACATCCACAAGCGCATTGATCGGGCGCAAGCCGATCGCCGCCAGCTGTTTCTGCATCCATTCGGGGCTCGGCCCGTTCTTCACGCCGCGCACCAGGCGCAGCGCGAAGGCCGGCGCGAGGCGCTGATCGGCTTCAGCGAAATCGAGTTTCACGCCGACCGGGCACGGGAAATTGCCCGGCACTGGTACGACGGGCGGCGTCCTCAATCGGCCAAGCTCGGCAGCGGCGAGGTCGCGCGCGATGCCGGCGACCGCCATGGCATCCGGCCGATTGGGCGTCAGGTTGATCTCGATGATCGGATCGTCGATCCCGGCCCATTGCGCATAGGCCATGCCGACCGGCGCATCCTCGGGCAATTCGAGAATGCCGCCGTGATCCTCTGAAAGCTCCAGCTCGGCGCCGGAACAGAGCATGCCGTTCGATTCGACGCCGCGGATAATGCCCTTGCCGAGCCTGACCTGCTTGCCGGGAATATGCGTGCCGGGCGCGGCGAACACCGACTTCAAGCCGGTGCGCGCATTGGGCGCGCCGCAGACCACTTGAACTGGCCTGTCGCCGCCGCTGTCGACCAGGCAGACGCGTAGCCGATCAGCATTGGGATGCGGCCTTGCCTCGATGATCGCGGCGACGACGAAATCCTTGAACGAGGCCGCCGGATCGTGGACGTGCTCGACCTCAAGGCCGATCTTCGTGAGAGTCGCGACGATCGCATCGAGCTCGGCGTCGGTTTCGAGATGGCGCTTGAGCCAGGAAACGGTGAACTTCATTGCGATTCCGGTTGCGGCGGGTCGCGGCCGGACCCGATCCGGACCTTTGCGGCTGCATGCGGCGAAGCGGGCATCGCCACGCGCCTCTATCCACCAGTTTGACGGCAAATTCCAGCCTGAGCCGCCTCTCAAGCGCTCCGCTCGGTGAACTGGCCGAATTTGCGGTAACGGACAAGATAGGTCGGCACGAGGGTTTCGAAGGATTCGGGCGCAATTCCGAGGCCCCGAAGCGTCCGGCCTTCGGCGGACGCTTCGGCTGAAACCACATTGTCCCGGCGCAGAAGCTCGACCTGATCGCGGGTCAGCGCGAAGGTTTCCGGGAACAGCCCGAACGATAATTTCATGGCGATCTCGGTCGCGCCGCCGATCAGCTTCGCCAGCCCGAATGGGATCGGAAGAAGCAGGCGTTTACGTTCGGTCACCGCCAGAATGAAGGCCATGACCTCGCGCAGGCTCCGCACTTCCGGGCCGCCGAGTTCATAGGTGGTGCCAGGCTCGACCCTTCCGTCGAGCGCGAGCGCCACGACTGTCGCGACGTCGCCGGCATAGACGGGCTGCAGCTTGCTTAAGCCCCCGCCGATCAGCGGCAAGGCCGGCATGATCCGCGCCATCGCGGCGAAGCGATTGAAGAATTGATCTTCCGGACCGAAGACGACGGATGGACGCAGGATCACCGCGCCTGGCATGGCCTCGCGCACCGCCTGTTCGCCCGCCGCCTTGCTCCTGGCATAGAGCGAGGGAGAGGAAGGATCGGCGCCGATCGCCGAGACCTGGACCAGACTTTCGATGCCGGCCTCGCGCGCCGCCAGGGCGAGGTTCCGGGCGCCCAATCGATGCACGGCATCAAAGCTCTGCGCCCCGCTTGGCCGCAGGATTCCGACGAGGTTGACCACGGCATCGGCCTTGCGCAGCGCCGCGGCGATCGAATCCGGGTAGCGCAGGTTGGCCTGGACCGCATGGATCTGGCCGACACCGCCGAGCGGCTGGAGATGGAAAGCGAGATCGGGCCGCCTGGTTGCGACGAGGATCCGCCATCCCTGTTCGGCCAGGGCACGCACCACATGCCGGCCGAGAAAGCCCGAGCCGCCGAACACCGTGACCAGGCGGTCGGATCGCTTCAAGGATTCGTTCATCGATAATCCGCTCGGCAGGTGATGTTTTGCCGTGCCGACGTTCTAGGTGAGGATGACGGCTCTGTATAGGCCGCGCGACCGAATGCGGCGCTGACGCGCGCGCTGATTGACAAGGCGACGAATCGGCCCCTATGGAAGATGCCGCCTGCCCTGGTGGCGGAATTGGTAGACGCGCTGGTTTCAGGTACCAGTGGTGAAGGCCGTGGAGGTTCGAGTCCTCTCCAGGGCACCAATCTACTCAGCATATACATGTGATTTCATTAGCTTAGCACGTTGGCGCAATGGCGGTCCCACACTTGGTCCCAACTTGCGACCGGAGCGAGGCTCCGTGTCTGGCTTGGCGCGGCGGGTCGTGTCTCACCCATGGACGCAATTGAAGGTCGGCCAGTTTCATAGGGTCAGTGGCAATCGATTGCAGGTCAATCAATCGCAACTCCGGTACAAAACTGAATTGGAATATTTGACTTCCATTCTATGATTGATGAGGCCGCCAACTGAGGCGGCCTCACGCTCGGCGTTTTTGATTGGAGATGTTCAGCCGCAGTGCACGCGGCCATAAGGACCGCGCCAACATCCGCCGTAGAAACGCCATCCGGGCCCCCGCCAATAAGGGCCGCTCCATTGACCCCCAGCCCGGCATCCGCCCCATGGTCCGCGGTGACCGTAAGGCCCGCAGCCGCCATAGACAAGAGTAAGGTGTGGCGACGAAATGCCATCAATATCAGCGGATAGTGGCATCGCTTGCCCGGCCGAAGCAGCGAATGTTAGCGCAGTGGCAACAGACAGGGCAGATATTGCTTTCAGCATTTTGGAATCCTCCCTTTTGGATTAACCGCCGTATCATACACGCCCCGGATGAACATGCGGCAACGGTGCTGCCTAACTGAAAATTCTGAATTAGGACACTCCCTCGCGCAACTTAGGACACTTGCCCTCAGCTTAGGACAGTACCGGCGCGCGACGCGCACCTAGCACGCGCGCCAGATTCGTCCGAAGCTTGAATTCAAACCGCGTCACCTGCTTCGACGTGCTCGACGGGCGCACCGCGCATCCATTGCTGCCTGCGGTATTGACGCGCCGGGCGACGTTTTCCACCAGTGGATGAAAAAGGAGAACATCTCGCCCGAACAGGCGGGCAATCTTTTTCCCATTGGCCGGATGGGCAAAGCTGAGGAATTGACAGCCGCGGTGCTGTTTTTGTGCTCCGATCAGGCCCGCTTCATTGTTGGTCATCTCCTCGTTGTCGACGGCGGATGGATCGCGCGGTGAGCCATCTATGTCGCTGCTCGCCGGCCGGTGCGGCGCCCCCGCGTGCGCTTGTGCGAGAAAGGTGACCGCTTCACTCCGCAATGGTGTGGTGCAGGACCGCCCCTAACGCGCGCACGTCTTTATTGCGCACTGAAATCAATGTAACATCAAACGTGATCTCCGGCGCTTCGAACAGTCGCCAGGAAACAATTCCAGATGATCCCCTCCAACCCCCGCCACGAACGCTTTGTACAAGAGCTCGCAAAGGGCAAAACGGCTGATGAGGCGTATGTGCTCGCCGGCTACAAGAAGAACGACGGAAACGCTACTCGATTGAAAGGAAATGAAAGGATCTTGGAGCGCCTTGGAGAACTCCAAAATCGGGCGGCAAAACGAACCGAAGTGACCGTCGAAAGCCTCATCGCAGAGGCTGAGGAAGTACGCCGGCTGGCGGTCGAGAAAGGGCAGCTGAGCGCTGCAATAGCGGCGATCAAAGAGAAGGGTGTGTTGTCCGGCAAGCGCATTGAGCGCTCGGAA